>Ga0185317_100078_pt1 | contig 39336 bp, 29 predicted proteins | sample DevilsHole_FD_128020 | JGI IMG/M metagenome (GOLD analysis project Ga0185317, IMG submission 128020) | Groundwater microbial communities from Devils Hole, Nevada to study Microbial Dark Matter (Phase II) - Devils Hole (SPADES assembly)... | ecosystem: Environmental > Aquatic > Deep subsurface >...
CTCGCCCGCCGACTTCTCGCCCGCCGACTTCTCGCCCGCCGACTTCTCGCCCGCCGACTTCTCGCCCGCCGACTTCTCGCCCGCCGACTTCTCGCCCGCGGACTTTTCGCCCGCGGACTTCTCACCCGCGGACTTCTCGCCCGCGGACTTCTCGCCCGCCGACTTCTCACCCTCACTGCCAGCGTCCTGCTTCTGGGACTCGTCGGGTGGACGTTCTTCGGCGGGTTGTGCCTTGCGAGGTTCGCCAGGTTCGCGGGGCTGTTCTTGCGGAGGTTCCGGATCGCGTTCGGCCAGGTACTTGCGAATGACGTCGATCGCTCGCTCGTCCTGAGGCGTCTTGTCGCCCTCTTTGGGCTGTTGGCTCTCCGACGTGGGTTCGGCCGGCATGTCGGCGGGCGGCTCCTCGGGCGGTTGCTCGGCGGCCTTCGCCGCAGCCTTCTCGGCGTCGTCGGCACGGGCAAGCTCGCGGCTACGGTCTTCGGGCGGGAGCGGCGAGCCGAGCTTGATGCGGTAACGCGGCGTGGTGGTGTGCTTGCGCGTGGGCTGACAGTTGTCCGCCACATCGACCCAGTAAGCGATCTCTTCGCCCGCCGCGAGTTGCAGTTCGCCGAGGTCCAGGTGGTGAGTAGCGGTGAATTCCTTGCCAGTAGGTTTGCCGGCGCTCAGATCGTAGGTGCTAAGCGTTTCCTGACCCTGAGCGACATGCAGGGTCACCTGCTCGATCCCAAAGTCGTCGCTCGCTTCGACGCCGATCGGCACCAGCGCGTTCGCGGCGACTGGCGGATCGACCTGGTCGGCGCCCGGCTTGAGTTTCACCTTCGGCGCGAGATCGTGCCGCACCTTGATGTCGTAGCTCGTCGGGCGCGGGTTCGTCTCGCCTCCTTCGGTCTCGAACCACACGACATACGTGTCGTTGCGAGTGACTTGGAATCGGGCGGTGAGTTGGTCCTTGCGGCCGCTCGCCGGCTGCATCGGTTGACTCAGCTTCCGCTCCGCTCCGAACCGCAACTGTCCGCCGGCGGCGGGTACGTTGGTTGTCGCCGTGATCGTGACGAACGTGCCTTCGAGTGCGTCGACGTTGCCGTTGTTGCTCTTGTACGGCGGCCAGCCGGTGTATTCCGGGTAGTCGTACGCGAGTTCCAAGCTCGTAACCATCGGGGCGGTCTTGATGTCGAGCCGATAGGTCTTGGTCGTGTAGTCGCCGCCGGTCACCTTGTACGAGAACGGCCGTTCGACCAGCGGCAGGTCGACAGACCACGGATCGAAGCTGCCCTCGTCCGGCGGCGTCAAGTCGCGATCGTTCCAAAACCGGCCGCCGTCTTCCGACCAGTGCAGAGTCACTCGCTTTGGAATCGTGCCCTCGACCATCGCAGTGATCTTGACGTCGGAGTGGGCAACCACGGTGGCGGCCTTGGGGTCGTCGCCCGGTTTGACGTCGACGATCTTCGTCATCGTGGGCGGCTGGATGTCGGCCGTGGGGAACAACGCGCGGCCGATCGAATCGACGAGCGAGCGGTGCATGAACGTCGCGTTGATCAGCACGGCCAGGCACGTGGCGAACACCGCGCCGGCCAGGCCACAGCTGGCCTTCACGAGTCCTCGCTGGTTGATCTTCTCCTCGACGTGAATGTGCGACAGATCGGCGACGGCGCGTTCTTCGAGCAACTCCAGGACGCCGCGCGGCAGCCCATCCGGCCGGCGACGCAGGTCGAGGAAGTTCACCAGGCTGTTCTTAAATTCGGGCGTGGCCTGTTCGATGGTTCGCGCGGCGTAGAAGCTGCTGAGCCGGCGCATGCCCGGCAAGGCGACGGCCCACGCGAAGTACGTCGCGGCCGCGGCCAGCGCGGTCAGCAGCATGCCGAACCGCCAGCCCGCCGACAGCACGAGCGCGTGATCGAGTGCGATCACGACGATCAGGTACACCAGGGCCGCCGTGATCAATCGCAGCGCGGCCGTGCCCAACTCGACCGACTTCATGCGACCGCGTGCGCGAGCCAACTGGTAGTCGATGAAATGTTCGTAGTCCAGCGTCTGATCGTGCGCTGTGTTTGCCATTGGTCCCTCGCATGGCCTCAAACGCGGGTCGGCGAAACCGCAGACATTATAGTATGACGCCGAGCCAGACCTGGAGTGGAATTTTCCCTCACGCACCCGGCCGGGCGATTCGCTACAATCTCTCCGTGCCTTCGGCGTGGCGGGACTGGAGGCCGAGGAATGGTTCAGTCCAGCCCGCAGCCTCCATTCGGTTCGACAACTTGGCGAGGATCTGAACATGCGCACGACGCTAGCCGGTCTGGTGGTGTTTCTTGCGGCGACGGTTGCCCGCGGCGACGGCGGACAAGCCGAGCCTCCGGCGGTCGGGCTGCGGCTGACGTTCGCCGGCAAACTGGCGGCTCAGGACGCCGACAACGACGCCGGCAGCGCCCAGACTTTCCGCGTCACGTTCGTGGTCACCGAGGCGACGGCCAGCGGAGGCCGCCGCGCCGCATGGGTGCTCGAAGATCAGGGGGGCGGTCCGCGAGTCGCCTGGACGCAGCGGTTCGGCCTGGTGACCTTGAACCAGGCGTTGCAGCCGGCGAGCGACCGCGAGTTGCCGGCGATCGAGGGCGAGCGCGACGGCATGCGGCGGTCGATCGCGCTGCGAAGCCCGTTCTTTGACGGCGTCGAGCGGCTCAAGCCGGGCGGTGCGTGGGAGGCGGCGGGATTCGAATATGACGTGATCGGCCGCGAGGACGTGGCGGGTCGCAAGGCGTGGCGCGTGACGGCGTCGAACAATCGCGGGCTGCGTTCGCTGCTCTGGATCGACGACAAGGACGGGCTGGTCGCACGCCGGGTCGATCAGGTGTTCCTCGGCCAGGGCGTGCCCCACGAACTGAGTCTGGAACTGACAAGGGCCGACACGCTCGCAGCCGACGTCGCGGCTCGGCACGCACAGGCGCAGGCGAAGCTCAGCGAACTGCGCGGTCCCACGAATCAGAACCCAGCGAACAGCTCGGAACCCGGTCCGGCTGCAACGCCCGAACTGCTCGCTCGTGCCAAGGCCGTCCAGACCGAGATCGCCGAGTCGTTGAAGGAAGGCGTCTGGGCCGACCTCGCGCGCGACGGTGTGCGCGAGATCCAGACCACGTTGAATCGGCAATCGTCGCTCGGCAAGATGCGCGACGCGGTCGTGGGCAAGCCGGCCCGGCCGGTCTCGCTGACCGCGGCGCGCGGCGGCAAGATCAACCTGGACGACTTCAAGGGCAAGCCGGTCGTGCTGCACTTCTGGGAGTACCGGTCGGAGCCGAAGGAGGCGCCGTACGGCGAGACGGGTTATCTCGACTTTCTATGGCGGCAGGGTGAGAAGGCGGGCATCCGCGTGATCGGCGTGGCGGTCGACGAGCGGCTGCGCGACGAGTCGACCCGCGCGGCGGCGCGCAAAGACGTGCGGGCATTCTGCGACTTCATGAATCTGAGCTTCCCGGTCGGCTTCGACGAATCGAACCTTATCGAGGCGTTCGGCGACCCGCGCCGCGTCGGCGGCAAGCTGCCGCTCTACGTCGTGGTCGCGCCCGACGGCACGGTCGCCGAATACCACGCCGGCCTGTGGGGTTCGACCCCCGACGAGGGCCTGAGAGATCTCGATCAGCGGCTGCGCAAGCTGTTGCGCTAGTTCGATGGTCGCCAACCTGGGAGGAACATCATGGCAGTCAAACCAATTCCCGACGGATACCACACGGCGACGCCATACCTGATCGCCAAGGGCGCGGCCGCGGCGATCGAGTTCTACAAGAAGGCGTTCGGCGCCACCGAGCTCATGCGCTGCCCTGGGCCCGGAGGCGCACTCATGCACGCCGAGATCAAGATCGGCGACTCGCCCATCATGCTGGCCGACGAGTTCCCTGAGATGAAGATACTCAGCCCCTCGTCGCTCGGCGGGACGTCGGGGCTTGTTCTGTTGTATGTGCCCGACGTGGACGCGCGGTTTGCCCAGGCCGTCGCCGCGGGCGCCACCGTCGAGCGGCCGGTGAAGGATGAATTCTACGGCGACCGCGCGGGCACGCTGATGGACCCGTTCGGCCATCGTTGGACCATCGCCACGCACGTCGAAGACGTTTCGCCCGAGGAAATCCAGCGACGAATGGAGGCGATGGCGAAGTAGGACACGGCGAACCGTGAGAAAGGAGTCGTTAGCCCGTGGAGACCGTCTGGATTGTTGTCACGGCGGTGGTGTTTGCCGCGGCGGGCGCGGCGGTTTCGTGGTTGCTGGTGCGAGCGATGTGTGCTCGCGAGTCGGCCCAGGCGGGCGCGGCGGCGGCAAGCCAGTTCGCAGCGATGCAAGAGCGGCTCGCCGCGCGGGCCAGTCGCGTCGACGAACTCGATCGTGAGGCGGCCGACGCGCGGGCGCGGCTCGACGCCCGCGACGCGCGAATCACCGAGCTCCTCAGCGAGCAGTCGCGACTCGCCGAAGCGATCGAACAGCAGCGCAAGAACCACGCCGAAAAAATCGCCCTGCTCGACGAGGCGCGGGCGAAGCTGGAGTCGACGTTTCAGGCCCTGTCCGCCCAGGCGCTGTCGCACAACAACGAGTCGTTCCTGCAACTCGCGAAGTCGACGCTCGCGACCTACACGGCCGAGGCCAAAGGCGAACTGGAACAGAAGCAGAAGGCGGTCGAGACGCTGGTCGGGCCGCTGCGCGAGTCGCTCGCGAAGGTGGACGAGCACATCCTCGGCATGGAACGCCAGCGGGCGACGGCCTACGGTGGACTTCTCGAACAGGTCGGTGCGCTGTCGACGGCGCAGCAGAGCCTGCAGCGTGAGACGGCCAACCTGGTCAAGGCGCTGCGCTCGCCGGCCGTGCGCGGCCGGTGGGGCGAAATGCAGTTGCGGCGAGTCGTCGAACTGGCCGGCATGCTCGAAAACTGCGACTTCTACGATCAGCAAACCGTGGACACCGAAGACGGCCGGATCCGTCCCGACCTGGTGGTGCGCTTGCCCGGCAGCAAGCACATCGTGGTGGACGCCAAGGCGCCGTTGCACGCCTATCTCGAAGCGGTCGAGGCGCTGGACGACGCTGCCCGCGCCGCGAAACTGCGCGAGCACGCCCAGCAGATTCGCACGCACATGACCAAGCTGAGCGAGAAGGCGTACTGGAAGAAGATGCAGCCGACGCCCGAATTCGTGTTCCTGTTCCTGCCGGGCGACGTGTTCTTCAGCGCCGCGTTGGAACACGACCCCGCACTGATCGAGGACGGCGCGAACCAACAGGTGATTCTCGCGACGCCCACCACGATGATCGCGCTGCTGCGGGCCGTGGCTTACGGTTGGAGCCAGGAGCGGATTGCCGAGAACGCTCAGAAGGTCAGCGAACTGGGCCGCGAACTATACGATCGCGTGCGCGTGTTTGCCCAGCATTTCGACGGCATCCACGAAGGTCTGTCGAGCGTGCTGAAGTCGTACAACGCGGCAGCCGCATCGCTCGAAAGTCGCGTGCTCGTCGGCGTGCGGCGGTTCAAGGACCTGGGCGTTTCGACGACCGACGAGATCGAGCCGGCCCGACAACTCGACGCGACCCCGCGCCAACTTCGATCGCAAGAACTGCTGGCGTTCTCCGCGCCGCTGGATGACGCGGAATGAAACAGGGCACGGTCAGCGGACACGGATCGAGCCGCCTCAGAGAATCTGTGTCATCCGCGGAATCTGTGGTTCGTCCCTCGGCGCACTATTGCCGTGGTGCGTTGACTGGGTTAGGGCAGCACGCGAACGCGCAGGTTGCGGAACTCGACGGGTGAACCTTCGGACTCGAGGCAGAGGTAGCCCGATCGTGGATCGCAGCCGGTGCCGCCCGACACTTCCTCGCCGTTTACCCACAGCCGCACTTCGCCGTTGATCGCGCGGATGTAGTAGTGGTTCCACTCGCCGACTCCCTTGCTGAGTTGCTTGCGCGGGAAGCTGCGCCTGCCGTCGGGCGCGGCCGGCGCGAATGGCGTCATCTTGCTCTTACCCACCGGGAACACGTCGCCGTGGGTCGTAAACCAGTCCGGCTTCTTGCCATTCTTCTTCTCGAACTGCTCGGCGTAGCCGTGGTCGAGCACTTGCACCTCGATGCCGTGCGGCAGGCCGCCGCGTTTCAAGCTCGTGAGCGATTCCTCGGGCGTCCATAGAAACACGCCCGAGTTGCCCGCCGACTTCAAGTGCCGCCACTCGACGACGAGTTCGAAGTTGGCGTACTGTTCCTTGGAGCGGATAACCCCCACGGGCGACCCGGTGCAATGCGCCAGGCCGTCTTTCCACGTCCACGTATCGGGGTCGCAATTGGCGTTGACGAAATCGGCCTCGCCGAGCACCGCCCAACCAGGCCCATTGCCATCGACGAATGCCTTGGGCGAGCTCGTCGGCTCGTCGGCGCCCATTAGAGTGAACGAGAGAACGACGCAGCCGAATCCGGCCGCAAACGAAAGCAGGCGCGCGATTGTAGTTTTCATGCGGACAGACTAGCGTGCCGCGAGTGGGCGTGCAATGGGGTGACGCGAGGCATAGAGGATAGAGGATGGAGGATAGAGGATTGAGGATTGAGGGGCTCATCCGACGGTCGTGTTTCTTGCCGTGCACGACGAGACCCTCAACTCGCGACGCCCAAACGTCGATAAGAACACTCGACCAGTGGGCTCTCCGACAGGGGCCCCAACAACAACATCAAGGCCTTGCACGGTTAGTGCCGGCCCTCTTGAAGCGACGCCCGAACCGTCGCAGGCCCACTTGGTTCTATACGGCCGCACGCCCACACGCGCAGAGGGGCGTGCGGCCGATTCCTTTTGCCTGGGGCGTTGAACGGGTTCAACTGCAGCCACCAACTCAGCTCCAGACAAACACCTCGCTGTCATCGGGCGAATAACCGATGAACGTGGCCAACACCGCACGCGGCTGGTCGCCTGCAACGCCAGGCACCTCGTGGATTAGTCGTGTGTTGAAGAAGTACAGATCGCCCGGCGCCAGGTCGACGCGGACGTTCGGTATGCCGGTCGCGGCCGCATGCTCGTGGAACCCGTTCTCCATGACCGCATTTACCTCGGGCGTCCAGAGGCAACGGTGCAGGATGCACTGAGCGGTCTGGCCGGCGAGTTCGGTATTCTCGAGACACAGGACGCCGGCGAATTGATGCTCGAAGCGGTGGACCGCGTAGCCTTCGCGCTTCTCGCGGAGTCGCACCGAATCGAAGTGCGGGCCGTAGGTGTAGCCGCCGTAGTGAATGCGAAAGATCGCCGGTCCGTACAGCCGGCCGTCGGGTTCACGTGCGGTCATGACCCGCTTGTCTTCGGCCGCGGCAAGTTGGCCCAGCGATGAGTAGAGCGCGTCGATCGGATTGGCGAGGCCGTCGAACAGCGTCGCGAACAGTTCATGGGTCTTGCGAGCGTCGGCGAAAAACTCGTCGGGGTAGTTTCCGAGATTCCCCAAGCTAGTGCCGATGTCGATGCGTCGACGGCGTGATTCGGGGTTCTGGCCGGCGAACATCGAGTAGGTCGGGTCGGCGATGCGGCCGAAGCCGCCTTCGCGCACGCTCGCCTTGACGAACCTTTCGGGGACCGCAGCAACGGCCGGGTCGTACATCAACTCGCGGTCGATGAAGCGGCGAATAACAGCGCGGCATGCAGCGGGCGACAATACGCCGCGTAGCACGATCGCCGCCGTTCGCATCTCGGCCAGTGCGCTGAGCGGCGAGCGATGCTCGGCCAGCACGGCAGCGACATTGGGTTCGGTTGTTGTCCAGGTGGTCGCACTCATCAGTTCACCTTCCGTCGTCTCGGTCTATGCGCGGCGCTGGTCCGCAATCTTGGCTGAGCCGGCCACGCCCTCGAGGTACAGCGTGACCTGCCGTCGGCGTTGTAGCCGTCGACAAAGTCGGCAACGCCATGATGTCGTTGTCATTGTCGTTCACGAAAGCGATCTTACCAGGTTTGGCGAGGTCGCCCGCCACGTCCTCGACTTTCTCCTCGGCGCGAGACCCTTCCGGCGAGCTCGTCAGGTTGTTGTTGTCCGAGTCCACGTCCAAATCGGGCATTGGAATAACGGTGGCGACTACAAAGTCGCTCAGCACGCGGTCCATTGTGGAGACCGACAGCGAAATCCGCACGTCTCCACGCGCGTTGCTTTTCTGAAAGCCCTCGACGTACGCGGCACTCGGCAGTGGCCCGGCGTAGGAGTGCCCACTCTGGATTCCACCCGTTCGATTGCCAGACAAGAACACTTTGACCTTGGCTGGGAACGTCAGGGACCAACTCAGTTGGCTGGGCACAGTAGGCATGCGATCGGAGTCGATGCGCAAGAGCGCGAGGTCGTCTTCACCCGTCACCGCGAACCCAGCCGCTTCGGACAGGTCTGTCACATCATTGTTGTTGTCGTCGTCGTCGTTCACCAGGATGTACTTGCCGGGCGCGTTCTCTTCGATCGGGTCGTCGGCCTCGTTCGGAGAGCCGTCGTTGTTGCTGTCAATCAAGAGGTTCAGCGTGGGGTCGTCGTTCAGGATGGTGCCGACGCCCTGGCTGTCGGTGATCGTGTAGACCGGATGGCTCAAGTTCACGTAGAAGTACTCGGTCGGTTCATAGACCTTGTCGCCGACCACGTCGATGCGGACCCACTCGACCACGGACCTGGGGGCGAAGGTGAAAGTGTGCGCTGTCGGGGCTTGGTAGTCGTTGTCAATTATCTTGGCGGTGCCGTCTGCCGTGGAGTAGCTGATCGTAACCTCATCGCTGGTCGGATTCGTCAGGCTGACGCGGAAGTAGGCCGGCGTGGCCGGGTCCGTGCCGTCGTTGCCTTCCATGACCGTTACGTCGCTGATGCGTATGCCTGGAATCGGATCGTCGTCCAAGATCAGGGCGCGGCCCTTCTCCTTCGCCAGCGTGGCCTCGCTGGGATTGCTCAGGTTCACGTAGAAATGCTCGTCGTTCTCGTGCACGTTGTCGTTCACGGTGGTGACCAAAACGCGCTGCGAGGTCGAGCCGGGCGGGAAGGTGATGGTGCCGCGCTTGGCGCGGTAATCCTCAGGCGGCGTCGCCAGGGCGGCGGCCGTGGTGTAGCTCACGCTCACCGTCTTGTCGTAAGACTTGGACAAGGTCACGGTGAACACGGCCGGCTGGCCCTCGTTGATCGTCACATCGTCGATCGAGATGGTCGGCTTCGGCGGGTCGTTCGAGTTGCCGTTGCCGCCCGATGGCGGATCGACCGGGAAGTCGGGACATCCGTCACAGGTCGGGTTGCCGCCGTCGTCGTCGCCGTCGCCCGGGTCGCCGGGGTTGCCTGGGTTGGTGTTCGTGTCGCCCGGTTCCGAGTCGTCGTTGATGATCGTGGCGGTGCCGACCAGGTCAAAACCGTCCAGGACGGCGTTCGTCGGGCTGCTCAGGTCGACGTTGAAGTTCTCGTCCGACTCGACCAGCTTTTCGCCGACGACTTGCTTGGATTCGTAGTCGGCCGGCGCCGCGGCCGTGTCGTTGGCGGTCGCGTATTGAACCACGACTCCGACCCCGGCGGGCGGCCGACGCGAAAGCCACACGGGAATCCGCATCAACTGGTGGTGATTGTCGCGCTCCTCAATACTTGCGTCGCCCGCGTAAACCTTGATCGCGGAATCGTCGTCCTTGATCGTGCCCTTGCCTTGGCTGTCGGCAATGGTCGCGCCCGCGGGGTTCAGCAGATTCACGAAGAACGCCTCGGGCGGTTCCGGTTCCAGCGTCAGGTCGCCTCGCACGGGCACCGTGACGGTCTTGCTGGTCTGGTTCGGCTCGAACCTGACTGTGCCGGTGGTGGTGTCGTAATCGACGTTGGCCGTGGCAGTGCCCGCTTGGGTGGCGTACGCGACCGTCACCGGCTGTGGGCTCGCTTGCGAGAGCCCAACCGTGAACGTCGCCGCCACCGTGCCGACATCACCTTCGGTCACTTCCACGTCGTTGATCGTAATCTGGGGCGGGCAGTAGTCGTCGTTCTTGATTGTTCCCTTAGCCTGAAAGTCCGTGAACCGTCTCGCCGCTGAGCAGCAGACGTTCTTCGAGATATTCGGGCGAGAGATGCCGTCGCGCGGCATGGCGGATTCGTCCGACCTGCCTATCCTTCCCCCCCCCCCTCCCGTTCACACAGACTTGCAAGAACCTCGCGACATGTTTCGTGACCCAGCGCATGCGTGTACCCCATTTGATCAACGGCCAGTGGTCAGTTGTCTGTAATCAGTTGTCCGAGTCCGGACGTTCGACGCCAGCAAGGCGTCGAGCGACGCACAGAGTATCTGGCTGCGATTGCTTCAAGATCAAACCCACCCGCGAACGCGCGGCAGGATAACACACAGATTCCAAGTTGCAACAAGGATTTGGCTGGCCTGTCGGTCTTCAGCCGACCAGTCTTTGGGTATACTCGGTCTACGCGCGGCGAAAGACGTTTCGCAAGACGCCGATCTTCTCGATCTCCACTTCGGTCACATCGCCGTCCTTCAGCCACACGGGCGGCGTGCGGCTCGCGCCGACGCCTGACGGAGTGCCGGTGTAGATCAGGTCGCCGGGCTGCAGCGTGCAGACCTTGGAAACGTACGCTACAAGTTCGTCGCACGGGAAGATCATGTCGCGCGTGTTGGCGTCCTGCATGACCTGTCCGTTCAGGCGAAGTTGAATGCCAAGGCAATGCGGGTCGATCAGTTCGTCGGCCGTGACCAGCACCGGGCCGAGCGGCGCCGCACCGTCGAACGATTTGCCCAGGACCCACTGGTCACCCTCTTTACGTTGCCAGTCGCGCACCGAGACATCGTTGCCGCATGTGTAACCGGCGATGTGGCGGTACGCGTCTTGTTTCTTGATGAAGCGTCCGGCCCGGCCGATCACGACGACGAGTTCCGCCTCGAAGTCGACTCGCTCGCTGATCTCCGGCGGAGGCAGCAGCACCGGTAGGTTGTGGGCGTTGAGCGTGGTGTTGAACTTGGCGAAGACCACCGGTTCGCCGGGCGGCTTCGCGCCCGCCTCGGCCGCGTGCGCCGCGTAGTTGCGGCCGATGGCCATGATCTTCGGCGGGTCGATGATTGGCGGCGCGAACTGGGCCGACGCTTCGTCCGAGATCCACGCCGACCGCTGCGATGCCGCATCGGCCGCGCGATTGAGTCCGTCGGGACCCATCGCAATCAGTTCGCGAAGCGACGGCGGCAGTCGGCCGTCCGCTCGATTCAGATCGACAAAGCCACCGGCGACCTGCGCCGCCGCTCGCGGACCAGACGGCGTACGTAGGGTAGCGAGTCTCATGGTCGTCACTTGTTGTTCGAATTCAGTTCCGCACGCCGCTACTCGCGGCCGGGCAACTCTACGCCCAAGTCGGGCCGCGGCGCGAACGGGTAGTCTACCGGCTGATATCGCACCTTTGCCAGGTACGGTGTTTCCATGCGTTGGTGGTTCAAGAACATGCTGGTCATCGCGGCATCGAGCACGCCGGTCGTGAGCAGCGTGCGCTCGGCCGGATACGAGGGGTGCTCCGTCAGGATCATCTGCTCGATCGCCTTGAGCTGATAGGCGAAGTGCGGGAACGGCTTGCCGTCGTGCAGGTAGAACCATGTGACCAGCGGCTTGGCGTGGCCCTTGAGTTTAACCGCCGTCGCGAACTCGATCGCATGTCCGTTGAGCATGACGGCGGCTTTGTAGGCTGGGTGCGGCACCCAGCCTACGCCGACATCGAGGTCAACACGGCTACTCAGCTCTTTCGAGAACATGTCCGGAACCCCGCCAGAACGTCGCGGCGGTCGGGAGTGTAGAAGTTGCGGTACACGTTGCGGATCAAGCGGGAGCGTGTGGCGAACGCGCCGCCGCGCAGCACCTTGTGCGTGCCGCCAAACCACGGCTGCGAGTATTCCCTGTACGGATCGACCGTGAATCCAGGGTACGGCAGGAAATCGCTCACGGTCCATTCCCAAACGTTGCCGATCATCTGTCGGCAGCCCGCCGCGCTGTCGCCCGCCGCGTGCCTGTTTACGGCGACGCAACCGACTGAGCGCAGGTCGAGATTCGCGCGATCGGCCGACGGCGGCTCGTCGCCCCACGGGTAGAGACGCTTCGCGCGATCGGATGGCCCATTCGCCGCGGCCAGTTCCCACTCGGCCTCGCTGGGCAGGCGCCGGCCGGCCCAGCGGCAGTAGGCATCGGCCTCGAACCAGTTCACATGAATGATCGGCAAGTGCTCGCGAAGCGGCACGACCCGATCATAGTGACGCACCAGCCATCGCCCGCCGGCCTGCCGGCGCCAGTAGACGGGGTGCGCCGCATCGACGCGCACACGCCATTTCCAACCGTCGTCGCACCAGAGCTCGCTCCGTTCGTAGCCATGTACCTCGACGAACTCAGCGAACTCTGCGTTGGTCACCGGCGCGCGGGCGATGCGGAACGGCGCCACGTCCACCGCGTGCGCCCATTTCTCGTTATCGAACACGAACCCCATCTCGGGCGAGCTGCCGAGCATGAATCGTCCGCCGACCTCGACGTCGCCGTGCAGCGGGGCGTCCGACTCGGTCGGCGGCGTGGCTGACTGCGACACCGTTGGAGCGGAGCAGGCCAGCGTCTGGCGCGTGTAGACGAACGCTTCGCCATGCATGTCTTCGTGGTAGATCGCGAGCAGGCAGAAGTAGGCGTCTTCGTCGCCGACCGAACCGCTCTCGACACTCTGGGCCGCGCGGTCCAGTACCTCTTGGGCATAGCGGAGCGTGTCGTCGCGCGAGGGGAGGTGCAAGTCCCAGCGCACGTCGTGCCGCACTCCGGCGGAGTCGTAGTTTGCGTCGGCGTCGGCGCGGACCGACGGCGTGCCCGGCTCGCGCCGCAGCATCCATCGCTCCTGGAACCACGCGACGTGCCCGATCTCCCAAAGCGGTGGGTTGACGATGTCGAGGCGCGGGCCTATGAGCTGGTCGTCGTCGAGGTCGGCGATAAGTTCCAGCGTGCGACGACGCGAGTCGCAGAGCATCGAGGCCAGGTCCATCGCCGAGACGGTCATGCTACAATGCGGCCTTTGCCAAGGAACAAGTTGCCTGTTGGGTGCGACATGATAGCAGGCTTGAACATCCTGATGGTATGCCCGGCTCCGCGCGGGTCGCGCAAGGGCAACCGCATCTCGGCGGAACGCTGGGCGCGGCTGTTGCGCGAGCTGGGGCATCGCGTCACGGTCCGCGAAGAGTACGGCGGCGCCTCGTGTGACGTGCTGATCGCGCTGCATGCCCGACGCAGCGCCCGGTCGGTCGTGCGGCTCGCTCGCGAACGGCCAGATGTGCCGATCGTCGTGGTGCTGACGGGGACCGACTTGTATCGCGACATCCGCACCAGCCGATCGGCTCAGGCGTCGCTGAATCTTGCTACTCGCCTGGTCGTGCTGCAGAAGCACGGACTGAAGCAGTTGGGGTCGCGTTGGGCGGCCAACGCGCGGGCGATACTCCAGTCGGCCGACCGAGTCGGCGTGGGGCGCCGAGCGACGGGTCGCGACGAGTTCCGCATCGTGGTGCTCGGCCATCTACGGCGCGAGAAGGACCCGCTGCGCGCGGCGTTTGCGGCCCGACTGTTGCCGCGGTCCTCACGGATTCGAGTGTTCCAGGCGGGGTCGGCGCTGGACGAACGCTTCGGCCGGCAGGCCCGCGCCGAGTCGCTACGCAACCCGCGCTACGAATGGCTGGGAGACCTGTCGCACGCCCGCGCTCAGCGAGTGCTCGCCGAAAGTGATCTGATGGTGCTGTCGTCGCGCATGGAAGGCGGCGCCAACGTGATCTCCGAGGCGGTTGTCGCAGGCGTGCCGATCGCAGCGTCGCGCATCGCAAGCACTGTGGCGATTCTGGGACCCGACTATCCGGGTTACTTCCCGGTCGGCGACACTCGCCAACTGGCGGCGCTCATGACGCGAGCCGAGACCGATGCGGCGTTCTACCGGCGTCTCCAGAGGCGGTGCCAGCGGCTCGCCTCGCAGTTCGAGCCGGCTGCCGAGCGCGACGCCTGGCGGCGGCTGATCGCCGAGCTTGCCCGACTCCATCCACGACCGGACCGACTTGGATGAGCACGCGCGACGCCGACGAAGCGAGCCGTCTGGACCTGCCGGCTGCGGCACTGGTCGTGTTATGCTGCGCGCTGTGGGGCGGCAATTCGGTCGCGGTCAAGTTCACGGTCGAGCACATCCCGCCGATCGGCTGCGCGGGGCTGCGGTTCCTCATCAGCCTGGTCGTGATTGTGTTCTGGTGTCGCGTCGACGGAACAGCGCTGCGCCTGGAGCGGTCGCACGTGATGCCCGCCGTGTGGAACGCCCTGTTGCTGTTCCTGCAGATGGCGACGTTCAACTGGGGTACACAACAGACACATGCCGGCCGGGCGTCGGTGTTCATCAACATTCACCCGTTCCTTGTCGCGCCGGTGGCTTGGCTGGTGTTGAACGAGCCGATGGGCTGGCGCGGCGTGGTCGGACTGCTGGTCGCGGGCGCCGGCGTCGCGCTGCTCTTCGAGAAGGGCGGCGCCGACGGAGCGTCGCTGGCGGGCGACCTGGCTGTCATCGCCAGCGGCCTCTTAATCGGCGCGACGATGCTGTATCAGAAGAGCCTGTTGCGTCGCTTCCGACCGAACCACTTGCTGTTCTGGCAACTCGCTCTGTCGCTGCCGTTGTTCGGCGGCTACAGCTTGGCGTTTGAAGGGCTGAGCCATTATCAATTCCCCACGGCGGCATTGACCGGGCTGGCGTATCAGGGCCTGCTGGTTTCGGGGTTCTGCTTCATTGCGTGGATGTCGCTGTTGCGGAGATACCCGGCCAATCAGCTTGCGGCGTTCGGATTCCTGACGCCGTTCTTTGGGATTACGGCAGCGAACATGCTGCGAGGTGAACCGCTGGGGCTGACCTTGGTGGGCGGCTGTTCGCTGGTAGCCTGGGGGCTGTACTTGGTGACGCGCCCCGTTGCGAGGTGAGTGAAAGTGAAAGCCCCGGCCGGTGACGGAGAGCGCCGAGGTCAGTAACTCCGTCGCGCCTGCTGGGGCTTCCAAGGCCTCTTCTCTCGCCTCTCCCGTCCGGAACAGCCAGCGCCTGTCGGTCCGGCACGGTTTGGGGCCGACCCGTTGCCCGACCGTGCACCACGGTGACAGGCCGCCCGGCTGCGATCGGTGCTAGTAACTGTGGATCTCCGCTAACTTTGGGGAAACTTGTGGTGTGGCCGCCGCGGCCGTCTCACCACTGGCGGATGAAACAGCAGGCGAGCCGCCTGCGCCCCAAACTTAGCGAAGAGCCGTAACTGTGAGTTGGACGCGGCGTCGGCGCGTTAGTTCCGTTTTTCCTTGCGGACCGCTTGAGGGTCCTCGATCAGACGCATCAATATCTTGTGACGGGTCCCGACCGATTCGGTTTTCTTGTCTTTCGAGGCCGCGCCCAATACGTCACGGCCCTCCGCATAGAACTGGTGCAGCTTCTCGACGGCCTTGAGCGTGTTGGTGCGGCGCGCGTCGGCCGTTGTCTCGGCGGGCGCCGAGGCGGCCTCCAGTTCTTCCTGAAGCAGTTGGACCACCCAGGCCCTGCCCTGGCTCGCGCCATCGCGTGGCGAGGCTTCCGGGTCCAGGGCGGTTTTCTTGCCGGCGCCGGCGAGCGCGGGCATCTGACTCGACGAAGGTACGATGATCGGCACGGGCGGCTGGCCGGCGACGATCGGCATCAGCTCGATCCGATACGCAAGATCGCCGAGCAGCTCGGGCGAAGCGCCGGCGGGCATCGCCGCGCGAGCGCGGTGAGTCGCCTCTTCGGCGGGCGACCGAGCGGCGGTCGATGCGGCCGCGACTTCGCTGCGGGTGGATGCGCCCGCCGACCGCGGTTCGTCACGAACGGTGCTCGCGACCTTGAACTTGCGAGGTTCGAGTAGCGACCGCTCGGCTTCGGCCACCGTAAACTCGACGATCGGCGACGCCGAACCGGCGTCGGCCAGCAGTCGGTCCAACTGTTCGTTGCTGGCTTCGATGGCGATGAACGTGGCCAACTCGGATTTCCGCGACGGGGACCGCTCGGTCGCGTCGGCTGGAACATCACCTTCAAAGGCAATGCCATGCTTCATGCAGATGCCGCGGATGGCATTGAGGCCTTCCACCTGGTCGATCACGATCACCTCCACCTGCCGGATGTAGTCGCGGTCGTGGACGACGACCACGTTGCCGGGAGCGGGCAACTTGGGAGCAGCGTCACCCGCGGATGGCGCCGGATCGGGCGTGTTCGCGTGTTCGGGAGGCTGAGCCGCCGGCGCTTCGGGCGCCGCATTGTTTTGCGCGAGACGTGGGCCGTTTCGATGCGGCAGTCCCTGCGTGTAGACGGCGATGAGCACGGCGGCCGCGGCCGCCAGCGGAGCGCCGATCCACCATGCAGGATGGCGACGCCGACCGACGGATGCGACCGGGGCCGGCCGCAGCATCGACTCGCGGCGAATCCGATCAATGACCGCGTCGGCAAAATCAGCGGGCAGCGCCGTGCGGGGCAAGCCCTGAACCGTTCGACTCGCCGCGCGCAATTCTTCCAGGCGATCACGCACCGAGGCCGAGCCGGCCAGCCATCGTTCGACGCCGGCTTGCTCGTCGGGTGATAGTTCCCGATCCAGGTAGGCGCTCAGCAGTTCTTCGTTCGGTTCGTGGTCCATTGGTTCCGCCTCTCCGCTGTGTTCCGCAGCGAACATTTCGGCTGCGACGCTCGCAGCTCGTCGCAGTCCTATTCTTCCAACGCTTGCTTCAGCCGCTCCCGCAGTTCGGCCCGCGCCCGGTGCAGCCGGCTGCGGACCGTGCCGATCGGGCAATTCAGAATCTGGGCGATCGCTTCGTACTTCTGTCCGTCGATCTCCTTGAGCACCAGCACCGCGCGGTAGTCTGGGGGCATGGAGTCGAGCGCGGCACGCACCTGCCGGACGCGGTCGTCCTGTTCGAGCGGCGCGCTGGGGTCGGTCTGGCTCGTGTCCTCGGCCGGATCGAACCCCGTCGTCTCCCGCGCCGAATCGTACGACGCTATGACACGCGCGCGTCGCTTGTGGCTGATCGCCGCGTTCATGGCGATGCGATACAGCCACGTGAAGAACGCCGAGTCGCCATGGAATCGCGCGAGCGACCGATAGGCCTGCACGAACACATCCTGCACGAGGTCGCGAGCATCTTCGGCATTGCCGACCACGCGAAACACGACGTTGTGCAGCCGGTCCTGGTACTTGCGGACCAGCACCGCGAAGGACTCGCTGTCGCCCTTCAGACACTCGCCGACCAGCCTAGTGTCTTCGGTACTATCGGTCACGGCGCTCCTGTGTCGTTCGACGCGACAGGGCCAGAAATGGTTCCGCGGCGATCCAACTGCCATCTCAGCAATGACTTACCGGCCGGCCCGCGATCATTGTCTGGCCGCGGGCGGGCCGTCGAGCCGACCAAAGATCATCCGGCCCGCACTGGTCTGCAGCACGCTGGTGACCACGAGCCGGACCTCCTCACCGATGAAGCCGCGGCCTTGTTCCGCCACAACCATGGTGCCGTCATCGATGTAACCCACGCCCTGGCCGGGCTGGTCTCCCGGCTTCGTCAGCCGCACGGTCATCGCTTCACCCGGCAGAACTACCGGCTTCAGTGCGTTGGCGACGTCGTTCAGGTTGATGACATCGACGCCCTGGACCTTGGCCAACTTATTCAGGTTGAAGTCGTTGGTCATTATCTTTGCGTTCATGTGTTTCGCGAGAAAGACCAGCCGCTGGTCGACGCCGCGCACAGTCTGGAACTCGGGCAACTCGACGTCATTCGTCTCGAGCTGGATGCTGGGCGACGCTCGCAGCCGGTTGAGCACGTCCAGTCCGCGTCGACCACGATTGCGTTTCAGCTTGTCGGAACTATCAGCGACCATCTGTAGTTCCTGGAGCACGAAGCCCGGCACAACCATCGGATTGTCAAAGACCCGCGTTTCGGACATGTCGGCGATGCGTCCGTCGATGATGACGCTCGTGTCGAGCAAGAGCGGGCGCGTGCCCTTTGTCTCGCGACTGAACTCGACGTAGGGGATGATGAACCGAAACTGGTCCTTCGTTTGGAGCACAAAGCTGATGCAGACATAGCTCAGCAGCGAGACGACGATGAGCGTGACACCGGTTTCGATAGGTTTCACATCGTGCAGCCCGGCCGGCAACTGCGCGCGGACCAGGTTCTCCCACGACACAACGAGCGGCCCGATCGCGGCCAACAGGAGCTGGCTGACGGCCACGCCGACGATGAGTCCGAAGAAGATTGCCGAAAAGACAGGCACCTTCTGGCGAGGCATGAACACGTCGATCGCCACCGCGCCGCCCGCCAGCAGCATCACGCACCCCACCACCACGGCCGGCGGAACTATCATCTCGAGTCGGTTCGCGAGTAGCGCCGCGATTCCCGCCCACACCAACAAGAAGAAGCCGCGAATCGCCCAAAAAAGCATGTTGTCATACTCCGTTCTTTACTCAGAGTCGTTCGCGCAACAAGTCGTACAGGGTATCAAGCGACTGGATGATCACGCGTGTGTCGCTCACGGCGGTCATGAAGTTCGTGTCTCCATCCCAGCGCGGCACCACGTGCCAATGCAAGTGACCGGGCAGCCCCGCGCCGGCCGCGCGGCCCAGGTTAAGGCCCACGTTGAATCCGTGCGGCTGCATCAGCCCGCCGAGCGCGTCCATCATGCGTTGCATCGTCTGCATTGTTTCGAGCAGCTCTGCATCGGTCATTTCATTTAGAGTCGCCTTGTGCGCCTGAGGGGCGACCAGCAGGTGGCCGTTGTTGTATGGGAAGCGGTTCAACACCACGGCCGCCAGCTTGCCTCGCCAAATAATCAGGTTCTCGCGATCGGCGCTCGCGGCCAAACCGCGACAGATGAAGCACCCATCGTCGGGCTTGTCCTTGTTCGCCACGATGTAATCAAGTCGCCACGGCGCCCACAGTACGTCGCGGTTCAAAGGGGCAACTCCCCGCCGGCCGCCTCGGTGCGCAGCATCAAGGGCCGTGATATCGTGCGCACAAACGCGCCCTCGGCCATTGGCAGCATCCACTAGGTGCTGCGGTTTTCAGGGTGGAAAGCCCGCCAGGATGAGCAACTTGGCGGGACGCACGAGCATGGGGCAGGATGATGTACGAATGATAGCAATGGAGCGGGCGATGGGATTCGAACCCACGACGTCCAGCTTGGGAAGCTGGCATTCTACCACTGAATTACGCCCGCCCGTCCGCCGTGCTCTTTGCGTTCGTTCGCCGAACTCACTCGGCCGGGCTTCTGCCTCTTCTCGGGCTGGGCCTATTCTGGTCCTCGATGTGACCGGCTGCAAGCCAATTCTGCCGACGACATGAAACTCTGAGGGCACGCGCCGTGGGGCTTCGTCAATCGCGCGGCAGCACGACGTCCGCGTCCGGCGCTTCGGGCGAGTCGGCGGCGCCGTCGAGTCTGGCCGGCACGATTGGCTCGCTTGCAGTCGCACTGCGCGGCAGATTGTTGCGCTGCGTCAGCCTGAGTGGGATTTCCTGCGGCCCAGAGTCAGACGCTTGGTACGGCGCCGGCATGAGGTCCGGGGCTGGCTCGCCCGTGTGGGGACCCTTCGGATGAAAGCCGTCGGTTCCTTCGTAGACTCGGATCGATTCTGCTGGCTCGCTGCGTGGGTGACTGTGATGCCACGCGACGCCGCGCTCGCGGTCTTTCACCTGCTCAGCGGACTGACGAACCGCGGCAGCCGGCCAAGGACCCTCTTGGATGTGGACGCTGTTGTAACGCAGGATCGTTCCTTTGGCGAGTTCCAGGTCCGTTAGCGCGATCTGGTACTGGATCCTATCCTGCACTTCGTTGTTCACCGCGTCGGCGTGGCTTCGCACGGTTTGCAACAGGCGGTCAATGGGCAGTTGCCCTTCTTGGTGCAGCATGGTCTGGTTTTCGAGCAGTCGGGCGGCGGCCAAGCGGGCGTTCGCGCTCGCCTTGTACGCCTCGTAGCGAACTTCCAACTCGGCGATGCTCTGGGCCAGGTCGCTCTGCACCTCGCGGCCCTTGTCGCGCAACAGCGCCCGTGTCGCGGAGATCTGGTCCATCGCTCGCTGCATCTGCGCCGCCTGTTGGCGGTAGCCGAAGGTGTATTGAAACTGCATGCCGACGGCGACGGGTGTGAAGGTCCCGTCGGTGAGTTGATCGACCGAGTCGTGGACGTTGCTGCCCAGTCCGTTCATTTCGTAACGGGCGAACACGTCGAATCGTGGCAGCAGGTTGTTTTGAGCGGCCCGCACGATCTGGCGTTGCTCAGCCACCGCCAGCTTGAGCCGTTGGATTTCCGGATTAAACGTGAACGCTTCGCCGACCGCGCCGGGCCAATCGCATTGCACCGGCGCGATGGTCGGATCGTCGATCGCCACAATGCGGCGGCCGTCGGTGGGCGGCAGACCCAAGAGTCCGCGAAGCTGCCGCTCCTGGACGAGTACGCCGACCACGCGGGCGCCGGCCACCAGTTCCGCGCCGCCGATCGCAAACTCACGCTGACGCAGCAACTGATGGTACTGAACCTCCGCCTCGTCGCGATCGGTCGCGCTGCCGCGACCTTCCTGCAGCAACAAGTCGAGCCGACGCACGATCTCGCGGTTCGTCTTGATCGCTTCGTTCGTCGCCCAGTATTGCCATTGCGAGGCGTACAGTTCCCAGTACTTTTGCTCGACGTCTCGCACAAGCTGCATGATCGCCCGTTTGAACTCCCACAGTTCCTGGTCCGACCGCAGCCGCGCGATCACGATCGGGGCGCGATTCACTTCCTCGCCGTAGCCGTTGAGCAGCGGCTGCTGGATCGACACAAACGCGCGCGTCTCCCAACCCGACTTATAGCGTCGCGTGCCGAGGTTGGGCACGGAGTAGTCGGCGTTCGCGCCGACGTTGATGATCGTGCCGAACGGAGTCTGCTTGCGAACATTAATGATGTCTCCGGTGTTGGAGAAACCGGTGCCCTGACCACCGTTGAAGAAGTCCTCCTTGAACGGCAGACCTGGGGCGCCCAGGATTGAACCGGCCGGGGACGTGGTCTGATTAAGTTGTTGTTCCTGGTTGCCCCAGAAGAAATTCATGATCAGCGAGGTGTCGAAACGGGCGAGTTCCTCTTGCACGCGGGTCTCGGCGATCGACGGGTCCCACGCCGTGGCCACGGCCCTGGCAATGCCACCGCGAAGCTGACGCACGATGCCCGAGTTCTTCAGCGCGATCTCAATCGCCTCGCGCAGGGTCAGTTCCCACTTCTCTTCGCCTTCGGGGTTCGTGACGGTCAGCGGCGGCGGCGTCTCGGGAATCTCGAGATCCACACCGGTGGCATAGGCCGGGGCCGAGTGCGCGACCGCTTCTTGATAATAGCCGGCTGTGGCTGTCAGGTCGTCCGGCTGGTCGTCTCGCCCCAAGTAATGGTGCAGGCAGCCCGCCGACGTCGGCAGCATGGCGAGGGCGAGCGCTAGTTGGGCAACCGGCCCACCACGGCGGCCCGTACGCATATGGTCTTGCGGCGATTCGAGTTTCATACCCATGCAACCGAAGTCCGTTAGCCTCTCCCAGGGCACAGCCAAGGCAGCCCTCAACGCACATATCGGCGATAAGCCTGGCAAGATTTCACCAAAGTGACGAATGTAGCCGCCGTAACAGGGCGGCGGCGTGTGCCGGATGTGATGACAGTGCCGACCGTATTGACGGTCCGGGGGGCATTTGCTAACGTGGCCGCCCCTGTATCCCACGATGCCACAATGGGTTGGGGCTATCCGAGCTGATCACCAAGGAGACACCTGTGCACAACGTCACACTGATTCGCGGCGACGGAACGGGTCCCGAACTAGCCGAGGCCACTCGCCGTGTGCTCGACGCGACTGGCGTCGGGTTCAACTGGGACATCCAAGACGCCGGGGTCGATGTCATGGAGCGTGAGGGCACGCCGGTGCCCGACCGCGTCATCGAGTCGATCCGCCGCACCAAGGTCGCGCTGAAGGGCCCAATCACCACGCCCGTCGGCACCGGTTTCCGGTCGGTCAACGTCTACCTCCGCCAGGAACTCGGCCTGTACGCCTGCCTGCGCCCGTGCAAGCAGTACCCGGGCGTGCGCACGTTCTTCGACAACGTGAAGGTCGATCTGATCATCGTGCGCGAGAACACCGAAGACCTCTACGCCGGCATCGAGTTCGAACGTGGTAAGCCCGAGACGGCCGCGGTCATCGACGCGATCAACTCGAAGAGCAAGAAACAAATCGCCACGTCGGCTGCGACCACCGGCGTGAGCATCAAGCCGATCTCGGTCGAGGGGACCGAACGCATCGTCAAGTTCGCGTTCGACTACGCGCGCGAGAACGGCCGCAAGAAAGTGACTTCGGTTCACAAGGCCAACATCATGAAGTTCAGCGACGGCCTGTTCCTCGAGGTCTCGCGCGAGGTTGCCAAGAAGTATCCCGACATCGAATTCGAAGACCGCATCGTCGACAACATGTGCATGCAACTCGCGCAGAAGCCGGAACTCTACGACGTACTGGTCTTGCCCAATCTGTACGGAGACATCATCAGCGACCTCGCCGCCGGCCTGGTCGGTGGTCTCGGCGTCGCACCGGGCGGCAACATCGGGCCTGGCGGGGCCGTCTTCGAGGCGACGCACGGCAGCGCCCCCAAGTACAAGGGTCAGAACAAGGTCAACCCCACGGCGCTGATCCTGTCCGGCATGCTCATGCTGCGTTACCTCAAGGAAACTGCCGCCGCCGACCGACTCGAACGCGCGGTCGCGGCCGTGATCAAGGAAGGCAAGGACGTCACCTACGACATGAAGGCCGACCGCAACGACCCGACCGCCGTAGGCACGTCGCAGATGGCGGACGCGATCATTCGGGCCATGGGCAAGTCGTAACGCGCGGAGGTTGACAGTTGTTTCGACGAATCGGTTTTGGCTGCCTCGGCGCGATCGTATTCTACTTCGTGGGCGCGATCGGCGGCGGCGTGCTGATCTCGATCTTCTCGTCGAATACGCACGACAAGAGCGTAGAGGCTGCGATGACCGGTGGCCTTGTCATCGGACCGATTGCCGCGCTGCTCGGCGGGATTCTGGGAGCAGTGCTTCCGGGCGGCGCCGAGCGTCCGTCCGATCATCGACAGAAAACGTAGTCGCTGGTGAACGGAGAATCTCGTGCATGGAAGCACAGTTTCACAAGATCATTTCGGGCGACGACCACCGGCTGTGGGCCTGCCTGGTGCGGCCGATCTTGGCCGCGGCATCCGCGCCTTACCGATTGGCCACCGCGGCGCGGAACCGGTTGTACGATGCGGGCGTGTTGCGTTCGCACGCGGTCGGCGCCCCGGTCGTGTCGGTCGGCAATATCACGCTCGGCGGCACCGGCAAGACGCCGATGGTCGAGTATGTCTGCCGCTGGTTTCTTGATCGCGGCAAGCGGCCGGTGATCTTGAGTCGCGGCTATGGCGCGGTCGGCGGCCCGAACGACGAGGCCCGCGTGCTCGCAACCAACCTGCCCGACGTGCCGCACCTGCAGGGCAAGGACCGCGTCGCACTCGCGCGACAAGCCGTCGAACAGTTCCACCCCGACGTGCTCGTGCTCGACGACGGCTTTCAACATCGCCGGCTCGCTCGCGAGCTGGACATCGTACTCATCGACTGTACGCTGCCGTTCGGTTGCGACCGACTGTTCCCGCGCGGCCTGTTGCGTGAGCCGGTCGCCAATCTCAGCCGCGCGGACCTGATCGTGCTGACACGGGCGGACCACTGCGACGGCGACGTATTGGATCAGATTCGCCGCCGGGTCGAACAGGTCGCGAGCAACCGACCGATCGCGCTGGCGGAACACCGCCCGATCGCGCTGGTCACGGCCGACGGTCATGAAGCACCGTGCGGCGAGCTCGCCGACAAGTCGGTCGTCGCGTTCTGTGGCATCGGCAACCCCGCCGCCTTCTGGCAAACCGTTCGCGGACTGGGCTGCCGGCTCATCGACACGCGGACCTTTGCTGATCATCACCGTTACGACCCTGCAGACCTTCGCCTGCTCGCCGACTGGGCGCGGTCGCTGCGGCCCGACCTGGTCCTGACCACTCAGAAAGACATGGTCAAACTCACTACGAGCGACCTTGGCGGCCGGCCGCTGTGGGCGGTGCGTATCGGCGCAGCGCTGCGCGAGTCACCCGATATCGTCGATCGGTCACTTCAAGCCGTTCTTTCGCCCCGGCCGCATCATGCTCGCGCGGCCTGAACGCAGGTCGTGTCGCGCCACGGTAGACTCACCGGCACGGGATCGCAATAATCCTTTGGCAAGGACAGTAGCCCGATCGAAGGGGTCGCGCTTTGCACGTCGCCCAACGAACTAGTTCGGCGCACGGTCGTCTTGCCGTCCTTCGTCGAAGGCACAATGTTCGACGAAGGCCGACGACGGTCGAACGCCTGGAATCGCGCTGTCTCCTGGCCAGCGGAGGCGATCCGGGCGGGCCGCTGATTTCACCCGCCGATCTGGTCGTGACCGATTCGATCGTCTACACGGTCGACCCCGCGAACCCAATCGCCCAGGCCGTTGTCACGCGCGGCGGCCGCGTCGTGTTCGTCGGCGACGTGGCCACGGCCGTGTCGTTCATCGGGCCTGAGACGGAAGTGATCGACGCCGACGGCGCGGTCGTGCTGCCAGGATTCGTGGACGCGCACACACACCCGCTGTTCCTGGCCGAGGCGTTCGGCATCGGCGTGGCGGCGCTCCATGCCGAGACCATCGCCGACCTGCGCGCGACCGTGCTCGCGTTCGCCGCGGCCAATCCAGAGTTTCCGTTCATCCGGGCGCTCCCCTGGAAGTACGACTTCCGGCCCGACGGCTCGCTGCCGGCGGCCACGGAGATGGATCAGTTGTTCCCGGAACTCGCGGACCGGCCGCTGATCATTCAGACGCAGGGCGGCCAGGAGTACCTGCTGAACAGCAAAGCCTTGGCCGAGATGCAGGCGCGAAACGCGGCGGGATTCCTGCGTCTCGCTCCGGCACGCGACGCCGGCGGAAACTTCACCGGCGTGCTCGAACAGGGGTTCCCCACGTTCGAGTTCGACTTCTGGACGTTCGCCGAGTATCCCGGCGGCGAAGACGCTGTCGTGGCCCGCATGACGAACGTGTTCCTGGAGGTCGTGCGGCTCGCGTCGTCCAGCGGCATCACCACCATCGACGACCACGCGGCGACGAGCGGCGTCAAGCCGGCTCAGCATCCGCAAAGCGATCACTTCGGCAACATCGAGCTGGCGCTCGCGGCACGCAACGCCGGCCAACTCGAAAACATGCGGCTCCGCGCCAACCTGCACATTCATCAGGATGACTTTCTGGACCCCGCCAACGCCGCCGCGCTCGACCAGGAACTGACCGACTGGATCACGCGCGGCGGGCAGCTCTCCGACGACCGGTTCCGGTTCGGCGAATCGGTGAAGCTGTACATCGAGGGCGTGGGCGAGCGGCACACCGCGGCGTTCCTCGAACCATACTCCGACCTGCCAACCTCGTTCGGCACGACGTTCTATCCAACCGACTCGGCCGACCCAAACCAACCGGGCTTCGCACACAGCACCGCCTTTTTCGACGCGGTGAAGCTGCTGGACGACCGCGGCCTGCAAACCAGCACGCACGCGACTGGCGACCGCGGCTCGCGCATCGTCATCAATGCCTACGGCGAGGTGCAGGCGGCCAACGGGCCGCGCGATCGGCGCCAGCGCATCGAGCACAATGAGTACGCGACCGTGGACGGCGACGTGCAGCGGCTGGCCAATCTGGGGATCTTCTCGGTGCTCACGGCGGCCGGGCACGTCGGCTCCGCCACGACCGACGCGGCAGTGGGTCTCGATCGGGCCGCGCGGTTCGCTCCGGCCCGCAGTCTGATCGACGCCGGCGCCCCGGTCGCGTTCGTGTCTGACTTCAGCGTCACGCCGTTCTCACCGCTCGTCCAGGCGTTCGTCGCGCAGACCCGCATCCACCACGACGGCACGGTCCTCGGTCCCGAACAGGCAATCACGCTTGCCGAGTACATCCACGGTGCGACGATCGGCGGCGCGACGGCGATGTTCCAAGAGGGCAATCGCGGATCGATCGAAGTCGGCAAGTTCGCCGACCTGGTGATCTTCAACCCGGAGCCGTTTGCGTTCCAGGCGGGCGCGATCGAACCCGCGCCGGGCGGGCCACTGCCGCGAGCTTTGCAGGTCGGCGTCGACTTCGCCGCCGATCTCTTGTCGAACCCGCGACCATCGCCGGCGCCCGGCGCCGTGAATCCGCGCGTGGAGCGGTTCTTGGCGGACTATCCACACGTCGAAGGTGCGGTCGATCTTGAGAGTCTGTTGCTCGACGACGAACCGGCGTTTCTGGCGGGCGTCGCGGCCCGCCTGCTGAACCCAAACCGCACCACGATCGTCGGCGGTCGCGTGGTCTACCAGGACGCGCGGCCGGTCCCGCATGACGACGCCGCGACAACGCGGGCCAACACACCCGTGCGGCTCGACCTCGCCGCGAACGACGCCGACGCCGACGAGTTCCCCACGCTGGGCCAGCGACATCGCGATCTCTTGTTCGTGTCGAGCGTCACGCAGCCGGCACACGGCGCGGTGCTGAATTTCGAGGGGTCGGTCATCTACACGCCCGAGCCCGGCTTCGCAGGTACAGACACGTTCGCCTATCGCAACCACGACGGTGCCTTGGAATCGGCCGTGGAGGCGGTCGTCACCGTGACCGTCGAAGCGAACCCGGTCACCGTGAGCCGTCTGGAACTGACTCCAGGCCGCCGCGGGATCGCGTCGGTGCGCCTCAACGTCAGCGATGCCCTCGATCAGGCAACGGCACAGGACCCAAGCAACTACGAGATTCGCCCGACGCCCGCTCGCGGTCGCGGCCGTGTCGGCCAAGTGGTGCCCGTGGCACAGGCGACCTATGACGCCGCGACGAATCAGGTGACCCTGCACGCGCGCGGCAGGCTGGCCGGCCACACACGTTTCCAGATCACCATTCGCGACGCGATCACCGACCTCGCAGGGCAGCCAATCGACGGCGACAGCGACGGCGAGCCGGGCGGCAACCATGTTGTCTCCGTCGGTCTGTTTCGTCGCGTTAGGTACACTGATCGCGACGGCGACACCGTGGACTTGGCCATCGAGACCATTCTGCAGGATGAACAGGACCGCGGGCCGGACCGCGCCGAGCGGGGCAAGCGGCCGGCTGGGTTGATGGAGTTGACCTGGTCGGTCGACGGCGAGGGTCATTCGTTGCGTCTGATCGGCACAACGCCGCGTGAACACGTGCTGCGCGGGCAGGTCGTGCCGGCCGTGGCCAGCGATCACAAGACCTCATTCCAAACAACGACCGGCCTGGCGAACGTCGTCAACCAACTTCCGATCTGTTCGCCCGCGGTGGTCGACGCCTGCTTCGAGTTGGGTGTGATTAGGACGGACCACGAAAAGGGCCGCTTATCGCGTGCGCACCCCTACGACCGTATCACGCCGGCGCTGGTTGGTTCACCAGAGGAGATACTCCGAGACTCTTGCCTGAGCCATTCGCCGTCTTGACCGACCGAATGCCGCAGACAATAGTGACTGAGGTAATGCGAATGCGAGCTACCCAAGGATGATCTGGTGATGGGACGCATCAGATTGGACATCAAGATCAACGGCCGCAAGCTGTGGACGCTGTTTGATTCGGGCGCGAGAAACAGCTACGTTGTGAAGCGCGCGGCGAAGAAACTGGATCGGTTCGATCTTCCGGCTCCGAAGTCGACCGCGCTGGGGGGCAAAGAACACAAAGTCACGCAGATCTGCGTGGTAATGGCCGACATCAACGGGCGCCCGGTCGACTTTCATGCAAATGTCATCGACGAAATCGGTCATGATGAAGACGGGCGAGAGATTGAAGTACTCTTCGGCGCGTTGGCCATGCAGGAATGGGGGATCCGTCTCGACCTGCAAAACGAGCAACTGGATCTCAGCCGCTATACGCGCGAATTCGTTGAATTCTGACCTGCCGTCCGCATCATGCTGCACGACGCTCACTGTGGCGGACTGGACCTCGCACCCTCACCCACTTAAACCGTGATGAGCGGAATAGTCCGGGATAGTCGTCGTTTAGGCCGCCGCGCCAGTCGCCAAGCCTCGCGCCGCGCCGATCAAGTGCCGGTGCATGTTCGGGACCGTCACGCGGTGATCGCCGCAGAAGTAGAAGCTGCGGCCGCCGTCGGCGACGGTGCGGACGAGGATGGTCTTCCACGGCCGGTAGTAGTATTGCGGATGCGTCTTGGGCGCCGTGCCGTCGCGGCAGTCCGCCGGCAGCGGCACGAGATCGAAGACGGCCGTCGTGAAACGACAGAGCGAGCGGCCCGCTTGCCGAGCGACGTTGCGGGCCATCGACAACGCCTTCAGGTAAACCTCGGGGCCGGTCACGGCCGAGCCGATGTTCAGGTAGACGCCGCCTTCGAGGCTCGAGATCGCGTGCGTGAAGATGAGAAAGTCGGTGTACGACGCCGCGCCGAACGCCGCGCCGTCACAGTTGGCGTGTTGGTGAATGATGTCGCAGCCGATTCCGACGTGCGACGTGACCGGCACGGCGCAGCGCCATCCGGCCTCGCAGACGCTCAACTCGCGGTGCGCGAACCGGCGTTCGTGGATGGTGCGGCCGACCGCTTCGCCCAACCCCTCGCCCGCGGCGGCCGCCTCGCGCGCGATCTGGTTGATCCGGCCGGTCTCCGCCCACATGCCGAAGTCGCCGTGCTTGATGTTGGCGGCGACGTCTTCGCTCGTGCCGCCCGCGAGCGCGAGTTCGTAGTCGTGGATGACGCCGGCCCCGTTCGTGGCGAGGTGCGTGATCCACCCGCGCTCAATCAGGTCCACGAGAAAGCGGGACAGTCCCGCTTTGATCACGTGCGCCCCGATCATCCAGATGATCGGCCGCCCGCCGCGGCGGGCCTTGACGATCGCCTCGATCAAGTCGGCGAACTCCGGATGATCGAACGGCGGCGGCTCGACGTCGAGCGACATGCAGCCCGCCAGTGTCAGTTCGTTCGTGCGGTCAGAGAGCGGCCGCAACCGTATCTGCGACCGATCAAAGAGTTGATAACGACTCACCGAGGATCCCCCACGAGGTCCGATCTGGTTCGCGGCTTATAGCACAACCCCTCGAACTGGGCGAGGCGACTGTGGTCCGGACTTACCAGCCTCAGTAGCAACATGTCCTCGCTGCCGGAGCAACCAACGGTGACACGGCCCGCGCCGGCCATTATCATGCTGCGGTTGTGTCCGGCCCGTAGGTGCGACCATGTGGAGTCTCCGCTGCCAACACGGCGCCCGGTTCTGTGACGCACTGGCGCGACGTGAACTGCTGCGCGCCGGAGCGATCGGCGTCGGCGGGCTCGCGCTGGCCGACCTCTTGCGGCTTCGGGAAGCGGTTGCCGCGCCCGGTCGGGCCAGGCCGAGTGCCAGGGCGCGGTCGGTCGTCATGCTATTCCTGTCGGGCGGCCCGTCGCATCTCGACATGTGGGACCTGAAGCCCGACGCGCCGCAAGAGATTCGCGGCACGTTTCGGCCGATCGCGACCAGGGTGCCAGGAATACAGATCAGCGAGCACATGCCGCGATCGGCCCGCCTGGCGGATCGGTTCACGATCATCCGGTCGATGCGGCACGGCAACTCGAACCATCCCGCGGCGAGCTACTGGATGATGACGGGCGGCCCGATCGCGCGCACTGCGCCGCAGGCGGTCACGCTCAGCCGTGAAGACCGTCCGCATCCCGGCGCGGTGCTCGGCAAACTGCGCGGCGCGGCCGGATCGGTCCCACCGTTTGTCATGTTGCCCGAGATGATCTCGCCGGTTGGGCCGCCGCGGCCGGGGCAGCACGCCGGGTTCCTCGGCTCAGCATTCGATCCGTACCTGGTGAACAGCGATCCGAACCTGCCCGACTTCTCCGCCGGCGCGTTGGCGCCGCTCGCCGAAGTAACGCCCGACCGCCTGGTCGATCGCCGCGGGCTGCTGAGCGTGATCGGTCGAGCGTCGCAGCACTTGAACGCCTCGGCCGCCGCCGGGTCCCTTGATCCGTACTACGAGCGGGCGTTCGACATCATCACATCGCCGGCGGCGCAGCGCGCGTTCGACGTGACGGCGGAATCGGACCGCACGCGCGATCGGTACGGGCGGCACGTGTTCGGCCAGTCGGTGTTGGTCGCGCGGCGGCTCGTCGAGGCCGGCGTGCGACTGGTGCAGGTGAACTGGGTGCGGCACGACAACGGCAAAGGAGGCCAGGGCTACGACAGTCACCGCGATCATCTGAACTGGGCCAAGACCGAACTGCTGCCGCCGACCGATGCGGCCTTCGCGGCGATTATCGAGGACCTCGACGCCGCCGGCCTCTTGGATGAGACGCTGGTGGTGATGATGGGCGAGTTCGGCCGCACGCCGCGGTTCAACAGCAACGGCGGTCGTGACCATTGGTCGCAGTGCTTCAGCGCGGTGATCGCAGGCGGCGGCGTGCGCGGCGGCTACGTACATGGCGAGTCCGACCGGATTGGGGCGTATCCGACTTCGTCGCCTGTCACGCCGGACGACCTGCTCGCGACCATCTACCAGTGCGTGGGCCTGGACCCGCACGCGACGCTGCACGACCTTCAGAACCGCCCGCACAAACTGGCCGATGGGACGCCGGTGCGCGAGCTGCTGGCATAACGCGGAATGGCTGAACCGTCTGATTCGATCCAATGTTCTGCGCCGGAACCGTTCGCCGCGTGGATGGCCACGGCGGGCGGCACGATCGCGGTCAGCACCTATCAGGCCGGCAAACTGGTTCTCATCAGTTGGGACGGCCGGCGCGTCGCGGTGACGATGCGACACTTCCCGCGTCCGATGGGGGTGACCGTCGAGGGCCAGCGCATCGCGTTGGCCACTCGCGACGAACTGTGGCTGTTCAACAACGCGGCGCTGTTGGCACCCGAGTACCTCGATCACGGGCGCTACGACGCCCTGTTCTTGCCGCGTTGCACGTACTTGACCGGGCCGCTGAACCTGCACGACATGGCCTTCGCGGGCAACGAACTCTGGGTCGTGAACACTCGGTTCTCGTGCCTTGCCACGATCAGTTCGGAGTACAGTTTCGTGCCCCGCTGGCATCCGCGGTTCATCACGGAACTGGCGCCTGAAGACCGCTGCCACTTGAACGGACTGGCGATGGTCGACGGCAAGCCGAAGTTTGTGACATGCCTGGCCGAGACGAACCGTGCGGGGACGTGGCGGCAACACAAGACCGACGGCGGAATGTTGATCGACGTCGAGTCGGGTGAGCCGGTGGTCCGCGGTTTGTGCATGCCGCATTCGCCTCGCTGGCACCGCGGCCGACTGTGGTTGCTCAACTCAGGAGCTGGACAACTGTGCACGGTGGATCTTGCGCGTGCGACCTACGAGGAAGTATGTACTGTGCCGGGCTACGTGCGAGGTTTGTGCTTTGTCGGCAAGCACGCGCTTGTTGGGCTGTCGAAGATTCGCGAGTCTCATTTGTTCGAGGGTCTTCCAATTCAAAAAAAGTTCGATAGACTCTTGTGTGGCGTCGCGGTGATCGACGTCGAGCGCGGCACACTCGTGGGGGTATTTGAGTTCACGGCGGGCGCGGAAGAGCTGTACGACGTGCAGTTCCTTCCGGCGATTCACCGGCCTTCGATTCTGAATACGGACAAAGAGGCGGTGCGCCGTGCGATCACGGCGCCCGAGTTTGCGTATTGGCTGGCGCCTGAGGCTGAACCGGCGCCGGCCGGCAAAGGAGTGCCCCGCAGCGTGGCGGATTCCCAGAGCAACCTGAGCGAGGATCGGGAACACGGCGCACTCCAGAAAGAAGGTCCGCGATAGGCGAGTCACGACGCGGCGCGCAAAGCCCACACTGGTCCTGGAAGAACTGGAGCGACGCACGCTGCTGGCGGGACCGGAATTCGTCGTGAACACGGCGACCGCCGGCGCGCAGATCGAACCGCACGCGGCGATGGGGCCGAACGGACATTCGGCAGTCGTCTGGAAGAACGGAGTCGACGGGCACATCTACTTGCAGCGCTACGATGCCGCCGGAACCGCCCAGGGCGCGAACCTGCAGGTGAGCGTCGCGGCCACACAGAACTCCGACCCGCGCGTAGCGATCGATGGCGACGGCGACGTCACGGTGGTTTGGACGGGTCAAGGCACAGGCCTCGATGTCTTTGCTCGCCAGGTAGACAGCACCGGCGCGTTCGAGGGCGATCCATTTGTGCTGAACAACACCGTCGCCGGCGATCAGTCGAACGCTGATGTCGCGATGGACCTGGACGGCGATACGGTGGTCGTCTGGGAGGGCGACGGCAACCAGGACTTCGGCATCTACTCGCGACGGTTCACTGCCGCGCGCGGCATTGCGACGACTGAATCGCGCGTCGACGACCCGCCCACCGACGAGGATGTGACGATCACGCCCTCGGATCCGAGCGTGGCGATGGACGACGACGGCGACACCGTGGTTGCCTGGAAAGACGAACGGACCGAGTACGTGACCAAAGAGGAGTGCTACACGTACGACGGGCAGCGGTACTGCTACGACTACAGCTACGACAAGTTCGACTCGGCGAATGTACTGGCCAAGCGTTTCACGGCGGCCCGATCGGCCCGCGGTGCAGCGCCTGTTGTCGTGGTAGCGACGGAGACTCAGGAGGACGCGCCGTTCGGCGCTGTCGACGTGGCGGTGGACGGCGACGGCGACTATGTGGTCGGCTGGATCAAGAACCAGTACGAGATCAAGCGGACGCGGTACTGTGAATACGGCGAGTGTTACACGTACGAGGAACTGATCTTCAAGGGAACCAAGTTCCTCGGCCGTCGCTTCACGGCGGTGGCAGCCCGCGCCGCTGCGCAGGGACCGACTGAGTTGGCGAGCACCGACGCGACGCGCACGCTGGCGAGTGGGTCGGTGGCGCTCGCGCGCGATGGACGGCTCGTGGCGGCCTGGATCAACGAACCATACGACAGCGATGAACCTTCGCGCGTCGAGGCGCGAAGATTCGACACAGCAAACCGAGCGCAGGGTGGCGTGGTGGCGGTCAACACCAGCGAAGCCGAATCGCCCGCCAGCGTCGCGGCCGGCGCCGACGCGGGCGGCAACTTCCTGGTCGGGTGGCAGGCGGATGGCGCTGCTGCCAACCCCGATGTCTTCGCTCGCTTGTTCGAGAGTCCGCGTCCCGACCTGGTGGCCCAGTTCAAGAAGCCCCCCAAGAAGCTCACCAAGGGCAAGAGTGTCTCGGTCGTCATCAGAAACAACGGCGCCGAGGCCGCCAACGGCCAGGTCACCGTGCAACTAAGCCGCTCTATCGATCAGGTTATCGGAAACGAAGATGATGCCGTACTAGGCACGGCCACCGTGACGCTTGTGAACCTCGGCGCGGGCCAAGCCTCCAAGGCGGTCAAGGTCAAGATCGCGCAGGTGATTCCGCCGGGCAACTACCACGTGGTCGCTCGGGCCGACACGACAAACGCCGTTGTCGAGGAAGATGAGACGAACAACGGCGTAATCTCTGCCAATGCGGTTCCGGCGTGACTGACATGGTAGGCGGTTCGCCGCAAAGGGCGGGCCGCGGGGCGAACGCGGGTCTGGCTGATGGAGGCCCCGGCGACGACCCGCGTTCCGCCCGCAGCCCTCCCCTGCCCTGCTACCGCGTCGGCGGCAAGCGCCTCTTTGAATCGTGCCTCTTGCTGCTCCGCATCGTGTGTTCAAACACAGCCGCTGCCGTCCACCCGCCCATCTCCCTGAGTCTGGGAGGATGAATCCCGGTCTCCGCGGGACTCAGGACTATGACACACCGCGGCCGAGGGCACGGGCGCATCAGGCCCGTCGCTATGAATCAGTATCAGTATGGGCCCTTGGTCCGGGGGGAGACAAACGCGTTCCCTTCCCACGAAAACGCAACGGGGGACGGCAGCTTCGCGAAATCTCATGACGACCTCCGACAATCCAGAATATGAAGATGAAACCAGCTTCGTATCCGCCAATGCCTCATCGCCGCCCGTGCACGTTGAGTCCCATTTTGGCGTCGCCGTCCGCGCGGCAAATCCCCTAAACAGGGTAAGGCCCGATTTTTTTCGGCTCTCCGCCAACTTTGGATTGCAGGCGTCCCGCCTGCCGGATTCTGCACCAGGTTGTTGGGCAGGCGGGACGCCTGCACCCCAATAATCCACAACGTTGGCGGAGAGCCGATTTTTTTTCGGCTCTCCGCGAACCTTGGAGAGCGGGGGTTCGGCGCCGGTCTCCTGACCCCGCCTTGTGTGTGACCCACGGTTTCCAAGCATCGAGGCCGCGCGGCAGTTGTGGTCGCGCGTGGCTCGGTCCGAGACCGGTCACAACCTTGCCAGCGGCGTAAGAAGTCAGTTGCCGAACGCCGCCGAAGCGTCTATCGTGTGGCGGCCGTTTTTCGTTGAATCACTCACCATGACCGACCCGATCTGGCTTCTTGTCTGTTCCGGCACGCTGGTGACGCGGGCGTATCGCGTCAAGCCCCAGCGGCAATCAGTCGGCCGATCGCTCGACTGCGACCTGCAGATCGTTCACGAGACTGTGTCGCGGCAGCACGCGGAACTGTTCGGCAAAGCGGGTCGAATTCACGTGCGCGACCTCGACAGCCGCAACGGTACGTTCATCGACGGCAAGCGGATTTCTGAGTCGCCGCTGCCGCGCGGCGCCGTGGTGCGGTTTGGCAAAGTGAACGTGCGAGTCGTCACCCAGTCGGACTTGATCGCCATGTCGGCCGAGTCCGACATGCCACCGACCGCGACAATCAAGGGCAAGACGTCGGACGACGCGGCTGACGACGCGCCGTTTCGCGGCTTGTCGGCCGGTCAGCTTCAGGTGCTGCAGTTGTTGTTGCAAGGATACGCCGAGAAGAAAGTTGCCGCCGCGTTGCGGCTTAGCCCACACACTGTGCACACACACGTCAAGCACATCTACCGGCAGCTTGGCGTGCGATCGCGCGGCGAGCTGATGGCCTTGTATCTAGCCAAGTCCACGCGCGAGTCGTCGCCGTGAAACCCTCCGATCCCCAGCGTGAGCAACGGCCGCTCGTTCACGCTCGCGGTTCGGAACATCAAATGGAGGTGAAAGATGAGCGTCGGACCGAGAACATGCGTGTGCGTCTTTGCTGTCGCCGCGTCGTTGCTGGGTGGGTCGATCATCTCGCGAGCGGGCGGACAGGCGTCTGAGCCGCGAATCGAACTGTTGTGGCCCGCCGGCGCGCCCGGATCGGTGGGCGACGAAGCGGCCGACAAGCCGACGCTCACGATCTGGCTGCCCCCCGCCGACAGGGCCAACGGCGCGGCAGTCGTGATCTGTCCCGGCGGCGGCTACGGGCACCTGGCGGTTGATCATGAAGGGAAACAAGTGGCCGAGTGGCTCAATGCCAACGGCATCGCGGCGTTCATGCTGAAGTACCGCATCGCTCCGCGCTATCGACATCCCGCACCGCTCGACGACGCGCAGCGAGCCATTCGCACGGTCCGCGCCCGCGCGGCCGAATGGAAGGTCGACCCGTCCCGCATCGGCATCCTCGGTTTTTCCGCCGGTGGTCATCTGACGTCGACGGCCGCGACGCACTTCGATGCCGGCGACAAGGACGCTAAGGATCCGATCGCTCGGGTGAGCTGCCGGCCCGATTTCGCGGTGTTGCTCTATCCGGTGATTTCGTTCACGACGCCCTACACCCACAGCGGCTCGCGCAAGAATCTGCTCGGCGACAAGCCGGACGAGAAACTCGTTGAGAATCTATCGAACGAAAAGCAGGTGACGGCCGCGACGCCGCCGACTTTCCTGGTCCACACGAACGAGGATTCGGGCGTGCCGCCCGAGAACAGCGTGCTGTTCTATCTCGGGCTGCGCAAGGCGGGCGTGCCGGCCGAGCTGCACATCTACGAGCGGGGCAGACACGGCCTGGGCCTCGGCCCGAAAGACATGCCGTTCTCGACCTGGCCGCAACATTGCATCGAGTGGATGAAGGGACGAGGGCTGCTCACCGCCAAGTAGCATCAGCCGACCGGCAGGATGATCCGGAAGCGGGTCCCTTCGCCGACCTTGCTGTCGACTTCGATGCGGCCGTGGTGGTCGGTGACGATGCCGTGCGTGATCGATAGGCCCAGGCCCATTCCTTCGCCCACATCCTTGGTGGTCGTGAACGGGTCGAAGACCTGCGGCAGAATGTCGGCCGGGATGCCACAGCCGTCGTCGGCGATCTCGACGATGATCTCGCCGTCGGTCGCTCGGGTGGTGATTTCGATCTTGCCGGTCGGTTTTTGCGCCGCTTCGATTGCTTGCATGGCGTTGACGATCAGGTTCAGGAACACTTGGTTCATTTGGGCCGGGGCGCAGGCGATCGCGGGCAGGTTGCCGAGGTTCTGAACGACCGAGATATTGCGGCGTTCGAGTCGTCCTTGGACCATCTCGAGGCTGCTGGCGATGCAGGTGTGGATGTCCACGCGCTCTTCGGCTTCTCGTCCGACGCGGGCGAAGCCGCGTAGTTTGTGTACGATGTCAGCCACACGTTTTACTCCGTCGCGCGAGCTATCGAGTATTCGCTCCAGGTTCGCCTTTACGTACGGCAGGTCTATTTCGTCGCCCAGGCGTGCGATGCGGTCGGCGAGGTCGGGCCGTACGCGGGCCAGATCGGCGGCGGCCTCTTCGTAAGTCGCGAGGACGTCGCGCAGGCCGCGCAAATCGCGGTCGAGCACGGCGAGGTTGTTGGCCACGTATGCGACTGGGTTGTTGATCTCGTGAGCGATGCCCGCACTGAGCAAGCCCAGAGACGCCAGCCGCTCGGACTGCTGGATGCGCGCCTGCATGCGGTGCCGTTCAGTAACGTCCCAGAAGATCACTTGAACGCCGATCAGCCGCCCCTCGGCGTCGAACACCGGCGACTTGAGGATCTGCACAAACAAACGATCGCCGTTTGGCCTCTGATGTTCCTCGACCGTTTCAAACGTCTGTTGCGCTTCGATCACCTTTTGGTCGTCGCGGCGGTACTTGTCCGCCAGTTCCTTGGGGTACAGGTCATGATCGGTCTTGCCGACGAGTTGGTCGAGCGTCATGCCGAGCGTCTTGAGGTACAGTCCGTTGCCGAAAGTGAAGCGGCCTTCGAGGTCCTTGCGCAGCACGTGGGTGGGCAGAGCCTCGACGAGCGAGTGGTACATCGCCTCGGAGTCGCGCAGCGCCTGTTCGGCCAGCTTGTGTCGCGTGATGTCGCGCGAGATACCGAAGGTGCCGACGATCTTGCCCTGCGGATCGCGCAACGGCAGTTTGGTCGTCGTCACCCAGGTGACCCGTCCGTCGGGCCAGGTTTCGGTCTCTTCCTTTTCGATGACCGGCTGGCCGGTGCGCATGACTTCTTGCTCGTCGCGCATCGCTGGTTCAGCATGCTCGCGAGTGAAATAATCAGTGTCGGTCTTGCCCAGCGCTTCGGCCGGGTCGGATAGCTTGTTCTTCTCGGCTAACGCGCGATTGATGCGGATGAACCGGCCCTGACCGTCCTTGAAGTAGATGCAGTCGGGCACGTTATCCATGAGGGCGTGCAGCAGGTAGCGTTCCTGGTTGAGTGCGTCTTCGGCCTTCTTGCGTTCGGTGATGTCCTCGGAGATGCCCAGCAGGTGCTGCGGGTTGCCGCGCTCGTCGAGCAGCGGAATCTTGCGGGTGTGCAGCACGCGAGGCCCCGATCCGGTTTCGATCACTTCCTCGGGTATGTCCAGGAGCTGCTTGCTCGCGAGCACCTCGCGGTCCTTGGCGACGAAGTGGTCGGCCTCTTCCTTGGGAAAGAAGTCGTAGTCGTTCTTGCCCATCAGCACGTTGCGTTTGTAACCCAGGATCTGCTCGCCGTACTTGTTGATGCGCTCGAACCTCAGGTGCTCGGCGTCCTTGACGAAGAGCATGATCGGCAGGTGCTCGATGATCGAATCGAGGAACGCGCTGAGGTTTCGGACTTCTTCCTCGGCGCGGCGCCGTTCGATCAGTTGACCGATCTGGTTGCCGATGGCGGTGAGCGCCACGAGCAGTCCCGCATCGGGTTTTGTGATGTCGCTGCCGAAGAATTCCAGGACGCCGCCGACCTGGTGTCTGAACAGGATGGGGCAGGCAATGCCGCCGCGCAGGCCAAGTTGAGCCGCGAGTTTCTCGCGATCGGTTTCGCCTACCTCGCCGACGTCGGCAACCCACGCCGGTCGGCCGGATTGCCAGACGCGGCCCGCCAGTCCCGCGCCCGGCGCGACGCCGGCCTCGCGGAACGTCTGCTCGATCTGAGGTGCATGCAAGGTGGGCGGATGCCAGAGGCCGGCGCAGCGCAAGAGGTCCGACTCCTGGTCGACGATCCACAGCAGTCCAAGGTCCCAGCCGAGGTTGTGGCAGATGGTCTCGAGCACCTTCGGGGCGGCCTCGCGCAGCCGGCTGGCCTCGGCCAGCACGTGCGCGATGATGTGCTGCACGATCGGGCGCTGCTCGGTCCGGATGCGTTCCGTCACGTCCTGCAGGTAGCACCGAATGTGGTGTAGCCGGCCTCCGGTCGCGTAGCGCGCCTGGGCGTGAACCTGGACGTGGCGCAGCCGATCACCGGCGGCTAGCAGGCGCGTCACGAATGCGGGGCGTTCGCCGACGAGTCCCGCCTGGCGTAGTTCATGCTCCAGCGTGAGTCGATCGTCGGGCGCGGCGAGCTCGATGAGCGGGCGGCGATTCAATTGCTCGTCTGTCTGGCCGAAAAACCGCTGGGCCGCCTCGGTGGTCTTGATGCAGCGCAGCGTGACGGGATCAATCCGGCAGATCAAGTCGGCCGACAAGGATCGGGCGGCCGGGCCGGCGCTCGGAGGCAGCATCGACCGGCTGAGCAGGTCGCCTTGGCCGGTCGGTTGGAGCACAGGCGGCGGCGAGTCGGATGAATCGTCTGGGTCGCTCAGCAGGAACTCGACGCCGCAGCCGCTGCAGCGCACGCGTTTGCCCAGCATCGCGCGCGACGCCCGCAACGCCTTGCCGCACTTTGAGCAATGCACCGTGACCTGCATGGGTCATCCGACGGCTTCGCCGGGCAGTTGAATAACGAAGACGCACCCGCGCGGTTGGCGCGGCCGCATCGCGACCGCGCCGCCCTGCATCTCGACGAACTTCTTCACGATCGCCAGGCCCATTCCCAGCCCGCGTTTGCCGTATTCGAAGCTGCCGCTTGAATGGTGCAGCGTGTCGAACGTACTGAAGAAGGTTCTTCCGGGTCTGGAGTGGCTGATTGATCGCGGTTGGTGTGTGCGGAGGAGGTTTTCTGAGGCATGGGAGAAGGTGTTCAAAGTGCCCCAGAGAAGAAGTCTCCTCTGGGGCCGGCGCTTTGAC
>Ga0185317_100079_pt1 | contig 39059 bp, 32 predicted proteins | sample DevilsHole_FD_128020 | JGI IMG/M metagenome (GOLD analysis project Ga0185317, IMG submission 128020) | Groundwater microbial communities from Devils Hole, Nevada to study Microbial Dark Matter (Phase II) - Devils Hole (SPADES assembly)... | ecosystem: Environmental > Aquatic > Deep subsurface >...
CTCAAAGATCCAATGGGTGAAGTCCACGGCCCGCGGCTACCGCAACTTCGACAACTTCACAACAGCCATCTACTTCCACTGCGGTGGACTGGACCTCAAACCCAGCCACTGAAAACCCAGAAGAACGCTGAAGAACGGATCGAAGATGTGGGGCACGTCGCGATCGGCAATGCCCATGCCCTCGTCGCACACCTCGATCGCGACGCCCGCGGCTGGTCGCACGTCAGCGGACAGCTCAATGGTCGCGCCGTCCGGCGAGAACTTGATCGCGTTGGTGATCAGGTTCAACACCGCGTCGTGGGTCTTGCCCTGGTCGACGAGCAGCTTCGCGTCCTGCGGCGCGACGCGCACAACGAGCGTCTGGCGGCGACGAGTCAAGAACGGCTGTACTTGGGCGACCACGGCGTCGAACAGCTCGCGGCATGCGACGCGGCGCCGCTCGAGTTCCGCCTGGAACGAGCCGGCCTGCATCAACTTGATCATGTTCTCGACCAAGTGCATCAGTCGTTTGGCGCCCGAACGTACGACGTTTGCGTACGGCCGCAACGCCTCGGCCCCCGGCTGAGCGAGTTGCTCATCGGCCAGTTCGCACATGCCCTGAATGATGGTCACGGGCGTATTCAACTCGTGGCTGGCGACGTCCAGGAACGCGGCCTTCAGTGCGTTGGCCTGTCGCAGTTCGGCGTTTGCCTGCTGCAGTTCGGCGACCAGGCGCTTGCGTTCGGTGCGCAGCTCGTAGTAGTCGGCGGCCTGGCGGACCACGCTGCGCAGTTCGTCCGGGTCGCACCCCTTGGTGACGTAGCGGAACACTTGGCCTTCGTTGATCGCTCGTACGACCACGCCGATATCGGCGTACGCGGTGAAGATGAGTCGGACGGTGTCGGGGTATTCGTCCTTGACCTGCCGCAACAACTCGACGCCGGTGACGTCGGGCATGCGCTGATCGCTCATGACGATGTGCACCGGCTCCTGTTGCAAGGCCGCCTTGGCTTCGCGGGCATTGTTGGCGCGAAGAACCTTGTAATCGCGGCGAAACAGGTCGTACATCGAGTCGAGCACCGGTCGCTCGTCGTCGACGACTAGGAGAGAGTGTGTGGTTCCGTTGTTCATGAGTTTGCCAGCACCTTTTCGACCTTGGCCAGTAGCTGCTCCTTGGTGAACGGCTTGTGGATAATGTCGTCGGCGTGTACGAATTCTGCGAGCCGGTCCGACTGATCGTGCCTGAGTACCGTGAAGATGAGTATCTTCGGCGACGGCTCGACCGATTTCAGCTTGGCGCAGACCAGCCAGCCGTCTTGTTCGGGCATCATCACGTCGAGGATGATCAGGTCTGGTTTCAGTCGGCGTGCCACGTCCAGGGCCTCGTCCCCATCATGGGCCCGCGAGAAATCGAAGCCGTTTCCCTGCAGCATGGACTGGACGATTTCAACCGTGTCCGGCTCATCATCGACGATGAGTACCTTCGGCGGTGCCTTGCTCATAGGTGCGACCCTTCCAGCGCCGTCGCGCAACACCTTGGATTTGGCTGCCCCTCGTGATCGCCGGCAATCGTACCTACTGCGCCGCTGTTTTTCTACCGACCGGGTCAGTTTGTACTATGGCGGCGACCGCATTCGGCAGATTGGCGCGGCGGTCCGGCAGCCGCATAGTTATTATCAGGGCGCAATGATTGACGTTCCTTGGGAAATGCTTGATGTGGCCCTCATGGTGTATCTGCGAAGCGCCTACCCGGACGGCCAGGTGCCTGACGTCGTACGCAAGCGAGTGACGCTCGATCGGTCGCGGCCGCTCGCCGAATTGCTTGGCGACTTGCCCTTCGAGCGGTACGAATCGGCAGCCCCGTTTCCGTGTACCGTCTTCGCGTTGCGACTCGGCGCCGCGCACTACCCACACATCAAGATGGAGATTCGACCGTTTCCCAATCAGCATGGATTTGTGTTCTGGGTGAACACGCACGATCAGTTTTTTACTCCTGACGCGCGGTGTCGCGACGGCGAGCGCTGGCGCGAAGTAGTCAGCCGCAATCGCGAACTGAAGCAAGCGGTCGAGCGTGCTTGGGCCGAGGGCAAGCTGCCCACATTCGTGACCGCGATGCAAGAGAGCATGGCGCAGGCAAGCCAGCAAGTCCGGTCGGAGCCGCGGAGCTCGCCGGTCACTTGATTGGCGTCGCCGCGGCTGGCAGAATGTCCGACGTCAGGAAATAGTCGGAGCCGACGCGATGGCCAAAGCTGTACTGATCATCGAGGATGAACCGGACGCAAATGCGATCCTCGCCCAGGTCGTCGCCCAGCAAGGGTTCGACGTGTTTCAGACCTACTCCGGCCGCGATGGCTTGGCCCAGGCGCGCAAACAACCGCCCGACTTGCTGCTCTTGGACTTGATGCTGCCCGACGTGGACGGATTCGAAATCTGTGAGACGCTGCGGGCGAGCCGCGAGACCAACTTGATCCCCATCGTCATGGCCACCGCGCTGGCCGACACCGAACACCGCGTACACGGCTATCGCGTAGGCGCCAACTGCTACGTGGCCAAACCGTACACGCGCGAACAAATACTGCAGGCGATCGACAAGGCGCTGGCGTGGAAGCAGGAGATCATTCACAACCACGTCGAAGGCGAAATCTCGTTCGATGTAGCCAGCGAGATGCAGTTTCTGATCGAGGTAAACGACATCCTGAGTTCCCTGTTCTTGCTGACTCCGCTCGATGAACGCTCGGCCGCGCGGTTGCGCCGCGCCCTGCTTGAGATGGGCCAGAACGCAATCGAGTGGGGCAACCGCAGCCAAGTGGACAAGCCGGTAAAGATCACCTACCGGCTGCAGAGCGACCGAGTTGTGCTGACCATTCGCGATCAAGGCGCCGGCTTCACGCCTGACCGAATCCCACATGCCGCCCGAGATGAAGACCCGCTCGGCCACATTCCCGTGCGCGAGGTGATGGGCCTTCGTGAGGGGGGATTCGGCATCCTGATCACACGCGGACTGGTCGATGAGATGAAATACAACGAGGCGGGAAACGAAGTCACGATCGTTCAGAAGTTCGCGGCCAGGGCGATGGCCGCCGATTGAAGCAAGTCTGGAACGGGAGACCATATGAAACAAGGCCTGACGATTGCGGCGATTGGTTTGTACTTTCTGTGCACATACCGCGCGACCAGCGAGGAACTGGCGACCAACAAGCCGGTCACCTACTGCAACCAGATCGCTCGCTTGGTCCAATCGCGATGCCAGCAGTGCCATCGGCCGGGTCAGTCCGCGCCATTCTCGCTCGTCAAGTACGAAGACGCGCGGCATTGGGCCGAGTCCATCAAGGAGGCAACGACCGAACGGCGCATGCCGCCGTGGTTCGCCGACCGCAGCATCGGCAAGTTTGCCAACGACCGATCGTTGAGCGACCAGGAGATTGCGACGGTTGCCGCGTGGGTCGACGCGGGATGCCCCAAGGGCGACGAGCGCGACCTGCCACCGCCACGCGAGTTCGCCGAAGGCTGGACGATAGGCAAGCCCGACGCCATCTTCACCATGCAGCAAGAGTACGCTGTACCGGCGACTGGCCTGGTGCCCTATCGCTACTTTCAGATTCCGACGAACTTTGACGAAGACAAATGGGTCCAGGCGGTCGAGCTGCGCGCGGGCAACCCGGCCGTAGTGCACCACATTCTGATGCAGGTGCGACTGGCTGGCGAGAACCAGCAAGAACGCCGGGCTCGCGACCCGTTAACCGCCGACGATCAGCGTGCGCTCGGCTACTTTGCAGCCATGGCGCCGGGCAGTATTCCACCCACATTCCCGCCGGGGTTCGGCAAGAAGATACCGAAGGGCGCCACCATCCTCTTTCAGATGCACTACACGCCCAATGGTACCGCTCAGACGGACCGCTCGTCGGTCGGCCTGATATTCGCCAAGGAGCCTGTTCACACCGAGGTCCGTACGCGGGGAATCTTCAACCAGTTTTTCGTGATACCGGCCGAGGCGGATGCACACGAAGTGAAGTCGCGTTATACGTTGCCCCAGGACTCTGTGGTGCTCGGCTTCATGCCGCACATGCACCTGCGAGGAAAAAGCTTTGAGTACGTCGTGGCTCATTCCGACAACCGGACGGAAAAGCTGCTGTCGGTTCCGCGCTACGACTTCAACTGGCAGCTCACGTATGAACTCGCCGAACCACTGCGCTTGGCCAAAGGCGCGACCATTCACTGCACCGCACAATTCGACAACTCCCAGGCCAACAAGGCCAATCCCGATTCGACCAAGCAGGTCACGTGGGGCGATCAGACGTGGAACGAAATGATGATCGGCTACATCAACTACTATGTGCCAGGCCAGACGACATCGGACAAGGCGAGCGACTAGGGAGTCTAGGCGAAGACGCGCCGCTAGCAGTATCGCGTCGCCGATAACTTGCCACCTGGCGGCGCGACGCGGAATGGCCCCATGACGTGTACGGCGCCGCTGGGCAGGGCATTCAGCTTCCACGCCGCAAACATGGCGATCGTCGTGAAAGTCAGATAGCCGATGTTCTCGGCCAACGCCATGAACGGGAACACCCACGCCAAGCTCCACGCGGTGACCAGCGCAAGCAACTGTGTCGCCAGCGTCGGGTGATGGACCCCCCATGCCGTGAAGGCTATGTCCATCAGGTCCGGTACGTAGGCGCCGATGATGCAGTAGTAGCTGATGATCGCGGCCATCGTCTGATACACCCAGCCGCTCCGGCCGCGACTGCCCACGTGTACGCCCTTCCCCACCAGGAAGCCCACGAGCGCGGCGAGAAACCGCATGTTGCTTCCGGTGAACGTGACCAGTGCCACGAGCAGAGCCGTTCCGAGCAGCCCTGCCGCCGTCCCGAAGAGCCAGGCGCGAAGAAACGCCACTCGCGGCGAACCCAGCCTCGATGCGACGCATGCGTTCTTGCACCGCTTGCACACGGTCGCTTCGCCGTTGACCTGGTAGTACTCGTCGGCGAGCGGCACGCGGCACTTCGAGCAGTGCAAGAGCGGGCCGGTCTCGAGTAGTTTCGTCGTGGCGAGCGACGTTGCGGGCCGCTGCGGCTCAAGTACAGGTACTGAACGGGCCATGGCTTTGCCCTTGCCGAGAAACGGGTACGATCAGTCCAAGCATAGCATTCAATTGGGCCGGACGTCGGCGTGGCGACGATTGTTCACCCAGCACGATGCCTTATAATGGTTCACGACATCCTTCTGTGCGGGGAGGCCGAGATGCCATTGCACGACTGGGACCGGGTACGGGCGGGCAAGTTCCACCACTTCCACAACTCCTGGATCTACAAACTGTGCGACCGACTAAACGCCGGGCTGCTTCCGCGGGGGTTCTACGCCGCGGGGAAGCAAGTTGCCGGTGACGTAGAGCCGGACGTACTCACCTTGCAGCGAAGTGGCGAATCGCAGCCTGATTGGCGTGGTGCGACGGCCGTCATCGCGGTCGAGGAGCACCCGCCCAAGGCGACCTACACGTTCGACGCCGAACAAGGCGCGTACGTGCGCAAACAGGACCAGGTCGTGATTCGCGCCACGGACGGCGATCGCATCGTGGCTTTGATTGAGATCGTGTCGCGGGCGAACAAGCAGAGCCGCCACGAGATCGACCGGTTCCTGCGCAAGATAGCCGCGGCGATTGATAGCGGCTATCACACGCTCATGATCGATCTACACATACCGGGATCGTTCGATCCACTGGGGATGCACGCGGCGGTATGGGATTACATGTTCGGGACGTGCCCGGAACTTCCCAGCGGGGCACGCTTCATCGTCTCGTATCGCGTCGATCCGTCGCTGAGGGCTTATGTGGAACCGCTCGCGCTGGGCCAGCCCTTGCCCAGCATGCCGCTCTTCCTCGACGCCGCCTGGTACGTGAGGACGCCTCTCGAAGAGACATACATGCAAGCGTGGGCCGGCCTGCCGGAACCCTGGAAACAAGAGATCACGGGGTCTCGTACGAGCGCATGATCGGCAGGTGCGGCACATCGGCGATCGGTGCGTAACGCCCCTCGATGATTGCCTCGGCCAGCCGGCTGACGTTGCGGAAGTAACCGTCCGACGCGCGAGCACCGGTGAGCTTGCGACGCAAGTCGTCACACAACACATCGGCCGCCGCAACCACCAGTTCGTCGTCCTGCTGGTTCGCCCACAGTGCGGTGACGAGCATCACGACGGTGTCCTGCACGCGCTGAGACAGCTCGGCAATTCGGCACTGGCGGTCGGGCAGCTTGAGCTGGTGCTTGACCATCGTCGAGCTGAGTTCACCGGCGTGTCGGCCGAACATGTCGAGCGCGAAATCGACGTGCTGGGTCAGCGTTGGTTTGAGGCCGCTGACGTGCTGCCGCTTGCTGCCCGCAAACTTCTGACCGAGCGACCACTTGCCGTAGGACCACATCTCGCGGCGCAGGCGCCAGGCGTGAACTGGGTTGGCCGGGTTGAACGTCTTCATGCGGTGCCGCTGCAGCGCCTTGCCGATCGGCTCGAAATAGGCAACGCCGTGCGCCTTGGCCAGCGACTTGAAGAACGCCATGCCCAGCATTTCGCCTTCGCCCTCGTAGATGCACGGGGCGAGGAAGTCGTACACGTTGTCGCCGAACAAGTGGCCCTTGAGGAACGACCGGCCGCCGTGCGTCTTCATGAACAGCTCGACCGCCGCTTCCTTGAGCGACTCGCTGCCGTAGATTTTCGCGACCACGCACTCCAGTTCGCCGCGGTAGCCCTGATCGATGAGCCACGCACACCAGTCGGTCAGTGCGTCGGCGCCGGTGATGAGCGCAGCCATGCGGGCGATCCGGCGTTTCACCAACTCGCGCGTATTGATCTTCGCGCCGTAGGTCTTGCGGAAATCGCCCCACGGCAGCATGTTGCCCAACAGACCGCGCATGATGCCGGCCGCCGAGGCACACAACGCCGTGCGGCCCAGGTTCAGACCGTGATACGCGATCGTCAGTCCGTCGCCGGTCGCCGGCGTAAGCAGGTTCTCCTTGGGCACGCGGAACCGGTTGAACTTCAGGCCGTTGTTGTAGGTGTGCCGCAGCGCGTGAATGCCATACGGCGCCATCTGCCACTGGTCGTTTTCCCGATCGGGCAACTCAGCGATCAACACCGCCGGCTTGCCCTCGATCAGGCAAACCAATCCGATGATACGACCGGGGATCGCGTTGGTGATGAATAGCTTCTCGCCGGTGACTTCGTAGTGATCGCCGTGCAACTCGGCGACCGTGCGCAGCGCGGTCAGGTCCGAGCCGGCCCCGGGTTCCGTGAGCGCGAACGCCGAGAGTCGCTCGCCCGCCAGCCGTGGCAGATACCGCGCCTTTTGTTCCGGGCTGCCGAAGGTCCGCAACGGATCGACCGCGCCGATGCAGCCGTGCACGCTGGCCGTGCCAGCCACCGTGGCCTCGACCGTCGCCACACGCCGCAGCATCCGAGCGAAGCGCTGGAACGGAGCGCCCTGGCCGCCGTACTTCGAGTCCACCAGCATACCCCAGTAACCGGCCCGGCCGAGCTCCTCGATGGATGCATCGCTGATCTTGCCGCGATCGTCGTAGATCGTCCCGTCGATCCGCCGGCGCCACACGATTTCGACGCACCGGTCAATCGCCGCGTCGCAAGGATGCGACCCTATCGGAAGGGCCGCGGTGAAGAGCTCGATCGGAACGCGCCGGTCCCACACGGCTCGATGGATCGGACTGTTCACGGTCTGATACTGCGGCGCGAACAACGACTCGACTTGATCGTCAGCCGTGTCGACGGCGCCAGTGCGGCGGGCCTCTTCTTCGCCCTTGCCGCTGAGCCGCATGGCCGATTCTGCGAAACTGGTTCGGTCTGTACTTGGTTCCATAACAGTAGCCAAGGCTGGTCCTCCTGACTTCGGTGGCATCCTTGATGTTCGCTGCCACTATCACTGGCGACAGATTCTGTCCAAACGGGCCGCTGCCGTCCACACAACCTGCCGATTCATGCTGTTCGGTCCAGCCTATACAATCGGCCAGCAGGCGGTGTTTTCAACAGAATCAGTAAAGATAACCCGGAGTGAACCAATCCGCTCAGCGCTCAGGCGGGCGAAAGATACAGGCCTGACCCCGCGCTGACCGATACCATCAGCATCGAAACCGACTTATGTGTTGACGGCCACCTTGAGTTCGTTTAGGTTTACAACCAAGTATGAACCTGCCGAGCGGCGGTCGGGCCTCAAGCTGCTCGCTGGAAGAAATAGCCTGCCTGCAAATCACTCAAACGGAGGAGCCACACAATGTTGACGCTCTTTTCCACGAGCGGCGGTCGGACTTGTGATGGGATGAGTCGTCGCGACTTCATGCGAGTCGGGACGCTGGGCGCGGCGGGCCTGACCTTGCCCACCCTCTTGAAGGCCCGCGCCGAGACCACGGCCGCCGGCAAGGCGAGCCGCAACACAGCGATCGTCTGGGTGTGGCTAGGCGGCGGACCCACGCACGTCGAGACGTTCGACCCGAAGATGGACGCGCCGAGCGAATTTCGTAGCACGGTCGGGGCCGTTGACACTTCGATTCCGGGCGTTCAACTGGGCGGCGTGTTCCCGAAGATGGCCGCGGTCGCCGACAAGATGGCGTTCGTTCGCTCGTTCGCCCACACGAATTCGGGCCACGGCGGCGGCACCCACTTTGTCATGACCGGCTACGACAATCGTAATTCCGACAACGGCGGGCTGCCGACCCGGCCGTCGTTCGGATCGATCGTCGCCCGATTCCGCGGCGCGAACCACCCACGCACCGGCATCCCGACCTACGTGCGCATGAGCGGCATCGGTGCCGACGGGGCTTCGTGGCTCGGCAAGGCCTACGAACCCTTCGAGCCGTCCGGCCAGGGCCGGCGCAACATGACGCTCGGCATCACCCCCGACCGGCTCAACGATCGCCGCACGCTGCTCGATGCCTTTGACAAGGTGAACCGCGAGGCCGACTCGAACGGGGTCATGGAAGGTATGGACGCGTTTGAGTCCCAGGCGTTCAGCCTGTTGATGGGTTCGGCGAAAGATGCGTTTGATCTCGGCAGTGAGAACGCAAAGACCCGTGACCTCTACGGCAAGGGACTCGGCGAGCAGATGCTCACCGCTCGTCGGCTGTGCGAAGCGGGTGCCGGGTTCGTGACGATTCAGTACGGCGGCTGGGACATGCATGGCAACATCGCCAACTCGATGAAGCAGCGCGCGCCGCAGCTTGATCAGGCGGTCGCCGCGTTCGTCCGCGATCTCGATGAACGCGGCTTGTCCGATCAGGTGATGCTGGTGATCACGGGCGAGTTTGGCCGCACACCGCGAGTGAATCGCAACGCCGGCCGCGACCACTGGGCGCCGCTCAGCACACTCGCGCTGGCCGGCGGCGGACTCCGCATGGGTCAGGTCGTGGGTGAGTCAAGCTCCAAGGCCGAATACCCGAAGTCCAACAAGATCGGCCCGCAAGACCTGATGGCCACCGTTTTCCATGTGCTCGGCATGGACATCGGCCTGCACTACTACAACCAGGCCGGCCGTCCCACGCCCATGATCGAAGGCGGCAAGCCGATTGCCGAACTCGTGTAGATCGGTCTCAGGAAAAAGTGCGAACCCAACGCCCTTCCATGCCCGGTGCTGTGGAAGGGCGTTTCGCTTTGGCTGCACACGGAAACTCCGAATCAACAAGCACCAAATCCCAGACACAACCCAATGAGCAAATCCCAAACCTCGCGTTGATACTTCTCGCAGCTTTGGGTCATTGGACCGTTCAGGATTTGTTTGTGATTTGGGATTTGTGATTTGAGATTTACTTTTGCTTACGAAAACGTTGCCTCGTCTTCGCGCCCCGATCGTGCTCGCCCACGGACTGCTCGGCTTTGTCCAGGTTGCAGTGCGACGCGTCACGCTGGCGACATACTTCCGCCGCGTACCGCAACTGTTGGCCGACGCGGGCAACCGGGTGATCATGCCCGCGGTGCCGCCGACCGGCTCGATTGCCAAACGCGCCGAAGCGCTGCGTGCCGCGATCGACCAACAGGCCCCAGCGCAGACGGTTCACGTCATCGCGCACAGCATGGGCGGCCTCGACACCCGCTTCATGATCGCGCACCTCGGCATGGCCGACCGAGTCCTGTCGCTCACCACGATCGGGACGCCGCACCGCGGCACCGCACTGGCCGATCGCGGCATGGACCTCGCCGACCGCGCCGGCATACTCGGCTGGCTGCGCCGCTCGCCCATCGACCACGAAGCGTTCGAGCAACTCCGCACCGACGCCTGCGCCCGCTTCAACGAATCTACTCCCGACGCGCCCGGCGTTCGATACTTCTCCGTGGCCGGCAACAAGCCGCGACACGAGATGCTCTATGCGCTGCGGTTCTGCCACGACGTGATCGCGCCTGCCGAGGGGCCAAACGACGGACTCGTTTCCGTTCGCTCGGCCCAGTGGGGCGAGTTCCTGGGCGAGTGGAATTGCGACCACGTCAATCAAGTCGGTTGGGTCGGTCCGCGCGAGTGGCTGCTGGGCTATGCGTTCGACGTGCGGTTCGGCTACGAGCAGATTCTCAGCCGACTGACGGCTTGCGGCTTCTGATTCGGCGATCGACCCGCTCGAGCGCGAGATGCGCCACACTACGAACGCGATAAAGGGCGACAAAGGCGATAGTAGGTATCAGGAACGAATGGCACTGCCGGCGCCATTCGTTCCTGACACGTTGGTTTCTCCGTTTGTTTCTCCCGCGACAAGCCTGCTTCGGCATGTTTACGCCGCGTGTATGAACCGGCGGTATAGGCTGGCGTACGTGCCGCCGCGGGTGAGCAGTTCGTCGTGCCGGCCGCGTTCGACGATACGGCCGTGATCGAGGACCAGCACCTGGTCGGCGTGGCGAATTGTGCTCAGCCGGTGGGCGACGACGAAGCTGGTGCGGCCACGCAGCAGGACATCGAGCGCCGCCTGCAGCCGGGCTTCGGTGCGGCTGTCGATGCTGCTGGTCGCCTCGTCGAGGATCAGAATGCGAGGGTCGGCCAACAGCGCGCGGGCGAAACAGAGCAGTTGACGCTGGCCGACGGATAGGCTCATGCCGCGCTCGCCCACGCGCGTGGCCAAGCCATCAGGCAGCGACGCGATCAGGTCCGCACAATCGAGCCGTTCGAGCACGTCCATCACCTCGGCGTCGCTCGCGCCGGGCCGGCCCACTCGAATGTTCTCGGCGACCGTGCCGTGGAACAGGAAGTTCTGTTGCAGGACGATGCCCATCTGGGCGTGCAGCGAGTCGCTGCGGATCGCGCGGACGTCGATGCCGTCGATCAGTAGCCGGCCGCTCGTGGGCAGGTAGAACTTGGCGATCAAGTTCGTGATCGACGTCTTGCCGCTGCCGGTGTGTCCCACGAGCGCAACCGTCTGACCCGGCTCGGCCGTGAAGCTGACGTCGTGCAGCACCGGCCGCGCCGGGTCGTAACCGAAGTTCAGCCGCTCAAACTCCACGCGACCGGCGATGTGCGGCAGCGCAGCCGCAGCCGGCGAGTCGGTCCACTCCGGCTCGCGATCGAGCAGTTCAAACAGCCGCTCGGCGCCGGCCATCGCGGTCATGGCCTGGTTGTACTGCGCGCCCAACACCGAGATCGGCGAGAAGAACAGATTTGCCATGAAGAAGAAACCGACCAGGTCGCCGACGCCCGCGTCGTGGCCTGGCGTGAGCGCCCGCGAGCCGCCCACCACCAACAGCACGGCGATGAAGATCTGGTTGTTCAGTTCCAACAGCGGCACGAACAGACCCTGCGTACACATCACTTCGCGGTTGTACCGCGAGTGGTCGGCGACCAGTTCGTGGAACAGACGCGAGTTTTCGTCCTCGCGAGCGAACGCCTGCGTGACGCGCACGCCGACGACCGACTCGGCCAGCGTGGCCACGACGCGGCTGAACGAATCGCGCATGGCTCGCAGCGACGTGCTGAGTCGCGCGTGGAACCGCCGATTGATCGCCCAGATCACGGGCGTCAGGCCGAGCACGATTAGAAACAACGTCGCGTCGTACCATAGCATGCACGTCGCCGCCACCGCCATCTGACCGAGTTGCACCAGGCTGACGAACAGCACGTCTTGCACGCCGATCCGCACGTCGTCGATATCCGACGTCATCCGGCTGATGATGCGACCCACTTTGGTGCGGTTGAACCAACTCATCGGCATCTGTTGCAGCTTCACGAACAGGGCGGCTCGCAAGTCGAACACGACGGCCTCACCCAGTTCGTGGCTTAGCCGCTGTCGGAAATGCATGACGACCTGAGTCGAGATCGCCAGCGCGGCGAACGCCGCCGCGCCCCACGCCACACCGACCAGGTCGCCCCGTTCGACCGGGCCGGTGACCACGGCGGCCAGCACCCAGGTGAGCGCCGGCAATTGGACCGAACGGATCAGCACCGTGACGAGCAGCCAGTTCCGACGCGCGGCGTGCGCCCGCGTGAACTGCATCAGCCGCCCGATCAGCCGAAAGCTCAGCGGCCGCTGACGGACCTCGTCCTCGCGCGGGCCGATGCGAGTGATGCTTCGGGTTGTTTGGTTCGAGTGCGTCATAAACCGTAGTGCGGGCGTCCCGCCTGCAAGTGTCGGCAAAGAGAAGCCGGCGGGACGCCGGCTCTACGTCCTTGCGAGTTCAACAATCCGCTATCAGCGATCAGCAAGGCGATCTCCGTGTTACGCTACGCTTCGCGCCAGGTCAGTCGGCGCCGGCCGGTCCAGAGGTTCGGTGGGCGGCTGCGGCGGTCCGGCGAGCTGAAGTTCCGCGAGTCGGCGGTAATAGCTGCTGGACAGCATCAACTCGTCGTGCGTGCCCTGATGAACGACACGGCCGCAGTTCAACACCACGATTCGATCGGCGCGGCGCAGGGTGCTGATGCGGTTTGAGACGACCAGCGTCGTGCGGCCGCGCCTGGCCTGTGCGATGAAGCGGCCGATCTCGTGCTCGGTCTCAGGATCGACCGCGGCCGTCGCGTCATCGAGCAGCAAGATCGGCGGGTCGAGCAACAGCGCACGAGCCAGGGCCAACCGTTGCCGCTGGCCGCCGGAGAGGTTCGATCCGTGCTCGCCGACCAGGGTCTCGTAGCCGCCAGGTAGCGCGGCGATGAAGTCGTGGGCCGCGGCGAGCCTCGCCGCCTGTTCGACCTCGGCGGCCGTCGCGTCATGACGACCGAACGCGATGTTGGCCGCGACCGTGTTGCTGAACAGGAAACTGTCTTGAAACACCACGCCGATCTGACGCCGCAGGTCGGCCAGATCGAGCCGCCGGACATCGACGCCGTCGATCGACACGGCGCCGTCCGCAACGTCGTAGAACCGCCCGATCAGGCTGACGAGCGTGGTCTTGCCGCTGCCGGTCTCGCCCACGATGCCGACGCATTCGCCCGGCGCGACCTCGATCGTCACATCAGACAGCACCGGCTCGGTCGGCCCGTACGCAAACGACACGCGATCGAACCGGATGCCGCCGCGCGACCGAGCGATTCGCAGCGCGGCGGGCGGGCTCGTGATCTCAGCGGGCGCGTCGAGCACCTCGAACACACGCTCCGCGCCGACCAGACTCGATTGGATCGTGTTGGCCACGTTCGTGATCTGGCCGACCTGATTGGCAAACTCGTGCAGCAGGTTCGCGAACACGAACAGACCGGCGCCGAGCGGCATCTCGCCGCGCACGACCAGATAGCCGCCATAACCGATCAGCACAAGCATGTTCAGTTGAGTGAGCAGACCCATCGCGGGTTGAAAGGTGCTGATCGTCCAGAAGATCGAGTGCTTCTGGTCGCGGAGCCGCCGGTTGGCCGCCTCGAACCGGGCGATCTGATCGGCCTCGCGTGCGAAGCCTTTCACGACCTGGATGCCTTGAACGCTCTCGACCAGCGTCAGGATCAGATCGTCGCCGAGTTCGCTCGCCCGACGATAGCGCGGCTGAACGGCCCGCGAGAACCACACGGCCCCGATCCAGAGCAGCGGCGATGTGGCCAGGCAGGCGATCGTCAACGGCACGTGCACTTGCAGCATGTAGACGGTGTACACGGTCAGTGTGAGCAGTACGGTGAGCACCTTGACGATGACCCCGTCGACGAACGTGCGCACCGCCTGGACGTCGCCCGCGGCACGGTTGATAACCGAACTCGACGCCTTGGCGTCGAAGAAACGAAAGCTCAACCTCTGCAGCTTGTCGTACACGTCGCTGCGGAGTCGAATAAGAACCCGCTGGGTGAGACCTGCGACCGCGAGGGCCGTGACGTACTTGAGCACCATGTGCACGATCGCGACGAGCAGCACCGAGCCGCCGATCGCAGCGACCGTGGTCATGGGCGACCAGCCTGTCGGCGGTGCGACACCCCACGGCCAGCGGGGCGGGGCGCTCGACGGATCGATCTGCCTGCGAATGAAGTCAATGCCCAAGCCGGTGAAGCCCAATCCGCCGAGGTTCAGCGCGACGAGCATGACTTGCAGCCCGACCACGGCCACACAGGCGCATCGGTTGCGCCAGCCCAACGCGAGCAATCGGCGGATCAGGGACCATGTCGACGAGGGATTGGGCGACTGGCATACTTCCGAATTGTGCATACTCGAGTCGGCAGTCACCTCAAAGGACCTCTCGGCTTGCCCTCGCACTTGAACGATTGCGACTTCTGTCGGAAAGCAGTGTTCGTCGTAGTATAGCCGATGTGCCGATTCGTAGAAGTAAATCGTGTCGGCCGGCAGACTCAGCGGTGAACATGAGCCAACCAAGAGGTTGGGTGTGATCGCTTTTGAGTCCCGCCGTCCGCCCTGTCAGGCTGTGTTGCCCAGTCTTGGCATGATCATTAAAATTCGCCGTCTTGTTGGAACGAGCTTGGCCGAAACGACGTGATTCGTCACCAGACCATCCGTGACGCCTGACCGACGGTTCGGACTGCCCGACCGACTTGCCGACTAGTGGCTCGTAGGTTCGCTAACGAATTAGGAGGATGACTTGTGGAAATACCGATTTGGTGGTGGCTGGCGCCGGCCGGCTCGGTGATGGCGCTGTTCTTCGCGTGGTTCTTCTACAAGCAGATCACGGCGGCCGCGCCGGGCGACGACCGCATGCAGCAGATCGCTGGCTTCGTGCGCGAAGGAGCGTTCGCCTACCTGAAGCAACAATACAAAGTCGTCGGCATCGTGTTCGTCGTGCTTGTGCTGCTGCTCGTCTGGCAGGCGTTCGGCCTTGAGCAGCAGAGCAAGTGGGTGCCGTTCGCATTCCTCACCGGCGGCCTCTTCAGCGGCCTGTCCGGCTTCATCGGTATGAACACAGCCACGCGGGCGTCGAACCGGACCGCCCAGGGTGCGAAGGAGTCGCTGAACCGTGGGTTGCAGGTCGCGTTTCGCGCCGGTTCGGTCATGGGCCTGACGGTCGTGGGACTCGGCCTGTTGGACATTAGCCTTTGGTTCTTGCTGCTGTCCAAGATTCTGCCCGCGGTGAGTCCCGATCTGACAATGAGCATTGAGCAGATCACGGTGGTGATGCTCTGTTTCGGGATGGGTGCGAGCACACAAGCGCTGTTCGCTCGCGTGGGCGGCGGCATCTTCACGAAGTCGGCCGACGTGGGCGCCGACCTCGTGGGCAAGACCGAGGCGAACATTCCCGAAGACGATCCGCGCAACCCGGCGGTCATCGCCGACAACGTCGGCGACAACGTGGGTGATGTGGCCGGCATGGGCGCGGATCTCTACGAAAGCTATTGCGGCTCGATCCTGGCTACGGCGGCGCTTGGCGCAGCGGCGGCGGTCGCGCTCGGGCACGAAGATGTCTCGACCAAGCTGCAGTTTGTGATGGCCCCGATGGTGCTCGCGGGCGTCGGCATCATGCTGTCGATCCTGAGCATCTACTTCGTGAAGACGGAGGAAGGCGCGACGCAGATGAACCTGTTGTGGGCGCTCCGCCGCGGCGTGTGGGGATCGAGTGGCCTGATCGGTGCCGCGTCGCTCGGCGTGTGTTGGCTCGTGCTCCCGGCAGAAGTGTGGCTCGGCGTCTTCGGAGCGATCGCGACCGGCCTGATCGCAGGAGTGGCGATCGGCTGGTTCACGGAATACTACACGTCGAGCGAGTACGAACCGACCAAATGGATTTCGACGCAGTGCAAGACCGGTCCGGCGACGACCATCATTGGCGGCATCGCCCAGGGCATGCTGAGTTCGTGGGCGTCGATCGCGATCGTCGGCGTCGGCACGATCCTGGCCTACGCATTCGCCGGCGGGTTCACGACGCCGGAACTCGGCCTTTACGGCGTCGGGATTGCGGCGGTCGGCATGCTCGCGACGCTCGGCATCACCCTGGCCACCGACGCCTACGGCCCAATCGCCGATAACGCGGGCGGCAATGCCCAGATGACGCACCAACCGGAGCACGTGCGCGAGCGGACTGATGCACTCGATTCGCTCGGCAACACGACCGCGGCCACGGGCAAAGGCTTCGCCATCGGCTCAGCCGCACTCACCGCGCTGGCGCTGCTCGCCGCGTTCATCGAAGAAGTCCGCGTCGGCATCCAGCGAGAAGGGGCGAGCTACATCGCCGCAAACTCGAATCTTCAAAACGAACAAATCGTCTCCATCGGCCACGGCAAGTTCGTGCAGAAAACCCCGTCGCCCGACGCCGAGACCGGCTTCTACCCGACGTTCATGCGAGTCACCCGCGGCGCCCCGCACGTGATGGACGGCTCGGTCACTCGCCGCGCAACGGAAAAGGAAATCTCCGACCACTACATTCCAGAGATCAAGGCCGAGAAGGAAGTCTTCGGTCTCGTGCCCTTGAAGACCGCATCGCTCGGCGACTTCATGGAGTTCTACGGCGTCAACCTGATGAACCCGAAGTTGCTCGTTGGCATGTTCCTCGGAGTGCTCATGGTGTTCGTCTTCTGCGGCTTGACCATGAAGGCAGTGGGCCGCGCGGCCGGTGCGATGGTCGATGAAGTTCGTCGCCAGTTCCGCGAGTTGAACCTGCTCTCCGACGTGAACGCGAAGGCCGACTATGCCACGTGCGTCGGCATCGCGACGACCGGCGCCCAGCGAGAAATGATCCTACCCTCGCTGCTTGCCGTTGCCACGCCGCTCGTTATCGGCGTGGTGCTCGACGTCAGCGGCGTAATGGGCCTGCTTGCGGGCGGCCTGACGGCCGGCTTCGCCGTCGCCGTCTTCATGGCCAATTCGGGCGGCGCGTGGGACAACGCCAAGAAGTACATCGAGGCCGGCAACTTCGGCGGCAAAGGCTCCGACGCCCACAAGGCCGGCGTCGTCGGCGACACGGTCGGCGATCCGTTCAAGGACACGTCCGGCCCGGCGCTGAACATCCTTATCAAGCTGATGAGCATGGTCGCCGTCGTCTTCGCCGGCGTCATCGTCAAGTACGCCCCCGTGATCGGCGCGATGCTGGGCATCGGCGGATGATGCGAGTATACTGACTTCGACGAGCGGCGAAGAAACCGGAGTAGACCGATGTCAACTATTCAGACGCAACCCGCCTCCGAAGTCTACTATCCCGACTCGGATGGGCAACCCATGGCCGAGACGCCGCAGCACCGCAAGATCATGACCGACACGATCGAAACGCTCGACTATTACTTCGCGGCTGATCCGAACGTGTATGTGTCGGGGAACATGTTCGTCTACTACGTGCCAGGGGACCGCCTGCGTCACGTGGCGCCGGACGTGTTCCTGGTGCGCGGGATTCCAAAGGAAACCGGCCGGCGCCGCTACTTGTGCTGGGAAGAAGGCAAGGGGCCCGATTTCATCGTCGAAGTGACGTCGGAGTCCACGCGCGAAGAGGATTTGGACGACAAGTTCGACATCTACCAGGATTGGATGAAAGTTCCCGAGTACTTCCTATTCGACCCGTACGGCGAGTATCTCAAGCCGCCGCTGCGAGGCTACCGGTTGATCGCCGGCGTGTACCAGCCGATTGAGTCGGTAGACGGGCGGTTGCCCAGCGATGTCTTGGGCCTGCACTTGGAGCGTCATGGTGGGCAACTGAGGTTGCACGACCCGAGATCGGGCCGGTGGCTGCCAACGCCATTGGAACGCGCGGACAACGCCGAGGCGGCCCAGGCAGCGGCCGAGGCGGCGCAGGCGGCAGCCGAGGCGGCGCGGGCGGCGGCCGAGGCGGCGCGGGGGCGGGAACTCGCGGCGCGAACCAAGGCTGAGGCCGAAGCCGAATCGCTTCGAAGCGAACTGGAAGAGCTGCGCCGGCAGCTTGCGAAATCGACTCCGCGGTCGACTTAGTACAGCGCCGCATTGAATAGGGTCTGAAATCGGTTTCGGTCGTTTCACCCGCAGCCGCAGGCGAGGCATGGCTGGCGTTTGTTGTGCCTCGCCTGCGGCTGCGGGTGAAACGAATTCGGACCCCTTTCAATGTGGAGCAGTACTTAGGATGATCTGGTCCGAAATAAGTTCCCGCTTCGTTTAACGGCAAGCCGCAGGCGCCGGCCGCCTACACGTGAGCCGGCGCCTGCGGCTTGGCGTTAAACGAAGCGGCACTCACGGTTCCCCAGAAGAAACGGGAAGTTGTTTCGGCCCGGTTCCTTAGCCGGACGCGATTGATCTGCAAGGACGTTGCTAACGTGTCGGTGGGCGTCGCGGTTTGGGTTCGATCGAGTCAACACAACGTCCGGTGCTGGGCGCCGGACGTTGCTTTTTTACCGCCGAGACGAAAAATGGCGTCGAAGGCCTGAACTCACTCCGTTCGAAACGCGACGACAGAGCGAACTCGGTACTACACACCGCCACCGGCCGGAATCACGCGACGAGACACGCATGGCCAAAGACGATCTCTTCGACGAAGAATCCGGCATGGCGCGCATGACCTTCGGGGAACACCTCGAAGATTTGCGCCGTCGGCTCATTCTCGCGATCCTCGGCTTCATTCCAGGCTTGGCGATCGGCCTGTATTTCGGCAAAGACTTGGTGACGATCATGTCGGCGCCGGTGAAGTCGGCCCTGCTCGACTTCTATCGGGAACGGCGCGACGAGCGACGAGCCGCACTCGAGAAGAAAATCACCGAAGGGGCCGAGCTGACCAGCGAGACGCTGCGGATCATGGTGGACCGAGAGTCGTTTCGTCAGGCGGTCCAGAAGGCGTTTCCCGAAATCAAGCCCGCCCCTCGCGACGACGATTCGCAACCGACGGCGGCCACCAAGAATGGTTCAGGGACGACGACCGGCGACGAGCCGGTGGAACTCGTCGTCCGCGTCATCCATGAAGAGCTCGAGATGGCCGCCGAACGCGACTTTCCATCGAGTGCGCTCATGACCATTGGCCCGCAAGAAGCGTTCATGGCCTACCTCAAGGTCAGCATCGTCGCCGGGCTTGTGCTCGCATCATGGTGGATCATCTATCAACTCTGGCAGTTCGTCGCCGAGGGACTGTACGCGCACGAAAAAAGCATTGTGCGCCGTGCGATGCCGCTCAGTGCATCACTCTTCATCATCGGAGTGGTGTTCTGTTTCGTGGTCGTGCTGCCGGTCGTGATGAACTTCTTCTTCGGCATCAACCGCTGGCTGGACATCGAACCGAACATCCGGCTCACCGAATGGCTGGGCTTCGCCACGTTGTTGCCGTTGATCTTCGGCGTTTGCTTCGAGCTGCCGCTGGTGATGTTCGTGCTCGAGGCGATCGGCCTCTTCAAGATCGATGACTACATTCACCGCTGGCGCCACGCCATTCTGGTCATTGCCGTGGTCGCGATGATCGTGACGCCGACGACCGACCCCGGTAGCATGATGTTGTTGATGGGCCCGATGGCGGCCTTGTATTTCCTCGGCATCGGGCTGGTCTGGCTACGACATGGCGGCCTGCGTGCGCTGGGTCCGGTGGGCAAGCTTCGCATCGCGGCGGCGCTACTGGCGACGGTCTACGTCGTGGGAGTTGGTCTGGGCCTGCTGCTGCCCTCAAGCTGGATTGACCGCGACTGGTGGTTCAACGCCGTCTGGAAGCCCGCGACGCTGCCTTTGAGTTTTGTCTTCCGCGCGAAGCTCGATACGGCCGCCACCGGCTGGATCTGGTTGGTCACGTTGTTGAACGCGGCCGTCGGCGCTCTCGTCGTGGTTCGCGTTGGCGAAGTACTGCTGAAGTTCAGGCGGCAGCCAACCGCCTAACTGCCGGCCGCGCCATGCGTCGCGAGGCCGCCTGTTTGGAAAGGAACGACCCATGAACCTGCTGATCCTGACCGTCGGCACAGGACTCATCCTGTTGGCGGCCTATTTCACCTACGGGCGGTGGGTGGCCCGGAAACTGGAACTGCGCGACGACGTGCGGACGCCGGCGTGCGAGATCAACGACGGGCTCGACTTCGTGCCGACGCCGGCGCCGTACCTGTTCTCGCAGCACTTCTCGGCGATCGCCGCGGCCGGGCCGATCGTCGGTCCGATCACGGCGGGTCTGATCTTCGGTTGGGCGCCGGCGGTCGTCTGGATTCTCATTGGCAGCATCTTCATCGGCGGCGTTCACGACATGGCGTCGCTCATCGCGTCGGTGCGGCACAAGGCGCGATCGATCGCCGAAATCGTGCGCGAGCACATGAGCCGTCGGGCGTTTCTGCTCTTCCTGGCGTTCGTGTGGATTGCTCTGGTCTACATTGTCGTCGCGTTCACCGACCTGACCGCGACGACGTTCGCCCCCAAGCCGCCGGCGCCGCTCGCCGCGGGCGCGACCGAAGCTGAGCAAGCTGCGTTTGCGAAGGGCATGGACGCGGTGCGCACCGGCCAGGCGGTCGCCAGTTCGTCGATGCTGTATCTGCTGCTCGCGGTGGTGATGGGCGTCGTGCTGCGCTACACGAGACTCTCGCTCGGTTGGGCGACGGCCATCTTCATGCCGCTGGTTCTGGTGTCCATCTGGGCGGGCGAGTACATCCCACTGGCGATTCCCGAATCGCTGTGGTGGAACGGTAGTGCGGCCAAGACGTGGGACATTGCGCTGCTTGTCTACTGTGGCGTGGCGTCGGTCGTCCCGGTGTGGGCGCTGCTGCAGCCGCGCGGGTTTCTCGGCGGGTACTTTCTGTCGGTCACAATACTGCTCGCGTTCCTCGGCATTGTCGTCGGCTCGTTCATGGGCGACTCATCCATCGCGATTCAATATCCAGCGTTTCGTGGCGGGCTGACGTCGGTCAACGCGGCGGGCAAGGTGGTCTGGCTGTTTCCGGTGCTGTTCGTGACGATCGCATGCGGCGCGTGCAGCGGTTTCCATTCGATGATTTCGAGCGGCACCTCGTCGAAGCAGCTTCGCGTCGAGACCGACGCGCGGTCGATCGGCTACGGCTGCATGCTGCTCGAGGCTTTCGTGGCCGTCATCTCGCTCGCGTGCGTGATGATCATGGCCCAAGGTGCGACCGGCAACCCCGACCAGATCTTTGCTCGCGGCGTCTCACAGTTCATCGCCTTTCTCGCGGACGCCGTCGGCATCGACCGCGACGTCGCGCAGAAGTACCTCTTCAACTTCTGCCTGCTCGCATTCGCCACGTTCATCTACGACACGCTTGACGTATGCACACGACTTGGCCGCTACGTGCTGCAGGAATTCACCGGCTGGACAGGAACGGCCGGCCGTTTGGGCTGCACCGTGCTGACGCTCGTGCCTCCGCTCTATCTCGTGCTGCAGACGCTCACCGCCGTGGACCCCAAGACAGGTCAAGAGGTCGCCGTGCCCGCGTGGAGCATGTTCTGGACGCTGTTCGGCACCGCCAATCAACTGCTCGCCGCCCTGACGCTCGTGGGCGTAACGGTGTGGCTAATCCGCACTGGAAAGACCTGGTGGTACACGGCCGTGCCGGCGGTGTTCATGATGGGCGTCACGTTCACATCGCTCGCCACGATCTTGTGGGCCTGGCTGCAAAAGTTCCGCACGGCGCCGCGATTCGACGCCAACGGCCCTTTGAGCACGCTGCTCTTTGGCCTCGCACTGCTGCTGGTTGTGGAAGCCGTCATAGTGATCGGCCGAAACCTGCGCCAGCGCGAGTTGAGGTCCACATCGTCGGCTTGACCGCCGTGCACCACCCAGGAGATCGTTGTGTCACAAAAAACACTCCGATGCGGCTTCGTCGGCCTGCTCGCCCACCTTGCCCTGACCGTGCCGGCTTGGGCGGCGGAGCATGGCCACGCGGACATGGGCCGTGAGCTGGGACTGTGGACCATCGTGCCTTTCACGCTCACTCTGCTGGCCATTGCCATCTTGCCGCTGGCGACGCCCCACTGGTGGGAGAGGAACCGCAACAAGGCAATAGTGGCGACCCTGCTGGCGGCGCCGATCGCCGCCTACTTGGTTCAGGCATGGGGCGACGTCGGCATCGAGACGCTCGTGGAGAAGGTCGAAGAGTACGTATCGTTTATCGTGCTGCTCGCGGCGCTGTTCGTCATCACGGGGGGAATCTACATCCAAGGATCGTTTTCGGGCACGCCGCTGGTGAACACCGCAATCATGGCGATTGGCGCGGTGTTGGCAAACCTGATCGGTACGACGGGTGCGTCGGTGCTCCTGATTCGGCCGCTGTTGCGCGCCAACGCGGTGCGTCAGCGCAAGACGCACATCGTCGTGTTCTTCATCTTTGTGGTATCGAACTGCGGCGGCCTGTTGACGCCGCTCGGTGACCCGCCGCTGTTTCTCGGGTTCCTCAAGGGCGTGCCGTTCGAATGGACGCTGAACCTGTGGCTCGAATGGGCGATGGTGAACCTAATGGTGTTGGTCGTCTTCAACGGTTGGGATCAGGCGGTGCTGAACCGCGAAGAGCGCGATCGACCCGGCCCGCAGCTCGAAGCGGTTCAGCAGCACGCACCGCTGCGCGTACATGGTTTGACGAACGTCGTCTTTCTGCTCGGCGTCGTGGCTACGATTCTGGCGTCGGGTCGCGGGCTGGGCAGCGGCGGCCGACCGTGGCACTTCGGGGTTCAAGAGGGGATCATGTTCGTACTCGCCGTCGTCGCCTATGCGACAACGCCAGCGATCAACCGAATCAACAACCGGTTCACGTTCGGCCCGATCATCGAAGTGGCCGTGTTGTTCGCCGGCATATTCGTGACTATGGCCCCCGCGCTGGTGATCCTGAACGCCTGGGGCCAGGGGCATCGCCAAGTCCTGGGTCTGAGTTTCGGTCTCAGCGAGCCATGGCAATTCTTCTGGGCGACCGGTTCGCTTTCGAGCTTCCTGGATAACGCGCCGACTTACCTGACGTTCGCCGCGACCGCATGCGGCCTGAAGGGGATCGCGGTGGAAGGCCGCTACCTGAGCGACTTTCTGCAACTCGGCCCCGACGCGGCCAAATTGCTGGCGGCGATTTCGTGTGGTGCGGTCTTCATGGGCGCGAACACCTACATCGGCAACGGGCCCAACTTCATGGTCAAGGCGATCGCCGAAGAGAACGGCGTCAAGATGCCCAGCTTCTTCGGCTACATGGCCTACTCGTGCGGCATCCTGATCCCGATCTTTGTCGTCGTGACGTTCGTGTTCTTTGTGCGCTGACCTTGTCGCAACACGACCGTTGCTCTACGATCCGGCCCCACGGCATGCCAACGTGAGAATGCCCATTGGACTACGCCGAGGACTACATGAACGACGCTGCCGTGTCCGCGCCGACTGAAACTTCCGAGCGGCGGCCGCACCTACTGCGACGACTGTACAACTGGGTGCTGCACTGGGCCGAGACGCCTTATGGCACGCCGGCGCTGTTTGTCATCTCGTTCGCCGAAAGCTCATTCTTTCCGATCCCGCCCGACGTTCTGCAGATCGCGCTTTCGATTTCCAAGCCGAAGCGGTCGTTCTATTACGGCGCAGTTAGTGCGGTGGCGTCGGTGCTCGGCGGGATCGCCGGGTGGTTGATCGGGTTTGCCTTGTGGGCGGCCGTGTCCGAGAGCTTCTTCGCATATGTCCCGGGCTTCTCTCACGAGAACTTCGACCGCGTCAGCAAGCTCTACCATGACAACGCGTTTCTCGCCATCTTCACGGCCGCGTTCACGCCGATTCCGTACAAGGTCTTCACGATCGCCGCGGGCGTGTTCGACGTTTCGCTGTGGGTGCTGATCGCGGCGTCGGCGCTGGGCCGGTCCGGCCGGTTCATGCTCGTCGCCACGTGTATCTACATCTTTGGTCCGGGCGTCAAGGCGCTGCTGGACAAGTATTTCGAGCTGGCCACGATTGCATTCACGGTGTTGCTGATCGGCGGCTTCATGGTCATCAAGTTTCTGTTGCACTGATCCATCCTCCGCACGCCGCGTCTTGGCCGCCGCACGCCGGCCGAGCAGAATCTCTTTCCAATCCGCGCGCAAAAGGGTTATGTTTCTCCGCGACATACCCCGCACAGGACGCCCATGAGCCAGCCCGCCGACGATCCGGTTCTGCACTCCGCCCGTCGTGAAGCGATCGTGGTGTTTATCACCTGGGTTTGCGCTTTCGCCTGGACGGTGACGGTCTGCTATCTCCGTGGCTACAACCGCAAGCTCGAAGACGTCTCGTTCGTGCTCGGGTTTCCCGACTGGGTGTTCTGGGGAATCATCGTGCCGTGGGGCGCGTGCTTCGCGCTGTCGTATTGGTTCTCGTACTTCTTCATGACCGACGCCGACCTGGGTACAGATCCGGACGAGGCCGCGACCGCGGGCGGCGACGGAGGCGACGCCGATCATGCCTAGCGACGCCTCATCCGCCGGATACGGCACGCTCGTGATGCTGATGCTCCTGATCGGAGCGTCGGTATGGCTGGGCACGGTCGCTCAGCGCGTGGTCGAGCGCGGATCGTTCGTCAAGGGTTACTTCCTCGGCAATCGCGGGCTGGGCGCGTGGGCGCTGGCACTGACGGCCACGGTGCAGAGCGGCGGCACATTCATGGGCTTTCCGTCGCTGGTCTACACGCACGGCTGGATCGTCGCCCTGTGGATCGCCGGATACATGGTCGTGCCGATCACCGGCTTCGGCGTATTGGGCAAGCGGCTCGCGCAACTTTCGCGACGCACCGGTGCGATCACCGTGCCCGACCTGTTTCGCGAGCGATTCGCCAGTCCGGCGGTCGGTCTGACGGCGATGCTCTTCATTCTGCTCTACATGTCGTTCATGATGGTCGCGCAGTTCAAAGCGGGCGCGTTGATCATGAAGGTCTCGTGGCCCGGCTCCGGCGCGTTGGCGCTGACCGAGGACGCTGGCGGCGGCTACGACCGCTACTACTACATCGGCCTCAGCATCTTCGCGGCCACGGTGGTCGGCTACACGCTGATCGGCGGTTTCCTGGCCGCCGTGTGGACCGACCTGTTTCAGAGCATCATGATGTTCTTTGGCGTGGTCATGCTCTTCGTGCTCGCGCTGCGGGCGACCGGCGGCATTGAGAACGCCACGCGCGGCGCGGTCGATCAGCTCAATCGGCTGGAACCGAAGTTGCGCGCCGCTGCCGAGAGGCAGGTCGACGACGCCGTCGCCAAGGGCGCGATTTCAGAGTCCGAGGCCGAGCGACGTCGCGAAGCGGCCCGCGGTCGCAACCTCGACGGCGACGCCTACGCGCTCGGACCCGGCTTCGCGCCCGACGGCCGCACTTTTCTGCCGCTGGGGCTGGCCTTCTCGTTCTTCTTCACGTGGGTCTATGCCGGCATGGGTTCGCCGGCCAGCATCGTGCGGGTCATGGCTTCGAAGAGCACGGAGCACATCCGCCGCTCCATCTTCTTGCTCAACTCATACAACGCGATGATCTACGTGCCGCTGGTCGTCATCTGCATCTGCGGCCGGTCGCTCATTCCCGACCTGCCCGCAGGCAAGACCGACGAGGTCATCCCAAGGCTGACCGTGAAGCTGACCGAGCCGCTGCCGGCCGGTTCGTTGCTGGCGGGGTTGGTGCTGACCGCACCCTTCGGCGCGGTGATGGCCACGGTGAGCGGCTACCTCGTCGTCATCGCCTCGGCGCTGGTGCGCGACGTGTACCAGCGGTTTGTCCGGCCGGACGCATCGGCCACCGAGATTCGCCGCCTGACGTACGTGATCATGATCGTCGTGGGGCTGATCGCGTTCGCCGCCAATCTCAAGCCGGTTGCGTACCTGCAAGCGATCGTGGTGTTCAGCGGCAGCGGCGGCGCGTCCACGTTCGTGGTGCCCGCACTGATGGCCGCCTACTGGCGACGAGCGACGACAGCCGGCACACTCGCCGCGATGATCGCCGGCGGCGGCACGCTCATCGGACTATACGTCACGGGCTTCGTGCTCCCGGGCTACGATCCGCTGATCGGCCAAGTGACAAAGTTCCGGCCGTACTTTCTGCTCGGCCTCGATCCGATCGTCTGGGGACTCAGCGCTTCGCTCGTCGCTGGGATTGCGGTGAGCCTGATCACGAGCCCGCCGCGCGCCGAACACATCTCGCGCCTGTTCGACGCGCAACTTGCCAGTGCGTAGGCTGCCGCCTCGGCGGAACAGTCAGTTCTTCGGCGAAGCCGCACCATCCTCGATGCGGTACAGATGCCGCTTCGTGCGCAAGAACAGCGAGTCTCCGGCGACGGCCGGTGAGGCCATAAATCCGTCGTCGAGCTGATTGGTCGCCAGTGCGCGGTAGCTGCGGTCGGCGGCGATCACGGTCGTGCGGCCGGCGTCGTCGCAGAAATAGATGCGCCCCGCCACGCAGATCGGCGACGCCGAGAAGTTGCCGCCCAGCCGGTGCGTCCAGACCTCGCGCCCCGTCGTCGCCTCAAGGCACGTCACGATCCCGCCCGAGTCGGAGACGAAGTGCAGCAGGTCATCGACGAGCACAACCGACGGCTTGGCCGGGACGCCGCGGCTGTATTTCCACACCACCTGCGGCGAGTTGGCCGATGCCGCGTTCGACCCGGTGGACTTGGTGGCGGGCTCCGCCAGCGCCGTCGCCGGCGTCGCGCTCGCCGCGGTCGTGGTCGGCGGCCGCACGGCCCAGAGTTCCGGCTTGGTGTAGCCGGTGTTCAGGAACACGAGCCCGCGACCGACGACCGGTCGCGACACGTTCGAGAAGCCCTGGTACGGCACGCGCCAGAGTTCGCGCCCCGTCCGCGGATCGTAGGCGTAGCCCGAGTGAGCCACGTTATTGAAAACCTGCCGCACGCCGCCGATCTCGATCAGCACCGGCGTCGCATAGGCCTTGCGAAAGTCGGGGTTCATCGCCGACAGGTCGGCCGAGCGATCCGTCTTCCAACGCGTCTCGCCGGTTCGCTTGTCGAGCGCGACGACATACTGCAGGTCCATGCCGTCGCACGGGACGATGACGAGATCGTCAAGGAGTAACGGCGACGCCCCTGGGCCTTCCTTGTGGTCGATCTTGAGGTCGCGCCGCGCCCACACGACTTTCGCGGTCGTCGTGTCCAGGCACGCCGTGCCGTAGGTCCCAAAGTGTACGAACACGCGGCCCGACTCGATCACCGGCGAAGGCGAGGCGTAGCTGTTGAGCGGGTTGATCGACTCGGGCTTCTCAACGTCGAACACGCGCACGCTGTGGACGACCCGGCCGGTGCCCCGGTCTACGCAGATCGCGAACAACTGCTTTCCGTCGGCTGTCGCCGTGGTCAGCCAAATCTGGTCGCCCCAGATCACAGGCGTCGACCAGCCGCGGCCGTCGATCTCCGTTTTCCACCGGACGTTCTTCGTTTCGCTCCACTCGATCGGCAGCCGAACGGCGACCGCGCGACCGTCGGCGCCAGGTCCACGAAAGTCGGGCCAGTGATCATCGACGAATGAGAGTAGAGAGAAAAGATAGATTGCGTGAGCGGCAGTGTGCATGCCGGGATCCCTAGCTGGAGGTTGCGATAAGTTGGGCTAAGTATGCGTGCGCAGAACAAGTCACACAAGCCAACGTGCCGTGCAGGGTCGTCCCGTGCCGCCGGTCCGATCAGCCCATGCCCAGGCGCGCGAGTCGGGGTCTTCCAAGGAATGGCTGTGGCGTCATTTCCTTGCCGACATTGGCAGGCTGGAAGCCTGGCCCACGGTTAACGAGAATGCGGTCTTTCTGTCGCGTTCTCTACGAATACGGCGCGGTCTTGGTAGAGTGTGGTTGCAGAATCGTGTTACTCTCAAGACCGCCCTGATTGGAGCCTCCAAGATGTGGGAAAAGTTCCTGTCGACACTGCGGTCGTTCTGGCCGTCTGATGTACGCGAAGATTTTTACCGAGGAAGAGTGTTTCGCGATGCTAGTTTCTGTGCGAGCTGTGACCTGATGGTCGGTGTCTTTGCTGTCATCGGCCAGGACGCGGCCCAGCGCATGGTCGAACTGCGAAGCCGCAGAGAGCATTATTACCTGGGTGAGATTTCAGTCGCCTACATGGACATGGAGGAATGGGTGGACGAGGAGGGCAAGTTCTGCGCCCGGACCGTCAATCAACTTGAGAAGGTGTTGCAGGAGTATTGTAAGGTCACGCACGAGGACGCGCTGTGGCAAGACATTCAACAGCGGATGGCCGAGTTCCGCCGTATGAAGGGAATCCCAGCGGACGACTCGCCGGAGAAGTTGGAAGAAATGGGACGCATTGTTTCAGAACTTCTAATGTCGCCCGAGGAACGACTACAGAGAGTGATTCACGAGCTGCCTACACTCCGAAGGCTCCGGGAAATGTACCAGGCAGAACCGCAGAATGGCCCGGGGGAATCCTGTAGGTCGTCCTCTTGGATGGACATCGGCCTGCAACTCATCGGTTTGCGACGGCGCCATTCCGACTGCACCCCCATCAACGTCGAGACCATTGCACATACGGGAGGAGATGGCCATCACTTCAGCCTGCTTCGGCTGGACGGACGACTGACCGAGGAGTCTCCAGTCGTCGTGACTTTACCGTCGGATGGCCAAAGTCGCGTTTGGGCGGACAATCTACGCGACTTCTTGGCGCTGGGCCAGCGCTGCGGCTATGGGGCGTTGGTGAATGGTTGCAAACTCGACGATCAATCCCATCTTGAAGAACCAGAACGTCGCCTCTTGCAACGCTTGGCGCGAGACCTCGATCTCCCCTCAGCCGAGGTTGCGGCCAGTCGACGGCGCCGAGCATCCGAAAAGTACTCGCCCCTGCTCAAGTTCGCGGACACGTTCTCTCTCGAATGACTCCGAGCAAGGCAACCGTCAATAATCCCGCACGGCGCCGTCGGGATGGGTTGGGGCGGGCCAGCGAAACTTGCGGTTCGGGTCGGCGTTCACGCGATCGAACATTGTTTCATCGACCTCGACGCCGAGGCCGGGTGCCGCGGACAACTGGGCGTTGCCGTCCTTGTCGGTCTGCCAGCTTCGCTTGGCCACACCGGGCGGCATGATGTGGCCGTCCAGGTACGCCTCGTGAATCAAGAAGAACGGAATCGACGCGGCGACGTGCAGTCCGGCCGACAGGCCGAGTTCGCTGCACGTGTTGTGCGGCGCGAGCGGCACGAAGTAGGCCTCGGCAAGCGTGGCGATCTTCCGCACTTGGCTGATGCCGCCGGTGTGGCCGACGTCGGGCTGCAGGATGTCGATCGCCCGCTCGTGCAAGTACGGCAGCATGCCCCAGATCGTGCGGTCGCGCTCGCCCGTGGCCATCGGAATGCGAATGTGCTGCTTGAGCCGCTTGAACACCTCGATGTTGCCGGGCACCGCGACCTCTTCGAGAAACAGAATGTCATACGGCTCGATCGCCGCGGCGAACTGAATCAGCGTGGCCGGCGGCACGGCACAATGGGCGTCGAACATCACGGTGCCGTCTTTGCCCACGCGCTCGCGAGTGTCCTTGACCAGCTTCACCAGGTTTTCGATGTCCTTCGGATCGCCCGAGTAGGGATGCGGTCCGCCGGTGCCGGTCTTGTGCGCCTTCGGCGTGGGGTACAACCGAATCGTGTCTCGCGTCGGGCCGCCGAGCAACCGATAGACCGGCACGCCCCACGCCTTGCCCGTGATGTCCCACAGGGCCATGTCGATCGCCGACAGCACGTGGGTCATGAACGGCCCGCCGCGCATATCACGGTGTGATCGATAGACTTTCTGCCAGAGATGTTCGATGCGGGTCGGGTTCTGGCCGTCGAGCAGTTCGAAGATGGAATGAGCGAGGGCTACGGCCACGTTCGGGTCGAGGCCGGTCACTTCGCCCCAACCGGTGATGCCGTGATTCGTCTCGATCTTCACGTACGCCTTGGTGCCGACTCGGAACCCACGCAGCGACTTGATCGCCAGCGTGCTCGTACGGTCGCCCACCTGGGCCGCGGGGTTCGATTCCTGCCCGACCGCCTCGTTCAGCACTGCCAGCCCTGCCGCGAGCGAGCCGGCGGTACCCAACACGGCGCGGCGAGTGAATGACTTGCGATCGTGCGTCTGGGGCATGGTTGAACTCCTGAGGGTGGCTGTGGCAAGTCGCGGATCGGCGGGGTCGGGAGACCCGCGCCGAACAGGGGACTCCTGGTACGGATCACTGAACACTGATCGTGCGTAGGCGCACGCCCTCCGACGACTTCCGATTCCGAGCCGCGAGCGTGAGCGAGCGGCCCGTTGTTCATGCCGGCCGCTCGCGCACGCCCGCGGTTCGGCTCAGCAGCGTTACACCGCCCAGCCCTTGCGATACTCGCGCTGGATGTACTGATTCGCATCGGGGCAGTTCGTCGCTCGCATCTTCGCCGCGTCCCACTCGATCTTCTTGCCGGTGCGATACGCGACGTTGCCGAGCAACACGGCCTCGGTGAGCGCGCCGGAATAGTCAAAGTTGCAGGTCGTGGCCGCCCCGGTCTTGCACGCCTCGACCCACTCCTTGTGATGACCGATCGAGTTGGCGATGGTCGGCGCCGGCGGCTTGAAGTCGGCGAAGTCCGACTCGGGGTACAGCTTGTAGCTGCCGTAGTCGGCTGCCATCATCCCCCGCTCGCCGACGAACAGGTTGCCGCCGCCCGAAGTCTTGATGCCGTGTATCTCGGTTGGAATCTTGTCGCCGTCGTACCAGTGCAACTTGACGGGCGGCTGATCGCCGCGCGCGGGAAACTCGTAGTGCGCGATCAGCCCCAGCGGGCACGTCTCGGCGTGTACGGGCGGCCCTTCGGTCTCGACGGTCGTCGGATGGCGCAGGCCGAGCGCCCAGAACGGCAGGTCCATGTGATGGCACGCCATGTCGGCGATGTTGCCGCCGCCGAAGTCCCACCACTTGCGCCAGTTGGCCGGCAGGTAGGTCGGGTGATACGGCCGCTCGGGCGCAGGCCCGAGCCACAGGTCCCAGTGAATGTGGGCGGGCGTCGGCGGAGTCTCCTTCGGTCGATTGCCGCCGCCCCAGGCCCGGCCGGCCCAGGTGTGCACCTCGCGCACCTTGCCGATCGCGCCCGATTGGACGATCTCGACCACGCGACGGTAGTTTCCGCCCGCGTGGATTTGCGTGCCCATCTGCGTCGCGACCTTCATCCGCGCCGCCTCGCGGGCCAGCGCGCGGGCCTCGTGGACCGAGTGCGTCAGCGGCTTCTCGCAGTACACATGCTTGCCCAGCTTGATCGCCATCATGCTGGCGGGGGCGTGGATGTGGTCGGGCGTGGCCACCACGACCGCGTCGACGTCCTTGTGCATCTCGTCGAGCATCTTGCGGAAGTCGTTGAACCGCCGCGCCTGCGGGAAGTCGGAGACCGCCTTGTCCAAAAAGTTGTCGTCGATGTCGCACACCGCCACGGTGTACTCACTCTGCATGCTGCCGATCGAGAAGCGCGCCTGGTTGGCCGTGCCGACAAACGCGACGTTCAGTTTCTCATTGGGCGACGTGCTCGCGGCGGCCGCGACCCCACCGTACACCCAAAGGCCGACGCCGGCCAAAGTCGATTGTTTCAGGAAAAATCGGCGAGACGATTTACGCGGCATCCGTTATTCTCCTATGTTGTGTGGACGGAAAACGGGCAGGCAGGCAAGCGGCCGGCAATCCGCGAGTGGCAATAGACTAGCCGCGCGGCGGTTCACTGTCGAGGAACTTGCGTTGGGCCGTTGCCGCCTGGACCTCGGAAGGGACGCGACATGACCAACCCACGCCGAATGGCTCACTGGCTCACCTGCGCCCTGATGCTGGTCTCGTCGATCGCGATGGCAGACGATCGCGAATCGGTTGATCGACCTAATGTGCTGTTCATCGCAGTCGATGACCTGAACGTCTGGGTGGGAGCGCTTGGTGGTCATCCGCAAGTTCGTACGCCGAACATCGATCGCCTCGCCGCGCGTGGGACGCTGTTTACCCGAGCGTACTGTGCGGCCCCGGCGTGCAACCCGTCGCGAGCGGCCCTGTTGAGCGGCCGGCGGCCTTCGACGACCGGCATCTATCACAACAACCAGCCGTGGAAGCCGGTGCTGCGCGACTCGATCACGCTGCCCGAGCACTTCAAGCAGCACGGCTACTACGTTGCCGGCGGGGGCAAGATTTTTCACGGCGGCGACGACGACCCGCGGTTCTGGCACGAGTACTTCCGACGCCTGGCCGACCCGCCGCCCGCGCGGCCATCGCTCAGCGGGCTGGGTCGGGCGCAGTTCGACTGGGGACCGCTCGACGCGACCGATGACGCAATGGGCGATTTCAAGCTCGTCTCGTGGGCGGCGAAACAAATGGAGCAATCGCGCGACCGGCCGTTCTTCCTCGCCGTCGGCTTCGTGAAACCGCACCTGCCGTGGTATGTGCCACGCAAGTACTTCGACATGTACCCGCTCGACGCCATCAAGCTGCCGCCGGTGCGCGCCGACGATCTGGCCGACGTGCCGCCGGCGGGCGTGAAGATGGCCGCACCGGACGGCGATCACCGCGCAGTCGTCGCAGCGAACCAGTGGCCTCACGCCGTTCAAGCGTACCTGGCGACGATCTCGTTCCTCGACGCGCAAGTGGGTCGCCTGCTCGACAGCCTGGACCGCAGCCCGCACCGCGACAACACGATTGTTGTGCTGTGGGGCGATCACGGCTGGCACCTCGGCGAGAAGCAGCACTGGCGCAAGTTCGCGCTGTGGGAAGAGGCGACTCGCGCGCCGCTGATCTTCGTCGCCCCCGGAGTCGGCAAGCCCGGCGCGCGCTGCGACCGCGCTATCGACTACATGAACATCGGCCCGACCCTCACCGACCTGTGCGACCTGCCGAACCTCGCCGCCGCTGAGGGCGCGAGCCTACGCCCGCTGTTGGCCGACCCGACCGCGTCGTGGGACCGGCCGGCAATCACCACGCACGGCCGTAACAATCACACGGTGCGAACCGACGGCTGGCGCTACATCCGATACTCCAGCGGCGATGAGGAACTCTACGACCACAACGCCGACCCGCACGAGTGGTCCAACCTCGCCGCCGACCCGAAGCACGCCGCTATCAAGGCCGAGTTGGCTGCGCGGCTGCCCAAGGACAACGCCGCCGACGCACCGCGCGCGGCCGGCGACGGCGAACGACCCAAGGCGAAGCGGTCCAAGGTTCAGAAAGCGAGCCCAGGCGCAGATGATTGAGTCGGACGCTGGTCCAAAACCACCGAATCCGCATCAAGTAGGGTCTGCTGTTGCGGACCAGAGTGGCGCTGCTCCGGGCCAAGCCGCCGGTCTGCAAGAGCGGACCCTACAGGATCGCCCGCGCAGCCCACTGGCATTGACTATCATCGCCGCGATCGCGGTCGGCGCGGCGATCACGCTGCTCGGGCCGATTCTGAAGCCGCTGCTCATCGCCGTGTTCCTCTATTTCATGATCAAGCCCGTGGCCGAGGAACTGGTACGGCTCGGGCTGCGGCCGTACGTCGCTTGGTTCAGTCTGTTCGGCATGGTGCTGATCGCGTTTGCCCTGGTCGGACGACTCGTCTATAACAATGCGATGTCGTTCCAGGCGAGCTGGCCGACCTACGAACAGGAAATCGTCAAACGGGTGAAGCAGGTGCAGCCCGACGCGGGCGAATCGATCGGCGAGATCACGCACCTGTCGGCCGTGGACGTGTTCAAGTACGCGCTCACCACGACCGTCAGCGTGTTTGAAACCTCGGTGCTCGTGTTCTTCTACTTGTTGTTCATCATCTTGAGCGCGGGCAAGCTGGAGCCTCGTGTGCGGCGTTCGTTCGTGGGCGAGCGAGGCGAGCGTATCGTCGGGCTGACGCGCAAGGTGATCGCGGGCGTCGAGCACTTTATCAAGGTCAAGACGGCGGTGAACCTCGGGCTGGGCCTGACGATCGCCGTGATTCTCTATCCGTTCGGCCTCGACCACTGGCTGTTGTGGGCGTTCCTGTTTGCCGCGCTGAACTACATCACGTACATCGGCAGCATCGCCGCGTGTGTGCCAACGGTGCTGGCCGCGTTCGTGCAGCTCGACATGCTGCCGGCCGTCGTGCTGACGACGATCGTCATCGCCGCTCGAATCGTCTGGATCGACTACCTAGAGATTCGGTTCCTCGGCCGGTCGCTCAATCTCGATTCGATACTGCTCTTTTTCTGGCTGGCGTACTGGGGCTGGGTCTGGGGCGTTGTCGGTTTGGTTTTGGCCGTGCCGACGTTGACGAGCCTGAAGATAGTGCTCGCGCACATTGAGGCCACTCGCGGGTTGGCCAGCGTGATGAGCGAGGAATGACCACGAATGACCGCTTGACCACATTAAGGAGACAATCGCGATGCAAAAGTACCTGGTGGAGTTTCTGGGCACGTTCTTCCTTGTGGCTACGATCGGATCGACCGTGCTGAAGCCGAACGACGCGGGCGCGATGGCGCCGCTGGCGATCGGCGCGGCGCTGATGGTCATGGTCTTCGCGGGCGGCCATGTTTCGGGCGCGCACTACAATCCCGCGGTCACGCTGGCGGTGTGCCTGCGCGGCCGCTGCGCGCCGAAGGACGTACCGATGTACATCATCGCCCAGTTGGTCGGGGCCGCCGCGGCGTCGTTCATCGTGATGTTCATCAAAGGACAGGGCGCCGCTGAAGCAATGAAACCCGACGTCCCCAAAGCGCTGCTGGCCGAGATCCTGTACACGTTCGCCTTGTGTTACGTGGTTCTGAACGTGGCCACGGCCAAGGGCACGTCGGGCAACTCGTTCTACGGGCTGGCCATTGGTTTCACAGTCTTGGCCGGGGCGTACTCGGTCGGAGCGGTCTCCGGCGGCGCATTCAACCCGGCCGTCGCCTTGGGCATCACGATCATGGGCCTGTCCAGTCCGGCGAACATCTGGATCTACCTTGTCGCCAACTTCGCCGCCGCGGCCGCCGCCGCCGCGGTGTTCAAGGTGATCAACCCGGACGACAAGTAGCTAGGTCGAGTCACGTTGCATAGCGACGAATCACGGCTATTCAATCGTTACGGCGCCGCCGTCGCGAACCTGCACGTGCAAGTCGAAGCCCTTGAGCAATGACATTCCGACGAGTGGGTCAGTTTCGGCCGAATCCACAGGAACGCGACGCGGCTGGCCGTCCCAGATCACGGTCGTGGTGTACACGTCGCACTCATGTTCGCTGCCGTCAGCAAGAGCGACGCGGCCGCGTGTGAGCCAAGGCAGGCCAAGTTGATTGATCAGCGTGCCGGGTAGTGACAACCAGCCATTGAATCCCGTGTCGACAACTGCCTCGACTTCTCGGTCGGTTCGCGTGGGACCACGAACGACGACTCGGACAATCGCTTCAAGTTCGGAATTGACGCTGCCCGTAATCATGCGGTCTGCTCTCGTCGCCCCCCGAATCGGTGGACGTAACGGGAGCCAACTCGAACAAGCCAGGTTTGTGCATCGGGGAAGCGGGCGAGGAGGCGATCGCAAGCGGTAAGCTCGTCGTCGGCAAGTTCGAATTGACCGGAGTCGATGTCGATGGCGACAAACTTGCCTTTGTTCGTCGCTTCGATCTTCGGTCGAATCTGCTGCTCGTAGATCTCATCGCCGCGTCGCGCGAATTCCTCCTTTGTATATCGTGGCTGACGAGCAACCATGGCAATCCTCGTTAGTCAACCGTAACCTTCGTACCTCAACGCGGGAATCATCTTACCACAGTCAGATCGCCGCGACGCAACTACAAGCGCCGGCCAGCTACGCCTCCGGTGTGAAGCCGAGCACGATGTCGAACCGCGCGGCGAGTTCACCGATGCGGGAGTTGGCGATCGGCTTGAAGTCGACGATCACCGACTCGCGGGCCTTGGCGTCGCGGATCGAGTTGAGGATGCCGTCCGAGGCATTCTTCGGCTCACCCTTCACGTAGCACTGAGTTGTGAACTTGTCTCGCCGCGGCAACTTCACAGCGAAGTGGACATGGCTCGTACGCGCGACTCGGCCGTCGGTGTACGGCACCGGCTTGATCGTGCGAAAATAGTACTCGCCGGTCGAGCCGGTCAGGAACCGGCCAAAGCCCTGGAAGTTGCCGTCGCGGCGGTCGCGATTGGCCGACTCGGTGTGAATGTACGCGCCGGCCGAGTCCACCTGCCAGATTTCGACGACGGCGTTGCGGATCGGCGTCCCGCGCGAGTCGAGGATGCGGCCGCTCAGGTGCGTGATCTCGCCGACCGCCGGCGTGATCGCGTCGTTGACGACGATCAGGTCATTGTCCGTGTCCAGCGGCAGTCGATTGGGATAGAACGGGCCTTCGGTCTGGCTCGGCGTGCGCACCAGTTCTTCCGCGAGGTCGCCGCGCTTGGCTTCCTGAGCGAACAGCCAAGCGGCGCTTCCGGGTAACAGCAGACCCAGGCCGGCCACGCCGCCGCGTAGCAACTCGCGTCGAGAAGTCTGATTCATGTGTGTCTCCTTTCGGTTGAAAGATTGATGACTAGCGCCGTGTTTGCGAAGCCCCCCGGCTGTGGCATCGAAGACTCTACCACAGCCGCCCACCCGATTCATGTGCGCCCCTCGGAAGACCGGTCTGAGGCTACTTTTTCTTGAGCCTGTCGATCAGCCGGTCCTGCAGCATCTTTCCGAGCGGGGCCTTCGAGAGTGCATCGCGAAAGTGGTCGCGATATGCGGTCTGCAACGTCGGCAGTTCGCTTTCGTTTGCGGCTACGACCAGCAGCGACATGCTGCCCATCTCGTTGGTCGATTCCTCGCCGAACGTGACTCGCACGGGCGGCAGCTTCGGATTGCGCGGGTTGTCGGCCGAGTTGTCGTAGGTGACCCGCGAGTGCAGCCTGGTTCCTTTGGGCAGGAAGATCGATTCGGCAAACTCGTACTGTTCCTGCCAGGCGAAATCCCAATCAGGGATCGACAGCAACGTCTTTCGCTGACCGCTTGGCAGCGTCGCGGTCAACATCATCGTCTTGCCGAGGTAGTGGGCGTGGCCGCCCGCGCCAAACGCCTCAACATCGATCGGCAGCTCGAACGAATCCTCGATGATGTAGTTCTTCTCGCCGGCCGGGATGTCGATCCCCTCAAACGCGCCGAACGCCGGCGGAAGTTGAATGCCGGTGAAGTGCTTGGTAGGGGGCGAGTCGGCGAAGTAGAACCCGACGGTGGAGATTTCGTGCTCCTCCTTGCCCGATGGATGAAAGTGCGTGGCGAGGATCAGGTCCGACCCGGCCGGCACATGAAACGCCAGTCCGTCGGGGAGTTCGCGTGCGCCCGCGCCGAGCGCCCAGCCGCCGAGCGAGCCGATCGCCGCCTTGCTGAGCGGGCCGCCGTCGCCGACGAGGCTCGATCCCGTGCGCGGGCCGCTGCCGAACGCGCCGCGCGGCGCCTTGGCCGCGCCGCCGTCGGCCCGACCCGACGCAAGGCCGACCGGCCCAGTGTCGTTGGTCCGCAGTCGAGCAATCGCGCCCATTCCGCCGCGGAAGCCAGGCTGTGGGTCCTCTTCGTCCAGCTTGCGAGCTCGGCCGGTCCCGTCGACAAAGAACAACGAATGGTGTACGACCGAGCGCGCCTGCGGCCTGAAGTCGATCGCCCGCACCCACCGATCTTCGGCCAGCCCCAGTGGGATCGCGAAGTTGCGATAGATGTCGGGCCCTTCGGCCGGTACGCGGAACGGTTCCTTCATCGCGACGACCAGGTCCGGCTCGCCCAGCGCCCAGCCAGGCGTGAACTTCGGCCGCGGCGGCAGATCGGCGGGGTCGCCCTGGGGCATCTTCGCGTCGACCCAGCGAGTGATGAGTTCGACCTCGGCATCGCTCAGTCGCCGCTCGCCCCGAAACGCCACATCGCCATGATCGGCCTTCCACGGCGGCATCAGTCGCGAATCGACCACGTGGGCGATCAGCTCGCCGCGCTTCTTCACGTCGGCGTAGGTCTCGAGCGCGAACGGCGCGGCCTCGCCCGGCCGATGGCACGTCGTGCAGTTCTTGAAGACGATCGGCGCCACGTCCTTCGTGAAAGTCGGCGCCGCGGAGTCTCCGACGGCCAGCGCAGCAGTCAGGGCTGCCAGTGCCGCCATCGCCGCGAAACAGGTCCGTTGCATCATGGTCCTTTCTGTTTAAGGCTGCCGTTTCGGAATGAAACACCCGACCGCCTTGGTGGTTCCGCGTGAGACTGGCTTGCCGGCGACAATGGCGTCGAGTGCGTCGCGCAGGTCGCGCTGCGACGGCTGGGCGCGACGCTTGCCGTAGTCGGCGTACAGGTCGTCGATGCGTCCGCGATACAGCGGCTTCCCGTCGGGCCCCAGCACGGCAACCTCCGGCGCGATCGTGACGCCAGTGTATTTCACCAGCTTGTGTGAGGCGTCGAGCAGCGCCGGGCAATCGAAGCCGTACTCAGCACAGTGCTTCTTCGCCGCGTCAACCGGCATGTCGGGGTCTACATACACGATGAACGCCGCGACGTGTTTCTTGGCGTAGTCAGCGGCGATGCGTGTGATCTCAGGTGCGTAGGCGTTCGAGATGGGGCAGTCGGGCAGGATAAAGAACAGCACGGTGGCCTTCTTTTCAGGCTGAACGAGCGGAGTGTGCTCTCGGCCGCGCGTGTCGACGAACGTGATCTTGCGGTCGCCCTCGCCGCCAAGGGACACGCCGCCGAGGAGCAGCAGCGCGGTACACAGTCCAATCGACCCTGGTCCGGGCCTTGGTTTGACCAACGTGTTTGGGCGATGGCGCTTCAGCATGTGACAATCGTTGGAAGGAGGCGTCCGGTCAAGCTGCCCCTAGGGTCGACATCTTACACATTTTCGGGCCTGGTTCAAAGCCGGGTAACAAGCCGTGATCGACTTGAGGATGTCTAAACTGTCTGTTTCCCCCAAACTGGTGGTCATAACAAACCCTCAGTTTCATGGAGGAAACAGACGTGGGCCATTCTAC
>Ga0185317_100080_pt1 | contig 39023 bp, 25 predicted proteins | sample DevilsHole_FD_128020 | JGI IMG/M metagenome (GOLD analysis project Ga0185317, IMG submission 128020) | Groundwater microbial communities from Devils Hole, Nevada to study Microbial Dark Matter (Phase II) - Devils Hole (SPADES assembly)... | ecosystem: Environmental > Aquatic > Deep subsurface >...
GCCCGCGACCTGTATGTGCTCTTGGTTCAAATCTGCGGCAGCGAGGTCCCGGCAGACAGGCTCGCCCAGTTCGCCATCAACGTCGTCGACTTTTCCGACACCGAGGTCGGCAACACGGACAAAGACGCAGAGGAGGCGTTCGAGCCGTTTGAGTTCGACAACAACCTGAGCGATGGGTTTGGCGTGGACGGCAATCATCTCACCGATTCCGGCGACTTGCACGGTCCCGATGCGACCGGCGTTTTCAGCACGAGCGGCCAGAGCGACGTCGTTTGGGGCGTCGAGGAGCCGCGAGTGATCATCTCCGAGACCTTCGCCTATTTCGACTCCGCCAGCGGCCAGGCCAAGCTGTGGATCGAACTGTACAACATGAGCGACAAGAACGTCGAACTGTTCGGCGCCAACAAGAACTACGAGTTGATCCTGGACGATCGCAGCAATGCACCGACGTTCGAGGGCGAGCCGAGCGACCTTAGCCTGAGCTTGAAGTTCGATACGCCCGCCGCCACGACACTCGCGCCGGGCGCCTACCTGGTGATTGGCCCCGAAGCGACGCCTGCGAAGCTAGGGCCGCCCGTGACGCCAGACTACATCCCGGCCGCGCCGCTCGTGCCCTCCGGATCGGGTCAGTATCGCCTGTACTTGCGCCGACTCGCCAACACGAATCAGGCCGAGGACACGGCGAACCGGGCGAACTTCCCAAGGTCGGGGAACCCGTACATCACGATCGACGCGCTTGACGTCGAGGTACACTCCGACACCACGTTCGATGACCCCGACCCGGAAATATACCTCAACGTGAGCAGCCAGGAGCGGCCGTCGCTGAACGTCTTCAACGCGCCATATGTTGTGGCTACTGACCCGATGACGGGCAAGAAGATCGCGCCGACACACAGCTTGGGAATGAGGAACAAGGCTGCCACGGCTCCGCTGCCGCGCCTTCCGTTCCTCGATCGGCCGCTGGCGTCTCCGATGGAACTGATGCTCGTGCCCGCCGTGGGCGCCCAGCACCTGACCACCGCTTTTTCCTTAGGCACACGCGACGCGAACACCTACACCGGAAAACAGGGCGGTAGCGAAGACCTGACCGACCTGGAAACGGGAACGCCGCGTACCGCCCCGTTCAAGAATTCCGACGGCGACTATCTCTATGGCTACCTGCTGAACTTCTTCCGCGAAGACACGTCGGGCACGCCGCCCGCGCCCTCAGGCAAGGCTAAGGGCAAGGGCAAGGCAAAGGGCCGGACGAAACGAGCGGCTAGCACGGCGCCGACCCCTGGCTACTACCGCATCATGGAGTTCGTTGAAGTACCGTCGCGAATGAACGGTTACCGCGACGCCGCTCTGAGGGAACCACGCAATCAGTCGGACGGCAGGAACCGGTTGGATCGCATTGCGGGCAAGGTGAATATTAACACGATGTGGGAACAGGAGACTCTTCAGGCGGCCTGCAACAACCATCCCGCGTCGCTCGACGCCGCCGCCTCGTCCTGGTTCGTCGGCACGGTGCCGACGCTCAACCCCGACGGCTCCGGTGTGCCCAGCGTTTCGGCGGGCGGTTCCACATCCCAGACTCTCTACACACTGGGCACGGGTGGCACTCACCAAGAACGAGAGCAGGGCAACGTCACGGCTGAACTCTGGCGAAAGATACTGCAGAGCGTCGCGAATCCGACCCAGGCGCCCGACCCCACGCTGCAGGCCGGCGATGGCCTTCTCTTCACACCCGACGACCGGCCGTTTCGCTCGCTCAGCATGGGCTACCCCGTGTCCTCCGGTGGGCCCGGTCCAACGATTGCCAAGCAGACCTCGATTCACGACACGCTGCTGCGTGGCCTCATGCCTGTGAGTGGCACCACAACGCGGCCGGTGTTTTCCGACGACCGTGGGATGGGTACCGGCGATCCGGCCAACCCACCGCCGGGACTGGCCGGACCACCCAACGACTTGTCGGAACACCCACAATACCAGTGGCAGCTCTACCAGAAGATGTCCAACGTCTTCACCACTCGCAGCAACGTCTACGCCGTATGGGTGACCGTCGGATTCTTCGAGGTGCTGAACGAAGACCCAAGTCGGCTGAGCGGGCTTACGAACGCACCGCCCGAATTGGGCAGGGAAATCAACGCCGACATTGGCAAGAACATCCGCCACCGGGCGTTCTTTGTTATCGACAGATCGCGGGCACGCGGCTACGCCGGACCGCCGCGCAGCTCGGCCGAGTTGCAGGATGTTCTCGGCCAGGTCGTGATTCATAGCAGGATCATTGAGTAGGGGTCAGGGGTCAGGGGTCGGGAAGCTGACGGCTGACCGCTGAGAACTGACGGCTGATATGAATCCCCTGTTTAGGGGATGCAAACAATCTAACAAGGACCGAGCATTGTGGCTCGTATCCTTACCGACTAGACTCGGAAAGACAGTTTTTCACTTTGCTTTGGAGGATCGACTCATGAACGTCAGAAGTAGCCGAAGAGGTTTCACACTGGTGGAACTGCTGGTGGTCATCGCGATCATTGGCATTCTGGCCGGTCTGCTGTTGCCGGCCGTCATGGCCGCACGCGAGGCCGGTCGCCGTGCGCAGTGCATTAGCAACCTGCGTCAAGTCGGCATCGCCATGAACGGTTTTGCGACTGCCAGCAACCGTTTTCCCAATCTGGGGACCTGGGCCAGCGAGCTAGACAACCCGGCCGATGTAGCAACAACCCCTCTCACCAACCAGGTGAGCACGAGCATCCCCGCCGGTGCCACCACGCACCCTGGCTACACAGCTCAATACGGAACGCGCGCTGGCACCGACACGATCAATGACATCATGTGGGACTACCCTCTCGGTAGTTGGGTGGTTGACCTGCTGCCCCACCTCGATAACCAGGCGCTCTACGACAGTTGGGTTGCCACCAGCCGAGTTCCCGGAGCCGGTCCCCGCGGCTACACGCTTGCAGTTTTTGACGCGCCCGATTCAAGCGGCGGCTCAGCCGTGTTCGACAAGAACAGCACTCAGAAAACTCACTACGCCCTTGGACAAACCTACTTGGCGATTCTCGTGTGCCCGAACGACGACTCAGTCGTTGCGGGTCGCGGTAACTTGAGCTACGGTGCCAACGGCGGGTTCACTCTGCTCTGGTTCAACCCGATCAACAACGGCAGTTCCGGCACCGCGGAGCCCGTGGCGATGACGCTGACCAGCCTGACAGGAACTGGCTCGACCTACGTCGACACCAATGACCTCAAGGCCGCCAAGAGTATGACCCTGTTGGGCGTCGGCACACCGCGCGGAAACAGCCCGTTCGATATTCGTCGCAACCTAGCCAGCATTGGCGACGGACTCGCGACCACCATCCTGGCGGCCGAAAACCTGAAGGCAGGGTACACCAACCCCACCGACGGTTCCGCCGAAGTGATGGGTTCCTTGTGGTACTACGGCACGGGCACCCGCGACCGCGGAGATGGCAACGCCTTCGAAGGTACCTGGGCCAACCCCGACGTCTTTCACAGCGGTTTCTTTATGAGCGACGACTTCTGCCCGGGCGGAACGTGTAACGGGGGGAACGCATTTACCGTCAGTCGCCCCGGCACCACATGCAGCGGCGAGCGGGCACTCTTTGCGAAGGCAAATCGCGAGGACGCCAAGGACAACCGCCTCGGTTCTCCCGAGAGCATCAATGGAAACTTCGCCGCCGACGAGGGCTGGCCGTTTCCGTCGAGCTATCACCCGGGCCTGATCTGCGTCACGATGTGCGATGGCTCGGCAAGGACTATCAGCCAGAACATCGACGGCGAGGTGTTTGCGAAGCTCGTCACTCCAAACGGCGGCCTGAAGGGCTTGGATGAATGCTGGCCCGTGTTCCAAGATCCGCTCGGCGAGGACGAGGCCGGTTACTAGTCCTGATCTTCTCCCTGTCCCCTCGGAGGAGAGGGCCGGAGTGAGGGGGGGTACATCCGGAATCCGTCACGGCCCCTCACCCCCACCCTCTCCCCCGCAGACGGGGGAGAGGGAGAAGCACTCGTACTCTGGTTGGAGCCCCTTTCAGGTTTTCGCCCCTAGCCTGGGAGGGGCTCATTCTTTGCGCGCGTGCCCCAATGTTGCCGCCGAAGATTTGAACAGGAGGCAACAGAGGGAACGGAGTTGGCCTTCTTGATCTTCTCTGTTCTCTCTGTTACCTCCTGTTCAGAACCTTCCCAGCGTGCTGCTACCGAAACCACAGCAATCGCACGAATGAGGTGACAGGCCCGCGCGGCGGTCATGGACCTGATGGCACAAACAGGCTCTCGCTCGACCCTCTCGATCGCTCACCGCGGTGCTCGCGCCTTCGCGCCCGAGAACACGCTCGAAGCGATCGACAAGGCCGCCGCGATCGGCGCCGACATGGTCGAGGTCGACGTGCAACTCACGGCCGACGGTCAGCTTGTCGTGGTCCACGACGATACGCTCGAACGCTGTTCCAACGTCGCCCAGGTTTTTCCCGGCCGCCAGCGCGACCTGGTCGCTGCGTTCACACTCGACGAGATCGTGCGGCTCGACGCCGGAAGCTGGTTCGTGCGGGCCGTCGAATCGCCGATCGCAGAGAGGCCGTCATTCTTGGCGTCGCTCAGCGCCGCCGAACTGCGGGAATTCACCGCCAAGCGCGAGTTCGACCATTACCGCAGCGGCAATGTCCGTCATCCAACGCTCGACCAGGTGCTCGACCGATGTCGTGTACTGGGCGTTGGCGTCAACATCGAGATGAAGACGTGTGGCGACAACGGCGGCCCGCTTGCCGAGGCGGTTGCACGACTGTTGCGGACGGCGCCCAGCGCTGAGGATCCGGCCCAAAACAAGGTTCCGGTTTCGCACAAGCCCGACATGCAAGCGAGGGTCGATTCCCAGAATCCCTCGCTTCCGCGTCGGGCTTCTGTACCGCCCGCGAAAGAAAGCAATTATGGAGCGGGTCCTGAGGCGCTGAGCGTTGGTACGTCGATACGCGAAGCGGCGTCGCACACCGATTCTGACGCTCTCCACGCGCGACGCTCCACGCCTCTTGTCTCCTCCTTCGATCACGCCGCCCTCGTTCGCTTCCGACAGTTGCAACCCGCCGTCCCGATCGGCGTCCTGGTCGCGCAGCCGCTGGCCGATCCGGTCGGCTACTGCCGTTCGCTCGGCGCGGCGGCCTACCATCCGGGCTGCACGGCCGACGCCGACTGTGTGGGCTTCGACTCCGAACACTTTCGTCTCGCCGGCCGACTGCCTGCCGAGCCGTTCCGTTCGTTGTACGAAGCGGGCATCGCGGTGAACGTCTGGACCGAGAACGATTCCGGCCGAATGCAGTTCCTGATCGACGCCGGCGTGACCGGCATCGTCACCGACTATCCGAACCGCCTCGCCGCGCTGCTGTAACGACCGCCCTGGATGTCCCCCACCCGGGAGAATCTCACGCAAAGGCGCAAAGACGCCAAGTGGGAGCGAGACCGACGTGGAGTCCGAACTTCGCGCCTTTGCGCCTTTGCGTGAGACCATGTTGCCTTCGCTGACAAATGCGGTGCCGCGACGCAGCGTTGAACGGGTGCACGTCCTTGCCTTGCCCGATTTCACTAGTCGTGATATAGCACGCCACCTTTTCCCGCTACGCCGGACCAGCCGCGCGGCCAGGATGCTGCGTAGAGGCGTGCGACAGGTTCCATTGGAGCGACGCATTCCATGCGCTCGACCACGGAGGGTTTCGTTCGTTGTGTCCTGTGCGTTGCACTCACTCTTTGCAGCCTCGCCGCCGCGCCTCTTACCCACTACCAGACCGAGTATGGGCAGATAGGTTGGCGATTCGGCCTGCTGCTCGTTGCCTTGTGGGTCGCCCGAATCATCGCTCGGGCGCAGGCGAACAACCAAACCTCAACGGACGAACACACTCGTAACGATGACCACGCCGCTCCGAACGTCTCGTTCGGCGGTGTGGTCTCCAAGCTTCACGGTGCGGCCGCCGCCGTGGTCTCGGCGGTCGCCTGTCTGGCGATCAGCGCCGAATTGGGCGAGCTACCGGCAGTTCTGGTTGCGCTCGGAACGGCGTGTGGGTTCGCGTTGGGCTGTGGTCCTGGCCGGCTTGCACGCACGATCGCACAGGCGCTCATCGACCTGGGCATCATCGTGGTCTCGCTGTGCTCACAGTTTCTGAATCGTATGCAGTCGCGCGATACGTGCGCCGCTGAACCGGCAACTATGCCACTCCACACCGAACCGGCTCGGCCCGAACCGATCCGCCGACCGTTCGCCACGACAATCGCGTCGGTGGCCGTCGCGGATTCAGGGCGGCCGTACGCACACGAGTCGGGCCGGCCTGGGTGGTTCGTTCCGACCGCTTGCTTTGTGGTCGGCCTGGGCATCCTGCTGTGCTTGGGGATGTTGGTGCCTGATGTGGACAACGGGTCGCCGGCGGGCGGCCACTCGCACGCACCGGCACTCGAGCAAACATGGCTGCCCGTGCTCGCACCGATCGAAGACCAGGTTGCCATGCGCGGCGAACGCCTGGTCTTCGAAGCGGCGCTGCTGAACGCGAGCGCGGCCTCAGTCGAGTCATCGGACCCCGGGCCGTCTGTACGATTCAGGCTTGGCGATGTCGCGCCGTTCGGCATGCGCGTCGATCCGGCGACAGGCATCGTTAGTTGGACGCCGGGCGACGACGTAGAAGCGGGGCAGTATGTCGTCACGATTCGTGCCGAGATCGGCGACGACCCGGCGCTGAGCGACGAGGAGTGTTTCTCGGTTTGGCTGCGCGACCCCGATTCTCCGCCGATGCTTGCCGAGCTTTCGGACCATGTGTTGCAACCTGGCGAACCGCTGATGATGGAGATCAAGCTGGCCGACATCGGCTCGCGGCCTGGGCCGCTACGGTTTGAACTGGCGTCCACCGCGCCCGCCGGCGCTCACATTCACCCCGAGGCCGGCATCCTGACGTGGGCGCCCGACGACGGCGACCGACCTGGCGTCTATCCGATCGTCGTCCGCGTGTCGAACGCCGAACAGCCCAACCTGGCCGACCAGCAGACTCTGCGGGTCTTGCTGAGCGATGCACCACGACAAAGTCCGCCGATCGTCGCCGAGGTTTCGGATCAGGTGACTCGAGTGGGTGAAGAACTGACGGTGCCCATCGTCGTGACCGACGCCGGTTCGACGGGCGGTCGGCTCCGGTTCTCGTTGCGGCCGCCGACGCCGCGTGGCGCCCGAATTGATCCCGACACGGGCGTCTTCACGTGGACGCCCGGCGAACTCGACGGCGGTGCCAACCATCAGGTGATCGTGCGGGCCCAGTGCAAAGACGAACCGTCGCTGCGCGCCGAAGCGACGTTTTCCATCAGCGTCATTCGCGTGTTCGCCCCGGCCACGACGGCCGCCGAGAAGTCCGCATGGATGCCGGCGGCCACCGCCAAGCTGGACCCGACCGTGAAGCCGGCCGCCGTCGTCGGAGAACCACAGCCGCTCCCCGCAATCGAAACGCCGGCGGCGAACGAACCCGCCGAAACGCCCATGCTCAAGTTGTCGGCCGCTCCCGACCCTATCCAAGCATCCGACCCTAATGACGCGGAATCAGAACCCGCTTTCACCAACTCCATCGGCATGCACCTGTTGCTCTTGCCGGCCGGCGAGTTCGATATGGGTTCGTCGGACTCCGCCGAACAACTCGCCGAGTGGGCGGGTGGGCCGGCCGACCGGTTCAGCGACGAACTGCCGCAACATCGCGTGCAATTGAGTCGGTCGTTCTACATGGGGATGCACGAGGTCACGGTGGGTCAGTTCCGTGCGTTCGTGCGGGCCACCGGCTACACGACCGACGCCGAGCGGAACGGCCACGGCGCGTTCGGCATCGACACGGCCGAGCAGAAGACGAAGCTCGGCAGACAATTCAACTGGCAGAATCCCGGCTGGCAGCAGTCCGACGACCATCCGGTCGTCAACGTGACCTGGAACGACGCGACGGCGTTCTGCCGCTGGCTGAGCGGTCGCGAGGGCCGCCGCTATCGGCTGCCGACCGAGGCGCAGTGGGAGTATGCCTGTCGCGCGGGCACGAGCACGCGCTACTGCACGGGCGACGACGATGGCGACCTCGACGCGGCCGCCCATTTCGGCAGCGAGTTGTTTCGCCGCGCCGTCTGGCCCGAAGGCGACAGATTGTTGCTCACCGGCCATCGCACGTCGCAGCCGTTCACCGTTCGAGTGGGACAACTCGAACCCAATCAGTTCAATCTGTACGACATGCACGGCAACGTGTTTGAGTGGTGCGACGACTACTTCGCACGCGACTACTACGGCCGTTCGCCTCTGGTGGATCCCAAGGGTCCCGACTCGGGCGCGACCCGTGTGATTCGCGGCGGCAGCTTCTACAATCTGCCGCTCTATTGCCGCTCGTCGTTCCGCAACGGTTTCGCACCCGACACGGCTGTGCCGTACCTCGGTTTCCGCGTGGTGGTCGAGGCCGACAATACCGTGAACGGCAGGTGAATACCCATGCTTGACACCAACCCGAAGCGCCAGCGAGGGGTTGAGCGGACCTCGCCGCTTCGGGTTGGGCGTGGGTAACTCATGTCTTGCCGCTCGCCTAACCTAACCAAAGTGACCCAATGAGCGACGCCATGTTCACCGGTCGCAAGGTGCTGGTTACGGGCGCGAGTCGCGGGATCGGACTTGCCGTCGCCCGCGGGTTCGCGAACGGTGGGGCCGACGTGGCCGTGACGGGTCGCAAGGCCGAAACGCTGGCGAACGCGGCCGGCGAACTGACGCGAACGGGTCGCCAAGTCCTGCCGATAGCATGCCACCAAGGGCACGCCGACCAGATCGATCGACTCTTCGCCGAGCTCGACGCCGCGTGGGGCCGCCTCGACGTTGCCGTCATCAACGCCGCGACGAACCCAGCGGTGGCGCCGCTCGTCGACACGCAGCGTTCGGCGTGGGAAAAGACCATCGAGGTGAATCTCACGGGCGCCTTTCTGACTGCTCAAGGCGCCGCACGCCGCATGGCCGAACAGGGCGCCGGGACGATTGTGTTCATCTCGTCGATCGCCGCGTTCGATCCGTTGCCTGGCCTCGGGGCCTACTCGGTCACCAAGGCGGGCATCGTCGCGCTGGCCAAGGCCATGGCCAAGGAGCTTGCTCCGCGCGGCGTGCGCGTGAACGCCGTCGCCCCGGGACTCATCGAAACCCGATTCTCGCGGGCACTGATCGACAACAAACCGCTGCACGAACGCATTGTCGCCGGCATCCCGCTTGGTCGGCACGGCCAGCCCGAAGATGTCGTGGGCGCCGTGCTGTTCCTCGCATCTGATGCGGCAAGCTTCGTCACGGGACAGGTACTCGTCGTGGACGGCGGCGCACGCATGTAGCGACCGCAGACCCGCGGGCTGCCATCTTGCCTGTTTCTCACTGTCCGGCCAGAATACGCGCGTCGAAGGGAATCGTGTCCGTCTCTATACGGCGCGTGGTCGGAAGTGAGTCGTTTGACCCTGAGCCGGAGGCGACGGCGAACGAGGATTCACCGACAAACGCCTTCGCCTTCGGCTCAGGGTTAAACGGGGTTAAGCGATCGGAAGCCTCACATTGGGCCGCGGAGAGCATAACAGCCAGCGAGGAACCAGCATGGCCAGCGACACATCCACTGCGTTTCGGCTTGAGCAGCGCCCCGACGGGATCGGCGTCTTGTATTTCGATTCGCCCGGTCAGAAGGTCAACACGTTCACTCACGCCGCGCTGCACGAACTCGACGAGTGCGTGAGTAGGCTCGCGAAACGCAGCGACCTGCGTGGCGTCGTGCTCGCGAGCGGCAAGCCGGGTACGTTCATTGCCGGCGCGGATCTGGAGGACCTGCTGCTCGGTGCGGCCAAGCGAACCGGCGGCGGCGACGAGGTGACGCAGCTTGGGCAGGGAATCTTCAATCGGATCGGTGAGCTGCCGTTTCCGACGGTCGCGGCGATCGACGGCGCGGCGATGGGCGGTGGCCTGGAGATTGCTTTGGCGTGCGACTTCCGCATCGCATCGACCGGCAAATCCACGTCGATCGGACTGCCCGAAACCAAGATCGGCATCATCCCCGGCTGGGGCGGCACGCAACGGCTGCCGCGAGTGGTCGGCGTGTCGCAGGCGGCCGAGATGATCACGACCGGCGAGCCGGTCGACGGGAAAAAGGCGTTCGAGATCGGACTGGCCTTCGACGCCGTGCCGCCGGACCGGTTGCTCGACGAATCTGTACGGCTCATCGGCCTGGCTCACGCCAACGCCGGCAAGGGCGGACCATTTGATTGGCGGGCGAACCGCAAGCGGATGCAACAGCCCATCGGCCTGACCGAAGACCAGGCGGGCTTCATCTTCGGCGTCGCCTACTCGATGGTGCTGGCCAAGACCGAGGGCCACTACCCCGCGCCGCTCGCCGCTCTGGAGGTGATGCGAAAGACGGCCAACATGCCGATGGCCGACGGGCTGAAGGTTGAGGCCGGGGCGATCGCGCCGCTGGTGGTCAGCGGGGTCGCGGTGAATCTGATTCGCATGTTCTTCGCCACTCGGCGACTCGCCAAGGATTCGGGCGTGGACAACGGCGCGGTCAAGCCGCGCGACGTGCGGCGAGTCGGCGTTATCGGCGGCGGCCTGATGGGCAGCGGCGTCACCACGGCCATGATCCGGCGCAGCCAGGCGGTCACGCTGATCGAGGCCAACGACGAGCTGCTGCAAAAGGGCGTCGGCCGAGTGCGCGGCAACATGGAAGGCCGCATGAAGGCCGGCCGCATGAGTCCGGGCGAGGTGCTCGAGACGCTCGGCCGCGTGATGCCTACCGTGAACATGACCTTGCTGGCCGACTGCGACTTCGTGCTCGAAGCGATCACCGAAAACGAGTCGGCGAAGAACGACCTGTTCCGCAAACTCGACGCGATCGTCTCCAAAGACGCGATCATCGCATCGAACACATCGACGATCCCGATCTCGCGCCTCGCCGAGAACGTCAGCCGACCCGAACGGTTCGTCGGCATGCACTACTTCAACCCCGCCGACCGCATGCAACTCGTCGAGGTCATTCGAGGGGCGAAGACGAGCGACGAGACGATCGTCGCGACCGTGGCACTGGCCAAGAAAATCGGCAAGACCCCGGTCGTCGTCCGCGACTGCCCCGGATTCCTCGTGAACCGCATTCTGATGCCGTACATGAACGAGGCCCTGCTCTTGGTTGAGGAGGGCGCGCCGCTCGATGCGATCGACAAGGCGGCGAAGAAGTTCGGCATGCCGATGGGCCCGATCACGTTGCACGACGTGGTGGGCATGGACACGGCCCTGTTCGCCGGCCGAGTCGTGGCTGCGGCGTACGCGGATCGCATGTTCGAGCCGCGGATTCTGGCTGCGCTGGTCGAAGCCGGCCGACTTGGCCAAAAGAGCGGCGCTGGCTTCTTTGCCTACGCCAAAGGCGGCACGAAGGGAAAGCCCGACCCCGCACTCGAACCGATCATCGCCAAATGCCGACGCGGCACGCCCCGCGAGTTCACGCCGCAGGAACTCACCGATCGCCTATTCCTGCCGATGCTCATCGAGGCCACTCGCTGTCTGGAAGAATCCATCGCCCGCAGCCCGGAAGACCTGGACATGAGCCTGATCCTGGGCCTCGGCTTCCCGCCGTTCCGCGGCGGCCTGGTCCGCTGGGCCGACTCGGTCGGCGCCGCCCGCGTGCTGGAGATGCTGGGGCCGTACGAGAAACTCGGCAAGCGGTTCGAGCCGTCCGGGTTGTTGCGAGAGGCCGCGCGATCAGGAAAGACGCTGTATCCGGCGAGCTGAGCCGCCGTTGTGAAATCGACGAATTGTGGCTGTAATGAGACCAGTCGAATCAACCACCGCATCGAGTCGAAGACATGGCGACTGTTCCAGTCCATCTTGAATCGAACCCGGCAGTAAAGCCGTTCACTGGCCAGCCGCCCAGTTTGGAATCAGGCGACCGCCTCACTCGCGCCGAGTTCGAGCGGCGATACCGGTTGCGGCCCGATATCAGAAAGGCTGAGCTGATTGAAGGCGAGGTCATCGTCATGAGTTCACCGGTTAGCAATGAATTGCACGGCGAGCCACACGCGGACGTAATGGGGTGGTTGTCTGTCTACAAGGCCGCAACGCCGGGCGTCAGGTCCGGCGACAACAGCACTGTGCGGCTCGATCTCGACAACGAACCTCAGCCCGATGGGCTGCTGCGGATTGCGACCGAATGCGGCGGCCGGTCCCGCATCGACGAAGACGGCTATGTCGCCGCGGCCCCGGAACTCACGGCTGAAATCGCCGCCTCCAGTGCCAGCTACGACATGCATCGCAAGCTGAACGCCTACCGCCGCAACGAGGTTCAGGAGTACGTCGTATTCCTGACCGAAGAGCGTCGCGTTCGTTGGTTCCAGCTGCGCGAGGGCCAATACGTCCAGCTGCCCGCGGACTCCGAGGGCATCGTTCGCAGCGAGGTCTTCCCCGGCCTGTGGCTCGACGTGCCGGCCTTCCTGGCGGGCAATCTGGCCCGCGTCCTCGAAGTTCTGCAGCGGGGAATCGCGACCTCGGAACACGTGGCATTTGTTGAGAGATTGAAGCAGGCGGCATCGAGATGATTACGACTCTTCAGGGACATGCCCAATGGCGGCATTCACAACTTTTGCTCTGACACTGACACTCGTCGTTCCTAATTCCATACGGCGAAACCTCCCTGAAGAACTCTGGAAGCGTACACGTACAGATCCGAAATCGAATCAGGATCTGCGCGATCGGCTGGGCAACCGCTTTGTGATTCTCACGCACCAATCGCTTTTGGAAGAGGAACTGCCCATCACTTCGGGTACACACGCGTTCCTGCTGCTGGCCGCCGTTCAGACTGAGTTGCATCGGTCGCCACCCCGGACACTGCACGGCAACTCGATCGCGCAGATCGAACGGTTCCTTCACGAGTCGCCCGACGCTGAGATCAAGTTTGCTCTAGCCGGATTGCACCACGAGTCGGGCGATTACAAACGCTGCATCACGCTCATCGAGGCCGTGACCATGCCCTACCAGGTCATTCGGGCGCGTTACCTGACCGGGCCGATGTCATTCTGCTTGACAACAACGGCAAACTGGTCTTTCATGCCACCAGCCCTCACCGCCCTACAGAACGAACCTGGCACACGAGCCGATTGTCTCCGACGATGCGGTCGCGTTTCGTAAGGATCATCGCTGGGAGGTGTGGCGGTTCGACGAAAACCAAGCCCCACGGGAGTAAGACGATGCTCAGTCGCGAAACGCTCGAAAAATACCGACGAATGACTCCCGGTGAACGCTTGAAGCTGACGTTCGAAATGATCCGCGAGAGCACTCCCTGGCTGCTGTACGGCCCGCCGGACGTCGTCGATCGCCGTTTTGAATTGTTGCGACGGCAAAACGACGAAAGGAATCGCAACATGCTTACGGCGATTGCCCGAACTCGTACCAAGCAATGACCGATCTCTCGCGACCAATGGCCGAACTAATGGCGCTCTTTGAGCGGATGCAAGTGCGCCACGCCGTCATGGGCGGCATCGCCGTGCGCGCTTACGGCATCCCGCGTCCGACGTTCGATGTGGACTTCACGATCGCCATCGAACGACCGCGATTGGTCGAGCTATATCAGGCCGTCACCGCGCTGGGATACGCCGTGCCGGAGGAGTACGCAAAGGGATGGACGGACCAGGTTGCCGGTATGCCCCTAATCCGTTTTCGGTTGTACCTTGAAGGTCGCAGCGTGGATGTTGATGTCTTTCTGGCCGAGTCGGCGTTTCAGGAGCAGTTGCTATCTCGGCGCCGCCGTTCTGTGGTGGACGATCGGCCCGTGTGGCTGGTGAGTCCCGAGGACCTGGTGCTGCTCAAACTGATTGCGGCGCGGCCGCGAGACATTCTCGACGTCGGAGACGTGTTATTCACGCAAGGACAACTCGACACCGTCTACATGCGAACCTGGGCGACAAAGCTCGGTGTGCTCGATCGGCTTGAAAGAGCACTCTTGGATGCAAATCGGACCCCTTGAGGAACTCGCTCATGAACACTGCCGTTGTCATTGATGCCGTCCGCACGCCGGTCGCTCGAGCGGATGCGGAGAAGGGTTGTTATCGCGACGTGCGGGCCGATGATCTGTCGGCCCGCGTGATCGAGGCGCTGATCGAGCGGACCGGCATCGAGCCGACGCTGGTCGAGGACGTCGTCTGGGGCTGCGTGCAGCAACAGGGCGAGCAGGGCGGCAACGTGGCTCGCACCGCCGCACTGCTGGCGGGGCTGCCTATCGAATCGTCGGCCGTGACCGTCGGGCGCAACTGCGGTTCGAGCTTGCAGGCACTGAACCAGGCGGCATGTTCGATCATGGCCGGCCAGGACGACGTGCAGATCGTCGGCGGCGTCGAACACATGCAGCATGTGCCGATGGACAAGGACTTCGCGCCGAACCCGGCACTGTTTCGCAAGTGGAGTCCGGCAACGATGCACATGGGCGTGATCGCCGAGTACATGGCGCGCAAGTACGGCGTCGGCCGCAAGGGGCAAGACGAATTCGCGCTGCGCAGTCACCAGAATGCCGCCGAGGCGACTCGCTCGGGCGCGTTCGCTCGCGAGATCGCGCCGGTGTGGGGCCGCGACGCCGACGGGCGCCGTCAACTTGTCGAGCGCGACCAGGGCATCCGCGAAGACACGAGCATCGAGGCGCTCGCGAAACTCTCGCCCGCGTTCGACCCCGTGACCGGCTCGGTCACGGCGGGCAACTCGTCTCAGGTCTCGGTGGGCGCGGCCGCAATGCTCGTCATGTCCGACAAGAAGGCCAAGGAACTCGGCATGAAGCCGATCGCCCGCGTCCGCGCGATGGCCACGGCCGGAGTCGATCCCGGCGTGATGGGCATCGGCCCGGTGCCCGCGTCGCTCAAGGCCCTCGACCGCGCGGGACTGAAGCTTGCGGACATCGACGTGATCGAGATCAACGAGGCGTTCGCCGTGCAGGCGCTCTCGTGCATCAAGGTCGCCGGCATGGACGCATCGCGCGTCAACCTGCGCGGCGGCGCCATCGCGCTCGGCCATCCGCTCGGCGCGTCCGGCGCCCGCATCGCCACAACGCTGCTCGGGATCATGCGCGATCGCGGCGCCCGCTACGGTCTGGCGACCATGTGCATCGGCGGCGGCCAGGGGATCGCAACTATCCTGGAATCGTGCAACTAACGCCGCTGAGTTCCCATGAACGCCGGATCCGTTACCAATCTGGCAAGCATGTTCCGCAGCCAAGCGGCGCGGTTAGGGGCGTGTACCGCGCTGCGTTACAAGCAGCACGGGCTGTACAGCGATCTGAGTTGGGAATCGTATCAGCGGCTGGTCGATCGGGCCGCGTACGCGTGGCTGAGCCTTGGCGTCAACGTCGGCGACCGACTCGCGCTGCTTTCCGAGAATCGTTTCGAATGGCTGGTCGCAGACCTGAGCTTTCTGGCGGCCGGCGCGGCCGACGTGTCGATGCACGCCCCGCTGACGGCGACTCAGGCGGCCTATCAACTCAAGGACTCCGGCGCCCGCTGGGTCGTCGTGTCGGACGCGGAACAAATGGCCAAGGTCGCCGAGGTGCAGCCGCAGTTGCCCGAGCTTGAAGGCGTCGTTGCGTTCGATGGTCCGGCGCCGCCCGCGTTGCCGATCAAATTCCTCACCTGGGCCGGGTTGCTGCAGCGAGGCAGGCAAGCGGCGTCGCAATTCGCAGACAAGTTGCTCGCGCGCGAGCAGTCTGTCGGCCGTGACGACCTGGCCGCGCTCATTTACACGTCGGGCACGACCGGCGAGCCGAAGGGTGTGATGCTCACGCACGGCAACCTGATCGAAAACGCCGTCGCGACCTATCAGGCTCTGCCGCCCGGTCCCGCAGACGTGCTGCTGAGTTGGCTGCCCTACAGCCACATCTACGCGCGACTGTGCGACCATTACCTCAGCATCTACTCCGGCTGCACGGTTGCCGTGGCCGAGGGGATCGAGTCGTTGATCCGCAACTTGCTCGAAGTGCAGCCGACGCACATGTCGGGCGTGCCGCGGTTCTACGAAAAGGTCTGGGATGAGGTAGCGGCGCGGCCGGAGTCCGAACGGCCGAAGAAGCTGCGCGACACGTTCGGCCCGCGCTTGCGCTGGATGTCGGCCGGCGGTGCGCCGTTACCGCCGCATGTGGCCGAGGGATTCAACGGCTGCGGCATCCCACTCTTGCAAGGATACGGACTCACCGAGTCGTCGCCGGTGATCTCGTTCAACACGCTCACAGCGCATCGCATTGGCACTGTCGGCCGACCGATCCCGGGCGTCGAGGTCCGCATCGCAGCCGATGGCGAGGTGTTGACGCGCGGCCCGCATGTCATGCGCGGCTACTGGAACAAGCCGCAAGCGACCGCCGAGGCGCTCGATGCCGACGGCTGGCTGCACACGGGCGACCTGGGCGAAGTGGACGGCGCCGGATTCCTGAAAATCACCGGCCGCAAGAAAGATCTGATCGTCCTTTCGTCCGGCAAGAAGATCGCGCCGCAACAGATCGAATCGCTGCTCGCGGCCGACGAGCTGATCGATCAGGCCGTAGTGTACGGCGACCGCCGGAAGTTTCTGAGTGCGGTGATCGTGCCAAACCTCGCGGCCCTCGCGGCCGAGGCCCGGCGCCACAACATCGCCGTGGATGGGCCGGCGGAACTTGTGCGCCACCCGGCGGTGTTCGACTTGGTGGAACGTCGCGTGGCCGAGCGGCTCAGTTGCGTGTCGGCGCCCGAGCGTGTGAAACGATTCATCCTGCTCGACCGGGCATTCACGCTGGCGGCCGACGAACTGACGGCAACGCTAAAGGTTCGCCGGCAGATCGTGATCGATCGCTACCGCCGCGAACTCGACGCCTTGTACGATTCCGAATAGATGTACGACCTAGTGATCTGTAACGGTCGGCTGATCGATCCGGCGCGTTCGGTGGACGGGCCGTTTGACGTCGGCTTCCGCGCCGGCCGAGTGGCCGCCGTGGCCAAGTCGCTGGCCGAGGCCAAGGCCGCCGAACGAATCGATGCGGCCGGTCTCATCGTCGCGCCCGGCATGATCGACCTGCACGTCCACGTCTTCGACGGGGTGTCGCACTACGGCGTGCCCGCCGATGCGACGTGCCTGGCCCGCGGCGTGACGACCGCTGTGGATGCGGGGACGGCCGGCGCGGCGACGTTCGCGGGCTTTCGTCGCTATGTCATCGAGGCGTCGGCCACGCGGCTGTTTGCACTGCTGAACATCAGCCGCATCGGCCTCGTCACCGGAGCCGAGCTCGACCCGCCAGTAGGTGAACTCGACGATCTGCGTCACCTGAATGTGCCCTCCGCCGTACGCTGCGTCGAGGCGAACCGCGACGTGATCCTGGGGATCAAGATTCGGCTGAGCGCGAACCTGGCGGCGGACGGCCGCAACGAGATGCAGGCGCTCAAGCTTGCCCGCGAGGCGGCCGACGCGACCGGCATGCCGATCATGATCCACACGCCTAACTCGTCGCTTGGCCTGCCGGCGATCCTGGCCGAGATGCGCAGCGGTGACATTCTGACGCACTGTTTTCACGCTCATCAGAGCGGCATCTTGGATGCCAACGGTCGGGTGCTTCCCGATGTGCGAGCGGCGATCGACCGCGGCGTGCTGCTTGACGTGGGCCACGGCAAGGGCAGCTTTGGTTACGAGGTCGCTCGTTCGGCGCTGTCGCAAGGCGTCGTGCCGCACACGATCTCCAGCGATCTGCACCGCTACAACCTGCACGGACCGGTGTTCGACCTTGCCACGACGGTCAGCAAGTTCCTGCACCTGGGCCTCGAACTACCCGACGCGCTGCGACGAGTCACCAGCACACCGGCCGCGATCATCAAGATGCCTGGCGAGATCGGCACGTTGGCGCCGGGCGCCGTGGGCGACGCGGTCGTGTTGCGGCTTGCGACTGGTCGAAGGCCGCTCGCCGACACAACCGGCCGCGTCGAAGAAGTCCACCAGTGGATCGACCCCATCTATGTCATTCGAGCGGGCAGCGTGGTCGCGCGGCACAGCACCAGCGAAGGCTGAGCTTCTGGCGTCTCGCCGTTCCGCGTATGATCCGGCCCTAAGTACGGTGCCGCATTGAATAGGGTCTGAAATCGGCCTCGGTCGTTTAACCCGCAGCCGCAGGCGAGGCATGGCGGGCGCTTGTTGTGCCTCGCCTGCGGCTGCGGGTTAAACGAATTCGGACCCCTGTCAATGTGGAGCGGTACTAAGCGAGGCGAATTCCAGGGAGGGGATTCTTGGCGAGAGCAGCTTGTTCACAAGATGACGTCGCGACTCGAACGGCCATCATGAGTGCCGCGCAATCGCCGGTCTGGCCGGTCGCTGCCTGGACGGCGACGCGAGCCATTGGGGTTGTGTGCGTGGCCGGATGTCTCTGGTGGGCAGCCTACATCGCCGCACGCAGTCTGCAACCATACCCACTCGATGCGTTCGAGGAATACGAACTGCGCAAGGCAGTCCATTGGGCCGAAGGCGGCGGCCTGTACGGCGATCCCGCGAACGAGCCGTTGCCCGAGGCGTACCCGCCGCTCTACTTCTGGATACTGGGCCTGTGGACCAAGTTGGTCGGCGTAGGCTTCGTCTCACAACGGCTTATCTCACTCGGCGCGCTGGCCGGCCTTGTCGCGTGTGGTTCGTTGTGCCTGAAGGATTCATCCGGCCCGCGAGTTGGCGTGCTCGCGTTTGTCGCCGCGCTCGCGGGGTTCCATTCGCTCACGGGCAAGTCGTATGAGGTCGGCAAGCCCGATGCGTTGCTCGCGTTGTTCGTAGCCTGCGCTGCGGCGGCGGGCGAACATCGTTCATGGCGCGAGGTGATCGTGAGCAGCGCCGCCATCTGGCTGGCCGCGATGACGAAACAGAACGGCCCGCTGTTTCTCGCGCCTCTGTGCCTGGCTCACGCGCTCGGCGGCCGATGGCGTTGGGCGGTCGCGTGGGGCGCGGCGATGAGCGTGGCGATCGGCGGCAGTTACCTGGCGATCAACATGGCAACGCGCGGCAACTTCTACCACTGGGTTCTCGTCTGGACTGCCATGCATGGCGTGGATTGGCTCGCTGGACTCGAAGCGACCGCCGGCGTCGTGCTGAGACGTGGTCCGGCGTTGGTCGGCATTCTGGCCGGTTCGCTATGGCTGCGACCGCGTTGCCGATGGACGTTGTGCCTGGTCACGGCGTTGGGCGTGGCTTGGATGGGAATGTCCAAAGCCGGTGGACGTGAAAACCATCTGCTGCCCGCCGCGTTCTTTGGAGCGATTCTGCTCGGACGCTGGGCGGGAGCGTTTTGGCCGACCGTCGCAAGGGCCGCGGCATGGTCTGGTGGCGGGCACTCCCACACGCGACGCTGGGGCGTGCTCGCCGCGATCGTCTTTGTCTTGTACCCCGGTCTGCCGGCGCGGCGAGATTTCCGCTGGCTCAATCGGCGGGCCGACGAGGTAGGCGATTGGACCGCGGCGGTTCGCGAGCTACGCGGCCGAGTCGCGGTGAGCCATCATGAGGTCTTGGCTGACCGGGCCGGCGCGGAGTGTTTCTTCAGCGATCTCATTCTGGAGTTTCCTGGACTGGTCGTCCCGGCCGCGATTTCTGATCGTATCCGCAGCCGCGAGTTCGACTGGTTGGTTCTTACCGACGATCCGCGAACGAGCACAACCGCAGGCTGGGCCGCGCTCATCGCCGAGAACTATCGGCCAGCCGGATTGTTGAACTACGTCAACCGCTCGGACCTGCTCCCTCGCCGGCTGTACACGCTGCGAGGCAACTAGAGTCCGAGGCACGTGCGATCGAGTATCATGGCCGGCGGCCACTTGAGGAATGTCGCATGCTAGCTGCGAAGCTTGTGTTTGTGGACGTGGACACGCAGGTCGACTTCATGTCGCCGACCGGCAAGTTGCCGGTGCCGCGAGCCGGCGAGATTGTGGAAAACCTGAGGCGGCTGACAGAATACGCTCGGCAGCGCGGCATTCCGATCATCGCGACAGCATGCGCCCACGACGAGGGCGACGCCGAGTTTCAGGTGTTTCCGCCGCACTGCCTGCGGGGCACGCCGGGACAGCGACGCATCGCCGAAACCGAGCACGCCGGAGCGGCACGGATCGGAGTCGAACCGAACCCGCAGGTGGTCGCCAAGCTTGAACAGACTGGTGTGGTGGTTCTTGAGAAGCAGGTCTACGACGTGTTCTCGAACCCAAACGCGGCGACGGTCTTTGCCGCAGTGGCCGCGGCCGAGTTCGTTGTCTACGGCGTCGCGACCGACTACTGCGTGCGGGCGGTGGTGCTCGGCCTGCGCGAGCAGGGGCGCGAGGTGATCGTCGTGAGCGACGCCATTCGGCCAGTAGACCCTCGGCAAGGCGCCGCAACGATTGAGGAGTTCCGGCGGCAGAGCGTGCGGTTCACCTCGACGGACGAACTCTGCTCGCGCTAGATCCGTGTGTTCTCGGAGGTCGGCGTCGACCGACGCGGCCTGCCTTGCTTTGAGCTTGGTTCAACCGCTAAACCACCGTGCGCGAATTGCGAATACGCCTCACCCCAACCCTCTCCCCAAAGGGGAGAGGGAGAATAAGGTCCTGCTTCGCTTCATTCGGCAGCCTATGCGTTCCGAGCGTCTTTCTCCCTCTCCCCTTTGGGGAGAGGGTTGGGGTGAGGGGTTGTTTGGGCGATTCGCAGATTCACGCACGGTCACTTAGTACCGCTCCACATTGAAAGGGGTCCGAATTCGTTTAACCCGCAGCCGCAGGCGAGGCACAACAAGCGCCAGCCATGCCTCGCCTGCGGCTGCGGGTTAAACGACCGAGGCCGATTTCAGACCCTATTCAATGCGGCACTGTACTTGGAGCCTATCCGAAAACCGCCGAAACCCCTGCGTTCCTAGGCCGAAAGCTGGGTTTGCGGATGGGCTCTTAGACGCAGCCTTTTCATTCAGTGGCTCACTCAAGAACCAAACGACGACTGCTCGCCTTCGGCGCGAAACCACTGGACGAACGCAGCGATGCCCTGTTCGATCGGCACTCGTGGGTCGTAGCCGAACAAACGATTTGCCTTGGTCGTGTCGGCGCACGTGACGAGCATTTCGCCCGCCTTGGCCGGCAGGTGTTCGATCAGCGCCTTCTTACCCAGCGCCGCTTCGAGCATTTCAAGGATCCTCGTGATCGCAACGGGTCGGTGGTTGCCCAGGTTCACCTCATCGCCGGTGACGTCGCTCTGCCACGCGGCGATCGTGCCCGCGACGATGTCATCGATGAACGTGAAGTCGCGCTGGGCGGCGCCGCCGCCGTAGAGCGGTAGGGGACGACCCGCCGTGATGGCGCGCGAGAAGATGGTCATCGCCAGGTCGGGACGCAAGCGTGGACCGTACACGCTGAAGTAACGCAGGCTGAGCGTCGGCACACCATACAGTTCGCGGTAGAGGCGGCACATCAACTCGGCCGCGCGCTTGGTCACGCCATACGGGCTAGCGGGCGTGCTGCCCAGTCGGTCCTCGCGGAACGGAGCGATCGCGTCGTTGCCATACACGGTGGACGACGACGCCAGAAGGAACCGCCGGCAGCCGTGCCGGCGGGCCGTCTCAAGCAGCACGAGCGTGCCGCGTACGTTCGCATCGACGTAGGGCAGCGGCCGATCGAGACTAGGTCGCACGCCCGCCAGGCCGGCCAAGTGGATCACATCACTCACCGCGTGTTTCGTCCACGTCGCTTCGACCATCGCTTCGTCGCAGATGTTGCCGGTGACGAGCGTGAACCGTGGGTGCGCGACGAACGCCGCAAGGTTACGACGCTTCTGGGCGGCGTCGTAGAACGGGTCGAAGCTGTCTAGAGCCACGACAGGTTGCTCGGTGGTGGCGAGTAACCTTTCGACGAGGTGGCTGCCGATGAACCCAGCACCGCCCGTGACGAGAATGGACATGGAGCACCTGCCAATCAGCAATCTCGAATGACGAAGTTTGTCGAGCACGAACGCCGAATGCCAACACGCCTGATTCCACCTACAGCCCGATCAACCGGCGGATGCCGAGCCGGAACAGGATGCCAATCGCGGCGAACGCCTCGGCGCGGTTGATTTTTGATGACCCGTGGCGGCGGTCCTCGAACACGATCGGTGTTTCGCTCATGCGGCACCCCGCGCGGCGACACCAGTAGAGCATCTCCTCCTGGAACGAATAGCCGCGCGAGAGGATGCGGTCAAAATCGATCTTCTTCAGACTCGCGACGCGATAGCAGCGAAACGCGCCGCTGGTATCGCGGGCCGGCAGACCCAACAGCGTGCGGGCGTACCAATTGATCGCCTTGCTCATGAGCCGGCGCTTGAGCGGCCAACCCGGCACGTCGCCGCCCGGCACGTAGCGCGAACCGATCATCACGTCGTAATCCGACATGCCCGCCAGCAGCGCCGGCAAGTAGCGCGGATGATGACTGAAGTCGGCGTCCATGTTGAGCACGAACTCATAGCCGTAGTCGATGGCGTATCGCATGCCCGCGATCGTCGCGGTGCCGAGGCCCATCTTGCCGGGCCGGTGCAGCACGTGCAACCGCGAGTCGGCGGCGGCCATTTCGTCGGCAAGCCGACCGGTGCCGTCGGGCGAGTTGTCGTCGATCACCAGGATTTCCAGATTCGAATCGATCGCCAGAATCTCGCGCACGAGGTCCGGCAAGTTCTCGCGTTCGTTGAAAGTGGCGAGGGTGACGAGTACGGCGTGAGGCGGCGCCGGAGGCCTGGTCGGCGTCGCGGAGTTCATGGCGTCGTCGCTCGATAGTAGGCCGCCGTGCGACGCAGGCCTTCCTCGAGATTGACCTGCGGTCGATAGCCGAGTTCGGCGGTGGCCCGCGTGAGATCGGCCTTGCTCAGCCGCACATCGCCGGGCCGGTCGGGTGCGTGCGTGGGCGCCATCGTTGCGCCGAGGATCGCGTTGAGGTGAGCAATCAGGTCGAGCAGGCTCGCGGCGACGCCCGTGCCCACGTTGTAGACGTTGCCAGACACGCCCCGCGCGGTGGCGGCCAGCAGATTGGCATGAACTACGTTGTCGATGTAGGTGAAGTCGCGCGACTGCCGGCCGTCGCCGAAAATCGTCGGCGGCTGGCCTTTCAGCATGGCACAGATGAACAAGGGGATCACGGCCGAGTAGGGACTGTTTGGGTCCTGCCTCGGGCCGAAGATGTTGAAGTAGCGCAGGCGCACGGTTTCGAGTCCGAAGACATGCGTGAACGAACTGCAGTAATACTCGCCCGCCAACTTGGCCGCGGCATAGGGCGACATGGTCGCGGGTAGCTGCCCCTCGTGACTCGGCGGGTCGGCGCCGCCGTAGGCGCTCGAGCTTGCGGCGTAGACGACTCGCCGTACGCCCGCCTCCTTGGCTGCGAGCAAGACGTTCACGGTCCCGGTGACGCAGACGTCGTGCGTTGCTCGCGGGTCGTCGACGCTGCGCGACACCGACGCCAGGGCCGCGTGGTGGAACACAACCTCGACCCCCTGGGCCGCGCGGCGAACGCATTCCAGATCTCGCACGTCGCCGCGTACGAACTCCACACGGTCGCTCAGCGGATCGAGATTGGCAACGTTGCCTTGAGACAGGTCGTCCAACACGCGGACACGATGCCCCTCGCGAGCGAGGGCGTGAACCAAGTGTGACCCGATGAAACCAGCGCCGCCGGTGACGAGATGCACGCTCACAGAGTCGAGACCCCCGTTTTCAAAGCCACATGATCACATCGACTACTACGTAAAGTACCGAGGCGAGGATCAACAGACCGCCGCAGACGGCCAGAGCGTTCGCGGCCCACGGGTCGCTCGGTTGGCTGGTGCGCGATGCGTCGACCGCGTCGTCGGCGCTTGCGGTCAACTGTGAAGCGACGCCACGAAGTCGGTTTGTGCGAAGCTCGCCAAGCACTCCACGGCCTCCGTCTAGACCGTCGCAACGGCCCGGCGCCGGCTCGCGCCGAAATGTGGGCCAGACGCCAAGCCACCTGTTTCCCCCGCAGAACCAATCTGGCCGGCGAACAACGGCTCGTGCGTCACGATACAGCCTCGCAGGGCGCCGCCGGCAGAGTAGAGCGAACGGACGGCGCGGTCGACGACCTGTCGCCTGGTGGCGAGCATCCGGACGACCAGATAGACCGCATTATAGGCCGACCCGACCAGGGTGGGCAGAGTGCGTGGAGCTATTGGGGCGGCCTCCACGATGATGAAGTCATACATCTGCCGTAGGTCCCAGATCACCGTCTCGAGACGGCGATTGGTTAACGTGTCGGAGGTGCCGTCGATGGGCCGGCCGGCAGGCAGCACCGAATAACCAACCGGGGCCACCCAGCGGATCGCCTCGGCCGGCGGAATACCATTGGCCAGCACGTCGGACAGACCGAAGTTCGGCGGCATACCAAGCCGGTCGGCTATGCTCGGCCGCGCCAGATTCGCCTCGATCACGAGCACGTGCTGCGTAATGGTCTGAGCCGCGATGAACGCCAAATTGATCGCCGTGGCAGACTTGCCCTCGTCGGCGGCCGCGCTGGTCAGGCAAATGCAGCGCGGTTGCGTCACGTCCAACTCGTCGCACACGCGGTCGAACAGACGTCGATAGGCGGTGCAGCCTTGGTCATCCAAGCCGAGGAACTGCCGAGTGGGCTTGGATTGGAGCAGCACCTTGGGCCTTGCGGGCGCCGTTGGCTCAGGCGGTTCGATCACCGGCCCGGGCGGTTCGGGCGGCGGCGCGAAAAGCGTCAACTGTGGAACGGGCGCCGGCGGTGCTGCGACGGCTTGCGGCGCCGCAGGCGCGTTCGCCGGAATGGCGATGTGCGGGCGATAGACCTCGTGTCCGCGGTGCAACTTTTTGATGAGCCTGCTCATGCCGGGCCTCTTGATCTAGGTTAAACCCTTCGAGCGTGGGTGAAGAGCCTACGATAGCCGCCGCGGACGCCCGATCGGATGCCGCTCTCGGGCTTGTCCAGGCGCACCAAGCCCAACGACGAACGATCGGCGCGGTTCTCGACGACCAACAGGGGCGATTCGGCGGGTGCGGCCGGTTCGCTGTCGACGGCGCCCACCTCGTGCACCGCCGGATTGTCCGATGCCTGAACAAACGTCGGAGACGAAGGCGGCGCACCGAGTGTATCGCCCGCCATCGCAATGGTCGAACAGTCGCCAAAGATGCCAGGCGTGGCAACCGGCAGCGTCGCGGGGAGTGTTGTGTGAGGCAAGGTGGTTGCCTTCGTCGCATGCTTGGCGGCGGCCGCGGCCGGGCGCGATTGGCCGCGATTGGACTTTGCCGCGTCCATGCGGGCGTAACGGTCCAACAGGATCTCTTCGTCGTCGAATAGTTCTTCGACCGAGGGCGTCGCGGGAATGCGAACATCGTCCTTGGCCGGACGGGCGGCGTTTACAGTCTCCGGCTGCAACTTGCTGATCGATCCGGCGGCCGGCGCCGGTTCGTTGACCGTGGGCATGCGCAGGATCCCGCGGGCAGGCTCATGGGTTGCCGCCTCCTCGGCGATAGGAGGAGCCGCCGAGACGTCGATCGCTTGGACCTTCGATCCTATCGCCTCACCCTCGACCGCGTTCAGTTCGGCGCTGGCCTTCTTGACGAGGTGCACATCCACCGAGCGCGATTCGGCGATTGAAGCAAGCAGCAGCGAGTGTTCGCACAGGTGATTCACCAGCCGAGGAACTCCCGCAGTCGCCGCGTAGACTGCCTTCATCGCGTTGGCGGAAAACACGTCGTCGGGCGAGACATCGACGGCCGCAAGTTGATGGCGAATGTAGCCGCATGTTTCGTCCTCGGTCATCGCTCGCAGCGTCGCTCGGGCGGCGATTCGCTGGCACAGCGAATCCAACTCCGGCCGCTGCATCGTGCTCAGCAGCCGCGGGTGACCGACCAGCACGATCTGGATCAGTTTCTCCGATTCTCCCTCTATGTTGCCCAGCATGCGCAGCTCTTCCAGCAACGACGCCGTCAGGTTCTGTGCCTCATCTACGATCAGAACCGTTCGCTCGCCGGACGCGTACTTGCCGAGTAGCGAGTCGGTCAGCGTCAGTCGTAATTCCTGCTCGTCCATGCCGTGATAGGGCAGGGCGAGATCGTAGAGGATCGCCTGCAGCAGCCCCTTCGGAGTGCTCATGTTCGTGTTGGTGATCATGGCCACGTTGAGCGATGCGTCGAGGTTGCTGGCAAGCCGGTGCGCCACGATCGTCTTGCCCGTGCCGGGTGCGCCAGTCAACAGGGCAACGCCGCGTCCCTGATTCACGGCGTAGCGTAGAATCGCCGTGGCCTCCTCTTGTGTCGGCGCGAGATAGTAGGTACCAAGTTGCGGAGTGGGTCTAAACGGTCGTTGCTTCATTCCAAAGTAGCTGTGGTACATGGTCATCTCCGTTCCGAGGTGGCTTTCGAGGAGTCCGTTGGCCAGGCGCCGGTCCCGGGCCATCACCGGACACCCTCGGCGCACCCCGACAGACTTAGCTATTTGATCGAACTGAAGTACCGACGTTCTTGAGAACTTTCGGCATAGTCGGCTCGACCGCTACGATCGGCACGCCTGGCCTGCGACCCGCGCCGAACCGGTGCGGGGCAAGGTAGACTTGTGGGCGGTGGGGGCAATCGGGCTCTAGGTCGTTGGGAGGAATGGTGTTGAGCGAAAAGAATCTTCGCGAATTGGTCCGCCAGGCGCTCGGCGAGACGGTCTGTCGCAAGTTGGGCCTGATCGAATTCCCCCCGGACCTCAAGCTTTCGGTGGTCGTGCCGGTCTACAACGAACGCGACACGATCCACCAGATCCTGCGCCGCATCCTGGCTGTGCCGATCGCCAAGGAGGTCATCCTGATCGATGACTTCAGCAAAGATGGGACGCGCGACGAGCTGCGAAAGATCGAGCAGGAATGGTTGGCGTCGCGGCCAGCCGCCAGCGAATCGGGCGACGACCGCCACGCCGGCCCGCCGTTGAACAGCGTGCGCGTGCTGTACCACGACCGCAACCGCGGCAAGGGGGCCGCGCTACGCACCGGCTTCGCCCACGTCTCGGGCACGGTGGTGATCGTTCAGGACGCCGACCTCGAATACGACCCGGCCGAGTACCCGCAACTCATCGCGCCGATCATCGACGGGCGGGCCGACGTCGTGTTCGGCTCACGGTTCATCGGCGAGACTCACCGCGTGCTGCTGTTCTGGCATTACCTGGGCAACAAGCTGCTGACGACACTGTCGAACATGTTTACCGGGCTGAACCTGACCGACATGGAGACGTGCTACAAGGTCTTTCGTCGAGAAGCGATCGACGCGATTGCCCCGACGCTCAAGAGCGACCGTTTTGGCTTCGAGCCGGAAGTGACGGCCAAGATCGCCAAGCGCGGTTTGAGGGTCTACGAATTGCCTATCAGTTACTCCGGCCGTGACTACTCCGAAGGAAAGAAGATCACCTGGAAGGACGGCCTGCAGGCCCTGTGGTGCATCATTCGATTCCGTTTCGGCGATTGAACTCGCCACATGTCCCGCCTTGCCCGGCGCCGGCGCCTAACGGATCATTGTGTGGCGTCGACATCACTGACCGTTCGCCGGGAGTCCGCGGTTGCCACTCGATGGACGAGACCTCGTTGAGCTTGCTTGACCGCGCACGTAACGACCCCCATGACGGCTCGTGGGAGCGCCTCGTAGACTTGTACACGCCGCTCGTTCGCGGATGGCTCATGCGGATGGGCGTTCAACCGGCGGATGCTGATGATCTGGTCCAAGAGATTCTGTTGGCCGTGCTGCGCGAGCTACCAAACTTCCGGCATTCGGGCCGGACCGGAGCTTTTCGGAGTTGGCTACGCACGATCTTGAGTTATCGCGCCCGCGACTTCTGGCGCTCGGCCAGGTATCGGCCCTCCGCCACCGGCGGCACCTCATGGGCCGAACGACTAGAGCAACTTGTCGACGAGCGGAGCGACGCAAGCCGTGAGTGGGACTTGGAGCACGACCGCCACGTGATGGCTCGGCTTCTGGAACAAGTGCGCCCGCGATTTGAGCCGAAGACGTGGGAGGCGTTCCGCCGACAGGTCTTTGACGGCCAGCGCGCGGACGCGGTCGCGGCAGATCTCGGCATGTCGCTCAATTCCGTCTACGTCGCCCGGAGCCGAGTGCTCAGCACGCTGCGCCGCGAGGCGGCCGGGTTGATTGATGAATAGCGTGCCACAAGCGATCCCTACATCCACAGAAAGAAAGTAACCGCAGAGGCGCTGAGAATCGCGGAGATATACGGTCAGCGAGCCTCTGCGTCTCCGCGGTTCAATCTGTCTTCGGTTCGACAGCCCCATAGTGTAAGAAACGCCGCCGTCATGCACTTTACCTGACAGGAAGGAGATGGAAACACAGAGGCACAGAGAGCACAGAGGAAGTTTCCGGAGCCCCCTCCGTGAACTCTGTGCCTCTGTGTTTGATTCTGCAAATGGAAAGGCCGGCCAATGACTGTCGACAAACCCGTTCATCCTCCAAAAGACCAGTTGATCGCGTTCGGCCAGGGCAAGCTTGTGGATGAGGAAGCGTCGCGAGTCGCGCAGCACCTGGAAGTCTGCCGCGAATGCTGCGAAACGCTGCTGGACTTGAAGGACGACACGTTCACCGGGCTAGTGCGGAACGCGAAGGCGAGCGAACCCGTGGCGGACGCTGCCAGCGTCCGAACTGACCCGGGTCCCGACGCCAGCTGCGTCGGCCACGGAATCGCCGAAGCTGCAACGCTCGCTGTGCAATCGGGCGAACCGTTGGCCGCGAACGAGCTGCCGATCGAGTTGGCCGAGCATCCGCGATACCGCATCGTCGAGTTGATCGGCCGCGGCGGCATGGGCTGCGTCTATCGCGCGGAGCACCGGCTGATGAACCGGACGGTGGCGATCAAGGTCATCAATCCGCAGTTGGTTCAGAACGCTCAGGCGGTCGAGCGGTTTCGTCGCGAGGTGCAGGCGGCGGCGAAGTTGTCGCACCCGAACATCGTCACGGCGTACGACGCCGAGCAGGCCGGCAACGCGCACTTTCTCGTGATGGAGTTTGTCGAAGGCACCGATCTGGCGAGCGTCGTGAACCAGCGAGGCCCGATGTCCGTGGCCGAGGCGTGCGATTGCATTCGTCAGGCGGCCGACGGGCTTGAGCACGCGCACGAGCGCGGCATGGTCCATCGCGACATCAAGCCGCACAACTTGATGCTCACCGCCAGCGGGCAAGTGCGGATTCTGGATTTCGGTTTGGCGGGCTTTGCAACCGAGTTCGTGGCGGACGCTGCCAGCGTCCGAGCGGATGATACTTCCGACGCTGGCAGCGTCGGCCACGCTCACCTCACCGCGATCGGCAGCGTGATGGGGACGCCGGACTACATGGCGCCGGAGCAGGCGGCCAACGCGCACGCGGCGGACATTCGCGCGGATATCTACTCGCTCGGCTGCACGCTGCACTTTCTGCTCACCGGCAAGCCGCCGTTTGAGGCAGACAGTGTGGTCGCGAAGCTCATGGCCCATGTCGATCAGCCGCCGCCAACGTTGACGAGCACCCGCACGGACGCGCCGTTGGAATTGTCGGCGGTTGTCGCGCGGATGATGGCCAAGAACCCCGCCGAGCGGTTTCAGACGCCGGCCGAAGTCGCCGCCGCGCTCGCGTCGTTCTCGCGGCCCGCCGTGACTCCGCCGCGCAAGCGCACGCTGCGAAAGCTCCTGGCTGCCGCAGCCGCGATCCTGCTGGCGGGCGTGATCTACATCACCACCGACAAAGGCCGCATCGAAATCCGCACCGAGGTGGGCGATGTCGATGTCGTCGTGTCGCACGGCGGCAGGGAGATCAAAACGATCGACCTGGCGACCGGTTCGCAGGTCACCTGGATGCCGTCCGGCGAATACACCATCTCGCTCAAGCAGGACCGCAACGACATCATAATCACTCCCAGCGGCTTCACGCTTTCGCGGTGGGGCAAGCAGATCGTCAGCCTGAGCCGCTTGCCTGCGGCACCCGTCGCACCCTCTGCCGATGTGGCTCAAGGACCGCCAAACTCTGCCTTCGATAAACTGCTGCTGCAAGAATTGTGGATCGCCGTGTCCGGCCACGCGGGTGGGCAGCCGATCCCGGCCGAGCAGCTTCCGAAGTTCTCGATCACGATTGACCAGGACCGGATCACGATCGCACTGCCGGGCACACCATCGCAGGTGCAACGCGGAACGTTCAAGAACAACGCAACGAGCACTCCCAGGCAAATCGACATCGTGGTAGCCGACAAGAAGGAACCAATGGCGGGCATTTACGAGGTCGATCACAAGCGGCTCAAGCTGGCGCTCGTCGATGGGGACGCTGCCCGACCGACCGACTTTTCCCCGATCGACCGGGCCGGTCACATCACCGCCGTCTTCGAGCGAGCACCCGAAACCGGAATGAGCGAGTATGTCGAATTCAAACCCGCCGGATTGAATGGGGGTTTTGAGATCACCAAATTCGGTCTCCCGGTGAACTGGTCGTGCTACACGCCCAGGACGGTGCCGGACGGCGACTTCGACATCGTGATGGACAAGACGGACTTCAAAGAGGGCGAGCAGTCGTTGAAGTTCGTGGTTCGTAAGTGCAAGCCGACGGGCGGGTGGCATTCGCCGGGATTCTTCAATGACTTTCGCATTGAGAATTTCACCCCGCCGGGCCCGTTCGAGACCAAGCCGGGTGAGACCTACAAGGTCAGCTTCTGGGCCAAGAACGACGGGAGCGAGTTTGTCTTCAAGGCCCGAGGCGTGTCCCCGCTTGCAGGCGACAAGGGCGTCGTCATCCGGTCGAAAGAGACGTTCCACAAATGGCGTCAGTTTGAGTGTACCTACACGATCCCGCCCGGGCCTAAAATGCACCTTCGACTCGAACTGAATGTGGTGCAGTCGGGCACGTTCTGGATTGATGATCTCCAGGTTGTGAAAGTGGACGAGAAGGCCCCCGCGACGCCAGGTGCCAGCGATGAAGCACGTCTACAAGGGAAGTGGATCGCCGTCTCCGGCCACGCGCGGAAGCAGCCGATACCGGTTGAGCAACTCGCGCAACTGTCGATCACGTTCGACGGCGAGCGTGTCACGCTGACCCAACCGGGCAATCCGCCGCAGTCGAATTCGGGCACGTTCACGATCAATCCGAACACGGTGCCGAAGCAGATCACTTTGCTCCCGCCGGACAAACGGGAGACGCTGCCGGGCATCTACGAGTTCGACGGCGAACAGCTCAAGCTGGCGTTCGTCGATGAGGACTACGCGCGGCCGACGAATTTCGATCCCGACGACCGGGCCGATCACATGACGCTGGTGCTCGAGCGTGCGCCGCTCACCGGCCCGGCAATCGGCCAGACCGAGCGGGAAACGTCGTCGTTGTTCGGGTCGCCGTCTCCCTTGGCGTCGGTGATGATGACGCGGGCCTGCTGCGGCGATTGAAAGCCGGGCACGTCGACGCCGCCGGTCACGTTCGACAGGTGCGTGAGCGAGAAGCTGGAACTCGCCTCGATGCCCGGAATCGCCAGCCCCGGCAGCTCGAGCGCGAACCGGCCGCTGTTCAGGTGCACCGTGCCGCGCTCCGAGCTTTCCGTCTCGCTCGACGAGATGCCCAGATCGGCCTCGCTCGCGCCCTCGCAGCCGCACTCCGGCCCGCTGGGCGGATCGTCCGGCCCGGCATGTTTGATCGTGGTCGTGGCGCTGATGCTGTTGTTGTTCGGGTTCGGATCATCCATGCTGGGCGCCACGCCCGCGTGGCTCGTGACCGCGCCCGGCTGCGTCGAGCCGCAAGGGACCCACGCGACCACGCGAAACGTCTTGGACTGACCGGCCGCCAGCGGCACGAAAGTACACGTGATCATGCTGCCGTTCGGACCGCATCCGGGCGTGGTGTCGGGGTGCATGACCGCGACCAGCGGCGAACCGAGCGCCACGGTGAAAAACGGCACCGCGCCAAAGTACGGATCGGGACCAAGATTCTTGATCGTGTGGGGCGGAAAGGGGACATTCTATTTTTGATGAAAAGTAGAATGTCCCCTTTTGCGGCTTTCTGGACGAAATCACCAGCGATCCCCCCATCGCAGTAGCGCAGCAGTAGCCTGCCCGCCGCGATCCCTCCGCACCCCATCGCATACTTGGGAAACCTGACTCCCCGCGCCTAGCGCTCACCCAAAACACCGAACGCAATCGGCCGGACGGTTACTCAAGCAAAGTGGCGCTGTCCAACTAAGGTTCGCGGATCTTCCTGAGAGCTTCTCGCGCATGGTCCCTTACGTACTCCACCTTTTCCTGCATCGAAGCGTGATCGACGAAAGTGCCGAAGGCGTTGTCTCCGAGGGCTTCAAGCAGTGCCGGCACAGCGGGCGCGGCGTCCTTGCCAATCCGGCCCAGCGCTTCGGCCGCTTGCACGCGAACATGTGCATCTTCGTCACGCAACAATGCAATAAGGCCAGGTACGGCGTGCCTGGCACTCGGCCCGAGTTCCCCTAGTGCCCATGCCCCGCGACGCCGCACCATCTCGGAGTTGTCTCGGAGCGCCTTGGTCAATGCCGTGATGATTGCCTCGTCGCCGGCGCCGATCCGTCCGAGTGCGCTGGCTGCGGCGCCTCGTACCCACTCGCTCTGGTCATCGAATCGCTCGATTAGTGCCGGAACCGCTGGATGAGCATGTGCAGCGAAGTCGTACAACCCATAGGCCGCATCGCCACGGACGCCCGCATTGTTATCCTGGAGCGCGTTCACAAGCGCGGGAATTGCCAGCTCGCGTTGGGCGCCAATCTTACCTAATGCCGTGGCTGATGCTCCTCGTACGCTGGGACTACTGTCCTCAGCAAGGCTTCGCACAAGCTCAGGAACGACCGCCGCCCCTAGGGCCCCGACCTTGCCTATCGCACAGGCGGCCGACCAACGAACGTCCCTGTCCTCATCCTGCAACAGTTCGGCCAGTCGAGGAACCGCGTTGTGAGATTCGGGACCGAGCCGCGCGAGTGCATCAGCGGCATTGACTCGAACAAGACGATCGGGTGATTTCAAAGCCTGTATGAGAATCGGAACTGCGGAACGCCCCTTGTTGGGTCCTGTCCGCAACGCCTGCGTCTGAAAGTAGAGTGAATGGAAGTCTCCCTTCTCCAAAGCCATTTGCAATGCCGTTAGTGTTTTGTCCTCCTGGTACTTTGGCCAAGTCCATACGTTTGAAACAACTACCAACACCAGTGCCGAGGCGATCCCCAGCGTGATCAGATTGGGACGGCGCATTGAAAGGCGTGCCTCCTCAGAGTTCAGTCGGACTTTGGATCAAGCGTCGGTTTGTCGAAAAGATCAAAACAGTCTTGGTCCGTCTTTCCCTGACCAACACCGCTCGCGTTAAGCCCGCAACATGTGATGCAATTCGTGTACAGTGCTTCCAGTTTTGCCTTTTGGGCGATGTCTATGCTTGGTTGTGTAACTTTCTTGGCGAACTCCTTGCCGCATCCTGTGTAGCAAGAATCCGTCGTGTTCTTCGTTATGTCGCCCTTGCAGGGGTTAAGTTCGAAAGTGACAGAGGAAACGCAATCTTCTCCAGCCTCCTTCTCGAGTTTTGTCTTGCAGTCTGGGCATTGAGGGTTTGGAAATCGTTCCGCCTTGGCAGTTACTTGCACCGTCTTGCCGCTCTCTGTGACACACTCGCAACAGTAGGATCGCCAAAGTTTATGCCACCACTGACCACTTGGGTCGACCGCGGCAGTTGGCTGGTTATGCACGTACCAGTAGGGATTCACCGAATCCCCATAGAGGAATGGGTCACGGCTGAGAAATCGTCCAAGGGGCGGAGAGTTATGTCGAGCCCGGTAATACACCAGAAGTGACTCTCCGTCCATTTCGCGGCCGGTAAACGCTCGCACGTTCTGAACGGTGCTGGAGCCGCTGGCGGTGCGAGTGTCGTCCGCCGTTCCGTACACCGCGTCGGGACCCGCGAGCCAAACGATCGGACGACCGTAGGCATCGTAGAGGTATCGCTCCGGAGAATTGCGGCTAGTGTCGGAGAGGCCGAACACCGAGTAGAGCGAGTTCGCGTGGTAGAACAGGCGTTCGTCGGAGTCGGTCGCGGAGCCGTTGGCATTGAGGTCGCGGTCGAGCGTGAGGGCTTCGTCGATGTAGAGTCCGTAGGTGTATTGACGAGCAAGCTCGTCAGGGAGTAGGGAGTCGGGAGTAGGGAGTTGTCGTTCTTCGATCACGCGCTGACCGTCAAGGTAGTAGTGAACCGTTTGGGCCGGGTCGGCGCCGACGATGAACACGCGGAGAATGCGGCGGCCGAGGGCATCGTACGAGTATCGACCGACCACGACGCTATCGGACTTGCGCGTGACGGTACGCAGCCGATTCTTTGCGTCCCAGGCGTAGAGGAACGTGCCGTCGTCGGTGAGGTTGCCGTTGGCGTCGTAGACCAAGTCGACAGGCGGGCCGCCCGTCCCCACGGTAGCGATCTGGTTCAGGTTGTTGTGCGATCGGTTCTCAGTTGTCGGTGTGCCACCGGTTGTCGTCACGTTCGTCGGCCAGTTGCCGGGGCCGTCGAGCGTCCAGTCCTGGGCCTGCAGCAGGCCGGGTGTCGTGGTGGGAGTCGTGACTTCAGTCAGCGAGCTATTGAGTGTGCCGCGGTCGAATTCGTTGAGACGGTAGGCGGAGTCGTAGTCGTAGGCCTCGCTGTTACCGGAATCGTGCAGGCGTGCCTCGGAGAGTTTGTTGTCGGCGGCGTCGAAGGCGTGCTGGAAGCCGACAACGGAGGTCGTGGAGACGTAGCTCGTGACGATGCCGCTGGAATCGAGATCGGCTTGGAGCCAACGATGGGCGGTCATACGCTGCAGGCCGTCGTAGCCGCGCAACTCGCCGGCCGGCATGCCGGGCTGATTCGCGGAGGCAGTGCGCGCGTCGTTCATGTGCGTGAGGACGAGGCCGTTTTGATAGGCCATTTCCAGGACGCGATCGGTGCCGATGTAACGCCATGTGGCGATCGGCGCGGCGGCACCCTGATCTTTTAGTGTCTTCAGCCGGTCGAGATCATCGAACGTCGATTCGACGACGTGGCCGTTCGGGTAGGTCAGCCCGGTGCGGTTGTGGTCCGATTCCCACGCGGAACTGGTGACGTAGCGGGTCGTGCCGGCCGAGCCGATCTGCAGGCCCTCTTCCAGCACGCGGTCGATGGTGTCGTAGTTGTTTGTGACGGTGCTCGACTGGGCCGAATCGCCTGGGTCGCCGTTGTCGGTGGCGCGGGTCATTCGGCCGCGACCGTCGAACTCGAAGGCCTGAAGCGTGGTGCCGATGACGCCGGTGGCGCGGGAGATTGAATCGTTCGTCTCGCGGTTGAGGGCGTCGTAGGTGCGGGTGCTGACGGACGTGTTCTCGTCCGTGTACGTGGCGACATTCGAATCGCGGTCGAAGGTCCATTGGCGAGTCTTGGCGTCGGGGAAGGTAAGCAGGTTTTGGCGATCGAGTGCGTCATAGCCGAAAGTCGTTTGGTTATTGTTGTCGTCCTTCAAGCTTGTACGGCGCGAGTTGCCGTCGTAGCCCTGTGTCGTCGTGATGATGCCGTCGCCCGATTGAGCGGTATCGAGCGCGGTGGCGCCGGTGCCGTCGAGCCGGAGGTGCTCTTCGGTTTTCGTCAACCGGTTCGCGCCGTCGAATGTGTTCACGCTCGTGTTGTCGAGCGGGTCGCGGAAGTGCGTGGCGAGGTTGCGGCTGTTGTAACCGGTGAGGCTGATCTGGTTGTCGGCGGTGGTCGTGATGTCACCGTCGGGGCCTTGGGTCTCGACGCGGGTCTGGCGGTTGGTGACGTCGAAGGCGAACTTGGTGATGAAGATTTCGTCGGGGACGGCAGGCGAGCCGCCCGCACCACTCTGGGCTTTTTCAGTCGCTTTCACTTGGACGACGTTGGAGTTGCCGTCGTAGGTCTGCTCGATGAAGTTGCCTTCGGCGTCGGTGGTCTTGATGGTGCGGTTGGCGCCGTCGAAGGAGATCAAGGTCGTGGCGAGATCGTCTTCGATTTGGTGCGTGGCGCGGGAGGCGCGGTCGAATTCGATGCGAGAGAGAACGTAGGTCGAACCGCCGGAGGTGAGCGTGACGGTGGCGGTGTGGGTGTTGGCGGTGGAGTTGTGCAAGAGGCCGCCTTCGGTGTGGGTGACGGCGCGGCCGGATGGCAGGCTGGCAGCCTGCCCCACGATGAAGACGTCGCGCTGGGTTTCGTATTCGCGAGAGAGCTCGTCGAAGTAGTGGTGCTCGCGGGTGAGCAATTGGTTCGAGAAGCCGGTGCGGTCGGTCGGGGTGGCGCCGCCGGTGGTGCCGCGCACTTCGTGGCGGATGCGATTGCCCAGCGGATCGTAGAAGTTTTCCACGGTGCCACCTACCGCGTCGGTTGTCTTCGTGAGCCGGTCGTAACCATCGTACACATTTTCGGCCGCCAAGTCGCCGGTGTGCGTGAGCGGCGAGCCGAGCCCGAAGGCGTTAGCGAGGGTGATCGTGGCATTATTGTCGGTCGAGCCGTCGGTGTCGGCCGCGTCGATGACTTTGAGACGGTTCCCGTTCTTGTCATACAAAACCGCAGAGAGCGCAGAGATCGCAGGGTTGTTGTGGCCGTGGCGCGTGGCGATCGGGAGATTGCGTTCGTCGTAGTCCCATTCGATCGTGTTGCCTTCGGGGCGAGTCTCGTTGGTGCGGTTTTCGTTGCGATCGTATTGGTAAGTGGTCACCAGTCGAGCCGGTGTGCTACCGGTGGCGTCGCGATCGACGGTGATTGGGTTGTCGAGGAAGTCGTAGGTCGTGATATCGGTGAAGTAGCCGCTACGGATCGCGCCGCCGGGGCCGGCGGTGACCGGGAAGTTGGCGGTGATGCCGTCGGGGTTCAGCGTCACGTCCACCTTCATGAAATTGGGATTGGCCGGGTCGGTCGAGAGCACGGACGCAACTTTGTCTTCGGTGTCCACGCGCGTGACGTTGTTATGAGCGTCGAAGTGGAACTCGCGCTGGTAGCCGAACGGGGTCGGGCCGGTAACGCGGTAGACTTGGTTCAGTTCGTTGAAGTCTTGAGTCGTTGTGTTGCCGCGCGGGTCGGTGACGGTCTTGACGTTGCCGACGCGGTCGGTCGTGTAGCTGGTCTTCAAGTCCTGATAGACGCCCGGCGTGTTGCGCCGCGGCACCATCAGCGTGAAACTCGTCAGGTCGCCGCCCGTCGCGCCCGAACCGATCAGCGTCGCCAGGTTCGCGGGGTTCACGTCGATGTGAGACTCTTTCAGGTAGCCGTATTGCTTGGTGCTGCGGCCGGCGATCAGGTCCAGGCCGTCGCCGTCGGGGTCGTTTTCGGGGAAGCGGACGTAGGCGACGACGTTGCCTTCCGGCGAACTCTCGGTCGTGACCTGTCCGCGATCGTTGTAGGTGCGAATCGTCACGATCTCTTGAGTCGTGTCGCCTTCGATCAGTGCCTGATTGGAGCCGGAGATTAGTGTTACCGTCGGCTGGATGATCTTGATCGGATTGCCCGCGCGTTGGTTGGTGCGGCCGTCGCCGTTGATGTCGCCGAGGCCGAAGCTGTAGCCGGCGGGCAGGCCACCGTCTTTCATCTGCTTGTCTTGCCACGCGATCAACTGGTTGAACTGGGCGAGGGTGATGCCGAGCACGTTCGCCAGTGAACTCTTGTTCGCATCTGAGCCGTCTTCTTCGTAATCGTGGCGCGTGAACGTGGCGTAGCGGCTGCGGTCCGTAGCGGTCGGCGTCGGCCCGCCGTTCTGCGGAGTGAAGTACGTCCCGACCGAATCGATCGGGTTGCCGCGCGGGTCGATCGTCGCCAACACCTGACTGTAGACCGGGTCGGGGAAGTAGCGGATCGTGCGCTCCGCCTGATCGGCCGAACGCGGGCCGGGCTTGTGCGTTTCTTTCAAGAGGAACCCGACGCGGCTGCGCAGCGTGAAGAGCGGCGCGAGCGTCACGGGGTCGCGGATGACGCCGTCGTCGTAGCTGTATTCGATCGTGTTGCCTTCGGGGAACGTCACCTTGCGCAGCAGGTTGTCGAACACCGAGTATTCCCAGGTCGTGACGAACGTCGCCGGGTCGCTCGACACCTTGTCGCGGTTGGTCTGCACCTCCAGCCGCACGCGATTGCCCTTGGTGTCGAAGTCGTGCACCGTGATGTTGCCGTTCGGGTCGGTCATGGTGGTGCGCATCACGACGCCCTGCGGCAGGTCGATCCCGCCCACGCCGGACACCTGATATTGGTACTGCCACGTGCCGCCGACCGCCGCGCCGTCGCCACGCCGCTCGCTGGTGACGCGGCCGTAGCTCGCCGAGCCGACCGACTGGCCGTAGGTCACGACGTAGCGCGGGTTCGCGCTCGCGTACACCGCCGCCACGTCCACCACGCGAGTCGCCGGGTTCAGATAGGGTGCGACCTGCGCCGGGTAGAACACCTTGACGATGTCCTTGCGGCGATTCGGGTCCGGGTTCGCCGTGTCGTACTGGATCACATACGCCTTGCCGCCGGGGAACGTGTTGCCCGGCGCGCCCGCCGTGACGCTCGGCCCCACCACCGCCACGAGATTTCCGGTCACGCCGTCGTACTGCAGCGTCACCTTGCGATTCAGGTAGTCGCTCACCTCGCTGAGCACATACTTGCCCGCCACCAGCGAGTTGCTGTAGGTGATTGTCCGGCCGTTCGTCTCGGTCTGCGAACTGAGGCGCCACTCGGCGCCGAACTGCGCGTACTGATATGCGAACTCGTTCCCCGCAGCGTCGCGCCGGCTCTTGATCCGCCCCGGCGCCGCGCCCGGCGTGTTGAACCCGTGGAACTTGGTCACGATCTGATCGGGACTGGTGAGCGTGTACTCGTCGGCCGTCACGTCCTTGGTCAGCCGCACCATCGCCCCATCGGAGTCCTCGTAGAAGACCGTGTTGCCCGATACTTGCTTGAACCGAAACCGCTGCTGGGTGAAGGTGCCGGTGAGCACGGCCACGTCGTCGTTGTTCGGGTCGCCGTCTCCCTTGGCGTCGGTGATGATGACGCGGGCCTGCTGCGGCGATTGAAAGCCGGGCACGTCGACGCCGCCGGTCACGTTCGACA
>Ga0185317_100081_pt1 | contig 38699 bp, 25 predicted proteins | sample DevilsHole_FD_128020 | JGI IMG/M metagenome (GOLD analysis project Ga0185317, IMG submission 128020) | Groundwater microbial communities from Devils Hole, Nevada to study Microbial Dark Matter (Phase II) - Devils Hole (SPADES assembly)... | ecosystem: Environmental > Aquatic > Deep subsurface >...
TAAATGGCTTTGCGTGATCCTGGGAGTCCGCAGGGACAGTAGCCCGACGCGCCAGCGAGGGACCGGCCTGATTTCTTGTGATTTCGCCATGTGCTCCCCTCGCTGGCGCGTCGGGCTACTGTCCCAGAATCGTGCAAGGCTATTTAGGTCGCTACCTGGCGACCCTCTGGCCGCTGCGGGCTTGCTTGTTCGGCTGGGCTCGCGGGGCTGGTCGCCGATCTGCCTCGCGTTCTTGGAAGTCGCCGTTCAGTCCGCCCTCGATGCGGATGCGACCGGTGGCGCGGTGATAGAAGATCTTGCGGGCGCGGGTTTCATCCGGGCGCTGGCCGGCCCGCGGCTGGCGATAGAGAGTCGCGAAACTGCCGGGGCGCGATTCGAAGATCAGGCGATCGTGCTGCTGATTGTAGGTGATGCTGTCGCCGCGCCCGCTGAACTCGTTGGCCTCGACGTCGACGTTGCCACGGCCGACCATCAGCACGAACGTCTTGTCGTCCGCCGCCTTTTCCGTGCTCACGTCCAGTTGTTCGCACGCTAGGCGCAGCGTGCCGTCGGGCAGGCGGTCGGGGTCGACCGTTTCGTTCTCGTCGGCGACCGGCGCGTTGGTCACTTCGACGTGCCTGAAGAAACTGGCGAGTTGGGCGGTTCGGTTGGCAGTCATGCGCTCGGCGAATCGAATCTCGCGCAGGTACATTTGGTCGTCGGCGGCGGCCACAGGGTCGGGTTCGATCTTGGCGGCGGGGTTGCCGAGCGCGGGCAGCGCGTTCGGGCCGCCGCGCGTGTAGGAACGCACCATGCCGGGTCCCGTCGCGTTCATCTGCCCGTCGGCGTTGCTGAATTCCAGGCTCGCGGCCTCCAGGTGTTCGGCCTTTTCCAACCGGCCGTCGGCGAAGGTCGCGTTGTCGAACTTGACGCCGCCCGTGCAGATGAGTCGCGCGATCTTCGCGGCGCCTTTCGGTCTCTTCGGCGACGAGATATTGAGCCGCTCGCTCAGAAACGCTTCGAGCTTGTCGCAGCGCAGCACGTTGTCCTGCTGCCGCGCCTCGACTCCGCCGCCGAATTCGGCGACGCTGCCGTCGAAGAACATGCTGCGGCCCCAGGCGATCGACAGCTCCGTAGGCTGTTCCAGCTTCTTGCCTTCGAACGAGGTCGATGACGGCAGCAGCATCGAGCCGCGGCCCTCGACCCACGCGACGCCGGTCGGTTGATCGACGGTGACGCGGGCGCCGTCCACCTTGAGTTCGTTCAGTTCGACATGGGCCGGCGAGCCAGAGACTTCGAGGTAGTTTTGCTGGTCGAGTCGCTTAAGGTACAGCGCTGTGCCGCGCACGACGATCGGTTGGCCGCTAGGATCGGCGGGCGGTTGAACCAGGTGTACGCCGCCGTCGGTCCAGACCTCGGCGATCGCGAGCCGATTTGCGTCGCGGACCGCGCGAACGCGAATGGTCTCGGCGTGAAGTTGAGCGGGCGGTCGCTTGGCGGCCGCGCGGTCGGCGCCGGCCGGATCGGCCTTGCCTGCGTCGTTCGGCGCCGCCGTTACGAGTCGAGCGTCTGGACCCGCCGGCGCGCCGGGCGGCGTTCCAGGCTCGATGACCATGTCGAGCCGATCGTTCGCTTCGATGTCCAACTGAGCCGACTGAGCAGTGACCCCGCCGACGCCCTCGAGTCGCACAGGGACCCAGTTCGAGCCTTCGGCGGCCGCGCGGCGCGACGGTTCGCCGCCGCCTGTCGTCTCGTGTGCGAGCCAGACGCGAACTCGGTCCGCGCGCAGTGCGACTCGCCCAGGCTGAGCGAGTTCGACGTCGCCCTCGAGGGTGAGCAATTGCTGCTCGCCCAGCGGCTCGACGCGTGCGCCGTTCGTCCAATGGGCCTGCAGCCGCGACTCACCAGTCGTGGCGTCGCGCGACTCCATGCTTCCGGGGCCGGCCGCCTCGACGATGTGCGCCGCTCCGGAGCGGATGAATCGAAGTTCGCGGCCATGCAGTACGTTGCCGGCTTGTGTGACCATGACGTCGGGTTCGCCGCGCAGGACCGATTGGCCGGTGGCGGCGTCGTGAGTCAGTTCCGTGCCCATGGCCTCAACGCGCTGCGCCTCTGAGACGATTCGCACGCTGCGGCCGGTCGCTCGCGCCGAGCGAAACTGGAGCGGCAGGTTCTTAGGTCCCGCGCCGGACGTGGATTCACGGTCGGCGTCGATCTTCTCGACGACGGCGATCAGCTCGTCGCAGTACAAGCGATCCAACGGACCGCCAGCCGCCTCGCGAACCATCATGACCGACCGCTGAAATCGCGCCGTGCCGTCTTGCATGTTGTAGGTGAACGGACCTTGGCAGGAGAGGCTGACGGGCGTCTTCTTGGCGTCGCCGGGCGGGCTGCCTTTGGTTTTTGCAGTGGGCCGGCTGAGGCCGCTATCGAGTGCGGCCAGCATGTTGATCTGAACCTGGTTGGCAAGCACGATCTCGCGGACGCCGCCGAACATCGGCAGGTCGCTCGCCTGCTTGGGCGCCTGTTGCAGGTCCATCAGCAGCTCGCCGCCCGTGCCCGTCACCACGACGCCCGGCGCGATGACGCGCACCGATCCTTCGGTCGATATCTTGTTGTCGGACTCCTTGAACTCGAGCGGCTGGTCGCAGTAGATGAGCACGTCGTCTTCGGGGTCGGGCGTGGCACGATCGGCCTGTATCTGCACGTCGCCGCTGAGCCGGCCAGCGACGGGCTTGACGCTCGCCATCTGGCCAACCACCGCGTCGATCGGTCGGTCGAAATCGAGTACGGCCTCGTTGCTCTGGATCGTCACGATCTGTGGTTCGGGTTCGCCGCGCTTGCGTTGCTCGGCGTAGACCAGGCTGAACGGGGCGAGTCGGAGCGACTGTTCGCCCACCTTCTCGTAGTCGGCGATGTAGATGATGACGCCGCTCTGCAGACGATACAGCGCGATATCGGCCTTCGCCTGCCACGAGTCCGGGCCGAAGACTCGTTCGGCGACGAGACGTGCGTAGTCTTGTCGCGGCGCCTGGTTCGTGCCGGGCCAGGGTCCGGCCGCGATGTCGCCGGGCGGTTGATCCGATTCGTCGAGTTGTTCGAGGCCGGACAGATGCCCGAACACGCGTACGTACACGGCATAGCACGCGAGCAGGCAGCTCATCGCGATTACAGTGATCACCATGCGCTTCAGCACGGTCGGTCATCTCCCCTCGTAACGTCGCACGACGTCGGCCCAGCGGCCCTGGGCTCGCAACAGCATTTCGACGAGTTCGCGCACGGCGCCGCGGCCGCCAGTGGCTCGCGTCACGTAGTGAGCCGCCGCGCGGACCTCATCGACCGCGTCAGCGACGGCCACAGCCAGGCCCACGTGGCGCAGGGCCGGGATGTCGGCGAGATCGTCGCCGATCGCACAGACCTGAGCCGGCGCGATACGTTCCGCGGCCAGCAACTCTTCGAGCGCGGGGCGTTTGTCCAGCCGCCCCTGGAACACGCGCGTGATCCCCAGCTCGGCGGCCCGATGATCGACGGCCTTGCAGTAGCGGCCGCTGATGATCGCCGCACGCTTGCCTGCTCGCATCCAGTACGCGATGCCCGCCCCATCTCGCACGTGAAACTGTTTCGCCTCGACTCCGTTGTCGTCGACCCAGATGCCGCCGTCGCTCAGGACGCCGTCCACGTCCATGACGAGCAACTCGACGGCCGCACACCGTTCCTGCAACGAAGGCTCGGTCATGCCGCGCTCCGGCCCGCGGGCGTTTCGTTGGCGCCAAGCGACGGGCTGGCCGCGGCGCTGGCGGGCACCAAGCCGATCAGATCGGTGATGTCCAGAATGCCGACCGGGCGGCCGAGGTGATCGAGCACCGGGAGTTGGCTGAATCGCCGACTCGACAGCACGGCCATCGCGTCGCGCACTCGAGTGCCTTGTCGAATGGTGGTCGGCGAGGTATTCATCTGTTCGGCGATCGGCCGGTCGAGCTCCGAGTCGCGGCGTTGTTCGAGCAGCCGGGCCAGGTCGGCGTCGGTGAAGATGCCCCGCAGTACGCCGGCGTCGTCGACCAGCATCAGCGCGCCGGTGCGGCGGCCCTGACGGCCGGCGTCGATCAACGCCTCGCGTACGGTGAGTGTGCAATGCGACACGCGAATCTGATCGCCCGTGCGCATCACCTCGTCGACCGGCGCGGTGAGCCTGCCGAGCGCGCCGGCGGGATGGTATTGAGCGAAATCCTCGGCCTGGAAGTTCCGCATGCGACTGACCACGAATGCCAGCGCGTCGCCGACGGCCATCATCGCAGTGGTGCTGGCGCTGGGGGCAAGCCCGAGCGGACATGCCTCTTCGATCGGCCCCAGGACGACCGACACGTCGGCTAGCCGAGCGAGCCGCGAGTTCGTGCGGGCCGTGACCGCGATGACCCGGGCGCCGATGGTTTTGATCGGTTCGATCAGCCGAACGACTTCGTCGGTCTCGCCGCTGTACGAGAGGGCGAGCACAACGTCGTCGGGCGAGATGCGACCCAGATCGCCATGAACGGCCTCGGCCGGGTGCAGCGTGTGAGCGCGCGAGCCTGTGGATGCGAGCGTGGCCGCGATCTTCTGGCCGACCAGTCCGGCCTTGCCCATGCCGGTGACGATAATGCTGCCGTGCCTCGCGCCCGTCTCGTATAGCAGCACGGCGGCTCGGCAGAACGATTCATCGAGCCGATCGCGCACCAGTGCGAGCGCCCGCGCTTCGGTGCTGAGCACCTCGCGCGCGTGGCGCAGGCGTTCGACGTCTTCGACTTGCAATACTCGCTGTTCCGTGTACCCACCCATTGGCGCCTCCTTGCGCTCGAAGGGCGGCGGACGGGCCTGTCCGCTGCTCCGGCAGAATCGCCCTTTTTGAGGCGGCGAACTATAGCCAGGCGGTCAAATCGGGTCAAGAAAACCGCAAAAGCGAAGAGCGACCGGGAGGCGACGCACTTTGCAGGGGACGTCATCTGTGGCGCCCGGTCAGAGCAGGGGAGGTTAGTCCGCCGCGCAAGCGAGCCCCCATGTGTCCCATGCCCTCGCCTCGCGTTACTTCGCTCCCCACTTCACGTCGGCGACCCCGGCGTGAGCGTTTTCGTAACGCGCGAGCACGAACAGCAAGTCGCTCAAGCGGTTCAGGTAGACGACAAGCTGGGGCGACACGGCGGACGATTCCGACAGGGCCACCACGAGGCGCTCAGCGCGCCGGCACACGGTGCGAGCCAGGTGCAACTGGGCCGCCGCGGGCGTGCCGCCCGGCAGGATGAAGTTCTTCAGCGGCGACAGATCGGTCTCGCACAGGTCGATCATCTCTTCGAGCCTCGCTACCTGCGACTCCTCGACTCGGCCGAAGTGACTGCCGGCGGTCGTCGGCGTCGCCAACTCGGCGCCGACAGAGAACAGCTCGTTCTGGATGTGATCGAGGATCTGATCGACGCGCGACGACGGCCGGGCCGCGCGTACGACGCCGAGCACCGCATTCAGTTCGTCCACGGTGCCGTAAGCCTCGATGCGCAGATCGTGCTTCTTCACGCGCACGCCGCCTAGCAGGCCGGTCTCACCCGTGTCGCCGGTCCGCGTGTAGATCTTCATCGGCTGTTCACCTCGCTGAGTGCGGCCCTATAATAACGGCCGGCCGGCGAAAGCTCACGCGGTTTTGCCGGGGACGTGTTTCGTATTCGAATGATAGGAGCCGACTGTGATTGAACTTCTCGTCTCTTTGGCGGTGACGTGGCAACCTGCGGCGCAGGACGAATCGGAATGGCAGGCCCAAGAAAGCCGCTGGCTGAAGAACGTGCGGCAGATCACCGTCGAGGACCAAGAGCGCGGCGGGTTCGCCCGCGCGGGCGAGGCGTATTTCTCGCCCGATGCGCGGACGGCGATCTTTCAGGCCGTGCGCGGCGACAATCCCTTCTACCAAATCTATACGATCGGACTCGCCGGCGGCGCACCACGACTGATCAGCACCGGCCGCGGTCGCACGACCTGTGCCTACTTCCACCCCAGCGGCAAGAAGGTGATCTTCGCGTCAAGCCACCTCGACCCGCACGTCGACGCCACGGAAGAGACGGAGCGAAAACGGATCGCCGATGAGGCGGCCGAGCCGTCGAAGCGACGGCGACGCTATGAGTGGGTCTTCGACGAGCACATGGACATCTTCGAGGCCGGGCCTGACGGATCGCAACTCAAACGGCTCACCAGCGCCGCCGGATACGACGCCGAAGGGTCCTACTCGCCCGACGGCAAGCAGATCGTGTTTTGCTCGACGCGCGACGGCGACCCCGATCTGTACATCATGAACGCCGACGGTTCGGGCGTGCGTCAATTGACCAACGCACCCAGCTACGACGGCGGGCCGTTCTTCTCGCCCGACGGCAAGCGGGTGATCTTCCGCTCTGACCGCAAGGAGAAAGACCTGCTGCAGATCTACGTGATCAACTCCGACGGCTCCGGCGAGCGAGCGCTGACGGACAATCGCGGAGTGAACTGGTGCCCCTACTGGCACTCGGACGGCAAGCACATCGTCTACGCCTTCGCCGACTACTCGAACCCGGCCGCGCGGCCGAACTTTGATCTGTACCTGATGAACGTCGAGACCGCGCGCGTTGAGCAGATCACGTTTGCCCCCGCCTCGGACGTGCTTCCGGTCTTCAGCCCGGACGGCAAGAAGCTGATGTGGACGTCGGCCCGCCGCGCCGGCACGAAGGACAGCCAGGTCTTCGTGGCCGACTTTGAGCTTGAACCGAATGGAGCTGCGAAGAAAGATAAATAGCCGCCGGCCATGTTGAAGACGTGAGGGGAGACATGGGACGAATCAAATCTGAACTCGATGTGCAAGGGCGAAAATGCTGGACCCTGTTTGACTCGGGCGCTCGTTACTCGTACATCCTGCGCAACGCCACGGCCGGATTGGATGTTCAGCATCTGCCTGTCCCGCGTGCAACCGCTCTGGGCGGTCGTTCGCACCAGATAAAGGACGTCTGTTTGGTTTTCGCTCGCGTAGACGGACATGACGTCGAGTTCCAAGCGAACGTCGTGGATGAGGTCGGTCACGACGAGGAGGGCCGTTCGATCGAGATTGTTTTTGGGGCGGTTGCGATGCAGTTATGGAGTATCAAGCTCGACCTAAGAAACGAGCGACTCGATCTTTCGCATATCACATCGGACTTTGTAGAGTTCTGACGTGGCGGCAGAGTTCACTGCTCCGCACACGGCCATCCGATACGCACGCACAATTCGCGAAGGGCTGCGGCACGTAGCGAGCCACTACGCACAACAATGGGCCGGCATTGCGCCCGAGTCGGGCGATCCATGGCGGGAACCGAATCGCGCATTCGTCACTGGCTCGCATGCTTCCAACTCACTACTTCGAGTTTGAGCCGCCCGAGCACGGGGACTACCGGCAGGAACGTGGCAGTGTAGCCGTCGACTCCGTCGAGCGACGAATCGGTAATCTTGATGTGAGTCGGCGAGGCGTGGCCGCGCCCGAGCGTGCCGTCGAGCGGCACCCAACGGCCATTGATGTAGACCTCGGTCCAGAGGTGATAGCCGAATGCACCCAGTCGATCGGCATAGACGAGGCCGGTAGCGACACGCGACGGAATGCCGACCGCTCGGGCCATGGCGGCCAGCAGCACGCCGTGCTCGGTGCAATCGCCTTCGAGCGTCTCGGCGACGACCGCCGCGTTGTCGAACGCCCTCGAGAAGTTCTTCTCCTTCAAGTTCTGGAACACCCACTTCTCGATGCGCACGGCCTTCTGCCACGGGTCGGTCGCGTCGCCTACGGCCGCCTTGGCCGCGGCGACGACCTTTTCATTGTCGCTCTGGAGTTGGTTGTTTGGGCGACGGAACCCGGCGAGGTCGGCCGGCTCGGGACTGGTCGACGGCTGCGACGGGTCCACCGCGCGAATGACCAGCAGCGTGCCGCCGTCTTCGCCGCGCGTGAAGAATTGCCGCTCGTCCTGCGGGATGACCTCTTTGGGGTCGCCGTCCTTGCCTTCACCGGCGTCCCACCTGACGCGATAGACAACCTCAGCCGCGTCGTAGGCCATCGGAATCTTCTTGTCCACCTTGACCAGCGTCTGCACCGCGAAGTCCGTCGAGAAGCTGGACGCGGGCGCCATCGCCATTTCCTTTGAGACGCGATAGGTGGTCATGCCGACGAGCAGCGTTGTATGCGACTTCAGCATCTCGCCGGCGTCGTCGACCCAGTATGTGGTCTTGACGTTCTTGAGTTGCGGCACGTCGTCGATCGCCACGCGCACGCGCTGCAGCTTCTTCTTTCCACCGCCGAGCATCGCGACCTCCTCGGCGTCTTCGCCGAACAGGCTTGTCGAGATGATCCGCATGCCGAGTTCCGGATTGAAGCTGCGGAACGTGCGTTTGTCGCCGGACTTGAGCGGCTCCTTCTTGAGCAGACGGTCCTCGGCGCCCGGGCCGAGCACGTCGTCGCTCCAGGGCATGCTCTGCGTCTGCTGTTTGCCGAGCGTTTCGACCGTGACGTGCATGGTCTTGTCTTTCACCTCGCCGCGAATCCGCTGGCCGGGCGAGCGGTGATCGATGCGCAGCAGCTTGCCGTCGGGGGTCTCGAAGCTGTCGATCTCCATCTTCATCTCGATGCTCTGCCCAAAGCGTTTGATGTTCATTACGGTCTCGACGCGCACGTGCACGACGTCGCGGTCGTTTTCTTTCTCGTTCGTCGTGATCGAATGAACGTAGCCGACCTTGTCTTCGCCCATGAAGATCGCGTCCCACGATTCGTCGGTCTTGGGCGCTTCGTCCGCCCGAGCGGCGGCGGTCCACGACGTCGCGACGACGAGCAGGACGAGAAGCGACGAGCGAAGCGTCCGAACCATGGAAACATCCTCCTAGCGGGGCTGCGGTGCGGCCCAAACAACGCGACGACGCCCCTCCACAAGAGCGTCGTCGTCAGTCGGCCAAAAAGTACCCCCACGGGGATTTGAACCCCGGTCTTCGGACTGAGAATCCGACATCCTGGGCCGCTAGACGATGGGGGCGCCTTCGGCAGTCACCGTTGTGTGACGGACGTTTTCTAGTCAATTTGAGCCGGGCTGTCAACGAGCCTCGTGCGAGGCGGTGGGCGATCGTACGACGCCGGTGCCGGTCCACGATCGCGACAACCACGGTCTCCGCGGATAGCCGCAAAAACACAAACAGACGCAAGGGGGCGAGCCGAGCTACGATCTTGACCTCCGCTCTACGCCTGCTCGTGCGGCATCGCCGCGATCTGGTGCGCAAAGTCTCCGCCGTGCAGTGTCAGATCCGCGAACACCTCGAAGCCACGCTGCCCGGCTTCGCCGCGTTGTTCGACGACGACAAGTTTTGGAATGCGTCGCTCGCCATGCCGCTGGCGCGGCGGGTCGATTCCCCCGACGCGATCCGCACTCTCGGCGCCGCCGGCGTCGCCGACCTGCTCCGCGCCGCCGACGTGCGATTCCAACAACGCACCATCGACAAAGTCCTGGCCTGGACCGAACAGGGACGCGTCAGACCGATGTAATCGAGGAGCTCGTATCCATACAGCCTGACCTTCTCCACGCGGTGCGATGGTTTGCTCGTGGCTACAACCTCGTACCAGCCGGGCGGCAACTGGGCCTGAGTCGATTTCGGGCTCAGCCGCGCCACTTCTTCGTCGTCTTGCCGGAGAGCAATTTGTACGCCGGGCGTTTCAAAGTCCACGCGGACCTTGGCCTGATTGAGTAGATACCTCAACGCCCACGGCCCGAGCATCCAGCCGAGAAAGGCAGCAATGAGGAGGGAAACGGTCGCCGGGACGAGCCGGCGGCGCGGCGCACCGGACGGTGCCGCCGCGTCGCGCTCATCCTCACCTTCCGCGTGCTCGCCCTCTGCTTCGTCGCCCGGCTCTGCGTCACCAGCTTTTTCGTCAGCGAAGAAGTAGGCGAAAAACACCACCGCGATCGGGAAGCCAGCCACCAGCAACGCCAGCAGAGGCCACGGCGACTGCTCCAACCACATGCCGAACGCGATCAAGCCGAGAACGCCGGAGAGGCTAACGAGCAACCGGATCGTTCCGCCCACGGTGCGCCATTGAATTTCCATCTGCAAGGCGATCATGAATCCGGGAATCAGCAGCGTCACCAGCCACCACGCCGACTGGGCGAACGACATCGCCAGTCCGATGAGCGCGAGCACCGCAAGGCAGACGAAGTAGAACGGAAGCCCGTGGTAGTCGGCCGGCGCGGCCTGCGCGGACTCGCCGGATGGCACACTAGCCCGAAGCGCCAGCGAGGGATTTTCTCCCGCGTGAATTTGCTCCGCGTCCCTCGCTGGCGCGTCGGGCTTGTGTGGTGCGGCCAATGGCTCGGTCGCAACGGCGCCGGTAGGGTGGGACAAGCGCAGCGCCGGCCCACCAGCTTCCTGTGCTTTCGGCCGCCGGAGCTGCAACAAGCCGAGTACCACCAGGGCGAGTCCGAGAACCGGCATGGAATACAAGCCCACGTGCGCGCCAGCACCCAACTGCCCGAGAATCTGATCGATAAGGGGACCAAAGATGCCATCCGCGCTCCACCTGCCCCCGCTGACTCGCCAGCCGCGGAGCACGTCCATCAGAAGCCAACCGCTCACGGTGGTCGTGACAGTGCCGCACAACACCATGACCGCGCTCTTCCATCGGCCCAAACCGCCGAATAGCTCCAGTGCGGCCAGGGTCAGGATCGTCGCGACACAGAGCGCTCCCGTGGTCCGACCTTGCCAACACTCCACGCCCAACTGGTCAAAACTTGTCCCGACAACGCTCCAGCGCGTCCAAGGCAGAAAGCTCACCACCACGCCGAGCAACGAGACCAGGATGCCCCAGCCGGCAGGCTGCTTGAGCCAATCGTTGAGGCCGAACCCCGCGTCGTCCGTATCCCCATCGCGCGGTGTCGGCTGCTCGAACGCGGCCTTCACGTCGGGCCGGCCAAGCACGGACATGAGCCACGTGCCGATCGGCAGCCCGATTAACCAAGCCGGCGAGAACGGAATCACCGTGAACACCGCCCCCGCTCGGACCAAGCCCGGCGACTCCAGTCGTCGAAGACAAAACGCGGCCAGTACCATTTGGGCACCGACGCCGACTGCGGCAAGCTGCACGATCAGCAAGAGGATGAACGGATCGCGATGGGCGCGCCAGGGATGCGGATTTCGCGTCACCGTGGAGTTCACTCCGCCGCTGCTGCTTTTCGTTTGCTCTGGGCTGGCCGGGCTGGCGGCGATGCACCGAACGAGATCGCGGTTTGCAACTTCGCCGCCGACGCCTGCTGACTCTCGCGCTCCACCGACTGCTGCGCGCGGCGAATCCGGTCGGCGAGCGTCGCGATCTTCGGCGCGTACTTCTGCCGCAACTTCTCGACGAGCAGATCGCGCTGCTCGCGCGCGGACTGCTGCAGCCGCACGCGGAAGTCGCGCTCGCTCTCGCGCGGCTTCGACGACAGCTTTTGACTCGGACTCTTGAAGAGTTCCAGCTTCTGGTTGCGGAACAGCGCGTCGGCGTACGACTTTTTCCACGCTTCGTAGCTCTTCGCCTTGCTCGCGTCCGGCGGCAGCGCGGCGAACGAGCCGCCCTCGGCCGGCGCGCGTTCGAGATCGGCGTCGGTCAGGTTCACTTCGGTCGCGTCCTGCCAGTTCACCGCAACCGCGCCGTCGGTGAACGGCGCCAAGTGCGACACCGGCTGCTCGGCGTCCACGCCCGCCTTCGTGTCCGTGAAGTACACGCTGGCGTGACCGAGCAGCATGGGGCGATAGATCAGTCGGCCGCCGCTCGGCTGCGCGGCGCGAACGGGCACGAAAAACTGTGGAATCTCCGGCGGCAGGACGGGCCGCTGCGTTGAGCCGGCCGCCGCGGGGACGGGCGCGGCCGCTGGTTCGACGGCCGGCGCGGCTGGAGAGACAGTCGAAGCGGCCGGCGTGATCGAACTCAGCGACGCGGCGGCGGCCGCGGGCGAAGTTGACGCGGGCGGCGGCACGCTCGGCGCCGCACTTGCCGCGCTACGACCCGCGCGACGAACGTCCATCAGCGACTTGATCTGCATCCGCGTCAGCGGACCACGCAAGTACGACAGTGCCCATCGCACTTGAAACACGCACGGCGCGTCGTCGTGAACGTTGTTCATCAGGAAGATGCGATTGCCGAGCGCGGCCAGCATCTGCTCCATCTCGCCGCGGTCGAAGCTCGACGACGCGCTAGCCGCCGCACCCTCCAGGCCCTCGAGCACGCGGGCCTTATCGCGCTCCGTCTGCAATCGGCCGATGAACCAGGTGCCGCAGTTGGCCAGTCCTTTGTAATCGAGATCGACCGGATTTTGCGTCGCGAGCACGACGCCCAATCCGAACGCGCGGGCTTGTTTCAGCAGCGTCAGCAGCGGCCGTTTCGACGGCGGGTTCGCGGTCGGCGGGAAGTAGCCGAAGATTTCGTCCATGTACAACAGCGCCCGCAGGCTCGTCGTGCCCGGCTGTTGCCGCATCCAGCCGAGCGTCTGATTGAGCAGGAGCGACACGAAGAACATCCGTTCCGCGTCGTTCAGGTGGGCGATCGAGAAGATCGAAACGCGCGGCTTGCCGACAGGCGAATACAGCATCGCGCCGATGTCGAGCGGCTCGCCCTCCATCCACGCCTCGAAGCCGGGCGCGGCCAGCAGGTTGTTGATCTGCATGGCCAGCCCGAAGCGGTCCTTGGCCGGGAACACCGATTCCACGTCCATCACGCCGATGCGCTGCACGGGCGGCGTCTGAATTTGCGCGATCAGCCCGCCCAGGTCGAGGTCCTTGCCGGCCCGCCAAACCGTGCCGAGGATGCTCGAGATGAGAATGTGCTCGCGACTCTGCATCGGGTCGGCCTCAATGCCGACGAGCGCGAGCAGGCTCGACGCGGTCGTGCTGATCCGCTCGCGCAGCAACTCGCCGTCGTCGAGGATCGCCTGCCCCGGCGCCGCGAACGACCGCAAGATCGACACGGGCAGCCCGGCGTTGCTGCCCGGCGTGTAAATCGCGATGTCGGCCGCGTCGCGCATGCGCTGAATTCGCGCACCGTCCTGGCCCCAGTCGCCCAGCCCCTTCTTCCACAACTCCGCTTGCTGGCGGGCGAATTCCGCCGGTGCGAGTCCCTTGCGGCGCGCGTCCTCGTCGTTGATCCACGGCAGAAAATCCTCGCCGCGCAGTTGTGGAAACGTGAGCAGCAAGTTGCCGAGATCGCCCTTCGGGTCGATCACGATTGCCGGGACGCCGTCGATCGCCGCTTCTTCGAGCAGACTCAAGCACAGCCCCGTCTTGCCGCTCCCGGTCATGCCGACGCAGACGGCGTGCGTCACGAGATCTTTCGAATCGTACAGCACCAAGTCCTCGCGCGGCGTCGCCGTCGCGAGATCGTACGCGCGCCCAAGATAAAACGCGCCGAGCTTTTCGAAGTCCTGCATAGGTTTCACCCTATTGAGCTGATCATCGCGAATTGACGTGGAACAGCGTGGGCAATGCTAGTCGCCTGGACCGCACGATTGCAAGAGTGTCTCGTGTGCGGTGAATCAGGCAGGCGTGCGACGAAACTTGCGCGATCGACTGAGAGTACGGGCGGCGCAGATTCCGACAGGCAGTTGTGCCGGCCGAGCACGTCGAAGATGTCGGAGCCGGAATTCGGATCGCGGCTATGGTGGACGTGCTGGTTGTTCATTTTGATCATCGCGTCAACGGCGTCGCGCGGGGATGGCGGTCCCTGCGTGGAGCTTCTTTCCCCAACCTCCTGGAGCGGTGAATTTGGTTGCCGTGACTGAACCATTCATGCACAAGTACAATCTCCCAAGCCGAGCATCGTGATTGTGTCGCGAACTGAGTTCTCAATGGCTGCGTCATCCGGTAGCAGGGACACGATGACATCCAGCACGGTTTGATGATGGTCGTCTCCATCACCCGCATGTCCTGGACAAAGAACTCTTGAGGGAGATTGAACACGTTGCGAGTCGCCGGACTCTTGAGGTGCAGTGCGGCCAAAAGGGAAAGTCCCGACAGGACCGCGTTCGCCAGCAGCAGCCCGTAGATCAGCTTGCGCGCTTCGGAAGCATCTTTCTCGACGTACACCAGCAGCACGGCGAAAAGGCTCGCCGTGAACAGCACCACAGAACCAGGACTGACGACGAGGCCGCCGATGTCCACGTACACGCCCATGGCGAGCACGACCTGCATGTGCTGAAACACGCCCAGCGCAATGTACAGCGGTGAAAGCCCCCAGGCGCTTCGCTTGTGGAACAGAGCGAGCAACAATCCGCTCACCAGACTCGCTTCGATCGCCAACAGGGCGATTTGATCAATCGCGACCGACATCATGATGACCGCGCCTTCGTCTCGAAATTACCGCAACACCTTAGGCGAATGGCATTGCACCGAATTCCTTTCCACAGGCTCGACTCGATGGAAACCAATCTTCTGGCAATGTACACGCAGCTTGTCGCATCGCAATAGGCCGCACTGACTGGCGTTGTCGAGCTAAGTACCGCTCCACACTGAAAGGGGTTTGAATTCGTTTAACCCGCAGCCGCAGGCGAGGCACAACAAACACCAGCCACGCCTCGCCTGCGGCTGCGGGTTAAACGACCGAAGCCGATCTCAGACCGTATTCAGTGTGGAGCGGTACTAAGCGTTAGGCACGGCCCATTCGTGGGATTACAAGGTCATGTGCGCGAATTGATCTGCCGATTCTATACTCCACGCGGCCAAACTGAGACATTTGCCAGGCGCGGCATCGTAGCCCGACGCGCAAGCGAGGATAGTCGTTGCGGTCTCTCGCTTGCGCGTCGGGCTACGGTCAGCTTCGGCCGCGTGCAGTTTGACTGTGAACTCCCCGCCTTCCTTCCTCCAGGAGCCTGCCATGCGAACTGTTCTTGCCGTTTGCACCGTGTTCACTGTCGCCGCCGCACTCGATGGTTCACACTCGGCGGCTTGGGCCGACCCGCCCCGGCGGACGGTGCGGTATGTGGTGACCTGCGATTGCGCCCGGTGCGAGAGGATTGATTATGGGTTTGGTGACGGTCGCACGTTTGGCAGTGGTTATGGTTGGGGAACCGGCAGCGGATTCGGGACGGGTTTCGGAATGGGGGCCGGCTTCGGTTTCAACGGCGGGACCGCGGGCGGATACAGCGCCGGATACCGACACCGCTGGCAGCATTGCAGCGAATACCACTGGATTCGCTCTCGCTGAGTTTGTTGTTTTCCTGCGCAGATTTCGTTTAACCCGCAGCCGCAGGCGAGGCTGATTCAAAGCCAACGCCTCGCCTACGGCTGCGGGTTAAACGATTGGGTTGCGGGCGCAGCCCGCGCTAAGGCTGGTTGTGGCTTAGAACTTCCAGACGAGCAACCCGAAGTAATCCAGGTCGTTGGCCTTCGCGTCACCGGGCGTGCTGTCGTAGCGATCGAGAATGCCGATCTGCAAACTCAGGTTGTGTACCGGGTCGATCAGGCACTCCCACGCGGCCTTTGCGGTCGCGCGGTAGTCGCTCCACGCGCTGATGTCCGGAAACACGTCGATCGTCGCGGTGAACTTCTGCCGGTCCGTCAGCTTGTGCTCGAAGTCAAGACCGAGGTTCATTTCGGGAACGAACTGATCGTCGAACCCGCCCACCTCGCGCGAGAAGCCGGCACCGAGCCGACTCGCCAGCGAAGTGCGGTCGGTCTTGATCCACTTGTAACCCAGACCGCCGCCACCCGTGAACCGAAGGTCCCAGTCCTTGAACTCGTCGAATTCGGTCGTCATGTACGCGAAGAGGAACCAGGGCGACTCGTCGAAGATCCATTCGTTGCGTGCTTCGAAGAGTGCTTTGTTCTCGATCTCCACGCCGTTCTTGTTGCTCTTGGCGTAGATCAAATCCAGTTTGAGCACGTCGTCGGGCGTCTTTCGAATCGCGTGCGCGCCGAAGCGGATATTGAACTGCTCCGTGTTCCCAGCCGATCCGTTCACGCCCGCTTCGAGCCGGCCTTCCCAAATCTTCGGCGGGGCCTCAACGATTTCGACAATCTCGCCGGCCGCGTCCGCCTCAGGCGACTTCGCCGGCGGGTCGTCCGCTGCACGAGCCGACAGAGGAACCGACAGGAATAGAGCCAAAACTGCGACTCTGGATGTGCTGCACGGAGTCATAATTGTTCCCTGTTCCAAGAATCTCTTCGTTGAAGGGGCAGGTGCATATCGAATCCGTGATTTAGAATCAACCGAACTTCGCACACGCTTTCCGGCCCCGCTTCCGACACCGGCTGGTGCAAGCTGCGAAAGCGTCGCTGCTCTGCGATGTGCCACCGCGGCACGTCGCACGCGGCAAATCAAACGCCCTGACGGTGGCAACGGAGTCGCAACCGGGGTTGTGAGCTAGGCCATTGCAGCAGAGGGGAAGGGGTCGGGTCTACGTTTTTTCGGATTTGGCCAGATTGGTCGCTTCGCATTTCACTGACATTGGTCGGCCAAATCCGAAAAAACGTAGACCCGACCCCCGGCGCAAAGTGCGTCGCGCACCCCTAGTCCTGACAATTCGAGAACTTCGCTTGGTACCCTTTGACCTGCAGTTTTCGCCGCGTGCTTTCGGAACTCATGTACCGCACCGTGCCGAAGATCGGTCGTTCCGGTCCCCACGGGCGGTCGTAGCGGCCGAGGCACCAGAAGATGCCGGAGTAGGAATTTGGGTCGCGGCCGTCGAGGGCGTAGCGGTTGTTGAGTTCGATCATGACGTCGAGGGCGTCGCGCGGCGTGGCGGTCCATTCGAGGATTTTCTTGCCCCAGAGCATGCGCAGGTAGTTGTGGATGCGGCCCTCGCGGACGAGTTGTGTTTGTGCGGCGTTCCAGAGCGGATCGTGGGTCGCTGCGGCGGCGAATTCGTCGAGCGAATAGACGTACACGCGGCGGTCGCGCGTGTGCTTTTCGAGTGTTGCGCGCGACCAGGCGGGCAAGGACTCGTATCGGTCGTAGTCGTCGCGGTGCGCGGTCATGTTGAAGCCGAGTTCACGCCACGTGACGAACTCGTCGAGCCACGCCTCGGCCCCGCGGCTCGCGCCCCACCAGCCCTCGCGCTTGCCGCCGGTTTTCTTGGCCAGCCGTTTCGGCGACCACCGTTCGCGCGACATCAGCTCGTGAAACAGCTCGTGCGGCGAGATGTGCCCGAAGTGCAAATACGGAGACAGGCCGCTGCGAGCGTCCTCGTCGGGCTGGTTGGCGGCCTCGGTATAGTTCGCGAGGTGCCGGTCGAGGAATTGCCGCAAACGCTTTCGAGCCGCCGCCGGCCCACCGCGATAATCGACGACTTGCACCGAGTGATCAATGGGCAGCGCCGCGAGTTCAGCCGAGTCGCCATCCATCAATTTCGCGGAGACTTGCGGCCATCTCCGTACGATTTCGGCGGGCAGCGACTTGAGCGCCGGCAGCTTCAGACCCGCGAGCGGGGCTGGTTGCGGGAACTGCTCGAGATGTCGCGGAAGTTCCTTTTGCAAGAATGCTCGGAACGAAAATGCCGTCGTGAAGACTCGTTCGGTTGCGCGCAGCGGCAGCAATCCGTTAGAATCGACTCGCTCTAATCGCACCGGCAATCGCGGCCCGACGGCGGCCACCATTCGCGGCAGAAAGAACGACGGAAAATCATCGGTGACGACCACGCACGCTCGCTTGGCGAAGGCATCGAGCAGCCCTTTGTCCGCGTCCGGTGCCGGCTCGACATACGGAAAATACAACACGCCGCGATTCTTCAACGCCGCGATTCGCGCCGCGTTGTCGGCCATGCCGTCGATGACAAACCGGTGCAGCCGGTCGCTCGCCCAGCGATACCCGATCCGCAATGGCTCGAAAATCACCAGCGGCTTCTTCAACTCGACAGCCCACTCGATCGCCCGCTGAAGGCTGAAATTCCAATGCGTCCGCCGAAACGCAATCATCCAGTACAAGACGAATTCGCCATCGTTTCGTACCGCGGTCGCATTGCACGCGGCAATACGGATTTCAGGCACCTGGCTCACTTGGACCTCTCGGATAATCAATTCCAGTAGTTCCAAAAAAGGGGAGTCATGCGTACGGTCCTCTTCTCGATCATCGCGATGTTTGTGAAGTCGTACACGCGACCCCTTGATTGCGGCGCAGCCGCGCCTACGAGTTCATCCGCCAAATGCTGAAGTTCAATCCCGCCGCGAATGTGCTCCACGCCAGGTAGGGCAACATCAGTGCGGCGGCGAGTCGCGAGAATCGCCAGAATGCGGCGCCGGTCGCGACAATCGCTGCGAGTAGCATGAACAGTTCGATCAGTGCGAGGCCCGGCCGCCGCATGGCGAAGAAACAGCCGGACCAGGCGACGTTGAGCGCCAGTTGCACTCCGAACAGACCAAGCGCGCCGCGGCTCGATGACCAGTCCGCACGTCGCCACACGAGCCACGCCGCCACGGCCATGGCGAAATAGAGCGCGGACCACACCGGCCCGAACAACCAATCGGGCGGAGTCCACGCGGGTTTGGCCAGGGTCTGATACCAATCGGTCACGGATGCGGCAGTGAGCAGGCCGCCGATTCCCGCCGCGACGAAGCAGATGCCGACCGACGCGAGCAGTCCGAGAACTTGTGCGGCCACCGTGCGTCGAGCGGGTAATTCATGCGATGAGTCGTGATCCGACTCGGCTCGCGCAGCGATCCCGCGCAACATGCCGCCGAATACGACCTGGTGCAGCGGGAACACGCCGTACCAGTACGCGCGGCCGAGTAGTCCGATCGGGTCGTATTCGGCCGTTTGGCGGATGCGTGAGCCGCCGCTGTCGTTCGCAGTCACTTCGAATTCGAGCCAGGCGCGGCCGGGTAGTTTCATCTCGGCTGCCAGCCGGAGCCGGTGGCTCGGCTCGATCGCCTCGACTCGCCAGCAATCGAGCGTGTCACCGACGCGCAGATGTTCCGGATCGCGCCGGCCGCGACGCATGCCAACACCGCCGAACAACAAGTCGATCGCACCGCGCAGCCGCCACAGCCAGTCGGCATAGTACCAGCCCGCTCGGCCGCCAATGCGCTCGATTGGACGGAAGGCGCGATCGGGCGGCACGGAAACGTCGGCGACTCGCGAATCTATCAGCCGCGATCCGAACCGGACGCCGAACCAACTGCGGTTCGGGCCGGCCGCGGACAGGGCGTCGGACCAGCGGGTTTCGGCTAGTTCCGCGTCTTCGTTGCGCATCGCCGCGGCAATCGCCTCGCGATAGCCGCACGGCCGGGTGGGGAATGCGTCGAGTGCGGATGTGTCGTTGACGATCGTCGAATGCCGCATGCTGTCGATGAGCTTCCGCCCGACCCGCGCGTAGATTGGCGTAACTAATCCAAGCCAGAGACTTGAGAGTCGCGGCGTGAGCACGGGCACCGGAATGATCCATCGACCGAGTCCGCGTTGGTTGGCGTACTCGCGCATCAGCCCGCCGTACGACGTGCAATCCGCGCCGCCGATCTCGAAGGTGCGGCTCGCTTCCAGCGGCAGGTCCATCGCGGCGGCCAGGTACGCAATAAGGTCAGTAATCGCGATCGGCTGCGCGGGCACGGAAACCCAACGCGGGGCGACCATGACCGGCAGGCGCTCGACGAGCGACCGAATCAACTCGAAGGAGAGGCTGCCCGATCCGATCACGATCGACGCGCGAAACTCAATCACAGGGACGCCGCTCGACCGCAGGATTTCGCCGACCTCATGACGGCTCCGCAGGTGGGCCGAGAGCTGATCGTTGCTGTCGCCGAGTCCGCCGAGGTAGATGATCCGCTTCACCCCCGCGGCCCGCGCGGCATCGCCGAAGTTGTGGGCCGCGCGCCGGTCCTCGTCCTCGAATTCGCCCGACGAACCCATCGAGTGGACCATGTAGTACGCGACGCTGACACCGGCCATCGCCGCGCGCAACGACTCCGCGTCGAGCACATCGCCTTGCACGACTTCCGTTGCCGGCCCCGCGCGATCGCGCAGGAACTCCGGCCGCCGAGCCAGGCAGCGCACGCGATGTCCAGCCATTTCAAGCGATCGGAGCAGTCGCCCGCCGACGTAACCGGTCGCGCCCGTCACGAGAATCAATGGCGGCAGTGGGCTGATGTTGGTGTCTTGTTGCATTTCAGGAGTTCAGTACTTCCAACCAGTTGTCGTGGTTCGCGGAGCGAACCACGACAATCGTTCGATTTCGTCCGTAATGTTCACACATGGTTTCGCAGTGCCAGCTCTTTCGGGTGCGGCTTCAGATAAACTTGGCCCTTTAAATACGCCACGTCGAACAATCGCACGTAGTGGGCGACGAGAGTGACCGGCACGATTAGCGGCACCAGCCCGCCGCGGTAGTCGTGAATGCAATCGAGCAGTTCGCGGCGCGACGCGTCGTCCAACTTGTCGCTGAAATACCCGACCATGTGCTGCAAGACATTGGTGTGCCGGCCGCGCCTGGCAAGTTTCGCCAAGGCCTCCATGAACTCGCGCTCGTAGCGTTCGCGCAGCTCGGTGCGCGGCAGCGACTTGGCCCCGGCGACGAGCCGGCCGAGTTGCTGGTACGCCGTCGGCGAGTGGGCCAGCAACACGAGCTTGTGCGACGTGTGGAACGCGACCAGGTCGCCGAGCCGCCAGCGACTGGCCCACAGCGTCTGGAGGCGGTGGTACGCGAACACTCGTTCGATCCAGTTTTCGCGCAACCGCGGATCGCACAGCCGGCCTTCGTCTTCGATCGGCAGATTTCCAAACCGGTCCGCCAATGCCGCCGCAAACAGGCCGCGACCCGATCGCGTCACTCGACCAGGCCCGTGATGTACCCGGACCCGCTCCAAGCCGCAGCTCGGCGAGTCCTTCTTCAAGATGAACCCGCTGAGCTTTTCGCCCGCGAGTTCCTCGACCCGCCGCCGCGAGAAGTTCCGCATCGCGTCCGTGTGATCCGCCTTGCTCTCCCGGCCGACCAGACGAATATCCCCGCTCAGTTGCACCAAGTGAATCGCCTCGCGCGGCGTCCCCATGCCGACTTCGACTTCCGGGCACACTGGCACCCACTCGAAAAACTCGCCGAGCGTGTCGGTCAGAAACCGGTCGTGCTTGTGTCCGCCGTCGTAGCGCACCTTTGCACCCAGCAGGCACTGCGAGATGCCGATGCGAATCGCCTTACTGCTGGTCACTGTCCGCCTCCTCTTGAGCAAGCGTGTCGAGCCAACGAAAGATTTCGGGCAGCGAATCAGGGACGACCAGCAAATGCTCGCAGTCGTAGAGTCGCATTTGCACGGGTGCGCCGAGTTCCTCGAGTCGTTTGGCCACGCTGGTTGATCCGGCCTTGCCGAAATCGAGCGTGCCGGCCGCGACGAATACCGGCATGCGGGCGAGCGGCGCCAGGTCGCCGAACGACCCACCAGAGATCGCGGCGATCGCATGCACGCCTTCGGGTTTCATCTGGCCCATGCGCAATGCCGTGACCGCGCCGAGCGAGTGGCCGACCACGAAGAGCCGCCGAGCGCTCGGGGCAATGCGTTGCTGGATCGGCGTCACGATGGCCCAGAGGTCGTCCAGCGGAGTGCGATAGCCTGGTGCGGCGAGCGCCCAGCCGCGATCCTTGCAGAGTCGCACGATCAGCCCGTCGCCGTACGCGTCGGCGAACATGTTCGCACTACCTCCAGCACCGTGCAGGGCGACGACAAGCACCTCCGCGTCCCGATCCGGCGCGTAGACGCGCACCGCGGCGGGCACTTTGGCGATGGGCACGGCGATGTAGAAATCTCCCGTGCGCGATTCGCGTGCCGGCAACTCGCTCGCGGCGGCGCGCACGAGCGATTCCGCTTCAGCGAGAAGCCGCGAGGCAGCAACATCCGTTTCGAGCGTTTCGCCACGCGCCAGCCGGCTGAGCAAATCCGCCAGGTATCGAGCCGTCGCGAGTTCGATCGGATTTCTCTCCGCCCCAGGCGACGCGAGGTCCGCCGCAAGTTGCTCCAATCGTCTTTCCAGGTCGCTTACCCGGCTGATTCCGATCGGCCACTCTCGCACGACCTCGCCCCCCGCTACGGCACGGACGGTCATCGCCCAATCGCCCGGCTGACCCGCGGGCAATTCAACGTCATCGTCGAACGTGCCGGTGAACGGCCGGTCCATGAGTGTCGTTTCGCCAAGGGACAGGGTGAGATTCATGGTCGGGCGATCGACGCTCGGTGCGTAGAAAATGTCGCAGTGGACGCGAATCGTCGACGGCCCCGTACTGACAACGCGCGGCGAGACGGACACGACGATCGCGTCGGCCCAGCACTGGGCGGGCGACCGAGTCTCGCCGCGCAATACGGCGCCCGCCTCATCGAGCGATCGGGCGACACCGGCCAGGTTCATCGAAAAGAACCCGGTGACCGCGTTCTGCACGATCGGGATTGCCTCGCGCCGGCGATCCGCATCCGAACAAGCGATCCAGGCTCGTTCCATCTGCCGCGTTCGCCGACCGAGTTCATACCGTTGAATCCCGGCCGGCAAAACCGTGCGAGCAGCCGTCTTTGCGGCATCGGCCTGTTCTTGAATCGCGGCGGTGAACGACAGGGCAAGCAACATTGTGGTCACGGTTGAGTCTCACATTCATCGAGAATGCACGGCTGTCCTATCTGCTTTGCACGCGCGAGCGGTTGACGCTCACGTGCTTGAGACCTCCCGCAATTTCAGGTCGCCGGTCGACCGCAAAGGGGCCTTGTCCCACGACAGATCGGACGCGGGGAACAGTTCCCGAAGTCGCGCCTGCCGGAAACGGAAGATCTTGAGAACATCGCCGCGCACAACGAGTGCGTCGATCAGCCATCCGCCGGGCACGGCGTAATCGACAATGTCGCTGCAGAGCGTGCCGCCGTCAACCGCTTCAAAAATATGCTCGTGGCGCCAGCGGCGATACGGGCCGCGCGTCTGCTCGTCCACGAAATGCCGTGGCGGCTCCCACACGCTGATGCGACTCTGCCAGCGGATCGGAACGCCGTGCAGACGAAGACGATAGTCGATGATCGTCCCGGCCTCGATGCGAATTGGCGCTGGAGTCAGCACGGCGAATTGTAGCCAGGGCGGAGTGATCGACTCCAATTGAAACGCATCCGAAAAAAAATCGAACACGCGGTCACGCGCGGCCACACCGCCGCCGGCCAACGCAACCGAATAGACGTGACCCCAGTGATCGCGGCCGCCGCGCGGGTTGATCTTCGGCGTGCGCCCAAACTCGCCCATCCAGACCACCAGCGTCTCGTCGAGCAGTCCGCGGGCGAGCAAATCCTCGAGCAGCGCCGAGTAGGCCAAGTCCATCGGGGGCATCAGGTCCTTCTTGAGTCGCTCGGCGTTCTTCGCGTGTGTGTCCCAGGCGGGCGCCTCGGCCGTGTCGGTCTCCCAGCGTTGCCAGTTGACCTGCACCAGCGCGACGCCAGCCTCGACGAGTCGGCGAGCCAGCAGCATGCTCTGACCGAATCGGTTGCGTCCGTAGCGATCGCGCACGGCGGGCGGCTCGTCGTCGAGGTTGAACGCGCCGCGACCCTTGGCCGACCGGAGCAGGTCGAACGCCTGCTGACTAATCGAGTCCCAGTTCCGCGCGACGCCTCCGCGATCGGCCGCGTCGAGATGCCGGTTGACTGCGGTGAGCAGCGAGCGGCGTCGGTCGACGCGCAGCGCCGGCAACTCGGCGGTCGATTCAAGTCCCGGCAACTCGAAGTCGGGTTTGTTGGGGTCGCACACGAGCAGCCACGGGTCGGCCTTGCGACCGAGCCAGCCGCCGTCCTGGCCGGGCCAGGGCAGGCGTCCGGTGTTCCAGATGTCTTCGGGCAGCGTCACCGCCGCGGGCAACGAGCCGCGCTGCGGGCGGAGTTTCCTGACGACCGCACCCAAGCAGGGCCAGTCGTTCGGGAAACCGGGTTTGGCGTTCTCGGAGTTCATCGGCGTGTGTGGGTAGCCGGTGAGCATCCAGTATCCGCCCGACGAGTGAGCGTTGTCGTTGGACGACATCGCGCGCAGGACGGCAATGTGATTGGTCAGTGCGGCGGTGCGCGGCATCAACTCGCCGACCACCAGGCCGGGTGTGGCCGACGCGATCGGTTTGAACTCGCCGCGGACCTCGGCCGGGGCATCGGGCTTAGGGTCCCAGGTTTCCTGCTGAGGCGGGCCGCCGAGCAGGAAGACGACGATGCACGACTTGGCCCGGCCGCCCGTCGGCACGACCGCCGCCTGGGCCGCCTGTCGGCCCGCGAGCAACGACGGCAGCGACAGCCCCAGCGCACCGAGGCCGCCGACGCGCAGCCAGTCGCGTCGCGTCACGCCGTCGCACAGTCGCGTCGATCGATCTTCGATCGCAAACATCGCGTCACTCCGCGGAGACAATCACGCCGCCCAGCCGAGTGTATCCGATCGCCGGCTACGATCAAACTCGATGGTAGGTCGTGATACCGTTTGGCAAGCGGGGGCGTCAGCCGGCGTCAGCCCTCGGTTTTCAGCGGAGAATCGGAGGCTTCACATCCCCCGCTCGCTAGGTGGCATAACCACTCAACCGGGTTGCGGTTTGCAGGCGGGCCTGACACAATCCTGCGGGGCCGTAGGTCTGGAGGACTCTGCGATGAACGGCGACGTGCGCTACGAGGCGCTCGATCGGTGGGAAAAGTTACCGAGCGGCTGGAGCTTTGTAGAAGTGGCCGCGGTGGCGACCGATTCGCGCGACCGCGTGTATGTGTTCAACCGCGGCGAACACCCGGTGATCGTGTTCGATCGCGACGGCAATTTCCTCGCGTCGTGGGGCGAGGGCGTCTTTCAACGGCCGCACGGCATTCACATCGGTCCCGACGACGCGGTGTATTGCAGCGACGACCGCGACCATACGGTGCGTAAGTTTTCGGTCGACGGCAGTCTGCTCATGACGCTCGGCGCCAGCGGCCGGCCGTCTGAGACGGGCGTGGTCGGCATCGACTATCGCACGATCCGGCGCGGCGGTCCGCCGTTCAATCTGCCGACGAACCTGGCGATCGCGCCCGACGGGCGGCTGTACGTGACCGACGGCTACGGCAACGCGCGCGTCCACTGTTTTTCGCCCGATGGGCGGCTCTTGTTTTCGTGGGGCGAGCCGGGCGACGGGCCGGGCCAATTCAATCTGCCGCACGGAATCGCCGTGGACCGTGCGGGCATAGTCTACGTCGCCGACCGCGAGAACAGCCGCGTGCAGTTGTTCTCGCCGCGCGGCGAGTTCGTGACTCAGTGGACCGACGTCGCTCGACCGATGGAGGTGTTCATCGATGCGCGATCGGGCGGCGACGCCGACCGCGTGTTCGTGGCCGAGACCGGCTTTCGGGCCGGCCTGTTTCCGTGGATGACCGCCCCAGCGAACCCGCCGGGCGGCCGAGTCAGCGTGTTCACGCGCGAGGGCAACTTGGTCGCCCGGTGGGGCGGCGGAGACAATCCGTGCGCGCCGGGCGACTTTTTTGCGCCGCACGACATCTGGGGCGATTCGCACGGCGACCTGTATGTCGGCGAGGTCGTCATGTCGGCCGGCGGCAATCACGGCCTGGTCTCGCCCACCTGCCACTCGCTTCAGAAGTTTGTGCGCAAGACCGCTTGAGCGTTGCAGCCCACCGTGTTGATCGTACCTGGCGTGTTGTTCCACCAGCCCGGCCCGCACGTGGACTTGCTGCGCGCGGCGGGGTTCGAGATTCGCTACCCGCGCCGGCCGGAGATGTCGACCGAGGCCGAGACGATCGAGGCGCTCGACGGCATCGACGCCACGATCGCCGGCAGCGAACCGTACAACGAGCGAGTGCTGGCGGCTGCGCCCAGGCTGCGCGTCGTCTCGCGGGCCGGCGTCGGCGTCGATCGGATCGATCTCGACGCCGTCACGCGACACGGCGTGGTGGTCGCCATCACACCGGCGGGCAATCACGAGGCCGTGGCCGAACACACGATGGCCATGCTGCTATCGCTCGCTCGGTCGCTCGTGTCGCAGAACCGCAGCGTGCGCCAGGGCCAGTGGTCGCGCGTTCCGCTGGCACCGCTGCGCGGCAAGACGCTGGGTCTGGTGGGGCTGGGCCGCATCGGTCGCAGCGTAGCCGTCCGCGCCGCCGCGTTTCGCATGAACCTGCTGGCCTGCGAGCAGGCCCCAGACGTTGAATTCTCACGCCGGCACGCGATTGAACTGGTCGATCTGGACGCACTGCTTGCCCGCGCCGATTTCGTTTCACTGCACGTGCCGCTTACCGACGAGACGCGCGGTCTCGTGAATCGCGCGACGCTGGCACGCATGAAGCCTGGCAGCTACCTCGTGAACACGGCTCGTGGCGGACTGGTCGTCGAGTCTGACCTGCTGGCCGCGCTCGAGTCCGGACATCTTGCAGGCGCCGGCCTCGACGTGTTCGCCGTGGAGCCGACGCCGGCCGATAATCCGCTGCTGCGCCTGGAAAACGTGCTGGTCACGCCGCACATGGGCGGCGTCGATACTCAGTCGAACGAAGACATGGCCATCCAGTCGGCCGGGAACATCGTCGATCTCGTTACGGGCAGATGGCCTGACGGCTGCGTGGTGAATGCCGCCGTGAAACAGGTATGGTCGCAGCGCCGCCGACTCGTGGCACTGGCCGAGGTGATGAGTTAACCTGCCCACCAAGGAACCGATCCCGCCGTCACCGACCGGCTACCAAAACCCGAGATTGGAGGTCCTTGCTCATGCCGCTCCTGTGCAGTGCGTCTTGTCAGGCTCGCGGTGTCCGCCGCCGCGCAACCCGTTACGTGATTTCGGGGCTTGCGGCCGTGATGCTGTCGGCCGCGTGGCCGGCGCCGGCCCGCGCGGACGGGCCGCTGGTGTTTCGCGACGTGGGCGATGAGGCTGGGCTGTTTCCGGCGGTGAGCAAGATCGCCGGGCACGGAGTCGGCTGGGGCGACGCCGATGGCGACGGCTGGCCCGACCTCTATGTCGGTACGTTCGGCGGCGACCCGGTGCCGTATGCGTCGAAGCCCAACCAGTTCTTCCGAAACGTACGCGGCAAGTTTGTGCTCGACGAACAGCCGCACCTGCGCATCGTCGGCCGATCGAACGGGGCCGTCTTCGCCGACCTCGACAACGACGGCGACCTCGACCTGTACACGACGAACCACGCGATCGAGTACCCGGGGCAGCCGCACTTTCAGACCCCGAACGCGCTGTTCCGCAACGACGGCGGCGGCAAGTTCACCGACGTGTCGGCTGCGACAGGTGCGTGCCCGCGCGGGTTCGCCTGCCGCAGCGTCGCCGTGTTCGATGCCGACGGCGACACGCTGCTCGACCTCATCGTCGGCGAGTGTTTCTTCCAGGGCGGCACGAGCCGCTCGCGACTGTATCGCAATCTCGGCGGACTGAAGTTCGAAGATTACACCAGCAAGGCCGGACTGCCCGACAAGGTCACCGGGTTCGGCGTGGCCGCCGGCGACGTCAACGGCGACACTTGGCCCGACCTGATGTTCGGCGGCCGGCATCACGGCAACCGGCTGTTCCTGAGCGACGGCGCCGGCAAGTTTCGCGAACTGCCCGCGGCGCACGGCAGTTTTCCGTGGACGTACAAGGACACGCCCGACGACACGACGTGCGGCGTGTGCATGGGCGATGTGAATCGCGACGGGCTCGTCGATATCGTGATCGGCTCGCACTGCGACCGGCCGTGGTACACCGGCGGTGTGGCGGTGCGGCTGTTCTTGAACCGCGGCGTCGACGGGGGCCTGCCGCGATTCGAGGACGTCACCGATTCGGTCGGACTCGTGCCGCTGCCGATGAAAAGCCCGCACGTCGAGATCCAGGACTTCGACAACGACGGCTGGCCAGACATCTATACAAGCATCGTGAAGTTCGCGGGCGGCAAGACCCATCCGGTGATCTTCCGCGGCCGTGGCGTGAGCGGCGGCCTGCCGCAGTTTCGCGAAGAGGCGCTCGCCGTCAACGACTTCCCGACCGAGGCCGACAAGAAGGATGGCGACGTCGGCGCGTTCTTCGCGCGGATGGAACGCGAAGGCAAGATCGTGTACACCGCCCCCGGCCCGTCGGCCGACTACGACCGCGACGGCCGGCTCGATCTGTTTCTGGCCAACTGGTGGGTGAACTCGCGCTCGCTGCTCTTGCGCAACGAAACAGCGGCGGGCAACTGGCTGCAAATCGCCGTCAACGGTCAGCCCGGCGTGAACCGCATGGGCATCGGCTCGGTGGTACGCGTCTACCCGGCCGGCAAGCTCGGCCAGCGCGACGCGCTCTTGGCCGTCCGCGAGATCGCCGTCGGCTACGGCTACGCATCGGGCCAAGAAGCGATCGCTCACTTCGGGCTTGGCTCGCTGCCGGCGTGCGACATCGAGATTGTTCTGCCGCACGGCAAGGGCCGGCTCGAACGCAAAGCCGTGAAGGCGAATCAACTGCTCACCATTGCACCGTAACACGCAGACTCACCGATGCGACACACGACACGACGAGAGCATCTGGCCGAGATGAGTTTGGGCCTCGCGGCGGTTTCGTTGGGAGGCGGCCTCGGCAGCGTGCGGGCCGCTCAGGCGCCCGCGCGGAAATGGCTGCCGGCCACAGCCTACTGTGTGCCCAAGGAGACCGCGCCCGAGGGCGAGGGCTACTTCTCGATCATCACCGGACACAACGGGCGACTCTACGTCGGCACGCACGCCAACGCCGTCAACGCCTGGCTCGTCGAGTTCGATCCCGCGAAGAAGGCGATGGCCGTCGTCGTGGACGCTCACAAGGAGATCGGCACCAACGCCAAGGGCTTTGCCTCGCAGGCCAAGATCCACACGCGAAACAACGTCGGCGCCAGCGGCAAGATCTACTTTGGCACGAAGCAAGGCTACCCGTCCGACAAGGAAAAACGCGAGGACTACCCCGGCGGCTACCCGATGGTCTACGACCCGGCCACGGGCAAGACCAAGGTGTACCCGATCCCGGTGCCGCATCACGGCATCAACAGCATCACGCCCGACGAATCGCGCGGCATCGCCTACGTCTCAACCTGCTCGGACCACCGACCAGGGCCGGGCGAGAACTCGATCTTCTTGATCCTCGACTTGAACACCGGCAAGTACCGGACGCTGATGGACACCGAACACTTCTTCGGATTCATCGTGATCGACCATCTTGGCCGGGCCTATCACCCGATCCTCGGCGGCGACATCGCGCGCTACGACCCGCGCACCGACAAGCTCGAGCGTCTCAAGCAGACGATCGACGGCAAACCGCCCGCGCCCGAACACCGGCTGAACCTACCCACGCCGGACCCGATCAACTGGGACATCACTCCCGACGGGAAGACGTTGTATGCCGAGCCGATGACCTGCAACGGACTGTTCAGCTACGACCTGACGGCGACCGGCGACGCGATCCCCGGCCGCAGCCTGGGCCCGCTCGTCGCCGGCGCGAAGGCGGTCGACTGCCGCGCGATGTGTGTCGGCCCCAAGGGCGACGTGTGGAGCGCGATCACCGAGGAGGGCACGCCCGAAGTGACCAACCTGCTACACCTGGTCACCTACCGCGCCGGCGACAAGTCGCCCACCGACCTCGGTTGCGTTTCGGTCCGCAACCCGGACTACACCGAGTTCACCGGCAAGGACGGCAAGCCGCTGCCGTTTCACAGTGGCCTGGCCAAACTGGCCGACGGCACCTGGACGACACGGCACGTGATCCTCGGCGTCTCGCAGGCTCAGACCGGCAAGGTCTACGCCCTCATGCTGTGCCCGTACACACTGTTGGAGATCGAGCCGCCCGCGCGGGCGTGAGCACTCTACCGCCCGATCTCGATGGCCAGCGGTTCAGTCCAGTGTTTTTGCTCGGCGGTGTAATAGAGGTACGTGCGCGAGGCGGGGCCGGTGTAGCGACCGGGCCATTCGGCGACGAGGTCGAGCTTGATCGCGACTTTCCTAGCCGGCGCGAGCGAGCGCCAGTAGCAGATCACCTCACGGGCGCGGGTTTCGTAGTAGTCGATCGTGCCGGCCTTCTTCAGTTCTTCGAGCTGGTCGGCCCGCGGCTGCAGGCCGGCGGGAAGGCCGAGGATGGCGATCGTCATTGGCTGACCACGGTCGGTTGTGTTCACGAGTTCGGCGTGGAGCGCGACGGTGTCGCCGGCGCGGACCGCGCCGCCGGCGAGCTTGGTCGTCAGCCGGACTGGGCAGTCGGCGTGGTTGGCCGGCGTCGCAACGCGGTAGCGCACGTCGAGCGCGTAAGGCATCGCGTTGTCGCCGGTGAGCCGGATCGTTAGGTGGTTGTCGCCCGGCCGGAGCTTCGTCGCCAGGTCGGCGATGGAAATCTCGCGGTCGTGGCCGGCACCAAACGGCGCGTGGCCGATCGCTTCGCCGTCGCGGCTGACGATCAGTTCGCCGCCGCTGACTGTCTTGCGGTTCGCCTTTGAGTGTTCGACGAGCGCCTTGAGCGCGAGGATCGTCGCCTGAGTGGAACCCCAGCCGCCGCCCTGGCGATGCGCGACGATCCACTCGACGGCCTTGTCGGCGTTTTGGTGGTAGGTCGGGACCTTGAGGAACGCCAGCGCCGCCAGCGCCGTCGTTTCGGCCGTGAGCGATATTCCGCCCGACCGCGTGATCGAGCCTTCCTTGCCGTCGAGCCGCCCGTCGCCGGCCTGCGATTCGGCGAGCTTGTCGAGTAGCTCCTTCGCGGCCGCGTGCTGCCCGCCGTTCACCGCGCTGGCCGCGGCGAGTGCGACCAGGTACGGGTCGTCCGACTTTCTGGCGAGTTCAATCACGTGCGCGATCTCCGTCGCGATGTTCTGTTCGCCCGACTCGGTGAGCGCCCAGACGATGTAGGCGTCGGTGATGTGTGGCGGTGCGCCGCCGAAGCTATCGAGCGCCCGCGGGTTTCGCTGAAAACCGCCCTTGCCGTCGCGACGCGCCAGCAACCACGCGGCCGTCCGCTCGATCATCTGCCGATCGACCGGGTAGACTTCGGCCATGTCGCGGAACTCCATCAATCCGTACGCCGTGAGCGCCTCGTGGCCGGGATCGCCGCCGAACCATTCGTAGCCGCGCTCCTTGCACTCGTAGGCGGTCAGCTTGGCGTAGCCGTTTTTCAGAAGCTCGCGGGCGCGGCGCGTGATCTCGGGGTCCGCGACCTTGTGCTCCTGCATGTACTGCATCGTCAGCACGTTCGGATAGTTCGACGTCGACGCCTGCTCGAAGCAGCCGTACGGCTCGCGCAGGATGCTCTCGACTCCCTTCTGCAAGTCGGCAAGCGTGGACGGGAACGCGGCGAGCGAGATTTCGAGCGATCCGGGCACGATCGTGTCGGGCAGCGTCAACGTCACGCGATGGTCGCCTTCGAGCCGGCCAGCGTGCGATTGAAGCGCAGGGAAACCGGCCGGGACGACCGCGATCGTCTGCTTCTTTGCGTCGGCCAGTCGCCCGGCGGCGCCGCGGACCTCGATGTCGGCGAAGCCGCTGCGGCCGAGGACGTTCAGCGTGAAGTGCTCGCGCGATCTCGTGCCTGGTCCGAGCACGAGCGTCCGCTTCGCGTCGCCTTCGATGGCCATTTGGTCGCCGGCCGAAAGGGTGAGCGTCACCGGCAGTTCGCCGCGCGTGTCGTTGCCGATCGCGACTGGCAACTCGATGCGATCGCCGGCGTTGACCTCGAGCGGCAGCTTCGGCTCGATGGTGAACGGGATGCGCGAGACGACCTCGCCCGTGCCAACGCCGATTCGGCCCGCGCCGTTGTGCGCGTCGGCGAGCACGCGAAACGTCGTGACCGAGTCGGACAGGTCGAACCGCGCCGTCGCCCGGCCGTCGGCGTCGGTGATGAGCATCGGGTGCCAGAACACGGTCTCGGCAAAGTCGCTGCGCACGCCAGGCTCGCCGCCGCTGTGTTTGTGCGCGTACTCGCGCACGGTGAAGCGGTAGCGCTCCAGACCTAGTTGCAACCGCGCGGCCGCCCCGAAAAGATTCGCCTCGTCACCAAGCTGCTTCGCGCGGCCGAGTTCACGGCGCAGCTCGCCAAGTTGACGCAGGCCGAGTTTTTCCTGCTCAAGCGCCTCCAGCATGGCCTGCCGCTTGCCGGCCCGCGCGTCTAACTTGTCGAACCGGTTGGCGAACTTGGCCAGGAACGCATCCTCGGCTGGTTCACCCCGCAGTTTTCCCTTGAACTCTTTGTCCCAAAAGAAATTGTGGTCGGCACCTTTAGCCCAGAGCATATTCAGCCCCGCCAGAGCTTCGTCCTTGACGCCGTCACGCCCTTCCGCGACCAACCTGACCGCTTCGGCCAATCGCTGGTGCACCTTGGCCTGCTCGGCGGCCAGTTGGTCGTTGGCCATCTTGGCCAACTCGGGTGCGGCTTTCGGACTTGCGGCCGCCGCCGGCTCCGGCTCCCTCCGGACCAAGAATCTCTCGAACGCGGCCGATGCGAACTGGAGTGGCTGGTGCGGCTGCGGGTTCATCCAAAACAGGCCAACCAGCAGGCACGCGGTCGCGGCGGCGAGAGTCGGGACGCAGAATCGAACGGTCGGGGCCAGACGCAGCATCGTGAGCAGTACGGCGGCAACCGCAACGACGAGGCCGCCCGCTAAACTCATGGCGCCGAGCCGCTCGAGCGCCTGCTGCTGCTTGGCGGAGTGCGCGGCGAGGTGAGCTTGGTATTCACTTTGAGCGTCAGTCAGGTTGTCGAACATCGTGGGAGGCGTGATGTGGCCATCGAGCGACGCGAGCCGAGTCAGTTCCGCGCCGCCGGTCGCCGCGAACTGCGGGTCGCTGATCTGCGCCTCGACGAAACGTCGCCAACCCTGCGTGCCCAAGAGCAGGTCAAGCGCGGCCGGGGCCTTGGCCTCGGCCGACAGATAGAAGTCGGCCTTCTCCAGATCTTCGGGCTTCTCGACCTCGGTCGTGAGGTAGAAGTGAGTCGTCATCTGCGGTGTGTCGTCGTCGGCCATCTTCAGGAGTGCGTCGTCCACGACGGCGACGCCGAGCACGGCCGGAGTCGGCTCGCCGCGCTCGTTGGTCACCATGAGCGACACCTGCACCGGGTCGCCGGGCGAATACGACTCGCTCTCGCCGGCGACGCGCACGTCGAGCCGCCGGTCGGGGCGGCGATAGACGAGCCGCTCGGCGACCGGCCGCGGCGGCTGCGCGCTGTAGTCGAACACCGTGAGACGCACGACGCCCGCGGCCTCGGCGGCGATCGGCACGGCCAGCCGGTTCGAGCCGAGCCGCGTGACGAGCGCCTGCTGGCCGACCTGCACGCCGCGGCAGTACGCCGATGCGACCAGCGGCAGGTCCGACCTACCGGCGCGAACGTCGAGTTCGATCGAGCGACCCGGCTCGAATACGCCGGCGCCCGTGGCCAGCACCACGTGCCGCTCGGTGTTCACGTCGGGCAGCCGCGGCTGGCTGATCACGTCGGCCGGCTTGGCGATCTTCAGCGAATAGGTCTCGCCCCGCTTCGGCGCGAAGGCGAACGAACCCATGCCCTTGTGCGCGGTCTCGACCTTGGCGACCTCGCGGCCCTGGCCATCGACGACGTAGCCCTCGATGTGGACCGGCTCGCCGCCGGGGTTACGCGCGACGAAGTAGACGCGGTTGTCCAAGTCGGCGACCAAGTCGCCGCCTTCGGGGAAGAAGCGGACGTCGACCTTGCCGAGGTTGATGCGAATTGTTTTGGCGATCGTCTCAGCCGCGCCGCCATCGTCCACGACGACGGCAAGCTGGGCGTCGCCCTTGTCGATCGCGGCGGGCAGTTGGAATTCAATCTGAAACGCGCCCGCCGGCCCGGCCTGCGCGGTTGCCTGGTGGACGTTTTGGCCGTCGACAGTCGCGGTGATGCGCAGTGTCGCGCCCGCCACAGCGCCGCCTTCGGCCCGGGTCGCCGCGAAGTCGGCCACGACCCGATCGCCCGGCGCGTAGCTGTCGCGAGTGAACTCGAGTTCCTTCTTGAGCCGCGGCAGCCGGTAGCGTCGGATGAAGAACGGCCGCTTCTCTTCGGGGAACGCGTCGTCGATCGCCCGCGCGACCAGCGTGAACCGGCCGCCGGCGATGTTCGGCGGGAGCTGAAACGACCCGCTGCCGACGCCGCGGTCCGTGACGCCCTCGAGTTCCGAACCGGCCACGACGGCGCCCGATGGGTCGCGAATCTCGAAGTGAATCGGCGTCTCTTGCGGCGTGTCCAGTCCGAATCGACCCAGCGTCAGGGAGCGGTAGAACACAGTCTCGCCCGGCTGATAGAGCGGCTTGTCGAGAGCAAGCTGAGTCACGAACCGTCGCTCGTCGACCGCGAGCTGCGAGTGCATGCGCGTCAGCTTGCCGTGGTGTACGGCGAGCACCTCGAACCGCGATCCGTTGGGCAGCGACACGTCGGGCGGCACGGCGGCGATCACCTGGCCGCTGGCATCGGTGTGTTGCGTCTTTTCGAGCAGCGTTGTGCCGTCCGGCGCGTGAACAGCGTACTGGACGTCGACATCGAGCGGCTCGCCGGTCACGGAAGTCGTCTGTACGGTGAACTGGTTGGTCAGGCCCGCGGCGACCTTGGCCGGCCCGGTCACGACTAGTCGCAGATGTTCGTCCGCAATGTCGGCGACCTGCGCGCGGTGCCGTGCGTAGCCGCTCGCGGTGATGACTACTAGTACGGCCGCGGCCAGGCCCACGACCCACTTGAGACCGCTCGCCCACACTCGCCCTCGCGACGCACTCGCTGGCAGTTCTGACGACAGGCCACTCGCGCGGGCGGCGCTCAAGCCGGGTTCGTCGACGACCGCGCCGCCGCCATCCGGCCGAGCCAATTGCAGGCGAGGCACGTGCAATCGCGCCGCCGCCTCGAACAGCTTGGCCCGGTGCTGAGCCGCGGCATACGCGCGGGCTACATCCGGATCGCTTTCGATGCGTCGCCGCAGCGCCGCGGCCTCGTCGTCGCCCAAGAGGTCGTAGGTCAGCTCCAGCAGTTGCTGGTGCAGTTCGTCGTTGAGTTGGTTCATGGCGTCTCCCGTGGAGTCTGCCGCGAGGGCAGTGGTTCTCGAATGTCATTGCGCCGCGAGCGCGGCCCTCAGTTTCGCAATCGCCAGCCGCATGCGCGTTCGCACGGTGCCGGGCGGGATGCCCAACTCGCGGCCGATCTGGTCGTAGGTCAGTCCGGCATTCTGGCGGAGCAGGAAGACGTCCTGTTCCTCGGGACGCAGGTCGCTGACGGCGCGACGGACAAGTGCGAGCTCCTCAGCGTCTTCGAGTTCAGACCGCGTGTGCCGTTCTGTGGTGACCAGCATCTCGTGCGCTCCTTCTTGCAGCAGCCGGCGACGTCGCCCGGTCGCTCGTCTCAGGTCGCGGCCCGTGTTTAGGGCGACGCGGAATATCCATGCCTTGAGGTTCTCGACTACGCTCAGTCCGTCGCGGTTGCGCCAGCACTTGACGAAAGTCTCTTGAAGTGCGTCGCGTGCGTCCTCGACATTGCCCACCAGGTGAAACAGCGTTCCGAGCAGTTCGTCCTGATAGAGCGCAAACGCTTGCACGAGCGAACGAGCAGCCTCGCCGTCGTCCGCCGCCTCGGCCCGCGGGGCTAAGCGTGTGAGCTTCATGGGCTTTGCAGATAAGACGCTGGAGGGGGGGATTTGGTTTCGCGTAACAAGATTGCCGCTACTCACTCGGGGAACGGAACCACAAAGGGCACAAAGAGCACACAGGGGGATCTTCTCGTCACGATCGCTTCCTCTTTGTGTTCTTTGTGCCCCTTGTGGTTGAATCCCGATGCGCGGTTGAACCGGTGCAACGGCTCAACGGTTCAACGGTCCAGCTATTTCGCGCCGCGGATCATTTCGCGAATGGCGGGCCAGAGTTTCTCGTCCTCGCCGGCGGGTTCGCCGTGTTCGACGTCGGCCCAACGCTCGTCGAAGTCGAATCCCGGATCGTTATCGTGATCGTGGCAGCGCTCGCACAGGTTGTGATCCTTGGTTTGCGGTTTGGTTCGCACCAATCTGCGGGCGCGGGCGCGGTCTTCGTCGGTGGCGTCGAGGTTCAGGTATATCTTCACGTGCTCGCTGCCGGGGCCGTGGCAGTTTTCGCAGCCGTTGCCGTTGAGGTGCGCCGTGTTGGGCAGGCCGTCGTAGCCGCCGGTGTAGAAGAATCCCGTGGTATGACAACTGACACATTCGGGGTTCACGTGCTTGCCGGGGGCGATCCGCTTGCCTTGCTCTTCGTGACCGTTCACCAATGTCTCGAGTGCATGCGCGTGGCGCGTACCCTTCCAGAACTTGAACACGTTTGGATGGCACTGTTTGCACGCATCGGAGCCGAGAAAACGCAACTGCGGTCCGTCGGGGTAGGGCACCCGCGGCGCGTTTTCCACCAGTTTCAGCTCACGGTACTTTTCGATGAGATCTTCGTCGAGCAGCTTGCGAATCTCCTTGTCATGCTCAAATCGGTCGTCGAGCGGCACGAGTTGGTAGCGCATTCGCTCGCCCTGGCTGAATACCCCGATCGCGCCGGTGTACTTGCCCTGAGCGCCGATCGTCACGAGCATGGTCTTGCCATTGTTGGCCCATTCGGCGTTGCTCGTCGGTTCGTCGGCGTCGTAGGTGTGGATGATCACGTCGAGGTCAGGGAACTTGGCGGCCAGCGCCTGGGCCTCCGAGATCGGACCGTAGAGCAGCACCACTTGCAGGTCCGAGGCCTGTTTCAGCTCGGGCAGCTTCTGCTGAAGCACGTCGGCAGGCGGCATCCATCGCCGAATCTCAGGGTCGGCCATCTGATCTTTGTGCTTGTCACCGACCAACCCGACGACGCCTACCCGGGTGTTTCCCACTTGGCGGACGAACGCCGGGTAGACAAGTTTCTCCTTGTGCCAATCTTCGGTAATGTCCAAGTTCAAGCTGACGACGCGCGGCTCGGCTGGCCTGTCGACGTTGATCAGCATTCCCATGAGACCGACAAAGCCGTTGCGTACGGCGATGTCTTCGGGAGCGATGTTTAACACGGTGTAGCGCATTCGTTGCATGGCTAGCAGGGCCACTTCCATTTTGGCCCCAGCCTGTTCGGCGCCGGCGACGAACTTGATGTGAGCGGTCTGCCGGCTGTGGTTGTCGAGCACGCCGCCGAGATCGAGGCAGAGCGTCGGCCATTGCCGCTGGCTCAAGCTGCGAATGAACGTCATGCGGCGGGCGAGTCCGCCCTTTTGGAACTCAGGCGAGCAGCCGCACGGTTCGAGGTAGCCCCACTGTTGACCAGAAAAAACAATGACCGCGTCGGGCTTCGGCCAGTCGCGAAACAACTCCAGGCGCTGGTCCAGCTTGGCCGTTGGTTTCCCTTGAGGCGGGGTTGGGTTGCCGCCCGAACAGACGACGCAGGCCACTGCCGTGGCGACGATTCCAGCGAACGCGATACCAATCGAGCGAATGTACACAAACGGCTCCTTCCGTTTTCCTGCGGCCTGGTCACTGACTGACGCTGCCTCGGACCGGAATCTTGATCAGCTTGGCAGACTCGTGCGTAGTTTCCAGTTCGATGGTGCCGCGAAAGTCGCCGCCCGGCGCCCCCGCCGGCACCTCGACGGTCAGACGATAGAAGTTCTTTGCCGATTCGGACGGCTTCAACGAAACTTTGAGGAAAGCAACGGGCACCTTGGCCACTTTGACCTCGACCGGATCGGGCGTGCGGACCTTGATGAACAGGTTCTTCGTGCCGCCTTGGTTCACCTTGACGGTTTGGAAATCTATGCGGTCGTCCGGTGTGAGGATCACGTCGCCGACCACCTGGCCGGCGACCGTGAGGTCGAGCGTCGGCCGTTCGGCGTAGTTCGTCTTGAGTGTGAGCTTGCCGCCGAACGGGCCGATCGGCAGCCCGGGTTTTACCTCCACGATCACTTTAGCGCCGCTTTTTGCTTCCATGAGGCTGAGATAGTCTGCAGTCGCCGGTTCGAACGTCGCTGTGATCAGTTCGTTCGATGTGTCGAACCCGGTGAGTTCCAGGTTGTCCAGTTTTCTCGAATACACGTACATGCTCTGAGTGGTCGATTCGCTGCTGCGGGCTTCGTCGAACTGAACCTGAATCAGGGTCTGTTCTACGAAGGCGACAATCTTGCCCGAGACAAATGTCTCGACAATAGGCAACGCTACGTCGTTGCTCAGTATCTTGGCGCTGGTGCGAAAATCGCCCGCCCGAAGCTCTGTGTCCCACGACATTTCAACGGCGGCTGACTGGCCCGGTGGAACCCGGATCGCCTCGGTCGGCGGCAAACCCTTCTTCGGTTCCCACAACAAGTGGGCCAGCTTGACGCTCGTGCAACCACACGATGTGTTGGCGATGCGCAGCTCGAGATCCCCTTCACCCTCGTTCTTCACGTTGAAGACGTGCGTGCCTTTCTGCTGCTGGTCCATGGTTCCGAAGTCGAACTCAGTCACGTCGAGCACAGCCTTGGGCGGCGGGCCCTTGGGCGGCTTGGGTAGCTCCAACTGGCCGTTGCCAGCCGATTCGCTCGGTTCTTCGCCCGGCGAACGAAAACGCCCCCAAGCCAGAAAGGATGCGACCGCTACAACAACAACGACGCCGACAAGTCGCTTCATACGTCTTCTCCTCGGATCACCTCAGCCAGTATTCGGAAGATGATGGATCATGACTACGTCATTCTAATTGGGCATCAACTGCTTGCAAGGCGGGGCTCCGAATGGGGTGTATTCCCGTAGCTGCGCCTCGCTCGTTTAACCCGCAGCCGCAGGCGAGGTCGTGTTTGATCCGTGCAATTCGCACGATGCCGACCTCGCCTGCGGCTGCGGGTTAAGCGAGCGACGAATGCAATTACGGGTATGCACCC
>Ga0185317_100082_pt1 | contig 38680 bp, 37 predicted proteins | sample DevilsHole_FD_128020 | JGI IMG/M metagenome (GOLD analysis project Ga0185317, IMG submission 128020) | Groundwater microbial communities from Devils Hole, Nevada to study Microbial Dark Matter (Phase II) - Devils Hole (SPADES assembly)... | ecosystem: Environmental > Aquatic > Deep subsurface >...
CTCTCCCCCCTCTCCCCCTCCCCCAGAAACAGCAGCAGGTCATAACCCTTGTGCTGTCTGGGTTTCAAAATTTTCAAAAAAAATTTCCCAAATAGCTTGACAAACTCCAGAAGCTAGTTTTAAGATAATAAACGTCAAGGCAATGGGGTGTCGCCAAGTGGTAAGGCAGCTGGTTTTGGTCCAGCCATTCCGAGGTTCGAATCCTTGCACCCCAGTTAAAACTTTCTTACCCGCACAGACGCCGAGGGCCCAGAGACACAGGACATAGGGCCCAAGTATCCTGGCTCTAAGTTATAGGTTTTCTAGCACTAGCCACTTAGGGCGCGGACATGGGCATCATCCCATTGGGCATCATCACATGCGCCAGGGGCCATGCGCCGGGGGCCATGTGCCGGAGGCCATGCGCCGTGGGCCATGCGCCATGACATTAATGTCCTGACCTAAATGACAAGTGCTGTATCTGCTGACTGCGCCCGCAACCTGAGATCCTCACATAGGCAGGATAGCAGTCTTTGTTAAAAAATTAAGGAATAATGCTGGCAGCGTGTTAACACTCAGCAGCGAGGGTGGAATCCTAAGAACAAAGCTGCACGCCTGGAACACTCAAGGGCGAAAACAAGTTTAGATTTTGGGTTTTGGCTATTGTTGGCCTTGGGAATTCACACATTTAAGTTTCACATTTTTCTGATTGTCCGCAGGGTGCGCCCCTCAAATGTAGTTAAAGGCAGGTAGCTGGCGTAATATACATACAGCAAAAAAGGTGCAATATGCCAGCTTTAGTGTGTGCTCACTTGGCACAGACCCGCTCTTTGGTGTCTTTTGAGGACAACTTCACAGATTTCGTCAGCGGTCAGGGTGACGGTTCAGACCTTGACAAATTCACCCCTAACCCCTCTAACCGGGAGACAAACAAGCCGGGAGATCAGAAAAAACAGATTCTGTTTATCGATCCTGCGGTTCCCAACCGTGAGAGCTTGATTTCCGCGACGCTGCAGGGGGTAGAGACGGTGACAATTAGCGTCATTGATGCTAATGAAACTCCGACAGATATCAGCCTTGACGGTGCCGGTGTTGCCGAGAATTGCGCCACCGGCACAGTTATCGGCAATCTGTCTGTGGCTGACTCCGATGCCGGTGATCGCCTGGACGCTGCTGGATGATGCCGGTGGGTGCTTGTTGCTGGAAGCCAACCAGCTCAAGGTTGCGGATAGCGGCGGCTTGAGTTTAGAGAAAACTTTGACAATTAGCGTCATTGATGCTAATGAAACTCCGACAGATATCAGCCTTGACGGTGCCGGTGTTGCCGAGAATTGCGCCACCGGCACAGTTATCGGCAATCTGTCTGTGGCTGACTCCGATGCCGGTGATCGCCTGGACGCTGCTGGATGATGCCGGTGGGTGCTTGTTGCTGGAAGCCAACCAGCTCAAGGTTGCGGATAGCGGCTTGCTGGATTTCCACAGTGCCGGTGAGCATACTGTTCGGGTTTTTGCGGCGGATAGGCGGAAAAGGGGTTGAAGTTTTGTCAGTGATGGTGATGGTGCAAAACTTCGTCACCCAAACAGCGAATTTAATTGAGGGAGTTTCAAACGCTTCTCAGGTAGGGATTGTTGAGGCTGTCGTGGGGGCGCTCGCCAGTGAAATTTTGGCCGGTGGCACTCTGGATTTAAGCGAAACTGAGCAGTTGCTTCCGATTATTGAGGAAGCGGCAGCAGCAGCGCAAGAGATTGATGCCGGTGTAGACGCGCAGCAATTGCTGGATATTGCGGAGCAAGTGGCTACAGTTATGGCAGAGGCGAATCAGCGCATTAAAAATGTTGTTGTCGCTACGCCTAATGCCACAATTGCGCTAGAAATTGCCCGCGTACAATTTGTAGCGCTGGGCGAGACAAGCCAAAAGATTAAAACAGCGGCTGCTGGGAACAAATCCATTGAGGATGTGCTGGCTGAAAATACCGGCGCGGTTTTGGATGAGCGGATTCAATCTGCTTTGGGTGGCGAGAATACTGCAGCCGGTGGGGAGGACAGTGTTGCAACTGAATCGGCGACTGTTCCCACTGAACCGGCAATTCCGGCGACTGTTGTCACTGAACCGGCAATTGTTTTTACTGAACCTAATGCCGCTGCGACTGAACCGGCGACTGTTCCCACTGAACCGGCAATTGTTCCTACTGAACGAATACCAATGCCGGCGGGGAAAATGTCACCACCAACGCGGGAGTTGTCACCCTTCCAGGCGGCGACAGCAGCAATGCCGGTGGCAGCAATAGCAATGCCGGTGGCAGCAATAGCAATGCCGGTGGCAGCAATAGCAATGCCAGCGGCAGTAATAGCTTTTAGTTATCAGCGTCTAGGTAAGAGGTATTCCCAGTCGCCAGCCATTGTGAGCAAGCAAAACCTAATTCAGTTTCAGCCAATTGCTCGTACTTTAAACAATCATCAGCAGTTAAGGTTTTTTCCAACGTCCTTTTTGGCCCTTATTAATGAAGGTTTGGGCTCCTCCATTCCACAAGGCTTCTCCTAGATGAATACTTTTTTCCCCATTTTTCTTCATCCATTCAAACGAAATTTGAGACTTGCTGGCCATTTGGATTCATTGATTGGAATATTCAAACTTCTAATTCAAATTGAACTTCCATTTCCCCAGTTCCTAATAACTATTAAGGATTTTACATGTACAGATAGAGTAACAGTGACTCTATAGAGTTGTCTACTGGTTGCCGCCAAATTTTACAAGTCTTAATATTTTTGTTCACTTACACCGCCACCCTGGCCAACGGCAGCCCCCTGCCAAGGAAAGCTGAACTTTTCTAACGGCACCTTTTCTGGCAACCCTGGAAATTTAGACCTTGGCACCATTAGCGTCAGGACTAACAGTGACCCCACTGTGGCCAACCCGATTCCCTTGGCAACGCTTTCAACACTTCAGGTGGCCCGCTGCACCGCCACCTTGGCCAACTGCGATCCCCTGCCCTACTGACTGCAATTTGACAGCTCTAGCACTAGCCACTTAGGGCGCGGACATGGGCAGTGGGCAATGGGGCGATCGGGCATTGGGGATGATCACATGCGCATGGGGCCATGCGGGCCATGCCCCATGCCATTAATGTCCTGACCTAAATGACAAGCGGCAAGGACATTCTCACAGGCGGCACCGGCAGCACCACGGGTGCTGGCATCATAGACAGGGAGCTCCAACCAACCACCAACCATGCCCGCCAACGCACCCACAATCCTCGCTCTTGACTTCGATGGCGTTCTCTGTGACGGACTGCTAGAATACTTCCAAGCCGCATGGCGCACGTACTGTCAAATATGGTCGCCCCCCAACCCCACACCGCCCCCAGATTTAGCTGCCGTTTTCTACCGGCTGCGCCCGGTTATCGAAACCGGCTGGGAGATGCCCGTGCTGATCCGCGCCTTACTGCTGGGAGTTACTGAACAAAAAATATTGCAAGACTGGCTAAACATCGCGCCGCAGCTATTAAGAGAAGAAAAACTCAACGCTACAGACATAGGCGCTAAACTCGATAGTTTGCGAGATCACTGGATTGCCGGTGATTTGGCAGACTGGCTGAGCTACCACCGATTCTACCCTGGCGTTGCCGAAAGATTGCAACAGCTGCTCGCGGATAACTCAGTCCTGCCGGTAATTATCACCACCAAAGAAGGGCGCTTCGTCCGCCAGCTATTGCAGCAGCAAGCCATCGACATGCCCGAAAAGTACATTTTTGGCAAAGAATTGAAGCGCCCCAAGCACTCTATTTTGCGAGAATTATTACAGGCGTATGCAGGCAATAGCGCGATCTGGTTTGTGGAAGACCGGCTGAAAACTCTGGAAATAGTCCAGCAGCAGCCAGACCTCACCGCCGTCAGGCTTTATCTGGCAGAATGGGGGTACAACACCCCGCAAGAGCGAGAATATGCTCGTCAAAATCCCGGCGTCACTCTGCTGTCCCTCTCGCAATTTGCCAGCGTTTTTTCAGACTGGACAGAGAAATAAAAACCGCAGATAAACGCAGATGAACGCAGATAATAATCAGCTTTTGCATGCGTTTATATGCGCTTAGAATACAGGTATCCAAAATCCTTGCATCCAAAATTATATGCTAGACATCACCAAACTCGCGCGGCAAATACCCGACATCAGCAAGCACCTGACGCAAGAAGCACTTGCGGCTGGCAAGCGCTTGGAATTAGCCCTGCAGCTAATGCAGAAAGCGGAAGCGCAAAATCAGGAATTGGTAGCGCGACAGCAGGAGTGGCGACACCGGCTGGTATTTACTAACGCCGAGCCGGTGGAGCCTCTTACCACTCGCAGTTACGTCGCCGCCCCAGAAAAAAAGCACACGGTTATCGCCACGGATGGATCTCAAATTGCCCCCAGCCAGCACGAAATTGCCTACTGCTATTTGATTAATGTAGGGCGTGCCGTGCTGCACTATGGCCAGAACCGGCACCCGGTGCTGGACAGCTTGCCAGAAGTATTTTACCGGCCAGAAGACCTTTACGAATCTCGCCAGTGGGGGATACGCACAGAGGAGTGGATGGGCTACCGGCGCACAGTGTCGGAGGCGAAAGTGCTCGCGGAACTGGGAATGGCGGTGTGGGGGGGAGCGACAGCGCCGCCGGTGCCAACGATCGCCCTGGTGGACGGTTCTCTGATATACTGGTTTCTGGAACCCCTGCCCTCAGAAGCTCGCGACCGCATCCTGTACGCGATTCTGGAAGGGTGGGACAAGCTGCAAGCAGCTGGGATTCCGATTGTCGGTTACCTGAGCGCCTCGCGCAGCATAGAAGCGATTAACTTTTTGCGCCTCATCGCTTGCCCTTACAGCACCCCGGACTGCTTCAGCCACTGTCCCCCCAGCCTGGAAACTGACGCCCAAGGTATGCTGAAAAAGGCACCCTGCCAGGTTTTCGATCCGGTGCGAGATACCACTCTGTGGGCGTCGCTGCTGCAGCCCGGACAGCGCAGTCCCTTATGGCGCAGTTCGGTTGCGATTTTAGACCTGTATGGCCCCCACACGATTTATTTTTGCTATGTTCATGTAGGGAGTGAAATTGCCCGCATTGAGGTGCCGGCTTGGGTGGCGGAAAATCCCGCAATGTTTGAGGGAGCTCTCAGCTTGACGCTGGCTCAGGTGCAAAAGGGCTACGGCTATCCCGTGGCTTTGGCGGAGGCGCACAATCAGGCGGTGGTGCGGGGTGCGGACAGGAACCGCTTCTTCGCCCTGCTGCAGCGGGAGATGATTAAAGCCGGTTTGAAAAATGTTGGAACTTCCTATAAGGAAACGCGCAAGCGAGGTAGTATTGCTTAAAGGTTTGAGGCGGTAACACCCATGACTCACGACAACCCAGATCTACCTGAACCTCTCAGTGATGAGGATATTGCCCTAGTCCGGGAGATTGAAGAGGGGCGGATGCTGCGCAAGCGCTTGTACGAGGCGCTCAACGGCTCCATGAAAGCGCTGTTCAGTCATTGCGAGTGGCGCGTCACCCGCTACGACAACGGCATGACGGAACTGCTGGTTCGCTGTCCGACTATGGTCGTGTATAAGCGGCTGAACGAAAAAGTGATTACTATCCAAAGCCGGTTGGAAAATACCGTCACCGTCAAGCACACTAAGTTTATTCTCTATTGCCCTAAAGATCCTGAAGCTTACTATGAGAACGAAATCACCTGCAGGGCGTGGATACAAATGAATAACTACCGGTCGATTTGGGATCTGGACTTCGATGATTTCAGTGACGAGGAAGATTATTATGACGGGCGCGATCAGTTATAGCTTTCTGGAGAGCCGCCGGTTGTCAGCTAGTAAGGCGGCAGTCTTTGCTATTTTATGCCGGTGATGGTGAGAGCCTTTTTTTTGTAATATCGGAAAGTGAGAAAGTTTTCCTTGCGTGTTTGACTCGCGGCAAAGGAGGTTTTAGGTATGGGAAGAGTCAGAGCTCACAAAATAAAAGGCTTTTGGATGGCGGACAGAATCTATGAGCGCAACGGCACCCACGTTGCTGTGTTCAGTAAGTATCACTGCGTTTTGGTGACTCGTCCCCCTGAAATCAAACGCAAAGATTGGCGCAAACGGGGATACCATCCGGTTGCCGTGCGCGATAAGAACCGGCACATTGTCTCGGAACCGGAACTTTGGTTCTGGCAACAGTTTGACCCGGGCGAGGAAACACCGGAAGAAGATTAGGTAATCCGGCTGTACGCTATCGCTTCCTGCCGGATAGTTCCTCTGGTGCCGGCGGCATAGGGGCTGGCGGCGCGGTGGGCCAGGCCACAGGCTGGCTCCAGGCTGCCGGTGCTGCTGGAACACCGGCAGTGGCCAGATTCCAGCCCCCAACCGCCGGCAATGATCAGCGCCGGCAATTCTCACCGGCGCGACAGCGGAATGGATGCCGGTGGCCCGCAGCGCACAATTACCCAAACGCCCCGGCTGTTGACAGCGCTCTGGCGACGCGCCAGAGAAGATTTGCGGATTTCTGCCTTTGAGGTACAAAAATTTATTTAATTTCACATTTTTTGTCAGTTGGCGGCTGTCACAGGCCACTAATGGCCTGCTTTACCCCGACCGAGATATGAAAAATAGCTGAAATGACAGCGAACCCTATGGGCGTCAGATTATTAAGTTTTGTGTGGAATGCTAGCGGCTGGGGCAGCGTCACACAAAGAAATGTGCTAGAAAGAGCTGTAACGGGGGTAGATTTTTTCGTCAACGCCGGTGCCGCCCAGAGGCTCTAGCCCCACCGCGCCCGCGCCACCGAGTCCCCCGCGCCTTGGACTGGCCCTAACCTGAGGCTAACAGCTAAAATAGAGACTCACCCCTAAACCCTCACAACCCAAAGTACCCTCCTTGAAGCGAAGCATGCCTGCAGAAACGACCGACGTTGTCCAGCAAAAGCAAAAAGCTCTGGACATGGTGCTCAACCATATTGAGCGCAGCTTTGGCAAAGGCTCAATCATGCGCCTGGGAGATGCCGCCCGCATGAAAGTGGAGACGGTTTCCACAGGGGCACTGCCCTTAGATTTGGCCCTGGGCGGAGGTTTGCCCAAGGCGCGGGTGATTGAGATATATGGCCCAGAAAGCTGCGGAAAGACGACACTGGCGCTGCACGCGATCGCAGAAGTGCAAAAAGCCGGTGGCATAGCCGCCTTTGTCGATGCCGAACACGCCCTAGATCCGACTTACGCAGCGGCGCTCAACGTCGATACTGAAAACCTGCTGGTTTCCCAACCCGACACCGGCGAAATGGCGCTGGAAATTGTCGATCAGCTCGTTCGCTCTGCCGCCGTCGATATTGTGGTGGTGGACTCCGTGGCGGCGCTGGTTCCCCGCGCTGAAATCGAAGGCGATATGGGAGACGCCCACATGGGCTTGCAGGCTCGCTTGATGAGCCAAGCCCTGCGCAAGATCACTGGCAGCATTGGCAAATCCGGCTGTATTGTGATTTTCCTCAACCAGCTGCGCCAAAAAATTGGCGTCACCTACGGCAACCCAGAAGTGACTACCGGCGGTAACGCCCTGAAATTCTACGCCTCCGTGCGCCTGGACATTCGCCGCAAGGAAGCCTTGAAAAAAGGTTCCGAAGAATACGGCGTCCGCGTCCGAGTCAAAGTCTCTAAAAACAAGGTGGCTCCTCCTTTCCGATCCGCTGAGTTTGACATCCTGTTTGGCAAAGGCATTTCCCGGATAGGCTGCCTGTTCGACATCGCCGATGAAACCCGCGTCATTGTCCGCAAAGGCACTTGGTTCAACTATAACGGTGAGAACATCGGTCAGGGGCGGGAAAACGCTCTCAAGTACCTGGAAGACAAACCGGCACTGCTTGCCAAGATCGAGCAGCAAGTTCGGGAAAAACTGGAGGCGGGAGCCGTTGTCTCCGCCACTAAAGTTGCCCCTGGTGAATCTCAAGAAGAAGAACAAGAAGAAGTTTTTGAGGATGTGGAATAACTGAAATCCTGCCTCCTTGGGCTTCCCCACGCCCTTTGGTCAGCCTTAGATAATCATGTCTTTAAATTGCACTATTCCTGCATAAAATAGCGACGTATATTAGCGTCTTTTGCAGCTATGATATGCAGGTTTATTATTTTTTTACGCTGCTGCAGAGACTTTCCGTCACCCCGGAGGGCCATTTATAGCGTTTTTCGTATGAGTGAGGTACTGAGAAACCCGGTTTCTTTAAGAAACCGGGTTTCTGGGGTGTACTTCATCGAAACCCGCGCTTAGATGAGTTCGGCGCTCACCCGCAGTCTGCCACAAAATCGATTTCGCAGCTTTTGGGGGGGTGGACATTTGCCAGAGCGCTGCTGTAAAGTAAGCAATGTCCACTGCGACCGCAGTCGGGCGGGCCGGGGCCCTGATATGATCTCGGAAGCGCACCGACAGAGTTTTTCCCGTCACGCACAAAACCTGCAACTCTCAACAGCCGAGTTCCCCGCAATGGCTTGCTACCAGGCGATCCCAAAATCTAGCAATTGGAGAGCGGAGCAATTAGTTGTGCGGCGCTTTCTATAGATTTAATAAAATTCGAGCTGCCGGTTGAGAGCGGGCTTTCTCGGGGGCTTTTCGCGGCTAGGACTCAAACGGTTGACTGCCATAGCCGAATTTCCAGGCAAGTCCCTGACAGGGGGAATGGCCATGATAAAATCGGAGTGTTGATTGCCAAGCCTTCCGGCAGAATGGGGAGAGCGGAAACCTGTTATTTTTAGTCTGTCCGATTTTCCTAATTCTATAATGGTTCAACCGTTCCCATCCAGGCGTGAAGCGATCTGATAGCTATTCGGGCTCTTCCGGCGAAGATGATTCAATGACGAACGCTTTTTCCCACATCGCACTGCATCTTTCTCATGTCTGATTCTCCGACTGCAATTCCTAGCGACCGCAAGCTTTCCAAAGTGGAAGGCATCAAGGAGCGCAGCAACTTTTTGCGGGAACCCCTCGCCACTGAGCTGCTGCAAGACACCACCCACTTCAGCGAAGACGCGGTTCAGATTCTCAAATTTCACGGTTCGTACCAGCAGGACAACCGGGACAATCGGGTCAAGGGGCAAGAAAAGGACTACCAGTTCATGCTGCGCACCCGCAACCCAGGCGGGTTCATTCCGCCGCAGCTGTATCTCACCTTAGACCGGCTCGCTGACGAGGTAGGCAACGGCACCCTGCGGGCCACGACGCGCCAAGGCTTCCAGCTGCACGGCGTCCTCAAGAAAAACCTGAAGGCGACGCTCTCCGCCATTATCAAAAGCATGGGGTCAACCCTGGGGGCGTGCGGCGACCTGAACCGCAACGTCATGGCACCGCCGGCTCCGTTCCACAACCGCCACGACTACGACTGCGCCAGGAGGTACGCTAACAATATCGCCGATCTGCTCGCACCTCAAACCGGCGCTTACTACGAGATTTGGCTGGATGGGGAAAAAGCGATCGTCGGCGAAGAAAACCCTGCCGTCAGAGAGGCGCGGCAGCAGAATGTCAACGGCACTATTTTCCCCGAGGGCGAGGAGCCGATTTACGGCAAGCACTACATGCCTCGCAAGTTCAAGTGCAGCGTCACCGTACCGGGGGACAATTCTATTGACCTCTACTCCCAAGACCTGAGCTTGGTGGTGATCACCAAACCCACCGGCGAGCTGGAGGGCTTTGACGTGTTTGCCGGTGGCGGATTGGGGCGCACACACAACAAAGAGGACACCTTCGCCCGTCTGGCTGAGCCAATTGGCTTTGTGGCCAAAGAACATATCTACGACCTGGTGAAGGCGATTGTTGCCACCCAGCGGGATTATGGAGATCGGGCTGACCGGCGTCACGCTCGCTTAAAATACCTAATCCAGGACTGGGGCACCGACAAGTTTCGCAGCGTCGTCGAGAAATATTTTGGCCAACCGCTCGAAACGTTCAGACCGCTGCCGCCCTGGAAGTACGAAGACTTCCTGGGATGGCACGATATGGGCGACGGCAAGCTGTTTGTCGGCATTTCTATTGAAAATGGCCGGATTAAGGATGAGGGCAGCTTGCAGCTGAAAACGGCGCTGCGAGAAATAGTGGAGAAGTTTCAGCTGCCTATGTTGGTGACGCCGCACCAAAATGTGATTGTCTACGAGATAGAACCCGCTAATCGCCAGGAGATCCAGCAAATTCTAGACCGCTGCGGCGTCAAGAAGGAAACCGACATCGACCAGCTGGTGCGCTATTCTATGGCTTGCCCCGCTTTGCCCACTTGCGCTTTGGCCATTACTGAATCAGAGCGGGCTATGCCTGGTATACTGGATCGGATTCGGGCGCTGCTGGACAAACTGGGCATGGAACATGAGCATTTCGTTGTGCGGATGACCGGCTGCCCTAACGGCTGCGCTCGCCCTTACATGGCGGAATTGGGGTTTGTCGGCAGTTCCCCCGAAGCCTATCAGGTTTGGCTGGGGGGTTCTCCTGACCAGACGCGGCTGGCAGAAGTTTATGTCAATAAGCTTCCGATCAGTGACCTGGAAACTTTTCTGGAGCCGATTTTTGTTTACTTTAAGCAAAAGCGGCAACCGGCAGAGAGTTTTGGGGATTTTTGTTTTCGCGTCGGTCTAGAATCCATCCGTCAGTTTACCTCTACCTATTCAGCTGCTTCCACGATGACAACTGATACAACTAACGAACAACAAGAAGTCAAACCAGAAGTTACCGCTCCCAGCGCTAACGAAGAGGCTGCTCCCGCTGAAGAAACTCCTATCGATCCCAATAAAATCCGCCACCGGGTTAGCCTTCGCCATGAAGTGTACATCGATCTCAAAGCAGAAGCGGAGCGCCAAGGTAAGCCTCTCGTCCAGCTGGCGACAGAAGCGATCGAGTCCTACCTCAGACAGGTGAAGGGGGAAGTCTAAAGGCGGCAAGGTCTGGCCGCCCCGACCTTCCCTTGAAGGGCTTTGCCCCCGGCGGTATGCGGGATTAGTTATCGAGCAGATGTCTAGCAGATGTCTCGACAGTCTCTGCCAACGCCGGTGCCTCACCTGGAGCTGTTTCACTTTTCACTTGAGTCCTACTTTCGGCTGATGGCTCAACTGCAACGGCTAGCGCTCGCACCCTCACTCGTCCACAACCAGCACATTCACCTGACTGCCCAACAGCAGCACTACTTGTGTCGGGTGCTGCGGTTGCGGGAGGGAGATCGCTTTATCGCCATCGATGGCCAAGGTCAGTGGTGGCTGGCCAAGCTCCTGCCTGTTGCGGCGTTTGCGCCAGCCTGCGCTGAAATTATGGAGCCGGTGCCTGCGCAAACCGAGCTGCCGGTGGATGTGACGCTGATCGCCGCCTTGCCGAAAGCAAATGGATTTGACGAAGTGGTGCGTCAGAGTACAGAACTGGGCGCGATCGCGATCGCGCCGGTGCTTTCCGAGCGCACCCTGCTCGTTCCCGGCACCCAGAAAATCGAACGCTGGCGGCGGATCGCTAAAGAAGCCGCTGAGCAATCCGAACGCCAATTGGTGCCGGCTGTTCTCGCTCCGGTGCCTTTTTCTCAAGCTTTGAGCGAACTTGCTGCTGCAGATGTTTCAACTCTTTACATTTGTGTGGCTCGTCAAACCTGCCCGCATCTACTGGATTGTCTGTGCGAGCAACAATCCCTCTCCCAAGTTCCGCCTGCCAACGACTCAAATCCAAAGCCTAATATTGTCATTGCCACCGGCCCCGAGGGAGGATGGACGACCGCCGAGGTGGAGCGGGCCATTGCCGCTGGCTTCCAACCCGTTTCCCTGGGCCGTCGCATCCTCAGGGCCGTCACCGCGCCTGTGGTTGCTCTCTCCCTGGTGGCTGCAGCCCTGGAATTAAAAATTAAAAATTAAAATACCATTAACCCTCTTGTCTGCTGCCGGTCGCTGATCTTAAATTTCCGGCGGGCCAATAGAGCTATAGCAAGATTAATCAGAAGTATATTAAGTAACTGCGTTCCCTGCTATTCATAAAATTCGCAGCGCACAGGCATTTATTTTTTTTATTATCCGGTTATTTAATCATATAATTTGCGGTGTGGCGGCTGCCACTTGAGGGCTGGCCAACCAATCGCCGGCGGAGCCCACCGAGAAGCATTCCCAGTAGGGCAGCGAACGCCAGCCCTATTGGGAACGAGAGACTTTCAAGATTGAGGCAGCAACTGCACCCGCAAAGGGCAGGAAAACCCCGGCTGCTAGCGGGCAGTTTTCACTTGATTGGCCATATCCAGGAACGAGTTCATGTTGGCACCCGGACGCCGGCGAGTGGAAGTTGAGGTGGAAACCAAATAGCGAGTGGCAAAACCTCCGACAGGCTCGGGCGCTTTCGCCGGCTCGGCTGCCTTCGGGGGTTGTGGCTTTGACTCTTTGGCTGGGGCTGCCTGTTGGGCTGGCTTAGCGGGTGCCGGTTCCGCCTTAGCTTTAGGCTCGGGGGCTGCCGGTTTGGCTGGCTCGGTTTTAGCAGCCTCAGCCTTCTGGTCTTTGGCCGCAGGGACAGAGGCTGAGCCCGAGTCGAATTCCAGAACGTATTCAGACTTGTTGAAGCCAAACAGTCTGCCGAAAAAGCCAAAAATGCCGGCAAACAAATTTTTGATGAAATCGAACATGGCCATAACTCCTAACGTGGACGTTAATGAACGCTACTGCTGTCCCCACAGCTTGCGATGAGGGGACTCTTGCCGATCAGACCCCGACCGCTGCGTGGAAGAATCGGATCTGGGATAATTATGAATTTTTCCTAAGTCTTATGATCAGACTGGGGGGATTTCTTCATAAAATTTAACATATTGCGCTGCTCAAAGCCTCTCTTTTCCCCTAAATGGGCAGCAGCGCCCTAATTTTCCTTTACAATTCTCCACAAGCTTTTAAGACAGGCTGCCGGTCTGCCGCTGGCCCACACCGCTGTTGCGCCCGGGGCCTTTTAAGTAACAAATTAAACGTAATTTAGATAAAAAGAGCCAGCCGGTTTGCGGACTGGCTGCCCTCAGATGGCTGGGAGCCGGAAGCAGGTCTATGCTTGGAGCAGGCGATCTTTTTCAGGCGAAATGAAAAGTTCAAACAACCGCAATCCAGTCCTGCTGGTTCACGGCATCTGGGACACTTCCGCGATATTTAACACAATGTCCGCATACTTGAGCCAGCGGGGGTGGTCTGTGTGCGCCCTCAACCTCACCCCGAATAACGGAGACAAATGCCTTGACCATCTGGCGGAACAGGTCGCGGATTGCGCAGCCAACACCTTTGGGCCAGAACAGCCCTTCGATCTGGTCGGTTTCAGCATGGGCGGGATTGTCAGCCGGTACTACTTGCAGCGCCTGGGCGGAATTGACCGCGTGCAGCGGTTTATCACTATTTCCTCCCCTCACGGCGGGACTTGGACCGGCTACGGTTCAGGGCGACCGGGCTGCGTCCAGATGCGTCCTGACAGCCCGTTCCTGCGGGATTTGAATCGGGATGTGGCGGTGCTGGAAAAGCTGAATTTCACCTCCATCTGGACGCCTTACGACCTGATGATTTTGCCGGCAACCAGTTCCAAAATGCCGGTGGGGCGAGAAATCATTGTGCCGGTTCCTTTGCACGCAATGATGGTGAAGCACCCCAAAGTTATGGCAGCAGTGGCTGAGGCGCTGGCGGAACCCGTTAAGGTTCGGGGTGAAAAAGTTAGCGTAAAATCTCTGTAGCGTTTTTCATCCTTTGTGAGATACTTAGAAACCCGGTTTCTTAAAGAAACCGGGTTTCTTATGGTCACAGCAAAGAATCGCAGTCAACCCGCCCCTACGCCGGTGTGGAAATAGGATATTTGGCTGCGCTACTGCGAGTGCGGCACCTATTTCTGAGATAATAGGAGGTTCAACTATAGCGAGTCTAAATCATTCGCGTAAATTTCAGAACCCCGGTTTCTTTAAGAAACCGGGGTTCTGGCCCACCAGCGGGTGCGCAAATCATTTAGAACTGCTGTAGCCACAAGCTAGGAACTAATAACTAACACTCTCATGCACAGCGCTTCTCACCGCAACCCAGTGTTGCTGATTCACGGAATCTTTATCAATTCGGCGGTTTTCCACAGAATGTCTGCCTATTTAACAGAGCTGGGCTGGGAGGTTCACGCCCTCGACCTGCCGATTAACGATACTGCTTTGGGACTTGACCGGCTGGCGGAGCGAGTTGCGGATTATGCAAACAATAAGTTTGGGCGACAGCGGCCAATTGATATCGTGGGCTTCAGTATGGGGGGGCTGGTGAGCCGGTACTATGTGCAGCGCTTGGGGGGAATTGAGCGGGTGCAGCGCTTGATTGCAATTTCGTCTCCGCACAACGGCACCTGGATGGCGCACTGTCTGGAAAGTCTGACCACCGTTCAGATGCGCCCAGGTAGCGCTTTTCTGGAGGATTTGAATGGGGATGCCGGCATGCTGGAAAGGCTGAATTTTACCTCGATTTGGACAGATTGGGATTTCATTATTGTGCCGGCATCTAGCTCGCAAATGCCGGTGGGCAAACAGGTTAAGGTGCCTGTTTTCGCCCACCCTTTGATGCCTTGGCACCCAAAAACTTTGGAGGCTGTGGCTGAGGCGCTCAGGGTGCCGGTTAAACCACATCCCCCACTTGTGCGCACTCTTGAACGCCAAAAATCGCTTCAGGGTGGCAGTAATATTTAAATTCCAGCACGTTATAAAACGGGTCTTCTAAAAAGAAAGTGCGGTGTTCCAGAGGCGAGCCGGTAAACCGGCGCTTGGGCTGTTCTCTAAAGGGCAGCTGTTTTTGCTGCGCGCGTTCTAATAAGGCTTCCCAGTCGGATTCGGTGGTAAAGATTAAGCCGAAGTGTCTGGGATAAATGGTTTTCTGACGGGTGAGGGGTTCTTTGGTGAGGTGGGCGACAATTTGATGCCCGCAGAGGTTGAGAATCACCGAGGTGGGGGATTCGCGCCCGACTAGGCAGCCGAGTCCGCCGGCGTAGAATGCTTTGGTTTCGGCGATATCGGTGACGGGAAAGGCAAGATGAAATATAACTGCGTTCATGGCTGATTTATTTTAACCGAACATGGCGTAGGACAGGCGTCTCGTGAACCCCACCCCCCAACCCCTCCCCGCCTGCGGGGAGGGGGAGTAAGAGGGGATTTTCGTTCTCGTGCAAAAATCCTGACGTAGGACAGGCGTTCCCTCCGACCTTACCCTTGTGCACAGGCGCTCTGGCCTGTGCTACGGGAAAAAAGGGGACGTTAACCTTACCCTTGTGCACAGGCGCTCTGGCCTGTGCTACGGGAAAAAAGGGGAAGTTAAGCTATATTCTGGCAAACCTAAGACGCTGTTGACTTTTTGCTAATGCTATCTACTATTTATTCCCTAAATCCCTGGCTGGTTGCGGTTGGCTTAAATACCGTTTTGCTGGCGATTGCCTACTTCGCCCCCAAAAAATTGCTCACGCCGGCTGGGCTGTTGCACGCCTGGGCGCTGGGCGTCATTATCTGGGGGACTTTGGGGTGGCAAGGATATGCGGTGGTGATGTTCTATTTTCTCGTGGGTTCGGCAGTGACGCGCATCGGGATGGCCGAAAAGGAGGCGGCTGGGATTGCGGAAAAGCGGTCGGGTGCCAGAGGGCCAGAAAATGTCTGGGGTTCGGCGCTCACCGGCACGCTCTGCGCTTTGGGAGTGTTTATTATACCTTTTTTTGAGCCTTCTGTCAAGGGGGGGGTGGCGGTGTCGCTGCTGCTGCTGGGCTATGTGGCCAGTTTTAGCACCAAGCTGTCGGACACTTGCGCCAGCGAGGTGGGGAAGGTGTACGGGAAGCGGACATTTCTGATTACCACGCTGCAGCCGGTGCCCAAGGGGACGGAAGGGGCGGTGAGTCTGGAGGGGACACTTGCCGGTGTGGCGGCGTCAGCGGCGATGGCGCTGGTTGGCTGGGGTGTGGGGATGGTGGATTTGACAGGCGTGCTGTTTTGTGTTATTGCGGCTTTTGTTGCCACCAACATAGAAAGTGTGATTGGCGCGACGGTGCAATCGCAGTTTGAGTGGCTGACGAATGAGGTGGTGAATTTTATTAATACGCTGACGGGGGCGCTGGTGGCTATTATATTAGCTCAGCTGTGGAGTTACTGGCAGGGGCTGATGTTTTAGGGGTGGATTTGGGGGATTTGAGGTTCAAGGTTTCTGCGTTCTATGGCTCTTGCTCAATGCTACTGGCTAGCCCAATCTCTAGCTTGCGAGCACCTTGCTCTAGAAGCTAGCATACTCTTGGTAAAAGCTACACCAGCGGGCATGTTATTGATTGGCCCACACCGGCAGACCTACTCTTGATTTGGCCACACCGGCAGCCAGAGGCTACTATGGATGCAAGCTACACCGACGGGCATACTATGGGTTCGGCTACCCCGGCTAGCCGAGGCTATTCTTAGTTGGGCCACACCGACGGACTGACGCAATCAGGCGGGTTATATATAGCGTTTCTCAGATTAGTGAGGTACTGAGAAACCTGGTTTCTTTAAGAAACCGGGTTTCTGGCCCTCACGTACATCAAACTGAGAACCGCTATATAGCGTTTCTCAGATTAGTGTGCTACGGAGAAACTCGGTACGGGCGGGCTTTTGTGCCACCGGCACTACGAAATCGGGTTGATGGGCCATATTACATCAAACTGAGAACCGCTATAAACATAAAAAAAGTATAAAATTTTTTTCAATACAACCCTCGCACATAATATGCTAGGAACACACTGGCTGATGGATTCACTGAAGATCGTCACCCAATTATAGCAGTGGCCACTTGGGCAACGGACATTCCGGCCTCCCTTGCTTCAGAACGACCGAGTTACCCAGCTCCAGAGCTTCTGTTGTCCTAACCAATATGGCTACTGATATATCTGACACAAAGGAGTTGTCAATGGCTACCGTAATAGATGAACTCTTAGGTAAGAAGTTCCGCTTTCAATCAAACAATTACCGCGATCGTTACCTGCGGCACCAAAATTATCGGATTAAGCTCGATCCCAATGACGGCAGTGGATTATACCAGTTAGATAGTTCATTCCGTATAGTCCCAGGTCTTGCGGGAACTGGGATTAGCTTACAGTCTGAGAACTACCCAGACCATTACATCCGCCACACTAACTCTGAGTGCTATATTCACAAGTCAGACGGCAGTGACTTGTTCAAGAAAGACGCTTCGTGGAATCCTCAACGAGGATTGGCTAATGCTCAAGGGTTCTCCTTTGAGTCGGTAAACTACCCCGGATTCTTCATCCGGCATAGCTTCTTTTTGGGGCGGATTGATCGTCGGGACGGCTCAGGATTATTCGATCAAGATGCGACTTGGTTGCCTATTTTATTAGAAGCTCCGCCGCCGCAAATCCAATGGATTGCGATCAAAAGTGCGGCCAATGGTGCGGTATTGGATGTGGCAGGGGGTCAAGCAAAACCCGAAAACAATGTGTTACTGTACGCCTATAATGGTGGTAATCACCAACAATGGCAAATTACCGCTGACGGAGTGATTAAGAGCAAGTTGGGCAACTATGCTCTCGATATTAAGGAGGTTCCCGGTTGGGCAAACAAATTGTTGGTAATTAATCCCATTAATGGCAGTCCTACCCAGAAATGGGTTCTTGGCGCTGATGGCACGATTAAAAATCAAAGCAATGGGTTTGCGATCAGCTCCTATACTGCGGACAGTGCTCAAGTAGGTATTGTATACTATTTGGCCAATCCAGCTCAACCCATTGAAAAATGGGTAGTGGTGAATGCTTAATTCCTGATTAATATCAATCGTGACATGAACCCGTCCTAGGAATTGCTGGGGCGGGTTTTTGTATATTTTCTAAGGGGCGAGGCAATGATATAGCGTTTATATTTAAATTGTGACACCGCAGAAACCCGGTTTCTTAAAGAAACCGGGTTTCTGGCCCCCACGGGTTTTCCCCTCCCGGTGAACTGCGAGGGGTTGGGGGTTGGGGAAAAACCCCACATCAATTCGCCAATCATTTTATTCACCGGCACAATCAATCCCCAGCAACCGAGAGCGCACCTCCCAATTCCTCACCCCCCCAAATACCGCCGGACAAAACTCTCCAGAGACTCCATCTTCATATTAAAAATCCTCTCCAAATTTTCAATCTCATCCGGCGTGCAGAAAAACTCATTTGCCAGCAACACCCGCAGCGTTCCCAGAGACTTTTGCAGCCGGGGGTTCAACAGCCCCAACCCATTCCGCAACCCATCAAACACAAACAGCGGCGGATTGACAATCACCGGCTCCCGCTTAAAAACGCGCCCAAAAATGCGAGGGACATCCTCCCTCATCAAAATCTCTGGACCCCCCACCGGCAAAACTTGATTCCGCGCACCCGCCACCGAAACCGAATCCACCGCAATCTTCGCCAAATCATCCGCACTCACAACAGACGAGCGATTTTTCGCGTCCCCGAGCAGCAGATAAATCCCCGTATCCCGGAACCGTTCCGCCAGCGGTAACAAATTCGACGCAAAACCAGACGGACGCAGAATCGTATAACTCAACCCACTCGCTTGCAGGTATTTTTCCACCTCCCGCTTCGCCTTAAACACCGGCGCATCCTCATAGCCCCGATCCGCACCCAGCACGGAGATAAACACAAAGTGCTGCACCCCCGCCTCCTTAGCGAAATCAATCAAATCGATATTCGCCCGATAGTCAAGTTCTTGAGCGCCCCCACTCGCCTCATTCGATCCGTGAGAGCTTATCACATATCGCACTTTTTGGCAAGCCTTGCGAATATCCCGCTCCTGGCGCAAATCCCCAATAAAAATATCCGCACCGCGCTCCTCCAACTCCCCATAGCGAGAAGTCAGGCGGACAAACGCCCGCACCGGCATCTCCCGGTCGCGCAGCACCCGCACAATTCGCCAGCCCAATCCGCCGGTGGCTCCCGTAACTAAAAACATATTTCCTTATCAACTCAAAATGGCACTACTTTGGGAGATTCTAATCAATCTCCCAAAAAAATGCCTTCAAGTGGCACAAGCATCCGCGCCATCTTGTGTCACCGGCACTCTGCGCCGGTGCGGTTTCTCCCTCAGGACTTACGCAGCGACCTCAATTGTGGGGTGGGTTACGCGCAACGCGAGCCCCACCCTACAGATAGAGGCTCTCTCTTCCTTGGCGCACGGGCGCGTCGGGCGCGGTTTCTCCCTAAAACTCCACAATCACCGGCGCGTGATCGCTCGGTTTTTCCAACTTCCTGGGAGCCTTATCAATCGCGCACCCCTGACAGCGCTCATAAAGCCCCGGCGTCAGATACACATGATCGATGCGCCAGCCCATATTCCGGCGGAACGCAACCGCCCGGTAGTCCCACCAGCTGTAGTGACCCCCCTCCGCCGTGAACTTGCGAAACGCATCCGCCAGTCCCAGTTCCAGCACCGCCCGCAACGCTAAGCGCTCAGGCTCAGACGCCATCACCTGGTTGGCACAAGCCACCGGATTGTAAATGTCCCGGTCTTCCAGGGCCACATTGAAATCCCCGCAAATGCACAAATCAGGATTTTTGTCAAGCAGTGTTTTGAGGTATTCCCGCAGCACTTTCAGCCAGCTTAACTTGTAGGAGTATTTTTCGCTCCCCACCGCTTCCCCATTTGGCACATATACATTGACAATGCGGACACCGGCAACAACGCCGGAGATCGCGCGTTTTTGCGCGTCAAAATCCGCCACATCGGGGCCGAGTGTGGGCGCAAAGCCGGTGCGGAGATCCTCCACCGGCAGCCGGCTGAAAATCGCCACGCCGTTATAGGACTTCTGCCCAGAAACATAAACGTGATAGCCCAGCTGCTCAAACGGCGAGCGCGGGAAATCCGCATCTACCACCTTAGTTTCTTGCAAGCAGAGCACATCTAGCGGATTTGTTTGCAACCATGACGTTACATGCTCCAGGCGGGTGCGAATCGAATTAACATTCCAGGTGGCAATTTTCATTGACGTTGCTGCCAACTCAGATAATTTCCGGCATCCCTTCCGTATTAGCTGCCGGTGCTGCGGGTTTCCTGTGCGCCCACAGAGACGGGGCTACCACTTGACCTTGCAAACCTACCGTTTGAATTGCTTGCGCAACTCCTGGGTAGTCAGGAACCCCGAAGTCATCACAAAACAGCCATCCCCCCGGTTTTAGCTTGGGATACCAGTTCAATAAATCTGATTTTACACCCTCGTAACTGTGGTCAGCATCTATGAAAACCAGGTCAAAATATTCGGCAGCAAATTTACCAGAAGCTTCATTGGTACTCATCACGAGGACGCGAACTTTGTCCCTGACTCCAAACGCTTCGATATTTTTTGCGATCGCGTCAATATTCTTTTTAACTATCTCTTCTATCGGCGGCTTCTTCTCGCCCGGGCGAATAATTGTTCCGCGAAACATATCCACACAATACAGGATACTGTCGGGAGGCATCACGGAAGCAATCGCCACGCTGCTTTTCCCTTGAAAAGAGCCCAGTTCGGCAACCCTTGCTCCAGGGGGTAATTGCTTGACTGCAGTTTGGATAGCAATCGCTTCTTCCAGATCGAACCAGCCCGTAAGCCGCATCCATTCTCGCAAGCCGGTCAACTCAGTAAAGTCGTATTTATTCATGTTCAATTTCTCTGGCGATATTTTTTTGCAATCCAGCGTCATTAGCAATTCCTTTCAGAGCCTTCTCAGTTGAGTAGGCCCCAGAAACCCGGTTTCTTTAAGAAACCGGGTTTCTGTTTCGCGTCTTTGTTCTGGATCGCGCAACTCAAATCGCCCGCTTTTTGGGAGAAGCGGATATTTTCCCGATAGTCCACCGGACAGTCAATCACCGAGGGAACGTCCTGAGCGAGAGCCTCCTTGAGAGTGGGAATCAGGTCAGCAGCGGAAGAAATCCGGTAGCCCTTCAGGCCCATGCTTTCGGCGAATTTGACAAAATCGGGATTGCCGAAATGGACGAAGGCGGAATCACCGTAGTGATTGTGTTGCTTCCACTCAATCAAGCCGTAGCCGCCATCATTGAAAATGATAGTGACAAACGCCGTGCCGACGCGCAGAGCAGTTTCCAACTCCTGGCAGTTCATCATAAAGCCGCCATCGCCGGTTGCCGCCACAATTTTCCGGTCGGGATAGACCAGTTTAGCCGCCATAGCGCCGGGGATAGCAATGCCCATTGCCGCGAAACCATTGGAAATCAAGCAAGTATTGGGCCGGTCGCAGTGGTAGTGGCGGGCGATCCACATCTTGTGGGCACCCACATCAGAGATGACAATATCTTCAGGGCCCATCACCTGACGCAAGTCATAGATGAGCTTTTGCGGCTTAATGGGGAACCCGTCGTCATTGGCATACTGCTCGTAATCCGCGCGAATATCCGCCCGCAACTCAATGGCATAGGGGTCGGGTTTCCCCTGCCGGTCGGCGCGGCGCACAATTTCGTACAGCGAATCGGAAATATCCCCCACCACCTCCACTTCCGGAATGTAACTGCTGTCAACCTCTGCGGGAGTGGCGCTGATATGGATAATTGGGATCTTGCCTTCCGCATTCCACTTCTTGGGGGAATATTCAATCAGGTCGTAGCCAACCGCGATCACCAGATCGGCGCGGTCAAACCCGCAGCTGATGTAATCCCGCTGTTGCAGACCGACACTCCACAGCGCCAGCGGATGGGTGTAGGGAATCACCCCTTTGCCCATGAACGTATTGGCCACGGGGATGTTCAGGCGGGTGGCAAATTCCGTCAGCGCCGCACTAGCGTGGGCGCGGATTGCCCCATTGCCCACTAGGATCAGCGGGTGTTGCGCCTTGGAGATGGCGACAGCAGCCTCATTTATACTTTGGTAGGAGGCAAAGGTTTTTTCCAGCTTGTCCTTATTCAGGGGGGCACCCGTCACCGGCATCGCCGCAATGTTTTCCGGCAAATCGATGTGAACCGCCCCGGGTTTTTCCGTCTGCCCTAGCTTAAACGCCTTGCGGACAACTTCTGGCGCAATGCTGGGGCGGACGATCTGGGCGTTCCATTTGGTCACCGGCGCAAACATGGCCACCAAATCCAGGTATTGGTGGGATTCAATGTGCATGCGGTCGGTTCCCACCTGGCCGGTGATCGCCACCAGGGGCGCACCGTCGAGGTTGGCGTCCGCCACCCCTGTCATCAGGTTGGTGGCACCGGGACCGAGTGTGGACAGGCAAACTCCGGCTTTGCCGGTCAGACGCCCGTAAACATCGGCCATAAAAGCCGCGCCCTGCTCGTGCCGCGTGGTGATAAATTGGATCGAAGAATTTCGCAGTGCTTCCAAGACGTGGAGATTTTCTTCTCCAGGCAGTCCAAAAACGTATTGCACGCCTTCGTTTTCCAGACAGCGCACCAGCAGTTCGGCTGTATTCATCTCACCCATGTCAGTTTTTCCTCAACAATTCCTCGCTCCCGAATTGCTAATTGCTAATTGCTAATTTTTGAGGACGGTCAGCGATTAGCGATTAGCAAGGGAGGCGATACTACTTCACCCAAACGGTTTTGACATTCACAAATTCGTGAATGCCTTGGATGCTCAATTCCCGACCGTACCCGGAACGCTTAATGCCGCCAAAGGGCAGGCGGGGGTCAGATTTGACCATGCCGTTGATAAATACGGCACCTGCTTCCAGTTCCTCCATTAAGCGCTCGCGCTCTAACTCAACATTCGTCCAGGCACTCGCTCCTAGCCCAAAAACAGTGCTGTTGGCCAGCTCTATGGCCTCGTCGATCCCGGCCACCCTGAACAGCAGCGCCACTGGCCCAAAAAATTCCTCACTGTACGCCGGTGAGCCAGGCCGCAGATCCGTCAAAATCGTCGGGGGATAGAAATAACCGGGGCGGTTGGACAAAGGTTGTCCTCCTGTTAAAACGCGGGCACCCTTTTGAATGCAGCTTTGGACAAGGCTATCCAGCTCCTTGAGAATTTCTGGAGTCGCTAAGGGGCCAACATCTGTTGTAGCACTCATCGGATCGCCGATCTGCAAAGCTTTAAATTTCTCTACGAATCTTTGCTCAAATTCATCTGCGATCGGGTGGGCCAGAATAAAGCGTTTGGCCGCAATGCAGGATTGGCCACTGTTGAGCATCCGAGAGGCCACGCCAGTGGCCACAGCTGCTTCCAGGTCCGCACTGGGCAGGACAATAAACGGGTCGCTCCCCCCCAGTTCCAGGACGGTTTTTTTAATCTGCTTGCCAGCCGCTTGTGCTAGGCTGATGCCGGCGTACTCGCTGCCGGTGAGCGTCGCCGCCACGACCCGCTCGTCAGCTATAATATTGCCAACCTTGTCCGATCCCACCAGCAGGGTTTGAAATACCCCCTCTGGGAAACCCGCCTGCAGGAAGATTTCCTCAATGGCCAAAGCGCACTGCGGGACATTGGAGGAGTGCTTGAGCAAGCCGGTATTTCCCGCCATCAGTGCCGGTGCGGCAAAGCGGAACACTTGCCAGAAGGGAAAATTCCAGGGCATGACGGCCAAAACTGGGCCCAAGGGCTGGTAGCGGACAAAACTGCGGCTGGCATCAGAGGACACCGGCAGGTCCGCCAGAAAGTCTGCGGCGTTTTCAGCGTAGTACCGGCACACCCAGGCGCATTTTTCCGCCTCTGCAATCGCAGATTTTAAGGTTTTGCCCATTTCCAGGGCCATAAGGAAGCCAAACCGCTCGCTCCCCTGCTGTACAATATCCGCAGCTGCCTTCATCCAGCTGGCTCGTTGCTCGATAGGGATGCGCCGGTACTGCTGAAACGCCCGCGCGGAATGGTCGAGTTTGGCTTCTATCTGGGCATCGGTCAGCGGAGTGAAGGTTTTCAGGGTTTCCCCGGTGGCGGGGTTAATCGTAGCGATAGCCATAAGGTGAGATCCAAATTAAACAGGATGTGGGTGGACAGGCATCGGGCTCTCAGGACGCCGGTACTGCCCCCCGCAAGCACCTATTCTTAAGTTAGTCTTAAAAAAGATCTTTTTGGGAAAAAGGCCGGGTATTTGAAACGTAACTAAACAATGTAGAGTTTTTTGCTCTCACGCCACTCTCCCTGTGTGCGGCGGGAATAATGTATCTAAATTTTGGGTAAGAAGAAACCGGGGTTTCTTGTGGTGGGGAAGCGAACAAGTAGGGGCGGGTTTGTAGATATCCTTTGCCACCTGCAGATATGTCGGATAAACCCGCCCCTACCGGGGTGAACACAGGCAGCTGCCTGAGAAACCCGGTTTCTGGCCCTCACTCTGGCTTAACAATTACTTTATAAACACGATAAGCTGTTAGGCTTTTAATCTGCTTGTCATATAAAGTCGGCGGTGCTGACACCGCCTTACAGCATTATCTGTAAACGAGTGCAAATCCAATATTACTGCAAATTAAATGTTGTATAACTGTTCTGCGCCCTAGAGCGCCGGTCAATAAATATCAGAACCCCTACGGGGCTACACCTTAGAAAAAATCTGTATATAACCCAAGTTGCTACTTAAAGAGGCGGAGCCGACAAAACGGCGTCTCCCATAAGGAGCCTGGAAGGGGAACTGGAAAAAACCCCCCTAATGCCAGTGCCGGTGGCACAAAAGCCCGCCCCGTCTGGGCGACAGGACGCGATAGCGTCCCGCTTCGCTATCGCAAAGCTCACAGCTTGTAGGCAGCAACTTGAGTTATATAAAAAATAACTGCTACGGTGCCGGTGTTTTGGTGGGTGATGCCTTCGAGCCTGCGGGACCCTAATTGTACAGAGTTAGACGGCGCGTCACCCACCCAGCTGATAGGGAGGGGTTTATCCGACATATAGCGGTTCTCAGATTAGTGAGGTACTGAGAAACCCGGTTTCTTAAAGAAAGCGGGTTTCTGGGCCTCACGTACATCAAACTGAGAACCGCTATATCTGCCGGTGGCAAAAGATATTTATGAACCCGATCCTGCTATTTCACGCTCATCGCAAGCGGCTTGTTTAAAAATTTGATACATTTGTTTTGCTTCTTCCAACATCCCTGCAGATTTTTTTGTTGAGAGAGCGTCAAGTATTTTTTGACGAATTTCTTCTTCTTGTGAATTATTGGTGTTTAAAAATTTGTACCGGAAACTTGTGTTGAGTTGACCTCCCATTGCGTCGCGCACTTTCTGCTGGTTAGCTGGCGTATTTTCCCAAACCGCAAATTGCGTGCCAAATTTCCGATTAATCCTTTCTATTGTCAGGTAAAAGTTTTGAGTAATTTATTGAAATTATCCGAGAACATAACTGTTTTGATACTCAAAGATAGACGAGTAAAATGATACATAGTATGACAGCCCTTGTAAGATACTGTACTTCGTCGGAAATAAGGCGACTAAAGAAAGCACCGCTTCTTCAGGATTGCGCAGCAAAACTAGGGTAGGAATTTGCCATTCGACTGCTCGAATGATTTGAGCCGGTGCGTGCATATGATGCGCAATTTTAACGGTATATGGCTGTGCTTGTAAAAATGCAGTCACTGCAAAAGTATTGGCATAACGGGCGAATCCTTCAATCACAATTTGAGTGTCTCTACCCACAAAACAGCATGATAGTTGATTATGAAAAACCCGCATTAAAGGATAAAACAATGCTGGTTTTTTGCGGATAAAGTTTTTTACGTTTACGGTCATATCCATCCAATTATTCCTCATTAACGTTCTCTTTCAATGTTGTTGGAAAGTAGTGGCGAGAGTGTCCCCCCACCTCTGCTTGAAAACCGCGTTGGCTGTGCATATATGCATGCTGCTATATTAGCCTAACAGCTTAGAGACTGTTTCTAAAGAATTGTTAAGGACGCCAGGGTGTGAGAAACCGGGTTTCTTTTGCTGGGTCAAGTGATAGGCAATGGCCTACAGCCACAAGAAACCCGGTTTCTGGCTGCTTCACTTTTCTTTAAAAACACTCTCTTATCAAATCTCAATTATCCTAAGGACAGGCAAGATGCCTGTCCTACAGGCACAACCGGCAAACCTAATTGACACCGGCGATTAGACGGAGACACCATCCGGATCGGGGCTGTTTTCCTCGGCAGGAGGCGCGTAATACCGGCGGCGGTTATAGTAAGAGCCGGTGGCATAGTCTTTAACCCGATTGGCCACGACACCCAAAACCTGCGTGCCAGCCATTTGCAAACCTTCCAGTGCTTGTTTGACTTCACAGCGATCCGTCTCACCCATGCTGACAACGAGCAAAATCCCATCCGTATGGCCGGCCAGAAGACTGCCATCTGCCAGACCGATTAAAGGCGGCGTGTCATAGATAATCAAGTCATAGTCAGCTTTCCATTGAGCCATTAAATTGTGCATTTTGTTGGAAGAGAGCAGGCGCAGAGGGTCTGGCGGGACAGAACCGGCAGTCAGCACAAACAGGTTTTCCTCGTGGGGGGCTTTCTGAATCGCCTCATCCGGCGCTAGTGCGGTGGCGACGACATCGCTAAGCCCCCGCTTATTGGGGAGGCGCAACAGGTCATGGAGATAAGGCCAGCGCAGGTCTGCATCCACCAGCAGCACCCGCTGTCCCATAGCAGCTGCCGCCAGGGCCAGGTGTGCGGCAACAGTGGACTTACCGTCTGCCGGTGCCGGTGAGCTGACGGCCAAACAGCGGATGGGGCTGCCCGCTCCCAGGAGGCGGAGATTGGCGTTGAGAGAGCGAAAAGCTTCCACAAACGGCGAAGTGCTGGCATAGTCGAATTTGTCAGTTGTGGGGGAATCAGCAGTGGGTGCCGGTCGGGCCGGTTGGGCATCCCTCTCACTGGAGGGAATCACTCCTAACAGGGGCCATCTGGTAGCATCTTTCAGCTCATCAGGCGAGTGGAACACATTGTTTAGCCGTTCGGCGAGCAAAGCCGCCCCCAAACCCAGCATCAACCCCAAAATCGCCCCCAGCGCCACATTGCGCATCAAGCTAGGAGAAGCCGGTATCAGTTTGCCGTTTTCGTTGCGCGGGATTTTGGGAGCCTTAACATCCTCTGTCAGCTCCCAAGGCACATCCTCCTTAGCTGCATCCACCCGCAACGCTTCTCGTTGGGCTAGAAGTTGGTTCAACGTATTGGTTGCCACCCCTAATTCCCGCTGCAGGTCTGTGAACTGACGGACAGTGACTGGAAATTGTTGAATTTGTTTATTGACATCAGTGATCGCCTGAGTAATAGCTCGATCTCGAACCTCTAAAACCTGAATTTGGTGCACGGTACTCACCAGTCGCCCAGCCAGATCGCGGCGAATCGAGTTTTGGAAAGTTAGCGCTTGCGGATTGCCTACAGCGCTAGCCAGGTCTTTCCCCAGAACATTTTGCGCTTCTTCCTCCAACAGGGGGAGCAAATTTCGCTGTCGCTCCCGCAGCACCTGGATATTGGGGTGATTTTCCCGAAACCGAGTTAATTCGCTGGCTATCGCTGCCTCTATATTCTGGAGTTGGTTGAGTAAGTTTTGGTAGCGAGGCGATTCACTTAAAGCTGAAGCTGCGATCGCCGCATTGGGGTCTAGCCCCAGCTGCTGTTGCAGGGTCTGGTACATCCCTCGCTGCTGGATCAGTGCAGTTTGATTCTCTAACTGCTGGTTCTGGAGTTGAGCGAGTTGCCATGCCAATTGTTGGCCTTGAACTTGAGGGTCAATCAATTGCTTCTGCTGGCGAAACAGCTGGAGGTCTGCTTGCAGCTTGTCAACTCGCTCCTTCAGCTTAGGCATCTGGGCTTCAATAAACTGAATTCCTTGGCGGCTGCTTGTCTTGCGATCGTCCAGACTGTAATTCAGATATCCTTGTGCCACTTGTTCCAAGACAAACTGAACCTTTTCCGGATCGGCATCTTGGTAACTAATTTCTATAAGCTTAGTTTTTTTCAAGCGCCCAATCGATAAGGTTTTTGTCCCAAACAGTGATTTGTAGTCAATGTCCGAATACCGAGATTGCAGCTGCTGAATAATGGGAGCCATCACTTTGGGAGTCTGCAACACCTCAAGCTGGCTGTCGTAATCAGTGCCGGAATTTCCCCCACCTAAACCCAGGCTCTGCGCCATTGCAGCCGCCGCAGACAGCTGATTTGACCTCGACACCGGCTCAACTAACAGCTGAAATTTACCTTGATACTTAGGAGTTTGATTCACAGTCCAAATCAATGCTGCAGCCGTCACTGCCGTGGTGACACCGGCAATTAAAACTGCTCGGCGACGGATAACAGCCAAAAGCTGCCCCAGGTCCAACTCATCTTCTTCAGGCTCTTGGACTTCCGTCCCGTAGGGCGACGGTAATAGCTGGGGCGGGCTGCCATTCCTGTTGAGCGATAGCGGCTGAGAATTTTGTGCGGTTTCCATCTTGAACCCTATATATGTTTTGTTAATTGCTATACTATAATTGTACCTTTATTGAAATTTTGCCCGGGCACGCTTACCGGCGTAAGCGCGAGCAATTAAGTAAGTAGGTTGAAGGAGAACCCCACCCCCCAACCCCCTCCCCGTTAACGGGGAGGGGGAGAATTTTCTTACGCTCCGCTTGCGGAAAGGGATTACGGGGGGAGAGGTTTATTTTACGTTTAATTTTGTGCATCTGCTTAGCTGCTATTGGCCAGTCTACTGGAAGAGTCTAAAAATGTTAAAGATTGAAAACACTCCGCCCAGGGGACTGAGGACTGTACCTAGGGTGTCCGAGAAACTGGCTACGCCAGATCGCCCTACGACAATCACATCGTTGGGGCGCAGCGCGGGATTGGTTTCCTCATTGAGTTCTTGGGAAAAGTCAACCTTGACAGTCCGGCGAGCAACGGTGCCATTGGGGTTCAGGCGAATCAGTTCCACTTCCCCCTTGCGGGCTCGCGTATTGTTAAATCCCCCCGCTGCCAGCAATGCCTGGTTCAAGGAAGTGTTGGGTGGCACTTGCACAGCGCCCGGTCTGACCACTTCTCCGACGACGTTGACTGCAATCGTCTTTGGAGAGAAACTGGCAGTCGCGAGTTGGGGTGCCTCCGTTAAGTCTATATTCTCTGCCGGCGGAATAACAACGGTGTCTCCCTGATCCAAAATCATGTCTTGGCTGAGGTCCCCGGACTGCAAAAGTTGCCAGAGATTGACATCAATAACCTTTTCGACGCCTTCTTTGGTGGGCCGGCGCACCTGAATCCGCCGAACATCCGCTGTTTGGGTAATTCCCCCCGCCGTTTCAATGGCCCGGGTTACAGTTATTAGGCCCAGCTGTGCGCCTTGGTCACTAACTCTCTGTATGGTGTAGGAACCAGGACTGTTGACTTCGCCGACGACGGCAATCTTCAGGGGTCGAGTGGGATCGCCAGAAAAGCTAGTAGTCGATAGTTGTGACGCTTCTGCCAGGTTGACATTCGTTGCCGTCGGGACAAAAATCGTGTCCCCATCCCGCAAGCCTAGGTCTTGGCGCAAATCGCCGGTCTGTAGCAGTGCCCAAAGATCGATGTTGATAATTTCCTCGGCACCAGATACCTGAGGGCGGCGCACCTGAATCCGCCTCAGATCCGCAGCTTGCGTAATTCCCCCGGCCATTTGAAGGGCCCGCGTCACTGTTGGCACTTGTATCCCCTGCCCCGTACCACCGGCTCCCACTCCTATCAGGGACAGGCTGTAAGAGCCTGGCCGGTTCACTTCTCCTGCGACGCCAATGTTCAGGGGGCGCGGTTCTTTCAGAGTCAGGGTAACTATGGGACGTGTGAGGAAGGGAGCGTACTTATCAGAAATTACCTTAGCTGCCTGTTGCAATGTTAGCCCTTTGACTGGGACACTGTTAATCAGGGGCAAGTTGAGTGTGCCATCCACCAGAACTCGGCGCTGGCCATTCTGCCCGCTGTATTCGGGCACGTTAAAGATATCGATTTCAATGAGATCCCCAGGGCCCAAGATGTATGCTTCTTTCTGTTGTGTCGGCCCGGCTGCTGGACTGGGCGCGACCGTGCCCATTGCGGGGAGCTGAGCCCTAGCTGGGACGGTGCCGGTGATGGCCATGAGAACTGATAGTGTTAGGCCGGTGACAGGTTGGCTGAGGCGCTCAATTAAGCTGTGGCTGCTGGCAAGCTGGGAACCCATAGATTTCGGATAGCTAAAATCTGCACGCACCATAGGGATTTTAGCATTAACGGCAGGAGAGCCAACTTTGTTCCATCGCCGGTTGGGCCTCGGGATGAATCTCTGACAGGATACGACCGGCATATTTACCAAAGCCAAGGTGGTGTCCAATCTTGGATAGCAATAAACAGCTTAGTAATGGACACGAGCGCTCGGAGGGAACGCCTGTCCTACGCCTGTCCTGCGAATATAAGGCGTAGGACAGGCGTCCCGCCTGTCCTTTGTGTCCTAATCTAAGTGAATAATGCTATATAACGCCACATAATGAAAATTGTCCCCGATGCGGAGCGGGCTTTTGGGCTAAAGCCCAACTACAAGCCTTCGGAATTGTGTGCACCGGCACATAATGAAAATTATCCCCGAGGCGGGGCGGGCTGGTTGGGCTTTAGCCCAACTACAAACATTTTCTTTTCATAACCAACCTATCCTCGTTACATGCGGAGGCTGGGGAAGAGGGTTATTTGCTGGTATCGCTTCCTGTCAGACATTATAATAATAACGATACCAAGCTACAAAACGTTCAATACCTACCTCAATCGGTGTGCTGGGCTGAAAGCCAATATCTCTGACCAGAGCGGAGATATCTGCATAGGTTACAGGTAAATCGCCGGGTTGGAGCGGCAGCATATTTTTTTCGGCCTTCACGCCCAGGCAATTTTCCAGCACTTCAATGAAGTGCATTAACTCCACGGGCTGATTGTTGCCAATGTTGTAAATCTTGTAGGGGGCATTACTGGTTCCGGGGTCGGGTGTATCTCCTGACCATGCAGGATTGGGTTCAGGGATTTTATCCAGCACTCGGATAACACCCTCTGTAATATCATCTATGTAGGTAAAATCTCGCTGCATCTGACCGAAGTTAAACACATCAATCGGCTTTTGTGCTAAAATGGCTTTGGTAAACAGAAAGGGTGCCATGTCAGGACGCCCCCACGGCCCATACACGGTAAAGAATCGCAGCCCAGTTGCGGGTAGCCGGTATAAATGGCTGTAGCTATGAGCCATCAGTTCGTTGGCTTTTTTGGTGGCAGCATAGAGGCTTACCGGGTGATCTACGTTATCGTGAATGGAAAATGGTATTTTAGTGTTAGCACCGTACACGGAGCTGGAAGAAGCGAATACTAGGTGTTTCACTCCTGAGTGCCGGCAACCTTCTAGGATGTTGGCAAAACCGAGCAGGTTACTATCTGTGTAAGCGTGGGGATTCTTTAAGGAGTAGCGAACCCCAGGCTGGGCGGCGAGGTTGACGACGACATCGAAGTGTTTTTCGGAAAACAGCTGTTCCATGCCGGCACGGTCTGCTAAATCTAGCAGGTGAAAACTAAAGTTTTGTTTCCCTTCCAATTGAGCTAATCGGTCTTTTTTGAGATTGACATCATAGTAATCGTTGAGGTTATCTAGCCCAATCACCTCATCACCTCTAGCGAGTAGGCGCTGACTTAGGTGAAAAGCGATAAAGCCAGCTGCGCCGGTGACTAAAACTCTGCCCACGTCTTTTCCCCTATTAGCTCCACTAATCCATCTGTGTTGGTAGTGTAGCAGGAGCGAGAAGGGATTTGACATCTACCAAAACTTCTGCCGGGCGCACGCCAGTCAGCAACTGCTCGCAGGAGAGCCCCCATCCTATTGTATCATCTGGGTTGTCAGAAGCCAGGGCTGTACCGAACAAGCTCCCGCGTCGGGAGTAAGTTAATTCCAGGAACTTGAAATTACCCTGTGATTATCTGAACAGGCATTCTGCTTGTTTGAAGCTGCGGGCTTTCTCGCGCTTGAACCTGGGAATATCATGGGGGTGGCGTGTTACAGGCTGGGGGACGAGTGCCAGCCCAGATAGGTTTCTCCCACAATGATGGCACCGGCAGTGCCGGCTAAACTCACCCAGGCACCAGCGGGTCCGAACAGGCTGATGCTACCGGCAGCTAGAAGGGTGATGGCGATATAGGTGCTGGCAACTTGTGCGTGCGACCAGCCTGATTGCTGTAGTCTTTGATACAAATGAGTGCGGTGGGCTTTGAAGATGTTTTCGCGGCGCATCAGGCGGCGGATGAGGGTGTAGATGGCGTCGCCGGTGAGGGGGAAGGTGATGGCAAAGGCTGTCCAAGCTTGAACTGGATCTTGGCCGGTGTTGAGGAGGGAACAGGCAATGGTTGCGCCTAATACGGTGCTGCCGGCATCTCCCATGAAGATTTTGGCTGGTGACCAGTTCCAATACAGAAAGCCCAAAATTGCCGCTACCATCAGCCAGAGTGAGGGCTGGTGGAGGTAGATGGCCAGGAAGCCCAGCTGGACTGCGGCGGTGCCGGCAACCAGACCATCAAGCCCGTCCATGAAGTTGTAGAGGTTAATTACGGCGGTGAAGCCGATAACTGTAAGGGTGATGGCGGTGATGGTGCCGGGGGTGCCTAAACTGGTGAGCCAGGGTTGGGGGAAGGGGCCAAAACAGGTTACAGCGATGCCTGCTGTGGCTAGTTGTACTAGATAGCGGAGGCCGGCGGGTAGTCCTTGCCGGTCATCGATGATGCCGGTGATGGTGAGGGGGGTGAGAACCAGCCAGAGGCAAATCGGGTTTGGGCTGGCGAGCTGGGTGGGGAGGAGTTGTGGGGAATGGCCGGTCAGGGCAGCGATCAGCGAGCTTGTGACTGCAAAGGCGATGATGAAGCCCAAACCGCCGCCCCTGGGTGTGGGCTGGGTGTGGGAGCTGCGTTCGTTAGGGATATCGAGCAGGTGTTGGCTGAAGCGCTGTTTAATCAGGGCAGTGACGATCAGGCTGAGCAGAAAAGTGGCCAATGACAGAATTATAGCTGGCATTATGAGCGCAAGGTTTGCGAGAGACCCTGATCAATGGTATAAGGTGGTTGCCAGTTTAGGGTGGTTTGAATGTGGCTGCTGTCAACAGCGAGGGAACCGAGCAGACGGTCAATGGTAGAGCTATTGAGGGGTATCGGTCGTTTGAGCAGGTGCTCTGCGGTATCTCCCAGATAGCCGGTAAGTCTGAGCAAGCTGGGGGGCACCGGCAGGAGGTGACAGGGGCGTCCCAGATGGTGGGCAATTTTGCGGATCAGTTCGGGTGTGGAGATATCTTGACCGTCAGTGACGAGAAAAATTTGATTTTTGGCACTGGGGTGAGTCACGCAGGTGGCGATCGCCTCAACGAGATTGCCAACATAGACGAAGCTGCGGCGATTTTTTACCAGACCGAAGGGCAGGGGCAAGCCTCGGCTCACGAGTTTGACCAGTCGCTCCATATTACCGGGATTGCCCTGACCGTAGACTAGGGTGGGGCGCAGGATAGTCCAGGTCATGCTGCTTTGGCTGGCCAGGTCAATGAGGGCTTTTTCGGCTTGGAGTTTGCTCCGTCCGTAGGGGGTATCGGGGTTGCAGGGAGAGTTTTCTGTGAGAGCTTGGCAACTGAGGGTTGCCATTGCGCCGATGGAACTGATGAAGATGAAGTGTTTTACACCGGCTGCTATGGACTGTCTGACAAGGTTTGCAGTGCCTTCGGTGTTTACCTTCAGGAATTCGGCTAATGGGTTTGGGGTGCTGTCGTGGAGTATATGGGCGCGAGCGGCGAGGTGGATGACGGTATCAATGTTTTGTAAGGCTTCTGTCCAGTCTGTATGGCCGCAAAGCTCTCCAACCTTGGTTATTTCAATATCAGGGGATATTGGTTGATGAGAATTGATATCACGGGTAGATACCCTGATGAACCAGCCTTTCTCAAGCCACTTCGGCATTAGGTTGTGTGCTATAAAGCCATTAGCACCAGTCACAAGAGTGGTTGGCATGATTCCAAATTACTTAAGGATTATCAAACTCTATAAAATCCCCATTTTAACCCTCATTGATTAGGAAGGTTTGATCGGCCTTTTGGAGGCAGATGACACATTTGGCGAGCGCCAGACGCGCTTATTACTTGAGATCCTGTACTCCATTAAATTTATTATCTCGCGTAACTTGATCCCCAAACGAATTAGGGAGCGTTTCAAGATATTGTCTTCAGGGGCATAGTACAAGTCATAAAACCTGCGGAGTGCTTCGTGGAGCAAGCTTATTTCTTTGATTCCACTCTGGTTGATACTTTGACTTCCATAATGTAAAACAACCGCATCTGGTACATAATAAATTTTTTGATTTTGTTTTTTTAGCATATAGCAGTATGCCAAATCCACGAAGGCTAAGGAAAACCGCTCATCTAGCATACCATAATTTTCCCAGGTACTGCGTCGAATGATAAAACTGGTTGTGCCAATACTGTCAACGACCTGTGCTTTACTATAATCAAAATCCGTGTTGTAATACTTATTCGTAATTGGATTATTAGGCCAGAACAAATGAAGATTCAAAGACTGAAAAATCATTGGGATTAATCCGGGAAAACTCCGAATACAATGCTGAATCGAACCATCAGGATTAATCAGTTTAGGGCCAGCAGCCGCCGCATCGGGGTGGGCATCCATAAACTTAACCAAGTTATCGAAAGCACTCGGTTGAACCTCAACATCACTATTGAGCAATAAACCGTAACGACCTGCGGCAGCTTTCAAGCCAATATTGTTAGTTTTAGCGTAACGTAGATTGACATCGTTGCAGATTAATTTTGCCTTTGGGAAACACTCTCGCACCATTTGAGGACTGTCATCTTTTGAGCAATCATCTACAACAATTACCTCATAATTTATCTCGCGGGTATTGTCATAAATAGACAGCAAACACTTACTCAATAAGTCTTTTGTGTTGTAACTAGCAACAACAATAGATAAGTCAATCGAGTTCATAAAACGGGTTACCGATTAGATGACGTATGATTTGAGCGGGTATGCCAACAGCGACAACGTTATCAGGCAATGATTTAGTGACAACAGCGTTGGCTCCTATTGTTACATTATTGCCTATGATAATACCACCTAGGATTTTAGCTCCTGCACCAATATTGACATTGTTGCCAATTATAGGTCGTCGTTCTGGGTGATAGCCCATATCTATTTCTTTCGCACCTATGGTAACATTGTGGTATATAACGGCATTCACACCAATACTCTGGGCGCCAATAACTGTACCGACGGTATGGGGTAGATACAGCCCATCCCCTATTTCGCATTGCATACCGATCTCGATCCCGAAAAGCACGAAATTAATAAGTGAAAACAATCGGGCCAATGAAAAAAAATGCTTTCTATGCAAGGCGTGAGCAATGCGGAACAACAGGACTGGCATAAAGCGAGGGGAAAAAAAACGCTGCAACAAGCCGCAGATTGTTGGAACGCGCTCCCGTACTCCATCGTAGTAATACTGCCTTTCCAGGTCAGTCAGTAGAGTTTTGTTGAGGCTCATAAGTTTCTCCTCTTTAATTCTACTGTGGCTATTTCTGATTGGTCTTCAAATATGGCTTGTTGACGCGCCCACTCTACAAATTTCTCCAGACCAGTGTAAAAGTCAGTTACAGGCCAATTGCTCCAAACTGAACGCAACCGGGAAATGTCAGCCCAATTGTGGCGGATGTCGCCAACACGATAATCACCGGTGATCGAGATCGTACTGCTGCTGCCCCAAAGTTGTTTGAGGGTGTGGGCGAGATCTAACACACAAATAGGTTTGCCACTACCGACATTGAAGATTGCTGTGTTGCAGTCCAGCGTCAGAGCCTGCGTGCAAGCGTTCGCGACATCATCTACAAAAACAAAGTCACGGGTTTCTTGGCCATCTTCATAGATGTTGATCGGCAAGTTTTGACGCATCTGGTTGCTGAAAATAGAAATGATGCCAGTGTAGGGATTCCGCAGGGATTGACCAGGACCGAAAACATTTTGAAATCTTAGCACGACCGTAGAGATGTCGAGAGTTTTGCCCATTGTCAGAGAAATTTGCTCTTGGGCTAATTTGGTGCAGGCGTACAGTGAAGCGGGTTTAGGGGTGCTGGTTTCTGGTGTGGCGAGCGCTACTGCCGCTTGACCGCAACAGGGGCAGGCCAACTCCCACTGACCCCGGGCTAGTTGGTTTTTCGTGCGGGGTTCCGGCACGACTGAGCCACACATACCTCTACAGGCATAGGCACCTTCACCGTAAATGGAGCGGGACGATGCGACGACTACTTTTTTGACCTTCGTTGGCTCGTTCACCAGAATATCCCACAGCAGAGCCGTACCGCCAACGTTTACCTCAGTATAATAACCAACACGATACATGGATTGCCCGGTGCCAGTTTGTGCTGCGAGGTGGATGACAGCATCAATATCTTGGAGGGCGCGTTTCCAATTTTCCCGAATGCACACATCTCCTAATATCATTTCATCGACTTTCTGGCTATAGTCAGCTTGTTTTGCTGCCTCAGGGCCGTGAATTTGGGGATCGAGCGTATCTAACCATCTCACCCAATGACCAGATTGGCGAAGGTGTGCTGTGAGATGCTTGCCAATGAACCCAGCTCCACCAGTGATCAGTATTTTCAGAGCAACCATCTTGGGTTTCGCATTTTTAATTTATCTGGATAAAAACAGAATAAACTAATTTGATAAAAAATTACAAAATTTCTCATTAAGTTTTACAAAAAAAATCGTTTAATGATGTATTTCATGCGACTAATTAAAGGAATGGATATTCTAGCCAGGGGCTTAAGCTGAGTCAATAAAAGAAAAATACGATATCTAATGTTGGTTGGATCTAGCTCCACAGCTTGCTTGGCAAAATCCCGTGCCAATGTTAAGTTTTTGTTCAGTTGCCTAAATGCTTCCCCTGCGATGTAACGAGCTTTTCCTTGTCGGCAAATTTCTACGAAATCTCGACGTTCTGGGTGGTTTTCAATTATTATCTCGAGGGCGCGAAGGGATTGATCGAGCAATTCAAAAGTGCGATCGCTGGCTCCTCGACCGTGTTTTCGATATCGGCACAAAACTCTATCTATTCTAGCCACTTTCCCTTTGAGGGCGACCTCGGTAAGAAACACCCAGTCTTGAGTATCGCGTAATCGTGTATCGAAGCCACCGGGCGGACAAGCAGAACGTCTAACCATCACAGCACAAGTCAGTATCCCGCCACGAGCGATAATTTCTTCAGCACTGTCGGTATATTCCCTTGGATTTTGGTTAGTCACATAAATCGTTTTATTAGTGGCAGAATCAAAAATTTCAGTTGCGTGATAGCACAGTACAACCTCCGGATCTTGAACAAACTTCTCTACCTGAGCTTTTATTTTTCCCGGTAAGTAGATATCATCCCCATCAAGAATAGCAATCAGTTCGCCGCTACACGCAAAAAATGCCGTATTACTGTTCGCTGTAACACCCTGATTGCTTTCATTAAGGATTAATTTAATTTTATTAGGATATTTTATTAAATATTTTTTAATTATTTCTTGAGAGCCGTCAGTGGAAGCATCATCTGCTACAACAACTTCAAGATTATCGTAATCTTGTGTTAGTACACTATCGAGGGCCTCACTAATAAAAAAAGCTAAGTTGTACACAGTTACTATGACTGATACTTTTGGGTTAGATGCAATCATCTTGTACTTTATCCACTTTCATTTAATCATAATTTTTCTTAAAGCGAACACTAAGTGAAGTTTTTAAGGATGCAATTGATGGACATTGCTTTTGAATGTGGTACTTGTGTTTAATGCGCTGGCTATTTTAAAACCTTTACTCCTCTTGTACGCTTTTTTATTTGAGGAGCTATCAATAGCCCCAAATAAGTAAACATCCAGTAAATAAACCATAGAGATCCACCATGCCGCTTTACAAAAACTTTCCATTCTTTAGGGGGTAAGCCCTTGGGCTGTTGTACCTTTTTCCATCGCTCCAGCAAAGATACCTCTGGATCCATCCAGCTTTCGTCGAGTAAGTTACGGGCGCACACGCCCAAATAACCTGGGCAAACCCAAATAGTGCATCCTTGTTGGCGGGCGCGTAGACCATAGTCAAAATCTCCTATACCGTGAGTAAAAGCGGGATCGAGGTTTCCCACTAACTTGGTCACACTCTCCGGTATGAGAACACAGTTTCCATTCATTGTATCACAAGGCTTAAGGGTATCACCGGGATCAACTAAACCAAATTTCAAAGGATGCCAGAGGCTAGTTCGGGATATCCCACCGTGACTTATCTCCCCAGTTTTTGGTTCCTGAATCGCCCCTACCAAGATAGTCTCTTTGTAGCCTTGATTGCTTAGTTGCCGGTGGCTTGCTAGTAAAATATTCAGGGCTTGAGGGTATAGTTCTGTATCGTCATTGAGCCATAGGTAATAGTCACTCTCCATTTTCATGGCTTCGGCAAATACAAGTCGCATCCCACCATTCCAAAACATACTTCCATTGCCTTGAAAGATTTTTACCTGTGGGTAAGTAGAAAGAATGGTTTCTGCTGTGCCATCTGTACTACCATCGTCGAGAAGACAAACCCGCACGGCAACGCCAGGAAAAAGTTCTTGATTAAACAATGCGGTTAGACTCCGAAAAGTCTTGTCGCGTCGATTATGGCAGGTCATCAGGACAGCAATATCAGTTTTATTCATTATATATAATATATTTTATTTGTTCTGATGATTCACTGGTTTTATATTTTTTATGTGTTTTTTTAGCTTTATTTTGCGGGCTTGTGAATTTATTTATAATCGGTTTTCCTAAAAAAAATATACAAAATTTAGCATGTAAATAGATAATTG
>Ga0185317_100083_pt1 | contig 38604 bp, 25 predicted proteins | sample DevilsHole_FD_128020 | JGI IMG/M metagenome (GOLD analysis project Ga0185317, IMG submission 128020) | Groundwater microbial communities from Devils Hole, Nevada to study Microbial Dark Matter (Phase II) - Devils Hole (SPADES assembly)... | ecosystem: Environmental > Aquatic > Deep subsurface >...
ACAAACGACATATCTTGCTGTGACACCGGCACCGGCAGCGAAATCTTTTCCCCATCCGCTCCCATGCCAAACACTTGGGGTTCCGACACCAACAGGTTGCGGAACTCGCCATCAATTACTGATCGCTGCAGCAGCTGTTCGAGTTCTTCTACGGACGGTATTTCGACAGTTTGTACTGATTTCAACATGGTAGATACTCCTTGTGTTACGGTTTCTCTGACACTCTTTTTCTCTGCCTAGTTCCCCTTTGACTGGTAATTTTCGCACCAGTATGGCGTCAACGCTGTCGATGAGTTACCGGCCTGGATTTCGGTGGTTCGGACGGCATGGTAAAGCCGGATTGCCGCACAGGGCAATCTTTCTGACAATATATCGTCAAGAGCGCGGCGGCGAGGGATAAAGCCAACAGCCTCGAAATATTCAAAGCTGTGGGCATCGGTCATTTCCCTTGCCGACTCGCACCACTGATACTGACTAACTGGAGCGGCGCTGCACCGGCATCAAGACTCATCAAAATAACAAGATACTTGTTGCCTGAACTTTGACAAATTGCAGTTAAAGGCACTCAACGCCAGCATTTGATGCTCGCTTTGTGCCTCCGCTCGCAAACTTGACGCCGCCTGCCGGCAAATGTTCCAAAAATCTACATAATGATTTTTTTAAAAGGCAACAGCCTCGAAATATTAGAGGCTGTTGCCTTGCGCCATTTCCTGCTGAACTATCTGCCCAACAGCCACAATTTACGCAGCCTGCCGAAAGAGTTTACAAAACTTTACATTACGGCTTGGGAAATGCCTGAATGGCTCGCTCTGGCAGCTGGCCATATTTCCCAGATGCCAGAGCGAGCCATCTCCTGCCGCGCTGGCAGACAGAAATAAACACTTACTTTGCATACAAGTATTATGATATCGGCGACATTAGTGCATAAAATACATACAGGTTTAAACAACTCCTTTAGAAATGCAAATTAAATGTGCCGGTTGCCGGTGGCCGGCCCGCCCTGTTGCGGTATAGCAGTAGCCACGCACGGGAACGGACATGGGCCAGAACGCATGCATGGCAGTGGGCGATGGGGCATTGGGCAAAAAGCTGTGAGTCTTTCCCATGCGCCAATGCCCGATGCGCCTGGGGCGATGCGCATGCATGCCTTAATGTCCGTGCCCAATATGATCTGCTGCTATAAAAGCCCCATCCCCCAACGTCCGCACCGGCAACGCACGCGGCTTGCCTGACCCGATAGCTGTCAGTCTGGCACTGGCTCGCTCTCGCTGGCCAGACCAGACATACCGGCCAATTTTCAGCGCACCCATCTCCTAGAGCAACTCGGATTCGGAGCTGGTGCCGATCTGTTCTGGTTGGCACAAGTTGCGCTCCCTGAGAGTGCGCTGCACCGGGCTCAGTTCTGCTTTTGCCTGCTGTGCCTCCCAGTCGGAGGATATCATCTGGCTGACGGCACGCAGGGCTCGCACGTCCTCAGGCAGCCAAGTGCGGCATTTCTCCGTGTCGTCAAAACCTATGAAGCCCAGCAGGGTGCCGGTGGCGGAATGGATGGGAACCGCCACTAAGGAGCGGACATCGCTGGGGCGGGGGGTGCGGCTTGCCCGCATATTTTTCTGGCCCGCAGCTTTTCCCGACAGCGCTGAAACATCGGATACCATAATGTCTTGGCCGCGAGATAGCTGCTGCACCCACCAGATAAATTGGGCCGTATCCAGTTCCTGAAGGCCAGCGATCTGCGGTGGGGTTCCCGGAGCGCACCACTCATGGGTGTTGTGGGCCAGGGTGAAGTCCCCAGAGAACTCGAAGATGTAAGCCCGATTGGCGGCGACGGCTTCTGCGAGTATTTCCAGGACTTTATTGAGTGAAACCTGCCCCAAAAAGAACAATCTGGAGATGTGCGCCACGGCTTCTTCGATCCCCAGACGGTGGCGCTGCGCCTCTCGATCCTGTACGCGGCTGGTGATTTCTACCAGTATCAGGCCAATACTTTTGAACTCTCCCTCCTCGTCTTGTATGGGAAAAACAGAAGCTTGCCACCTACTGCGGGCAGACAGGTCAACGCCGGTGTGCAACTCGGCGTTGAGGGCGGCAGCGCCGCTGGCCAGCACCCCCTGCAGCAGGGGCTCCACAGCCGGTGCCAGATGGGGCAAAACTTCCCTGAAGGTTTTGCCGAAATAAACTGCTGCCGCCGCGCCACTGACAGCGAGGAGTGCCTGATTGACTTGAGCGAACCGCAGCTGTTTGTCCAAGATCGCCAGCCCCACAGGAGCGGAGGTGAAAAATGCGTTCAGGCGTTCCTGCAGCTTGGACATTTGGCGCTCTAATCTTTTGTTGGCCGTAATGTCTTTGGCGAGGGCGAACCAACCATTTTCAGTTGCCGTCGCCTTCCAAGACAGCCACCGGTACAGGCCATTTTTATGGCGGTAGCGATTTTCAAACTGGCAAACTTTGCCAGCCCCGCACTCTTCAATCGCCCTCAATGTGGGTTCGGCGTCATCTGGATGCAGGAAATTAATCCAAGGCTCCGAGAGAGATTCCAGTGACGTCCATCCCAGAATATTTTCCCACTGTCCGTTCAATTTATGGAAATAACCGTCGCTGCCAATTCGGCAAAATAAATCAGATGACATTTCAAAATAGGCTTCTAGTTCCGATTCTGTCAGGTTTCTTCCTGTCATCGCTTTTCTTTCTTTTTGATATTTTCCCATAGCTGCCGTCTATAATTACCATTCCTAATCATTTAGTCCCTATTATAACCGTCAATTGATCTCAGGCTAGCGCTTTTAACCCGGAAAAATTAAACAAACAAAGTTTGGGGCGCAGCACAACCTGTATATTCAGTTCCCAGCCCGCTGGTGCTGAGTGGGGATTAAAGGTTCCGCAAGGGGGGAGCGTTCAGGAATGATTGCAAGCTTTGGGCCTCCAGGTATTGACCAGTGATAAAAAAACCCCTGCCCCCACCAGAAATGAGATTGTAATGGAATTGGTTAAGGTAAAAACTGGGCAATCAAAGCGGCTTCTGAGAATTTATTTGAGAGTGAGAGGGGCCCACTCTCCCGGAGTCAGAGGGGCGGCGGTTGGGGATATGGCTTGACAGCGCCGCCGCCCCCTAGCTTGCACTGGATGCTGCAGTGCGATTATCTTTATTAATTATGGGGCAGTTGACAGCAGATCCCCACCCCTGGTGAGGAGCACATATGCCTATGGGCGAGTGCGCCTGACATCGGGGCACGGGCGAAGCCCTATCCCGCCGCAAGGCTAGAGCCAGATGGCCACGATTGCCTCAGGCTTGTTTGAGTCGGGGCGAAGCGTGTTTCTGGACATAAGCCCTGCTATGGGCAAGGCTTCCGAGTGGGTAAGACCTGCTTTGGGCTGCAAAACCAAGCAAAAGTCGGTAGTGGCTGGAAATGTTTTTCCGATTGGGTGATACCTGGACAAGTCAGGGGAGGTGACATTGGCTCTCGGGCCCAAAGTAGAGGCTCAAAAGACCGCACAAACGTCCTTTCCTAGCAGTCCAGACAGCGACTCGCGGCACCGGTGCCGCGACCTATGGCCATTTGAGTAAAGTTTAAAACCACAGGAAATTAAGGCGTGCATGATTGCGAATCGGCAACCTGAGCACTGGCTGCCCGGGCGTGAGCGTCTCATTGCAGCTAAAAGAGCGGAGTACACCTAGCAGGGCCCAACTGTCCCTACTGGGGGAATTACTCTATCTAGCCGGAGGAGGCTTCAGACGCTGGCGCTTCGGGCTTTGGCTGTGGTGCTGATTGCGGCTCGGGTTAAATTTGCCGTTCCGTTGGCAGGTTCAAGAAATCGGCTTTTTGGCTTTTCAGGACAAAACCCTTAAATTTGGGCAATAACCCGGTCGCTCTCCTCTCTCTTGATTCGGGCTTTAACCCCGCCGCTGATTGGCATTCACCCGCCTTTGCCACTTTTTTTTGCTATCCATTCTTTGACTCACACATGAACTTTTCCTAAGAAGTTTATGTAGGTAGAGCCTGGAACTCCAAACCTTAAGGTAAATCAGGCAAATCTTTATGAATACTAATGAACTTGTGAGTGCTAATGAACTTTTGAATCGTCACGCACAAGGAGAGCGCGATTTTTCCGGAGTTCAGTTGCTCCGGGCTAACCTGTCTCAGGTGAATCTGAATCGGACAAATCTCAAGGGGGCCAATCTCCGGGGGGCGAATTTAACGATGGCTAAACTAATCGCCGCTAACCTGGGTGAGGCCAATCTGAGTGGGGCCAATCTCTCTGGAGCGACTCTGATTGAGACAGCCCTCAACCGATCAGCGCTGACTGGGGCCATCCTCAGGAAGGCGGACTTGAGTGGGGCTAATCTCGGCGGCGCGATTCTGCACCGCGCCGACCTCAGTCAGGCCATTCTCACCGGCGCTACCTTGGTGGGCGCAGATTTGACTGCAGCCAACCTGACCGAGAGCACGCTCAGTGGGGTTTCTTTGAGTCGGGCCACTCTCACCGGCGTCACTGGCTGCGCGGTGAACTTGAACCGGGCTGTTCTCAGTGAGGCCAATCTCACCGGGGCTTGCTTGACTGGGGCCGGTCTGATTCGGGCCTACCTGAATCGGGCTTGCCTTAGGAGTGCGAATCTGGCTGAGGCTGACTTGACTGAGGCTTCTTTGCGGGAAGCTGACCTGGGCGGCGCTAACCTCAGCGCCGCTAATCTCAGCGGGGCGGATCTGAGTGCCGCCACTGTTAATGACGCTAACCTCAGGGCGGCTGACTTGCGTTTGGCCAATTTGAGCCGGTCGAATCTCAGCGGGCTTCAGCTCACCGGCGCAGACTTGAGCGGCGCTGAACTGAGCAAGGCAGACCTGCGGGGCGCTAATTTAAGTGGCGCTAACCTGTCCGGCGCTTGCCTGGTGGAGGCAGATTTGCGCGATGCTAACCTTCAAGGGGCCAACTTGGGGGCCGCCGGCTTGCTGCTGGCCTGCCTCCGGGGAGCCGACTTGAGTGGGGCCAACCTGTCTGAGGCTAACCTCATCGGAGCCAACCTCAGCGGCGCTTGTTTGAGTCAGGCATTTCTCGCTGGGGCCATCCTGCCGTCCGGCACCACTCACTCTTAGTTGCGCCTGCTGCTCTCCAGCCAGAGCGGCCAGCCGGTGGGCTGCGGAACAAGGTCGCTCTGGGGATTCGCCAGAGGGCCCGCTGTTTTCTTGTTCCTTCTTCTCTCACCCACAGTCCTTGTTGGGCTATAAATTATAGCATTTTTGCCACCGGCACCCCTCTGACCTGGGCACCGCCGGCGGCTTTTTTTCTCAACGGCCCCCCGGCCCCCACTGGCTGCGCAACAAAACTTAACAAAAATTTAACTGGGGAGCGGTTTAGAAAGTTTCGTTTCGGCTTGAGCGCCTGTTGAAACCGTGATACAATGCAAAAGTTTGCGATCTATTCGGGTGGAGTGTTACGGGCAGAATGAAACAAATGGGAACCCATCTGGTTGTTGATGCTTGGCAGTCTCCTGGCGAGCTTCTCAACGACCCTGAACGCATCCGCCGCGCCTTGTTAGATGCGATTTCAGCTGGAGGCGCTACTCTCATTGACCTGTGTGTTCATCAGTTCAGTCCCCACGGAGTGACGGCAACAGCTACTTTAGCTGAGTCCCATATCGCCATCCATACGTGGCCTGAGTATGGCTATTTTGCCGCCGACCTGTTTTTCTGCGGTGCGGGAGAGCCAAAGCGGGCGATGCACATACTCAAAACTGCCCTGCAGGCTGGGCAGGTAACAATGAGAGAGATTCCGCGTGGGTTCGATAGCGAAGCAGGACGCGACAGCGTCCTTCCAGCGATGGGTATGGAAGAGCCTGTTTATAAGGAGCAGGTTGTGGGCCTTCCCCTGGAAGCTGGAGTCCGGGGATGAGAGGGAAGGTTTAGGCATCTTTTTGAATTTGATGTCTGATCTGGGTTGGGGTTTGGCGTTCAGCCAATTCCCAACCTTTTTAAGCAACAAGAAACAAAACTACTTCCAGCTGCGAGATACCTGCTCAAATTCAGCTTCTAAAAGTTGAATCAACTGTTGATTGCCCTGTATTATGGCCACTTCCAGCCTTCGTTCTATGTTGCGGCAAAGATTGTTGTAATGGATCTTAGCCAGGTCTTCGTGAAGCGCAAGACGAGAGGCGGGATTGACTTTTTTTACGCTCTCGCTGCCGGTGTGACTGGTGAGAGCTCGCTCCCTCAGTGAGCGCAAGAGTTGAGGCACTGGTATGTGTCGGGGATAGCGCAATTTGCCATTGCTCCCCCAAAATTGGCCTGTGGTGTGGCCATCGCTGGTATCCTGGGGGTGCCGGTATTCTTCGTACCTGATACCGGGATAAGAGAATTCCATAGATTTGACCTCCTGCGATCTGGTTGAGAAGTGAGAGAAATTTTTCTGCTATTATTCGTACCCTGAACGCGCTGGCCGATTTGGATACCTGCGCTACAAAAACCCGGGTTCCGGTGCCGGCGCTACAAGGGCAGACAAATGAGTGAAAAATTCTGTAACTTTAGATACCATTAGCAGAATATCCTGCCGGCAGCCCCCCAGAGGTTAAGAGCCGGTGAGGATTAATTTAAATTTTATATAATCCAGAAACCGGTTTTCTTTGAGAGAAACCCGGTTTCTCAAAGAAACCGGGTTTCTGGCACCCTGTTGAGAAACCCGGTTTCTCAAAGAAACCGGGTTTCTGTCAGGGTTTCTGGCACCCTCACTTACCAGCGGTAATAGCGATAGGGATCATCCCCAAGGTCAAAGTCTGTGCGGTAATCGGGGTGATACAAACTCACCGGGTTTGCAGTGCCGGTTGTATCAGCTTGCCCAGAAGCAGCCAGCTGGAAAAAGCGGCTGTCAGCTTTAAAACTCGCACCCATATTCGCCAAAATCTGCGCCAGCGCCCGTGTTTGCCGCCAGCGCGTATAGCGAAAATAAGTATTAACATCCGCATTCAAACCATCCGGGTCAATCTGCGAGAAAATCGCCACACCCTTCCCCGAAACCGCCCGACTCAAAAGCCCGTCAGCCGCCACCTCACCGCCAGATTCAATCAGCCACGCATCCATTGGAGCACGAAGGCGCAAATCAGAAGCGCTCAAACCGCGAGCTTCCGCCCAAGAAGGCACCTTTAAAGAACCGCCGAAATTCTTCACCTCCCGCACGCTAATTCCCAAAACCGCCTCAGGTAAGCGGCGCGGCAAGAAAAACACCTTGCCACCGGCACTCAAATACCCGCGCAACTCCTGATCGCTGACAAAAGCCTCCGCACCGACAATTACCAGACCGGCATCATTTGCTATAGCATTTGCCCGCTGGTAAACCAACCCCAGCCGGTCCAGCTTCGCCGCATCCGCATCGCTGCCAATCAGAACAGTTTTGCTGGTAATTGGCGTCAAAACAGCCGTTTGGGCGTAATCCACAATCTGCCTTGCCAGCGAAGCCGCCGCTGGATCGGAAGACACATGATCTTCCAAATCCAGCGCATTCCAAATCAGCCGCCCCTGGCCATAATCGAGTTCCATCAGCGGCGTGTAAGCCAAATCGAACTCCGACTCCAAAATTGGTCGCCACCCACTCAAGTGCGGCTTCTCCACCGGCGCACTGCTGACAGCGCCCCGATTCCCCCAGTGCCAGCCATACCAAGGAACGCTGTAAGGATTAAGCTTCACCCCCCCGTTGAGCGTGTTGGGATAGGCTTCAACCAGAGAACTCTCCCCCGTCCAGTCCCGCAAATCCAGCTCGTCCAATCCCCTCACAGCCGGATGAGTCGCCTCAACTGGGAAGACGCGGCGGCTGAGGTGCGGTGCGACGCGAAAGCCGAGAGCGCTGCGCATCCATTCCGGATTTTGCGTGAAAACAATCGCTCTGCCGCCATTGCGGACAAACGCTTCCAAACTGCCGGGTAACTTATTCCCCCCGGAAAGCGCTTCCCGACCGATGGCCAAAACACCGGCAGCCTGGGAGCCGTCCCACGGCACAACAGTGTACCCCAATTGCTGCAGCATGCGGGCGGTCTTGCCAGCGGGGTCAAAAACTGCGACTGTGGAATTTTCAGTTGAAGGGGCTGGTGATTTCTCGAAGACGCGGAAGGCAAAGTTATCCTGATACTGGCATTTGTCAAAACGAGCGGTGAGGCGAATTTCTCCATCCACCTTTTCAGTTGCCAGTTTTGCCGGCAAATTCACCTCCAGCGGAAAGAATAACGTTTGCGCCGTCTCAATACTTCCGGTTTTCGAGCCAGTCGCCACCGGCTTTCCGCCGACGAACACCTCCCAGTTAAAGGAAAACTCCTGCCTCGCTCCGGTATCGTTAATCAGCACCACCTGCTTTTGCAGTTTCTCTCCCGCCACAAAACTGCGGTCTTTCGCCGCCGGCGCTGACTGTGGCCCAGCAATCCAAGCCAGAGTCGGGCCATTGTTTTGCAGGATAGCCCTGCCGCCCGGGTGGATAATATTCGCTTCCATCTGGAAAGAGTGCCATAAAGACTTGCGCACCTTCGGGAGATACACGCCGCGCCGGTCGGGCTTAAACGGGCCAATATCCACGGTCTGCCTGCCGGCATCCGAGACTTGCCACCCGTGTCCGCTGCTCCAGGGAACCATGCCGCCGGTGATGCCAAAAGTCCGCCAGCTGCGCCAGGTGTTGGTGCTGAAAAGCTCCTGCAACTTCTGGAACGCTGGGGCAAAATCCAGTGCTTCGTTTCCCTGCCAGTTGCGGTACTGCTGGTCTTGGACAAACAGCTCGCGGATTTTTTGCCGGTAGGCGGGAGTTTCTAGCTCGTAAGCCTGCTTGCCGAAATAAATAGCGCTAAACTCAGTCATCAGCGGTTCGCTGACGATGGCATTGCGAAAACCGTTTCGGCCCCGCATCATTGTTGTGTGCAGGGGAGTGCCGAACTCCACCACCATGTAGGGCATGTCACCGTTCTTTGCCCACTCCGACAGCCACTCTTCCCGCTCTTGCAGGGGAATCATATTTAAATAAGAGTTGAGAGCGTAGACATCGCCCACCGGCCCTCCTTGGTGTACCAGCACGGGGCGCGTCGGGTCATACTGTTTGATAATCCCAATAGCTTGCTCGGCGATCGGATACACATTCTTCACCCGCCAGTCTCCGTTCTTTTCCAGCTGGCCTTCCACCTTTTTTTTGCCGATTCTCAGGGGATTCTGGTCATCGCCGTGACCGAAGGCGTTGGGGCTGTTGGCCCACATCAGAATTGAGGGGTGGTTGCGATAGCGGCGCAGTTCTGCCAGCATTTGCGTCTCCCAGCGCTGCCTGTCTTCCAGGTTGCTCCACCCTTTAGGGAAGGCGATCTGAGACATGCCCACAGATGGCCCGATCAGGGGGAAACCTTTGAGGTCGGCTCGCTCGGCGAACAGTTCGCGGAAGTGCCACTTGCCGCGTTCGTAGTGGTTCCAGGGCCACATTTCGGCGATGTTGAAGCCGGCCCACAAATAGCCGTCAATCATCCGGTCTTGGACTTCTGTTACCCCCACCGCCCAACCTTGCCACTCATCCTGGTGCAGCACCGGTCGCAGGCGAATTTCCTTGCCGTTTAAGTAGAATTTCCGCCCTTCAATCCAGAATTCGCGGAAGCCAAATTGCAGGTCGTATTCGTCGTCAATGCCGCTGCCTTTGACTTCCAGGCGCAGGGTGTACAAGTTGGGGCTGCCAATGTCCCAGAGGCGGGGATTGGGCCAGTCCCAAGTTACTTGTAGGGTTTGGGTTGGTTTGGCTTCCACGCTGGCGGTGGCGGTGAATGCACGCTCGACTTGGCCTTGGGAGTCAAGCATTTTGGCGGTGAGTTGAACGGTGCCGGCAGAAGTGACGGAAGCCAGTTCAACGTCGAGTTTGAGTTGGTTGCGCCTGGTGGAAGGTTGAACAAATACGTCGCTGACGCGGGGGCCGGCAGGGAGGCTCAGCAGTCGCACTTCGCCAATTAATCCCCGCGATTCCAGGGTAGCGGCGGTTTTGTACACCTCGTTGGGCCCCATGATTACGGTTTTTTCTGTTTCGTTGCTGGCGGCGGCAACCAGCAAGCTGAGAACAGCGTCGGAACCCGGTTTGACGGCTTTAGTGATGTCGGCTGCGCCATAGGGCCAGTTGATTTGGCCGCACTGGATGCCGTTGACGTGCACGAGGGCATCGGTGCTGAGTCTGCTGATATCGAGCACTACTGTTCGCCCTTGCCAGTCGGCTGGGATGGCGATCGTGCGCTGATACCAGGCTTTGGAGAGCTGTTTGCCGTCGAAAGAGTCCCACTCTTTGCCGGTGCCGCGAGAAATCAGTCCCGGCACGGATTGGTGCTTCTCGCGCTGCCAGTCACCCGGCACGGAGATGGAACCCCAGCCGTCTTGTGGGGGCGACTCTTCTGAAGGGCCAATTGCGGGGATAAATTTCCACACTCCGTTCAGGTAGATTTCGCCGCGTTTGCTATTGGGCATTTTGGCTGGCACCTCGATTGTTTTTGTGCTTAAAGGGATTGCTGGACAATTTCCAGTGCGACTGTCTTTAAATGCGCCGGCAGCGCAGGCGCAGATAGTGACTGTCAGGAGAAATATTCCCAGGCGTTTGGCAAGTTTACTGTTCATAACGCTACATTGATTGGAGCGTTTTGTCAAGACCGCCGGTTATTTGATCTGCCATTATTTGAGTCTCCTACTATTGCAGTTTACCACTCTCTTGGTCTATCATTTGTTTGGGAAAAAAGAAAGCTGGTTTATCTAAGTGGCCATGCAGGTTATTTTGGCACCTTAAGACCCGCCTTAATGAGTAATATTGCTGATTTACAGAAGGCTTTTTATATGTAATTGTCTGCACCGACATGTCATATAAGTTTCAACGCCAGAGAGTATATAGCAGTAGCGACTTAGGGCGCGGAAGTAGGACATCTGTCTCAGATGTCCCTGTCCCTACTAGCAAGTGAGATGCCCTGTCCTAAACTAACTGTGTGCTGCCATACTTCCGCAAAAACAAAATGGAGTAGCCGCCACTTCGGATCAGCAATATATAGCGTTTCTCAGTTGGATGAACTATGACCCAGAAACCCGTTTTCTTTAAGAAACCCGGTTGATCAGTACCTCACTAATATGAGAAAGGCTATAAAAGCCTTCATCAGGTTTTAATTCCTCTGAAAGCATCAATGCGATTTTTGATCGGCTTAAACCGATAAATTGGTAATAGCCAGCGTCCTACTAAACTCATTGCTATGTACTTAAATGAATAGCGAGAAAGATAAGCCGGATTTTCCAGGGAACAAGGTTGCGGGGAATAAGTATGTGCTCCCAACGGTGCATATTCTGGATCGTGCCAATAATTAATTTTGCGAATCGGATCGAGCTTATCATTGCGCACACCCGGTACTTGATGGTCGAGGGAGAATAGTTAAGCAGGGATTTAATACTCGTAAACCCGCTTCAATTGCCCTCTGACAGATAAATAAATCACAGCCTTGAATGCCGAGTTGGTAATTATTTTTAAACGGTGATAATGGTGTGCGAAAAATCCAACAGTCATGGGAACCTGCAGCAGCAATATTAAACAGTTTCCAGCCCCCCCCCTTGGTGGGTTCATATCGAGAAACTGTCCAAAACTCTCCATATTTAATTTCTTCCGCTCTGGCCAAGTTACTGTTTTCATCAAAGTAAATATCCCCATTAACAAGAATGGCAATATCATCTTTTTTCCAGGTTTGGGCTGCTGCGATTAAATCCGCATAAGTTGATCGATGATTGACCGGAATAATTTCTAATTTTTTATGACAAAATCCATCTAAGTAGCCATAACCTTGTTCTCGATCTTTAACTTCAAACAAAACTTTGATGGCTTCTATATAAGGATGTGCTAGATTTCTCTCTAGACAAGTAATAAATTCTTGAGCGCGTTCAGGTTTAGTAGGTGTATAAAATGTTGTTAGCAAAATAGCCATAAACTCCCTCCCTTACGATTATTTAGATAGGCGAATCATTCCGGGTTGCATTTTTTAGTGAAAATTCAGAGAAAGCCAGGTTTTCCGGCTCTGCTTTTACCGCTGCGGTCGCTTTTGGCCACTTTTCGGTCAGGCTTGCTGGCCCTTTCGGGCCCCCTGAGGGCCATCCCCTCGGCTTCCAGTCACGTTCCGCAAATATGGATATTGTGCGGCATGACATTAACATTTTCGACGCAATCTTGGTATTTTTTAAGATTTCGCCTCAGATTGATCGGGGGACAGGGTTTAGGGGGTAGGGGCTAGGGGTTAGAAATGAGGAATTTGCGGAGTCATGCCAGAAACCGGGTTTCGCCGAAGAAACCCAATTTCTGCTCTCCGCCAACATAGAAGCGCCGCCTCCCACAGAAAGGGGACAAGAAAGTTTCCTCAGCGCTTCAGGAACATAGGGCGCACTACAAAATAGCCGGCACCAAACGCGGAGAGTACGATCGCCAACAGGAAAACGATTAGCCACACTCCCGCCATATCGGAAGCCCGCTGTGGTTTTGGTCCGCGACTGGGGCGGATTTCTTGCTGTTCTGTAAACAGTCGCTCTGACAGGGCTGATCTGGGGGGGTTAGAATCCGCAAAGGGAAAAGGGGCGCTTGTCTCGTTCCCGGTGCCGGCGATCTCAGAGATGCCGGCTGGTGTGCTCTGGCTGGGGTGAGGGGGCTCTATCCCCACTGCCTGGTTGGGTGCCGGTGCTGGCGGTGGCATATTGGGGTTGAAGGGCGGCAGTGTGTTTTGAATTTGCTGCAGGCGGTAGGCTATCTGAATAACTTTGTCTATTTCCTGGCGCAACTGCTGGTTTTCTCTGGCTAAGTGCAGGTTTTGGGCGTTGAGAGCCTCCATTTGGCCTTTCATGGCTTCTAACTCCGCCGTCACTTGCCGGTAGACGGAAATGGGTACAGAAGGGGAGTAGCTGTTGGTTTCGTTTGGCATGGGATTGCCTGAGGCAGTACCATTTCGCATAGTAGGCTCGGTATTTAGATTCAAGGGCTGAACTTAAGCACAATTGCTTTCAGGGGGGCGTGACTGTAGGAAATCCTGACTCAGATTAGAACAACCATAGCTGCTCTCCGTCAAGAAATTGTCTAAAAAATTCATAAATATCTTTCATATTAGCCGCACACCGGCAGCCCTAGCGCCAGCTAGGTGGGAGGGGCACACGCCACAGTACAGCCCGTCCGGTTGCTTGCCCTGATTTTCCACCCCTCACCCCTCACCGCCCGCACTTTGGGGTGAGGGGGGGTAAGAACAGTATCAGGAGGTGAGGGATGTCTCTGTTGTGGAGACAAGGTTTTATTGGGTTTGATCAGAGGGGAGTTGCAATAACTTGCGGGTAACATCTGCCACCCCGCCCTAATTATGGCGTCAACTGACCGATTCCTTGGTGAAATCTGGCTGAACAGCATAAAGACAAGAGCCGGTTGCCAAAAGCTGAATTTATTACTATACTAACTCAAGTTGCTACTTAGAAGTGAGTCGGGCGAGATCCCCTCCTAGCCCCCCCTTTTAAAGGGGGGGACATCCTCAAAGCCCCCCTTTTTAAGGGGGGGAAAGGGGGTATCTGGATGCTTAGACTTGGGAGGTAGCAACTTAGATTATACTAAGGGTTCATCTGTCAAGCCCCAATCTCAAATCTAAAAGCCCAAATCTATAATCGATATGAGCCACTCCCCAACCCAGCAAGATTTGCCGCCGGCACCCACCGCAGGCGCTACCCCTTCAATGAAGTACGGCGAACGCCAGATTGCCGAGGGACAACTGATAACCTTCCCCAATCCGCGAGTCGGGCGGCGCTACGATATTAACATAACCTTGCCAGAGTTTACCTGCAAGTGTCCGTTTTCTGGCTATCCTGACTTTGCCACGATCCAAATTACCTATGTGCCTGACGAGCGCGTGGTGGAACTCAAGGCGCTCAAGCTCTATATCAACAGCTACCGAGATCGCTACATCTCCCACGAAGAATCCGTCAACCAAATCTTAGATGATTTCGTAGCCGCCTGCGATCCCCTGGAAGTGACTGTCAAGGGAGATTTCTCCCCTCGCGGCAATGTCCACACCGTGATTGAGGTGCGCCACCGCAAGTAGGGTTTGGGCCACGGAACCAGGCAGCCTTACCCCCTCGCCCCTGGCGGCGAGGGGGATAAAAGGGGGTTCGCCCCTGGCGCTGTCCGCCGCTGAATTTGCATAACCATCCCCTATAAGTAGAGAAAATTAATGCCAGCGGAGAGCATTATGAACCCCACCCCCCAACTCCCTCCCCGTTCACGGGGAGGGGGAGAAAAAAAGGGGCTACCGCGTTTCCAGCCTCAGGCTAGGAACGCAGTTAGGTTGGCTCTGACTTGAAAATGTTTGTAGTTGGGCTGCACGCCCTACCAGAAAAGCCCGCAGTGGGACAAGTTATCGATTTCTCGTTCCCAGCCTGAGCCTGGGAACGAGAGAAGCGATATTCCGCTTGTTTTGGGAGGGAGTAGAGTGCGTTCCCTTGGTGAACGCACCCTACAATTTATGAAGCGCTCTCGCTCACACCGGCACTCGGCTGCGCCAGCCGGTCGAAAATTTCAATCAGTTCGCGCTCGAAGGCAACTTGCGCCCGATTTGTTCTTCCACCAACATAAAGTTGCCCGTCTTTTTCCACCGCCCAAATTTGAGAGTGGGAGAAATAGCTCATCACCACGCTCGCCATCAGCAAGGCAAAGCCGGTGTAAACAATCGGAATTCCCGGATCGGCTTTGATTTGCAAGCCGGTGCTGCCGATAAGTTCGAGGACTTTCAGCGTTACGCCGTTGACTTCTGCTGACATGCCGGCGCGAACCGTATTAACCAGCTTTCCAGAAGCATCATAAATCAGCAGCATCCCCTGCAAATCTTTTGCTAGAATAGAAACACCGGCACTCAAATCCGGCTTAGTGGGAATCCAAGTTCCCCACAGCCGCCCTTTGCCGCCGGTATCCAGCTGAGCCATCGGAAATTGCAAGATCGGGCTGTTATTAATCCGCACCCGAATGCCGGCGATTCCCCAGTCTGTCTGGTAGAAAGTAACGCCCCGGTAGCGCAGCGGCGAGTTGACGTAGATGGTCTTGCGGTCAACTTCCTCGCCTTGCTTGTCCAAAACAGACAGATCGGAGTAAAATTGGTCGATATTTCCGTCAGGCTTGTAATCAATCCAGAAGCGATTCACCCGCACTGACCAATCTTTGGGAATCTGAGCTGCAGACCCCGGACCGGCATCTATGATATTCTTAACTTGAAAGCTATTGCCACTGGCAACCATTTCTTGTGCCAGAAAGCCGGTCATGGCTCCCAAAATTGCGCCGGCGAGAATAATCAGCATGCTCGCGTGCACGACAATCGGGCCAATCCGCCCTATCAATCCCTTGCGAGCGTAGAGTGAGTCGCCTTCGCGAAACACCCGATAGCGCCGGTTTTGCAACAATTGCTCTAAAGAATTCATCTCAACACTCTTCAGCTGAGCGCTGAGAGCCAACTTCTCTACCTGGCGCGGCTGGCTGTAAAATTTCCACCTGCGAGCCGCTTTCAGGGCGGGAAACTGGCGGGTGAAAGTGCATGCGGTCAAGCTAGTTCCGAACAAAATTAGGATTGACAAAAACCACCAAGTGCGGTAAACATGGTCTAATCCCACAAACAGAATCACCTTCCAAGTCAGGAAGCCAAACAGGGCGGGGTGTTCTGGATAGTTAGACCGGTAGTATTCTACAGATTGACCCTGTTCGATCACCGTGCCAGAAATGCTAAAAATGGCAATCGCCAGCAGCAGCAGAATTGCCAGCCGCAAATCCGCCACCACCGGCACCACTTCTCTGCGGACAAAGCGCACGGGAACCAACCACAAATTAGAGACATGGGAAAAAAAGGAATCTTGCGCGGTCATTTGTCTTGTTTCAGGAGCTAATAGCTAATAGAAAAGAACAGTTGCGTGGTCGCTGATTTCATAGCCCCTCACCCCCCAACCCCCTCTCCCACAAGGGGAGAGGGGGAGTAAGAATAGAAAAGAACAGTTGAGTGGGCAGACATGAATCAGCTTCACTAGAAATTTTACCTCTGGACAGGCGGGACGCCTGTCCTACGTCGGGAATAACAGCTAAATTGCAGGCACCAGACGAAACAGCAGGGAAAACACGCCGAATCCCACTAACATAGCACCGCTGACCGGCGTTATCCAGGCAGACCACCGGCGCAGTTCTAGGAGCTTTTTAATAGTAGCGGTAAAGGTGCCGGCGAGAATCAGGGGGGCGACGTAGCCGGCGGTGTAAGACAGCAACAAAATGCTGCCCAAAATGGGGTCTTTTGTGGAGGAAACCCAAGCCAGCAAAGTTGCCAGCACGGGAGTGCTGCAAGGAGACGCCACCAAGCCAAAGGTGAGCCCGAGGAGATAGGAGCGCACGCCATCGGGCCATTCTTTAGAGATGAACTCGGTGCCGGTGAGGGAGGGGAGCTGGAGGGGGAGGGCTTCCAGCAGATTCAGCCCCATGATGATGGCGATGATGCTGACAATCACCGGCAAGCCGATGCCAATTTGGCCATAGACAGAGCCGGCGACGGCGGCGAGGATGCCCAAGCCGGCGAGGGTGGTGGCCAATCCCAGGGAGAACCAAGTGGACTGGGCGGCGGCTTGCAGGCGGGTTTTGGCTTCGTAGCCGCCGATATAGCCAATGGTGATCGGTAGCATGGAGAGGGTGCAGGGGGTGAGGCTGGTGAGCAAGCCGGCGCTAAAAATGACACCTACGCTCAGCGCGGTGAGGTGAGTCAGCTGGGTGGATACGAGGCTGTTGGCAAGTTGCTGCAGGTGGTACAGTTCAGTTTGTAAAGTTTCAATCATGCTGCTGTTGGCTCGTGGAATGCCCAATTATGTAGCATTGTAACTTACCTGAGGGTTGAGAGCCGGTGGGGATGCCGGTGAGAGCCGGCTCGCTCGTGTCGAGCGCCCCACAAGACGCATGCAGCTTCGTGCCGGTATTGCTGTTCGGATAAATAAGATCTATAGCGTTTCTCAGTTGGATGAACTGCGCTTCAGAAACCCGGTTTCTTAAAGAAACCGGGTTTCTCAGTACCTCACTAATATGAGAAAGGCTATATACTTATTTTAGCGCAACAGGTAGAAGTTCTATGACCCATGTCAAAACTGCCATCTCGCTGCCTAAATTGCTGTTTGAGCGAGCGGAGTCTGTCGCTGAGGAAATGAAAATTACACCCAGTCACTTGATGGCGCTGGCGCTGGAAGAATTTATCAGCCGCCGGCAGAATCAACAGCTGCTGGAAAAAATCAACGCCGCCTGCGCCGAAACTCCCGATCGGGAAGAACAAGCTCTACGTCGCAGTCTTATCAAGCAGCACCGTCAGATTGTGGGAGGGGAATGGGAATTAATCAAGGTGACATATTCTGGACGAATTAAGGCTGGTAACAGAACCTCGCGATATGGAGTATAAGTTCAGCAAAAAGCGTCATTGCCAGCGAAAGCCGGTGGGGGCGGTTAACCCCCAAAGTAGCTCGTTATTTTGACTTATTTCCTTTCTTTACTGTCGGGGAGTCAGTTGGTTTAGGGGGTGGAGTTTCCCACTCGCACTTAAAAGTCTTGTTGATCAGCTCTTTCAGACTGATTACCTTGAGTTTTCCACTTCCGTGAGAGTCACCGGCTTGACTCTTGATTTTTATAATTTCGTAGCCTAGGCCATTAAGAAGGTCTTCCGGTTTAGGTAAGGAGACGTAACCATAATAGGCATAAGAGTCCTTAATCTGATCGCCTTCCTCTCCATCAGGCATTTCCCAACACACTACCTGCTCAGTCAATATCAACGGATGATTGAACTCGTCAAAGGCTGAAAAACTATATTTGTATTCGAGAGCTTTGTGAGGAGCGTCTTCTTCTACGCTTTTTACCCCATAACTTACAGCAATGCTATCAATCCCAAGGCAAGAAAAGGTGAGAGGGCGCAACCAGAAATGAGCGTAAGGTGAATCAGGATGGACAAGGTGAGCAAACATGGTGTACAAGGAGCCAACCCAGTGTTCTTCCCCAATCTCAGGCTCCACCAGCCACATTTCTTTTAGCTGTTCTATATCCTGCACCATGAATCGCTTTCGGTATTTAATCCCATCCTTTAGTGCGTTCAGCTTCTGAGTATACTGCTCTAGTTTTGGAGCCTGATTATCTTTATTGAGCCTGTCTATAAGTTCTCGGAAAACATTATCATTCCTGAGTGCCGTAACAAAAAACTGTTTTATATTATCGACAAAGGAGTCTTTGTTAAGAGTATTTAAGGCGGCCTCAGCCAAGGAATTTCTGTTTGTCACAACATCAAAGCAGCCATTTATCATAAAAATATAGTGCTCCTGCCCACTACTTCTAGCACTGCGTAATCTTGCAGTTGGGAATGTTCAAATAACTGATTGAACTGGCAAATCTTTACCCCCTCTGAGCAGATAAACGTACCTCTTTGATCGGTCAAACGAATTCCAGATTTTTTATGGCCTTTTCTTCCCAATTGTTCATACTTTTCCAGCGCTCTGCGATTTCCATCAATTGCGAGAATTAAGCAGTAAGTTCTCTCTTCAAATTCAAAGGTCGTAGCCGCGCGAGAGGAAAATCTCCCATCACTTAATTTTGAAACTATTTGAGGACCTTTTATTGGTGACTGAATTTGTGACTTATCCTGTTCATCTGGCTTTGGTAAGTAAGGATACCCCGCCTTCACTTCTTCCAAACCCTTTTTTGTCCAGAGAGACAATTTAACCCTATCCTTGTATCCTGGAGTCTTTTTAAAGCTTTCTGCTTTGCTAGCTGGAAACCCCGTTGTTTCTGGCCTGAGAATCCTCACGTCGTCTCGTGTTAAACCCTATGTAATTTTTTAGGTATGACCATTGATTTGGGCGCTCCTGATTCGGGTCGTAAAAGTCTGAAAATTTTTCTACATCAAGACCTTGAACAATAAGCATCGCCCCACTAGCAAAGTTTGTGCAGAAAAAGTTTTCATTTAGATGTTCAAGGATAGGGCGTGTTTTGTCATTCATGCGAACTAAGTTTTTCAGGGTTTCCCAAGGTCTATAATCTTCCTGTGGTTCGATGTTGCACCGTTCGTTCAATTTGTCATTGGGGTTATCTATAGTTATTGACCGCCAGCTATGCTTATCCTCCCCTTTACAGCGGGTAATTAAAGTAAATTGGCGCGAGGCAAAGCAAAGCTTTGCTCCTTGGCACTTGTACCCTATAGATTCTCCTTGTATTTTTGTGGATCTGCCAATTGAAAAAAACGCTTTGTAGGGGGTTATACCCTGGATTTCATTTGTTTCGCTTAAGCCAGTACCATTGTCAAAAAAAATAAATCCTTCCTTTTTCAACAGGGGGTAAATCTCGATTCTCGTTGCTCCTGCATCATAAGAGTTAGAGATTAACTCACGGATGACTTCACACGGGTCTTTGCGATTTACTGAAAGCTCAGAAAGAACGTGGGTATAGGATATTTCTGGATACTGCGGCGGCATGGGACTGGGTTGAAACTAATTTTAGCATTGAATCTAAATTATCATAGCATAAGAGTGCCGTCAAGTATCCGCACCGGCATTTAAATTACACGCGACAGGGATTGCCGGCGCTCTAGCTGGACTGGCCATCAGAAACCGGCATTCCCACTCGTGCCCTCAACCCGCTTTCTAAGGAGGGCACCCCCGCAGTGGGGATGCCGGCATTTGCCACAACAGGAAATTGCCCGAGCGCGTTTAGCCTGACCTTGAAGGAGAGCGCGAACCCCACCGGCGCTGCCGGCGCTTTTCCCGGCGCTCCTCCAAAGACAGCACGTCAGCGCCGCCACTCTCCCGCGCCACGCGAATCAGCAAACCGGCAACCAGCAAGCTGGCAATCATGGAACTCCCGCCATAGCTGAACAGGGGGAGGGGCAAGCCGGTGGTGGGCAGAGCGCCGGTGGCCACGCCAATATTGAGCAGGGACTGCCCAACCATGAACACCATCGCGCCGGTGGCGACGAGCTGGTGTACAGTCTTGTCAGCTTTAAGGGCAACTCTGAGGGCGAGAGTGCCGTAACCGGCGATCAGCAGCATCAGCAGCACGCAGCCTACTAAGCCAAATTCTTCGGCAAAGACAGAAAAGATAAAATCGCTATACTGAATCGGCAGGTAAAACAACTTTTGCTGAGACAGCCCGAACCCTGAGCCCCAAGTTCCGCCAGAACCCACCGCCATCAGACTTTGAGTCAGCTGGTAGCCATCCCCGCTGGCATCCGCCCAGGGGTTGAGAAAGGACATGATCCGCCGGCGCTGGTACTCGCGGAAACTGACACTCAGCGTTGCCAGCAGCAGCCCCCCCAGGGCGGTTCCCCCCAGGTAAGCGGAGGGTAGGCCACCGGCAAGGGCCACCAACCAAAGGCTCATGCCGCACAGCGCCGTCGTGCTCAGGTTGGGCTGCATCAAAATGCCTAAGAGCACGATCGCAAAAATCCCCACCCACCGGAGGCGGACTCGCCAGGGCAGGTAGTTCCACTGGCCAAAAATGCGGGCGCTTTGCAGCACTAGGAAGGGTTTGATTAATTCCGAGGGCTGAATTGCCACCGGCCCGATGGCCAGCCAGCGGGCTGCCCCATAGGCGGTGGTTCCCAATCCCGGAACGTTCGTCAGCCAAATCAGCCCCAGCAGCAGCAGGAGAATCCAGTCGGCAAGCCCCAAGATGTAGCGCAGGGGGGAGTGAACCAGGATGTTGAAGCCCACCAAGCCGGCTAAAGCCCACATCACCTGGCGCTTGAAGTAGTACAGCCCATCGCCATGCTCGGTATAGCCGCTGGGGTAGGAGGCAGAAAACATGACGACCAGCCCCGCGAACAGCCACAGGAAGGTTAACCACCGCAGCCAGCGGGCTTCCCAAGACCACTCGCGCACGGAGGGGTCAACTATGAGTATCAGGCGGCTTATATTCACAAGCGCAGCATTCTATCAATTCGTGATTTTACCCTGCGGGGCCAGAAACCGGGTTTCTCAAAGAAACCCGGTTTCTACGCTTTCGGGCGCTCAGGGGGGCCAGAAACCGGGTTTCTGAAAGAAACCCGGTTTCTACGCTTTCTCAAATAAAAAAGAGGCCAATGCGACCTCTTTTTTGCGGTATTCCTTTTGAATGCAAATTTACTGCAAGCCCGTGTTGGCACCTGGCTTGCCGGTTGCCAGCTGGACTTTGATGATTTTGCCACCCATTTTCATGATGCGCTGCTGCTCGCGGAACCAGTTGTCGTAGGGCACGAGCTTTGTAAAATAGGTGTTTTGCAGTTCCCGCTGAGTGCGGATGCGAGTTTGGCTGGGGACGCAAGCAGTAACTTTAAACATTCGCATGGCTTATCTCTCCTTAAGGTGCGAAAAATTTTGCATCTGAATTCAGATATCTATAGCGAAGGCAGGGAGTCAAGAGTCAATGTTAGATCGTTAAAACCTCACGACTGTTTCGGACAAGTCTTTGACGAGCTAGCACTGACTCTAGACTTCCCTGACCTCAGGATCTTGGGTTTTGGATTTTGGATTTTCGAGTTTGGATTTGCGAGAAATCTCAAACCTCAAATCTCAAATCTCAAATCCCTCTTAGCTCAAACCAGAGGAAATGTAGTCGAAGTACACGCCCATTTCCTTGCCAGCATCGGGGCCCACCAGACCGGCGGTGACTTCCTTCATGGCTTGGATGGCTTGCACAGTAGCACCGATGGGCACGCCCAGGGAGTTGTAGGTTTCTTTCAGCCCGTTGAGCACGCGCTCATCGAGGATGGAGGGGTCGCCGGCCAGCATGGCGTAGGTGGCGTAGCGGAGGTAGTAGTCGAGGTCGCGGATGCAAGCTGCGTAGCGACGGGTGGTGTACATGTTACCGCCGGGACGGGTGATGTCAGAGTACAGCAGGGACTTGGCAACTGCTTCCTTGACAATGGTGGCGGCGTTGGCGCTGATGGTGGTGGCGGCGCGGACGCGCAGTTCGCCGGTGGCGAAATAAGCCTTCAGCTTGTCGAGAGCGGAGCCGTCCAGGTACTTACCTTGGACATCAGAGGAATTAATAACAGCGGTAATTGCGTCTTGCATGTGTGTGATTCCTTAAACTGTCGTGCGCAAAGTCGTTCGTTGATTGGTTCAAATCCGAGAGCAGGAGATCGTCCTACTGCATGGCACCGATCACATAGTCGAAGTAGGCAGCTGCTTCAGCGGCATCGTTCCCAGACAGCAGGGAGGAGGCGACGCTCTTCATGGCGCGAACGCCTTCGGCGACGGCTTCGATGGGGGTGCCCAGGGACTTGTACATTTCGCGGACGCCGACGATGCCGATTTCTTCGATCGGGGTGACGTCACCGGCGACGATTCCGTAGGTGATCAGACGCAGGTAGTAGTCCAAGTCGCGCAGGCAGGTGGCGGTCATTTCTTGACCGTAGGCGTTACCGCCGGGGGAAACGACGTCGGGACGCTTTTGGAACAGCTGGTCGCCGGCTTGCTTGACGATCCGCTCGCGGGATTCGCTCAGCACTTGGGCGATGCGGACACGGGCTTCGCCGGTGCTGACGAAACCTTTGATCCGATCCAGTTCGCCTGGGCTGAGATAGCGAGCTTCGGCATCAGCATTCACGATGGACTTCGTGACGATACTCATTTAACGTTTTCCTCCGAATGAGATTGTTACCAGATGTGTCTAATCTGAGTCTGCCTGGAGCCACTGGGTGCTTTGGCCTATTTGCCTGAGCTTTGAGATCGCCCGGTTTAGGGCCTCGTCGCACCGGCAGTTTTTGACTGAACTCAGACATCCCTACATTATTTTACGGGAACGGCTGCCATTAGAAAACTTAACTTTTTTTCTCCCATGCGAGAGCGCGAGTGAGTCAAAAAAAGCCAGCTTTTCCGGCAAGGCTTTTAACGCTGCGGTCGCTTATGGCCTCGGTCAGGCTTGCGGGCCCTTCCGGAACACCTGATGGCCCTTCCCTCCGCTTCCAGTCACGTTCCGCGAATATGGATATTGTGCGGCATGACATTAACATTTTCGACGCAATCTTAATATTTTGTAATATTTCGCCTCAGATTTATCGGGGGACAGGGGTTAGGGGGTAGGAGCTAGGGGTTAGGAGTCACAAAAAAAACCCGGTTTATGGTAAAAACCCGGTTTCTCAAAGAAACCGGGGTTCTTGCCGCTCTGCCGCTCCCGCCTACTTGCGAGGGCCAATGCCATCACAGAGGTGGCGTTTTTGATCGCTGAGATGGGCGGTGGGGTTGTGGAGATAGTCGCGCATCCAGTCGCAACCCCGGGCCATCAGGTCGTCCAAATCCAAATTCCACAGAATCACCTTTTTGTCCTCACCGGCAGAGGCGAGGGTTTTGCCGTCAGGGCTGAACCGAACGTCCCAAACCGAATCGCTGTGCGCCCCCAGGGTGCCCAGCAGGTTGCCCTCCAGGTTCCAGAGTTTGACAGTTTTATCCTTACTGCCGGAAGCAATTATCTGGCCATCGGGGCTGAAACTGGCGCTGTACACACTCTCCCTGTGTCCCAGGATCGTTTGCAGCAGCTGTCCGTCCCGATTCCAGAGTTTCACTGTCCTGTCGGCACTGGCGGTAACAAAGGTCTGGCCCGAAGGGTTGAAACCGACGGCGTAGACGCCAGCGATGTGATTTTCCAGGGTTTTATACTCTGTGCCGTCAAAGTGCCAGAGTTTCACCTCTGTACTGCCGGCGGAAGCAACCAGCTGTCCGTCGGGGCTAAAGGCCAAACTTTGCGCCGGCGAACTGCGCCCGCTGAGAGTTGCCAGCACCGCACCGTCAACTCGCCTGATTTTTACCGTTTTGTCAGTGCCGGCGGTGGCAATCTCGCCCTCAGGGCTGAACGCTAGGCTGTGTGCGCCCTGACTGTCAGCCACCAGGGTGCTTCTCAACTGGCCAGAACGGTTCCAGAGTTTGACCGTTTTATCCTCACTGGCGGAGGCGAGGGTTTGACCGTCGGGACTGAAACTGATGTCCGTCACCCAGTCCCTGTGGCCAGTGAGTGTCCGCAGCAGCTTGCCGTCTTTGCCCCAAAGTTTTACCGTGCTGTCGAAACTGGCGGTGGCTAAAGTGCCTGACGGGCTGTAACTGACCCGCCTCACCAAAGCCTGATGTTGCAGAACCTTCAAAGAGCTCGTGCCGGCAAGACTCCAGAGTTTGATGCTATTGTCCTCACCGGCAGAAGCCAGCGTCTGGCCATCCGGGCTGAAACTCAAACTCCTGACAGCAAAAATGTGACCCCCAAAGGTATTCAGCTTCCGTCCGTCTTTGCTCCAGAGTTTGACCGTCCTGTCAGCGCTGGCCGAGGCCAGGGTTTGGCCGTCTGGGCTAAAACGCACAGACCAGACCGTATTTTCATGTCCGGAGAGGGTTGTCCACAATCTGCCGTCGCGCTTCCAAAGTTTGATCGTGCCGTCCCCACCGGCAGTGGCCATCTGGCCGTCGGGGCTGAAACTAACGTCGAAAACCTTGCCTTTGTGCCCCTTGAGGGTGCGCAGCAGGCGACCGTCAAAGCGCCAGAGTTTGACCGTTTTGTCGGCGCTGGCGGAAGCGAGGGTTTGGCCGTCGGGGCTGAAACTCACGCTCCATACCCGATCGGTGTGCCCCTTGAGCGTCCGCAGCAACTCACCGTCGCGCCGCCAGAGTTTGACGGTTTTGTCTTTGCCGGCGGTGGCAATCAGTTGGCCATCGGGACTGAAACTGGCATTAAAAACCTCACCGGCATGACCTTTGAGGGTGCTTTTCAACAGGCCATCACGACTCCAGAGTTTGACGGTGCCGTCGGCACTGGCGGAAGCGATGGTCTGGCCATCGGGTGAGAAAGTGACGCTGTACACCTCCGCCCTATGGCCAGTCAGGGTTTTTATCTCCCCGCCACTGCGGTTCCACAGTTTTACCGTGCTGTCGGCACTGGCAGAGGCCAGCATTTGGCCGTCGGGACTGAAACTCACGCCACCAACGGTATTTCTGTGCCCCTGCAAGCGGTTGCGCTCTCTCACCTTTTGTACCGCCTGCTGTAGCGCCGTGACAGCTTCCATGCGAATGTCCGCCGGCACCATAGATCCCAACCATGTTTTGAGGAGTTTGCCGGCTCTCAAACTTTCTATGAGGGCTTCAAACTCCAGATGGGAGTTGTAGAGGGCTTTTGAAGAGGCGGTTATGGCTCTGATTTTGGCGCTGTTCTGGTTGACTGACACTACCAGGGCCAATAGGACGCCGACCCCTCCGAGCCCGATCGCCGCACGCTGCCAGAAAAGGGGCGTTTGCCGCAGTTCCTGTTTGAGAGTGCGATTGCTGGCGGTGCTGTGCCGGTTGGCGGCTTCCGCAACTTGCAGCCGCACCTCTGGCCCAAAGTCGCAGGTTTGGCGTATAGGCTCAACCAGGTAATCGTGGACAAGCTGGTAGCGGTTTTCTGGCACCGCCGGCAGGCGAACCACCAGCCCAGATCCGGTCAATATTTCTAAAATTAAATCTAGTTTATCGCTGTCTGATTGCAACAGCTCTGCCAGCTCATCCCGCGTTCTTAAGGGTCGGGTGCCTTTCTCATTTGTCAGCAATGCCAGGACTTTACAAGCAGCGTCTTTATTGGCGTAACCGCAATCTTTGATGGCGCTTTCAATGGAATGTTTAACGAGTTTTGCTTTGGGGTTTTCTCCCAGCTGCTGGTATTTTTCCAAGGTGGTAATGCCGTCGGTTTGCAGTTGTGCCCCTACCAGCTGCAATTCGATTGGGCGCACCTCCTCGGTGCTGCCGGCTAAATCTTTCACCAATGCTTCAATTAGCGCCGGCTCTACGGTAAATTGCGCCATTCCGGTCAGCTGTTCAATCACTCCCCGGGCTTCTGGGGGTGAAAAATTCCCCAAGTAGTAGTGAGCGTCTTCGCTGAGAATGCTGTTGAGAATGCTGCTGCCGTCACCGCTCTGCGTCTGCTGCTCCCACTCCAAAATGTAATACAGGTAATGCCTGTAGTCCGCCCGCACGGATAAGATGACTTTTGCGAAAGGGATGTTTAAAGCTTCGCGCATAAACTCCCAAAATTTATGCCGCCCTTCTGTTTCTGTGCAGGCAAAGAAAAATTCTTCAAACTGGTCAAAAATTAGAACGGTTAACAGTTGGCTTTCGCCATTTTTGGCCAGCTGTTGCAGAGCGCCTATCGCGTAGTATTCTGGAGGCTGTTGACTCTTGGGCGAGAGGGCTTTTGCCAATTCTCTGCCAAAGGTTTGCATGCAGTCTGTGTAAGATTGCACTAGCACCGGCAAGACTCTGTGGCTGCCGGTGGCGGTGTGCTGCAGCGCCGGCACTAAACCAGCTGTTAAAAGGGAACTTTTGCCGACGCCGGAGGGGCCAATAATTACGGTGAGTTTGCGATCGTGCCGGTTAATTCTCTCGATCAGGAGGCTGACATCTCGCTGTCTTCCGGAGGCTTCAATTTCTTTGGCTACGCTGACTTTTTGCTGTCCGAGTTTCCTGTGCGGCTGCAAGGCACCGGCACCGATGAAGGCGCGGAATCCGTATTCGTGTTCGATGGCACGCTGTTCTTGCTTAATGCGAAATGCTTCTAGATACTTCCCCTGATCGAAGTAAATCTGGCGCAATTCTTGCAGTATGTTTATATACAGTTTGGGGTCGCTGTGGGCGTCTGTTTTCTGTCTGGCGGTTTCCAGGTTGCTAGCGGCGTCGCTCTCTTGCCCCAACCGGCGCTGCGCTTGCGCCAAAAGCAGCAAATATAGCCCCCGTTGTTGGGGGTGGGGTTCTGCTGCTTCTGCTAAGGTGCGAATGGCTTGTTGGGCTAGGTCGCAGGCTTCTGGGGGCTGGTGGCGCTGGAGGGCTACTTCTGCTAGAAAGCCCAAATCTTGCGCCGCTAGCGCCAGACTGCCGGCGGCTTGATGAGCTGGCAGGTATTTTTTGGCGAGGGTTTGCAATTGTTCCCACGCTTCTAGGTGTCGCAGCACTTCACCGAGTTGTCCGACTACCTGCGCGACTAAATCTTGTCGCTCAGCCGCCTCGAAGGCTGTTACGCTTTGCTCGAAGGCATCTAGTGCTTGTTGCCAGTAGCGGCGGCTGTCTGCTGGCTGTCGCTGGGCTTGACAGGTAAAGGATGTGCCGGTGTAAAATAGGATGACTCCCTGGCGCTCTAATAGATTTTGGATTCGGTATTCTAGATTTTCAGGGAATTCGGAATTGACGATTAAGAATGCAGAGTTTTGCCAAAAGGCTAAGCTTTGCCGGTAGTGCTCTAAAGCTGCCTGATTATGGCCATTTTCATCGGCTTGCAGGCCACGAATAAATTCGAGCGTGGCTGCGATATCGGGCTGCAATTGATAGGCGCGACTTTGCAAGTCTTTCCAGGCAGATTCGAGTTCTGAGTGCAGCCGGTCGTCGGCGGCTATCTGGCAAAAGTCGGGGTGGGGCAATTGAGGTGTTTCTGGCTCTAAGACGCGGGCGAATACGGCTTCTGTCTTTTGGTGGAGGAAGTCGATTAGCTCTTCGGTTGGGAGTTCAAATTCAACGGTGGTTGCCCAACTCTCGAAATCGGGGGCGACTCGAATTAGCTTGCGCAGGACCTCATCGGTGGCCCACAAGAGGAGGGGGAAGGGAAAGTTTTTGCGAAATTCTTCCCGGATCAGGTTGGTGGCGGTGAGCACCGGCTCGATATTCTCTAGGGACTCTACGCCCAGAACGGTGAGTGCCGGTGGCGGATTGTCCCCGATTTCTGCGGCGATGGGCGCAAAAAGGGTTTTGACTGACTGAGGGAGGGTTAGCCGGTGAATGTGGGCGGTGGACAGTTGTTGCAGCTGCTGCAGCATGCGATCTCGCAAGCGAGTGTAGTTGCAGCGCAGCAAAATTAGGGAAAATTGTCCCTGAGAGAGGTCGATCCCCCGTACCAGCGTCCTGAGCGATTCCTGATTGTAAGTGGCCACGTCTTCGAGCCGGTGCGTGTCACTCATGGTTTCTGCGGTTTGGTGTACATTCAGATTTTGCACTATTATCTGGGCGCGAGCTCAAATACGCCCCTCACCGGCCAATTCTTTTTGTCAGCCCCTCACGCCCCCTCACCCCCCTACCCCCTCTCCCACAGGGGGAGAGGGGGAGCAAGTAGGGTGCGTTCCTGGGGGGAACGCACCCCCGCATCTGCCAGAGTATTTTTACTTGAGTGCGATGCTTTGTGCGCAGGAGTGCGGGGGGGATTGCCGGCACATGGGGAAAGGGGGTGACAAGCCGGTGGGTTCCTGCCAATTTAGGCACCGGCAGCCGGCACCTTCCCCCGCCCTTGTCCTGGGAAAAAGCACAGGCTATCTGTCAGGCAGATTTGTGCCGGTTTGTTGGGATAAAAGTTTTGGTAAAAATGTAGACAAAGTTTGTGATTTGCGTTAATATGGTAGCGGGGGAAAATGTGCCGGCATATAAGGTCGTGTTCGGGGGCCTAGCTCAAGATATTGCGACAGACAAAACCCACCTGTGCGGGTTTCTGTGAAGAAAAGTTCGTAGTTGGGCTTTAGCCCAAAAGTTCGTAGTTGGGCTTTAGCCCAAAAGTTCGTAGTTGGGCTTTAGCCCAAAAGTTTGTAGTTGGGCTTTAGCCCAAAAGTTTGTAGTTGGGCTTTAGCCCAAAAGTTCGTAGTTGGGCTTTAGCCCCACACAAAGTATTTGTGCCGGCATTTGAAAAGGGCGAGCGCCTTGGAGATAGTATGGGCACCCCTTGGCGCGACACCAGGGGATTTGCCGGCTCGTTTAGGCAGGCTATATAAGGATGCCGGTTTTATTCCAAGGAATCGAGCAGTTGGCGCATTTCTTCAGCTGCCGGTGTCATGCCGAGGCTGTTGAAACCCACCAGCGCATTAGTGGCCCATTCGCGGGCTTCTGGGGAATTTCCCCGCGCTTTCTCCAAACGGGCAAAAGATGCTTGGTAGTCAGCTATACAACGTTTCTCCTTGTTGCGCTTAGCTACAGGCAAGCCCGTATTCAACAGTTTTTCCGCTTCATCAAAATTCCCTTGTGCTATTTCGATATCAGCCAGCTCCCCCTGAGCGTAGTAAACTGCTCGCTGCCAGCCAATCTCTCTAGCCTGTTTCTCTACTTGCTGGTAAAGTGACTTAGCTCGGTCATAAGCACAGGTTTTATGATGGATTTTAGCCCGATAATATTGAATGGTGATGACATTGCGAATGCGAAAGGTATTTTCTAACTCGCTACTCTTGATAAGGGTCTCTTCCTCATCTAGCCAATGGTGGGCTTTTTCGTATTGCTTTTTGCTGATATATAGCTGGGCCAAATAGTCAGCAAAATGAGACTGCATATAAAAGCTGGCATGCTCTCGCATATCCCAAGCTTGTAATAAAAGATATTCGGCTTTTTCTAGTTGCCCCATAAGAATCAGCTTCCAACTCTTTTCTGACATGGCCCACACAGTGGTTGACAACTCCCCACGGCGCTCCGATGCCTCAATTAGCCATTGCATCCAGAACAGGCAGTCTTCCCAATATCCATAGATGTGAGCGTAATATCTCAAATGCTGCCATAAATCCCTGACATTTTCATATCGCTCTTGGGACGCACACCAGTAAAGCACTGCCAGAAGGTTTCCACCTTCTTCCTCCAGACGGTCATAGTCACTATGCCATTCTTGCCATTCTTGCTGTCCGTATGTCTTGGCAAATTCCAGATACCAGTTCACCCACCGCTCCCGCGCCTCCTTCTCGAAATCTGAGTCAGCGGCAAGTTCCCCTAGGGCGTATTGGCGAGTCAAGGAGAGCATACTGTAGCGCCCATCCTTCTGAGTCACGAGGGAGAGTTTCTGGAGTGGAACCCAGCCGTTGTTAGCAGCAGCGAGGGCTGCTTTTAGTCCAGCCACTTCAGCCACAGCATCTCGGATGGGGGGATCAGAGAAAATCGCCAGGGACATCAGCAACTTGTGCGGTGGTTGCCCCCTCATTTTTTGCACTGATTCCTTAAAGCAGAATTCAGCCACGTCGCCTGTGTTTGAGGCTAACCCCTCTAATACCAACTCTGGGGAATAGCCACTGTATACTTGGCCAATGGCATAGACGATCGCCAGCGGGACTCCGCCAGTGCACTCGTAGAGCCGCTTTGACTCCTCATCGCTGAAGGCTATTCCTTTTTCTTCCGCTTGTTGCCGAATTAGATCCTGAGCTTCATCTAGGGATAAGTTCGGAAGGCGAATAGGAACATGCACTATCTGCTCGCGGGTTGTGAGCACCACTTTGACATGGGAAGGCAGATCGTACAGGAAGGCGAGAATATTCTCAGTATTCTGCACGGTTTCCATGTTATCCACAATCAGCAGGGTGCGCTGTCTAGCCAGACTTTGGCGCACCCGGTCGAATTGGTCTTCAGGGGGGGATTGAGTAATCGCCGGTTCGTCCAGGGTAAGAGCAATCGCCCGAAAGATATCCCGCAGGTTGCGCTGCGCCTGCTGTCTGGACAAGATGCCACTGGGAGTCAGGTACTGTTGCTTGGCTGAAGTGAAGATGATGGCATCGAATGTGGGAACCCCTAGAAGCTTCTCACTGTTGGCTTTCAGACACCGGTAAGCAGCTTCTACTACCAGTGAGGTTTTGCCCACGCCGCCAATGCCGTCCACTGTAATGATGTGGGCCGAATGCTCGGGCGAGAGCAGTTGCAGCAGCCGGCTCATTTCCTCATTGCGACCGATAAAAGCAGTATAGGTCGGTGCCGGCAGGTTGCAGGGGATGCGGCGAAACACTTCCCCTTCGCCCCCTTGGCCAGGAGGAGACTGAGGGGGGGCAGATGGGGCATCCGGGGTGGTGTTCGCCTCGGCGTCAGAAGTAGAGCCACCGGCACCCGCCACCCCACACTCTTCGATGTACTGGGCCACCCGTTGCTGTAACTCCTGCTCTGTAAGGCCCAAGCCCTTTGCAATTTGACGGCGTTTCTTTTGCCTGGGCTCTGCAATCTCACCCTTGACTAGCTTGCAGACGTAGGAGGGATCTAGTCCTGCTCGATCTGCAAACTCCTTCTGGGCCAGGTTTCTTTCCTGGAGCAGATGCTTTATTGCGGCTCCGAATAATTTGGACTGGTAAGGTTTGTACGCCATAATTCAAGCGTTGAAATTCAGTTGAATTCAATATAGTGGAAGATTTGCAAAGTGGCAAGCTTGAAAAACTTGAAAAATTTTCGCTATGTTGGATTTAAGAGCGAAAGCTCAAAGGGAACACAAGGGTGCGCTCCGTAAGCAAGGCAAACCGCCTTGCGTCTGCGAACAAAGTTAATCTGATAAAGAGGACTACCCAAATGTCAGTTGAGTGCTTTACCAAAACCTTAGACAACCAGTCCCCCGCCACCACCTTACTGGAAGAACCGGAAAACGACACCCTGATTTCTCCCCAAGCATCGACCTGCACTTGGTGTGGGAAGAACATGATTTTTGGCGACCACTGCAAGAGTCGCAATCAAGCCGCAAACTGCTATCACTACGCAGAGACAAGGAAGCGGAAAAGATAACCCCCAGTCTAATTAGTTGCTAAGTGCAAGTCTAATTAGCGGATCTTTCCCCCCTTTAACAAGGGGGGCTCTAGAATGTCACCCCCTTAAAAAGGGGGGCTAGCAGTATCCTCAAATCTTTTGGATGATTTTCCCATGTCTAAGAAAAACATCTCACTGCTGTTCTTCTTGCCGCTGACATTACTGATTTATTTTACTCGTTGGCGCACAAAACATTAAAAAAGTTGAGAGCGATGTTTTCACAGGTAATTGCTCGCGAAATGGTATGTTTGGGGGGGGGACTGGAATTGGGATACCTGTACATTCCCCCGAAATGGTGCCTTTTACTCGGGCAAGTTCCGCCTGAAAATAACTAAAATTGAGGGCGGGAGCAGCAGTTCGTATAACTCGAACCGGTGATAAGGAATACAACTTAAATGCAAATCAGTTTCTCAATGTAACTTCCGAAAAAAAGGAGGTTGCGCAAGTTCGTTTGTTCCCTCAAGAGCGGGGAGCGACAGTTTTTAAAAAAATCCAGCCTTACTAACGAAGCTGTAGATAATTGATCGCATTTGTTAGTGCTTAATGGCAGTCCTAAGGCTCTAACCAATGCCGGTTTCTCAGCACCGGCAGAAACCGGGTTTCTGAGACAACCTTTGCATCTCACCCGAAAGATTATTCAGAAACCCGGTTTCTCCGCACCGGCAGAAACCGGGTTTCTGAGACAACCTTTGCATCTCACCCGAAAGATTATTCAGAAACCCGGTTTCTCCGCACCGGCAGAAACCGGGTTTCTGAGACAACCTTTGCATCTCACCCGAAAGATTATTCAGAAACCCGGTTTCTCAGCACCGGCAGAAACCGGGTTTCTGCGACAAACGCAAGCATCTAACCCGAACCCTTTAATCAGAAACCCGGTTTCTAAGTCTAAGCACCGGCAGAAACCGGGTTTCTGAGACAACCTTTGCCTCTCACCCAAAACCTCCCATCAGAAACCCGGTTTCTAAGCACCGGCTCCCGCACCGGCAGAAACCGGGTTTCTGGGACTTTCCTTGCCTCTCACCCGAACCCTTTAATCAGAAACCCGGTTTCTAAGCACCGGCAGAAACCGGGTTTCTGCGACAAACGCAAGCATCTAACCCGAAAGATTTAATCAGAAACCCGGTTTCTAAGCACCGGCAGAAACCGGGTTTCTGAGACAACCTTTGCATCTCACCCGAAACCTCCAATCAGAAACCCGGTTTCTAAGCAGCGGAAAAACCCCCCAATCAGCCAAAAGCCAACTGGGGGGAAAACACTTGCACCAGACGCCATTAACCGGCGTCCCCACAATCACAAACTACGAGCGCTTGTAAGGCACCACATCCTCGCCAAAATAACGAGTGTACTCAGCACCATCCACCAGCGCCGCCACAGCAGCCGGCAAACCTCCCTCAGCCATCAACTGCAAAGACTGATTCACCTCCACAGTTGCCGGTGTGCGACCCAGCAAATGCCGGCACAGCACCTCAGCCGCCTTAGCAGCCGGGAAAGGCTTGACAAAACGCTCGTGATATGCATCCGAACTCGCCAGCTGGCGGACAAACTCCCGCACCGATATCTCACCGGCACGCAACTTCGCCTCCAAATCCGACGCAACAGGCAGGTCCTCACCGGCAGCATCCATCACCTGCAGGTAAATCGCCCGAATCGCCGCATCCATCTCAGCAGCACCAGAATTCCGGCTTACCCGGTAAATCCGCGCCACCTTGCTGACAGCCGGTTGAGCCACACCGGCAGAAACCGACCGGCCCACACCAACCAAATCAGCCTTGCTCGCCGGCATAGACGCCATCTTGTCAGCCATCAGAGGCATCTTAGCCACATCCATGCCAGTATCCACCGGCTCAAAGCTAGGCACCACCAGCTCATCATTCTGCTTCGTCAGCTGGTTGTACAACTTCTCAGTATTCGGGAAATTCGCAGCCGGCAGAGTCGGGAAGCGGCGATAGGGCACCACATCCTCTCCAAACGTCTGCAAATACTCCATACCGTTCACCATCGCGCCAATAAAGCCGCGAATCCCCTGCGAAGCCAGAATCTCATTATACTTGCGAATTTCCGCCTGATTCAGAGGTGCCCGTCCCAAGAAGTGCTTGGTGCCCAGCTCAATCACCTTAGTATTCGGATAAGGCGCATAGAACTCCTTCACATAAAGGCTAGAGCAACCCAAGCCCTCAATAAACTCCTTGACCGTAATCTCCCCATTCCGCAGCTTGCTTTCCAAACTGCTGAACTCATTCTTGATGATATAAGGGTTCAAATCCCGCTCAAAGATTTGCCGGTAAGCAGCCTGAATCAGATTCTGCACCGCCACCTTATCCGCCAGAGTCGTCAGCTTGAACACCTTACTTTGCTCGCGACGCTTCTGCACGCCTTGGCTGATGCGGGCTTCCACATCCGGAATCGCCCGTTCGGGAACCGCACCCAGCTCAATAAAGCGAGGCGTTTCCGGCACTTCCACCTTGGCACCCTTATCCGCAATCGTGCCAACCCGCATCGAGCGCAGGGCCAAACCGCCCGGAGTCAAGTAGCGCTCATAGGGAACCGTATCCTCCCCAAACGACTCCTCATACTCCTTGCTGTCGATAATCGCATCCACGAGGGCATAAAAACCCTTCTTAGCGCAGATATCGAAATAAGCGTTCATTTCCTGACGCCCGTAGGTGGGACGACCCAGGAGACGGCGGTGGATGTACTCAACCGCCTTACAAACGTAAAGCGAAGTCCAGTACATCTTGCGGAACACATCCGACTTAGCCAAAATGCGGATAAACTCCCGCATTGTGATGTCGCCGTTTTCCAGCTTGATTTCCGCCACCTTCTGGCGCTGGCCATCATAGACATCGCGCCCGAACACTTGCAGGTAAGCCGCCCGAATCACAGCTTGCGTAGAGCTTTCCGAGAACTTGACGCTTACGCCTTGCACCGGCGTCACAGTACGCTTGCCGTACTTCGCCTGACCGCTGGGAATCTGGTCGAGCTTGAACACCTTGGGCCCGAGCGATCCAGGAGCCTTGCCCCGGGCGTCCGGGTTGCTCAGCTGGTTCTCGATCCCGGCACCGCGACGGATGAGGATGCGGCGGGTGTCCTTGCCAAAGGGTGCGGGGCTGGTGCTGGGGTTGCGAGTTTCTTTGGGGAAAATCGCGCCGAACTGGATTTCCAGGGGGTCATTGCCGCTACCGTAGACGTGCTGGTCGGGCAGGGGCTGGGTGTAGGATGCGAACAGGGTGATGAACTGCGGCACCTTGCGGAAGGGAGCGCTGTAGTTGAACAGGTCAAACTGCGCACCCCAGTTGCGGCACTCTTGGGCTTCTTGGCCCAGACCGCGCAGGTAGGGCACCGTTTCTTCCCCAAAGTAGTCCGAGTATTCCTGAGAGTCCACCAAAGCGTCGATCAGCGCCGCCAGACCGCCCTTAGAAACGATCGAGAAGTATTTTTGCACTTCTTCGCGCGAAGATGGCCCTCGTCCCAGGAAGTGGCGGAATGCCAGTTCCAGAGCGCGGCTGTTGATGAACGGCTCGAAGAACTGCTTGCGGTAGAGGGGAGATTTGCCGACGCGGCGGACAAACTCCTTCATGGAGATTTCGCCGTTCTTGACCTTGGACTCCAGATCCGAAATCCCCAGACTGTAAGCGCGGGTGATGTCGCGCTCAAAGATTTGCCGGTAGGCGGCTTTGACGACTTCTTGCTTTTCCGAAGACGACAGCCCGGGCTTCATAACGAATTTGGGCCGGCGTTCCGCTGCGTTGAAGTAAATCTGGGGCAGTTGCAGACCTTGCTGGTCAGAAGAGGGGCGCTGCCGCAGTTTGGTGGACGGGGTGGGAGCCTTAAATTCGGTGATGGCTACGTCGAAATACTGCCCCACGATGGCGGCTGCTTCGGCGTCTTTTTTGAAGTAGCTCAAGGATGCCGCCCGCATTTCCTGCATGGCCACGAGGGTGGCGGTGGAGGAGCAAGCGTTTTCGATGATTTCCCGCAATCCCCGGACGTTCACCGAGATGATGTTCGGGTCCCCGGCCACAATGGCATAGGTGATATAGCGCAAGAACCAGCTGAGGTCGCGCAGGGATTTGGTCATGTTCCCAGGCCCGTAGGTGGTGACGCTAATGGGCCGGAATCCGGGTGGGGTGGGCCCGCTGCTGCCAGAGCCGCTGAACAGCAGGCGCAGGTTTTCCAGGAAGCCGCCGCCGCTGCTATCGACGTAGGTGACGGTTCCCAGCTTCATGCCTTCCTGCATGTCCAGGCGCGTGCCGGCGGCGGTCATCACCGGCTCCTCTTTGGGCTTTTCCAAGAAGGCCATCGGTGAGCCGCCGGTGAATATCCTGTTGGCGGCGCGGGAGACGATCAGTTCCGAGTTCTTGGTCAGCGTCTCGGAGATTTCCAGACGCTTGGATCCCGATTTGAAATAGGATTCCAGCTCACTCAGTTCGCCCCGCTGCAGGAAGCGGTCTTGCTGTTCCGCTTGTGAAATGGTTGCAACTGGTACGGTTTGATATAGTTGCGGACGAGCAACTGAGCTTCCACCACTTGCTTTTACACTCATTCGTTCTCAAAAGCTCCCAATAAAGTCTTGACTGCCAATAACCTGACACAACCGTGCCACTGAACATCCTTGTCCCACAGGCGGGGGTCAAGAATCCTGTCCTGCGACTGCCCGCAGGTCAGTCTGTACCTACAGTTTTTAGATTAAAACGTTTCGGTCTCACCCCCCCGCTTTATTAAGAATTGTGTACAATTGTTTGCTTCCCGTCCGGGCCATATCTCCAGGGCCTGCCGGTGCCGAGCTGCTTCCAATTCGCCCGTGGGGTGGGCCGCTGCTGTGGGGATTTGGCTCCCCACCCCGGATGAAACACGGGATAAGTTTTGTTACAAACCTGGGGGGGCCGGCGGTATGGGGGCGGCCACTATGCAGTCGCCCCTACTGCGTTTCCTCGTTCCCAGGCAGAGGCTAGGAACGCCTGAAAGGAGGCTCTGCCTTGAAAAGGTTTGTAGTTGGGCTTTAGCCCAACCGGCGGGCCCAAAAGGTTTGTAGTTGGGCTTTAGCCCAACCGGCGGGCCCAAAAGGTTTGTAGTTGGGCTTTAGCCCAACCGGCGGGCCCAAAAGGTTTGTAGTTGGGCTTTAGCCCCACCGGCGGGCCTCGTAGGAGCGCATAATTTTCCCCTGTGACGATGTGCGCAGTTCCGAAGCGACTGCCTCCTTCTCTCCCACCAGGGCCAGCGCCCCACTGGCCCGCACCCCCAAGCCCAAGATGTCCGAGATGGGCGTTTGGGACGCACACCGGCTGCCGGCTCCCGGCACAGTATCCGGAAGAAAGCATATATACAAAACCCGTCTAAACTCGGGTTTTTGTGAAAATTGTTTAATCGTAAATTAACTTTACTACCCGTCTGGGGCAACCTGTTGTGTCTGGTAAAAGAGATTTTCACCCTCAATTGCCGGCAGTTTTGGCCAAGTTGGCCAGTTTTTTCACCCCTGACCGGTCTCAAGGGCCAGGTTATGTCCCATTTTGGGGGGCAGCAGGAGCAATATTTCATAATATCCGGCAGAACGCATATATACAAAAGGCGTCTGAAGGCGTGTTTTGTAAAAGCTGTTTAATCGGATGTGAGCAAACAATTACCTTAACTCAAGTTGCTACCTATGGGTGAGTCAGGGTAGATCCCCCCCTAGCCCCCCCTTAAAAAGGGGGGGGACAATCTCAAAGCGCGGAGCAGGTCAAAGTCCCCCTTTTTAAGGGGGATTTAGGGGGCTCTCAACTGGGCTAAAAGCTAGAAAAATCAAGATTTTTACCTTAAGTTGACACCCTTGACCGTGCGCGCCGGTCGGGGGTTGTGGGGGTAGGGGCGGCTGCATAGTGGTCGCCCTGACACGGCCAGCCGGCTGCCGGTCAGAACTCCAAGAGCCAGAAGTCTGCTAGCGGGGTGCGCCAAAGATTCGGTAAACTCATGTAGCGGCAATTTGGCTTTCTATGTCAGACTCTTTGGCGATTAGCGCTGCTGTGCAGCGGCTTTACGACACATACCCTTTTCCTCCAGAAATTCTCCTCGACGAACCGCCCCCCGGCTACAACTGGCGCTGGAGTTGGCCGGCGGCTTACAGTTTCTGCACCGGCATGAAACCTGAGAATTTGGCGGTGCGGATTCTGGATGCGGGCTGCGGGACGGGTGTGAGCACGGAATACCTGGCTCACCTCAACCCGCAGGCGCAAGTCACCGGCATTGATTTGAGTGCCGGCGCTCTGGAGGTGGCCAAGGAGCGCTGCCGCCGGTCGGGTGCGGGGCGCGTGGGGTTCCACCACCTCAGCCTGTATGATGTGGGCCAGCTGGAGGGCGAGTTTGACTTAATTAACTGTGTGGGGGTGCTGCACCACTTGCCCGATCCGGTGCGGGGGATTAAGGCGCTGGCGTCTAAGTTGGCTCCTGGGGGGTTGCTGCACATTTTTGTGTATGCGGAACTGGGCCGGTGGGAAATCCAGCTGATGCAGAAGGCTATTGCTTTGCTGCAAGGTGAGAAGCGCGGCGACTACCGGGATGGGGTGGGAGTGGGGCGCAAGCTGTTTGCGGCTTTACCAGAAAACAACCGTCTTGTCAAGTACGAAAAGCAGCGGTGGTCTTTGGAAAATCAGCGGGATGAGTGCTTTGCGGACATGTATGTTCACCCGCAAGAGATTGACTACAATATTGAGACGCTGTTTGAGTTGGTTGATGCTGCCGGTTTGGAGTTTATCTGTTTCTCGAATCCGGACTACTGGCAGTTGGAGCGTTTGATATCGAAGGAGCCGGTGCTGGTGGAGCGTGCGGCTTCGTTGAGCGAGCGCCAGCGCTACCGGCTGATTGAGCTGCTCGATCCGGAGGTGACGCACTACGAGTTTTTCTTGGGGCGTCCTCCTGTAGCTAAGGCGGACTGGTTAGATGATGAGGCGCTTTTGCGGGCGATTCCGGAACTCAGCCCTTGCGTTCACGGCTGGCCGAGTGAGCAAGTTTTTGATTATAACTACCAGTTGGTTAGTTTGTCAATAGAGGAGTTTGAGTTTTTGCAAGCTTGCTCCGCATCGGTGGGAACCCCACCCCCCAACCCCCTCCCCGTTCACGGGGAGGGGGGGAAATCGGTGGG
>Ga0185317_100084_pt1 | contig 38243 bp, 21 predicted proteins | sample DevilsHole_FD_128020 | JGI IMG/M metagenome (GOLD analysis project Ga0185317, IMG submission 128020) | Groundwater microbial communities from Devils Hole, Nevada to study Microbial Dark Matter (Phase II) - Devils Hole (SPADES assembly)... | ecosystem: Environmental > Aquatic > Deep subsurface >...
GTGCGAGGCGGCCCTCACGTGCCGACGCCGATCTACTTGGACGGTCGCTTGTACACGATCAACGACTTCGGCATCGCCACGTGTCTCGACGCCGCCACGGGCAAACTGATCTGGCAAGATCGGTTGCGCGACAAGTTCTCGGCCTCGCCGATCGAGGCCGGTGGATTGCTGTATTTTCCGAGCGAGGCGGGAGTGACCTACGTGCTCCGTGCCGGCGACACGTTCGACGTCGTCGCCGAAAACGATCTCGGCTCGCCCATCCTCGCCTCGCCCGCAGTAGCCGGCAGCCGAATAATCCTGCGCACGCGAGACGAATTGGTCGCGATTGGCTCGGAGGCGGCGACGCCATGAGCCGTAATATCGAGTTGAAGGCGCGTTACGCTGACCTGTCCGGCGGCTGCGCCGCCGCCCGCTCGCTCGGCGCGACGCTCGCCACAGTCGAGCGGCAGCGCGACACCTACTTTCGTGTATCGAGCGGGCGACTGAAGCTGCGCGAACGGTGGCGACTGGCCGAATCGCCCGACGACGTGTCGCCGGACTGGTCGCAAGCGGCTGAACCGCTTTCGAGCCAGTTGATTTTCTACGACCGCCGAGACGCCACGACGCCGCGGCCGAGTAATTACAGCCTCGTGAATCTGCCGCCGGGCGCGGAGGTGCACGACCTGCTCGGACAGGCGCTCAGCGTCGTGGCGGTGGTGGTCAAGCATCGCACGGTTTATCTTTACGAGAACGTGCGAATTCACTTGGACCACGTGCGCGGCCTCGGGTGTTTTCTCGAGTTCGAGGCCATCGTGGATGAAACGCACGACGAGGAACTGGCACGAGCGGTATTGGACAAACTCCTCTTTGTCTTTAACCCCCACCCTGACAAAGTGCTTGCCGGTTCATACGCAGACATGATGTGAGTCACACGCCCAGGTGACTTCGCGGGTGTCGGGGGGCGGTTTCGCGCGGGGCGATTCTCGCATGGCCAGCTACTTTAAATACAAGACGCTCGACGACCTGTGGCGCGACGCCGAACGGCTCGGTCTGCCGATCGAGCTTACCGATGATCTGTCGCCGCTCGCCCGGCCGGTCCAGATCGGACCGTTGCGTGCGGGGAACTCGATCGCTATTCAGCCGATGGAAGGTTGCGACGGCACGCCCGACGGTCGGCCCGACGAGTTGACCATGCGACGCTACCGCCGCTTCGGGGCCGGCGGTGCCAAGATCATCTGGGGCGAGGCCACGGCGGTCGTCGAGGAAGGCCGAGCCAACTCGCGGCAACTGCTCATCAACGACAAGACAGCCCGTTCGCTCGCGGCAATGCTCGCCGAATGCCGCTCGGCGCATCGCGAGGCGTTCGGGTCGGACGCCGACCTGGTGGTCGGTCTGCAACTCACTCACTCCGGCCGCTACTCATACCAGCGGCCGCTCATTGCGTTCCACGATCCGCTGCTTGATCCGCGAACGTTCGTCGACAAGGCCCGCGGCCAATTCGTCACGGGCGACTACCCGATCCTCAGCGATGACTATCTCAAGCAGCTTGAGGACCACTACGTCGCGGCGGCGCGGCTGGCGTTCGACATCGGCTTCGACTTCGTGGACGTGAAACAGTGCCATCGCTACTTGCTGTCGGAGTTGCTGGCCGCCCGCACGCGACCGGGTCCGTACGGCGGCAGCTTGGAGAATCGCACGCGATTCGTGAGCAACGTGATCGGCAAGATTCGCAACGCCGTACCTCGCGCGGTCGTCTGCTCGCGCGTCAATGTCTACGACGGGGTGCCGTACCGCCGCAACGACCAGACCGGCGTCGGCGAACCGTACCCATTTACGCCGCCGGTGCGAAGCAGCTTCGGGGCCAACGAACAGCAACCGCTTGAGGCGGACCTGACCGAGCCAAAGTTGCTGCTCGCGATGCTGAGCGATCTGAGTGTGCCGATGATCAACGTCACGATGGGCAACCCGTACGCGGTGATGCACGTGACGCGGCCATTCGAGTATCCTCCGGTCGACGGGTACGAAACGCCCGAGCACCCGCTGGCCGGCGTGTGGCGGCATTTTCGGCTCACGGGCGAACTGCAGCGTGCGTGTCCCGATCTGGTCCTAGTCGGCAGCGGCTACAGTTGGCTACAGAGTTTCGTGTTCGACGCGGGCGCGGCGAACATCGCCGCTGGCGCGTGTCGTGTTGTCGGCATCGGTCGCGCCGCGCTGCCATATCCAGATTCTCCGCGCGACGCGCTCGGTTCCGGCGCGCCGGGCCTCGACCGCCGCCGCGTCTGCCGTACCTTTTCGATCTGCACGAATCTCATGCGCGCCAAACACAACGAACTCGGCCAGTTCCCGACCGGCTGCCCGCCGTTCGACAAGGAAGTGTACGGACCGATTTGGAAGGAGGCACGAGAGAATCGCTGACGAGTCAGGTCGCTTGCCCCGCCGCGGTGTTGCCCGCCGCGGGCGCAAAAGTAAGCCGCGATCGCGACCAGCGTGAGCCACGCAATCGTTTGGGCACGTCGCGGCCAGCGGTAGAGGGCGAACATCTCACCGACGAAGACGATCGTCGCCGCCACGTCGCCCCAGTGGACTATCGGATATGCGAAACTCCGCCGGGAGATCGGCCAGAGCAACTGAATCGGCCAGTCTTGCATGCGGGGGTGCGAGGAATAGAGCATGTCCACGGCGAGGTGACTCAGCGATGCAACGGCCCCGACGAGAATCCACACGGCCAGCGTGGCGACTGACCGCGGCGGCGCCGCCCGCGGTGAATCGGTTGCGGCCGGAACCAGAGTCGGCGCCAGCCGGTTCAGCGAGTGCTGCACTCGGTTCGTACCGTTCGCGAGAATCGCCACGAGCCCACAGAGGCCGCCGATCGCCGTGGCCGCGAACACGTTGTGCCCCCAGATGCGATGCGTCCTGTCGTACGCAGCGCCGCCGAACACGAGCGTCAACCCATCCCAGTCCGGCAGCATGGCGGCGACACCGGCCATCGCCGCGATCTGCCAGCCGTGTCGGCGATGCAGTCCCGCGGCCAAGGTCAGCGTGCCGCCCAGCATGGCGTGTTCGAAGAAGGTCATCGGCGATCACTGATGTCAGCACGGACTCATCAGCGCAGCCCTTTGGCGGCGAGCAGTTCGATCGCCCATGGCGCGTCGTCCGAGTCCAGGGGCGGGTTCGGGTCCACGCGATAGTTCAGATCGTCGTAACGGCCGTTGTGGTAGCATCTGTCGATCAAGAGTTGCAGATCGAGCGGCACGTCGACATCGGACTCGCGCAGCGGAATATTGATCGTCGGCAGCCGGTCGCGAAGCGGTACGCGATACAGTTCCCAGGTGCTCTTCAGCCAGCCGCGCGTCACGCACACGTGGTAGGTCGTGCGATGCGATCGCGGCACACGATCCTTCGGCACCGCCGTGATCCGCTTGCCCGACCGGAGCAAGTCAATTTCCACGAGACTAACCCGTCCTTGACGATACTCCCGCTGCTTCTGCAGATACTTCTCCTGCCCCTCGCCGGGAAGCTTGTTCGAGGCACTCAACAGCTCGATCGCCGTAACGATCCGGTTGCCGGACGCCATGTCGATGATCTCGATATACCCCTCCGTCGCCGGTTCGCTTTCTCCGTGAACGACGATCGGCTCGGCCACCGCGACGTCGCCCGCGCCGGCCGTCGCTGTGCTGCGCCCCGGCCTGCTCGGATACTCGATCACACGCACGTCCGGGTAGATGCCGCGGCCGTCCCCATTTTCTGGCTCGACATAGACCCGGTCCTCCAACCGCGCTCGCAGTTCCGGAGGAAGGTGCTGTTGCAGCTCATCGCGAGCGTACGTCAGAAAGCTGTGATGCACGTCCCGCCAGTGCTCTTCCAGATACGGGTCCATGCCGGGAAAGGGGCTCTTCATGGCAGTCTCCATGTGCGTCAATGCCATCACGGCTTCGATGGCATTTTATCAAGTGCGGATGCCGCGGGCATCGGAACGCCGACCACGGCGTCTCGCACCTCGGCGCCTGCCGCGTCGGTAACGCTCTGAAACTCCAGGAGATTGACGTTCGTTTCGGCATCGGTTCGCAAACGAAGTTGTGCGCGATACGGACCGGACTTCTCGAACGTGAGCGGCTGCGTGCGAACCTCGCCGTCGCGCCACGAATCGCTCAGGCCGGCCGTGATCCACCAGGCGTGACCCGGTGGCACCCGCTCGAACCGAATGCGGCCCGCAGCGTCCGTCTTGCCGTATTCGATGACGTTTGAACCTGGCGGCAACTCCTTGCCCTTGATTGAAACCGAGCGGCCGGCGATCGGCTTGGCCGCGTCGTCCAGCAGGACCAAGTCGAGCGTCACGGCGGGGGTCAGCACAAAGTTGACCTCAAACGGTTTGTTCGGCAGCACGGTCCGCTCGGGGTCGATCTCCCAGCCTTCGTCCGCCGCCGGGATTCGAGTGGCCATCGACAGGCCGCCCTGACGGCCGAGGCTTCGTTCCGTGAAGCCGGGTTTGGACGCGCTGATGAGTGCGGCCTGGAACTGCGGGTGCGGCTTGTGGGGGTTCTCGCTCGCGTAGCTGACGCCTCCGGTGAATCGCATCTTGTATCGACCATCACCGTCGGTCGTGGCGGTGCCGGTGACAGGCAGCGTGCCGTGGCCGCAGTGGGCGCGGACCGTCGCCTTCTCAACCGGTTTGCCGGCGTCGTCCGTCACGCGGCCGACTGCAATCCACGGCCAGCGTTTGTCCTGCTCCGCCTCGCTGAGTTCCACGCGCTCGAGCGCGATCTCGACCGAGTTCTCCTTGTCGCGCGTGACCTCGACTCGTGTACGATCCTTCACGGCCGGGTACTCAATCGGCTCGAACTGCGACGCCGACTTGCCGGCGATCTCGACCCAATAGGTTCCCGGCACGAGGCGGCGATTCGACACTTCGCCACGGTCGTCGGTCGCGGCGTAGAGCCACGCGCTGCCGCGGCCGTGCGCGACCGGCACGCCGTCCCATCGAACCAACCGCAGGCCCGCGCCGCGGACCGGCTCGCGCGTCGTTGAGTCCACAAGCTTCACGACCAACGGCGTGTCGCCTTGGAGCTGCACCGTGACCGTGGGCGGCTGGCCCGCCTCCTCCACGGGCACGACGTCACTGGTACCGAACGGCGTCGCATCCGAGGTCTTCCCGTCCGCGTAGTCGGCTGCGGACACTCGATACTCGCCCGGCTCGAGGCTCGCCAGAAGCTGCTCGATATCGCCGCCACGCGGGGCCCAGTGGCGATGCCGCGCCCAAGATTCGCCGGTGGCGGTGTCTCGCCAAACCGCGTCGTATCGATTCTTGCTTCGCTCGTCCGCCTCGGCCCGCCCGACTCGCCGCCACACGTTGACATAGACTGAGTTCGTCGCTTGGCCGTCCACGTCTAGCACACGCAGCTTCAGGCCCGGCGTGGCCGCGGGGCTGGCCGCTTGCGGCGGTTGTTCGTGGTGCGACTGGAGCTTGCCCCGGATCTGCTCGCGAAACTCTGGCCACAATGAAGCGGCCTTCGCCGGCGCGGTCATGTAGGCGAACCCGAGCGGCGTCTTGCCGAGCCGATCGACGGCGATCTTGTTTGCCCCCTCGCCGAGCGAGTAGCCGGGCGGGTGCTCCTTCTCGTCGAACCAAAGTTGGATCGTGGTCACATCGCGCTTCAGATTGGTCGGCGAGTGCGTGAAAAAGATGACGCGACCGGACATCGAGATGCGCCACGCCTTGCCCTCGGGCAGAATCTCGCGCATGCGCAAGAACATCGCCTTCAACTCAGGCACCTTGCCCGGCGCCAGTTCGACCGTGACGCTGTTCGACGGCAGCACGGACGATTGCACGACATACTTCCCCGGTTCGGCAAGCAGAAAGCTCTCCGCCACGTCGAAGTCGTCCCAGAGTACTTTCGTCTCACCCGGCTTGATCGGCTCCGGCCCGCCCGACGTCTGGTACAGGAGTCCGACGTACGGCTCCGCTTCGCCGTTCTCTTTCTTCACCGTGACGACTCGAAACGGCGCTGCAACTTGCGGATCGAATCGCCGCTCAGCCTTGCCGAAGTTCTTCATTTCGAGTCGAAACTCGAGCGGCTGGCCGACGGCCGGTTCCTCCGTGAGCAGCACGAGGCGCGTGCGCAAGCCATCTTTTTCAGGCCCCCAGTCACCGGGCGGCGGTTCTGGTTCGTCCGGAGCCTTCGCCGGCTCGCCAGCCGTTATGATCCGAATCCAACTTGGCTCGCTGTTCATCCAGAACGTCAGTGGTTTGGTGTTCAGTCGCCGGCGGTCGCCGCCATCACGATTGGCGATTTCTATGCGATGGTTAATGTGCCCGCTGATCTTGCCCGACTCGTCACGATTCCAGTCCCACATGACCAATGCCAGGCGGGATCCGTCCGGCGACCAGCATCCACGCACCGCCACGCCGGGATCAGTAACGACGCACTCTCGCTTCCTACCCGCCACGTCAACCACCCAAAGAGTTTCCTGCACGGGGCTGGTTTCGTCGCCATCGTGATGTGTGTAGAGAACGTGGCGTCCGTCCGGAGAAAAGCGAGCGGATACACTCCAGCCGCTCGACTGACTGAGCAGCCGACGCTCGTCGCCATCGGCACGGACCAGGTAAAGGTCACAGCCCTTGCCCACTTGCCGGCCGATCGTCGCGACAAACCACCTCCCGTCGGGCGAGATGTCATTGACTCCAACGTCCTCCGGAATCTGCAGCTTCTTGGGCGGCGTGCCGTCAAGCTGCACTCGCCAAGTCTCGTACTTCCACGAACCGTCCGGGGGAACGGATCGCGTGAATAGGAGGGATTGCCCATCAGGGAACCAGTGCGGCATGCCGCGCAGGTCGAGGGCTTTGCGCGACTGCCCGTCCGAATCACGAATCCACAGTTCATTCGGTTGCGAATAGGCGAGGCTCGCTCCATCTGGAGCGACTCGGACGAGCCAAGCTCGCTCCACCAACTTGTTCCATTCGCCGGACACGGGATCTACCGCGACGATGCAGGTGCTTGAATCATGCAGCCGCGGCGGCTCGGGGTCCGCCGCGACAACGATTTGTTCCAGAGCGTCGTCTGGTTCACGCGGTCTTGGCGCATCGGAGGACAGAGCGGCGCTCGCTGAAGAATTGCCAGGATCACCGATGACGTGAGCGGCCCACGCGCCCCAAGCGACAAGGACTATCAGACCGATCAGCCACGCAATTGCGGGATTTGATCGTGGCGCCGGAGCGCCGAGTAGCCGGCGGATGCGGCCGAGCAAGGCGCCTCCGCCGGCCGACAGGGCGAATTGCGGGAAGGCCGAACGAAGTCCTTCCATCGTCGCCAGCGCGCGCGCATAGGCGAGACGATCGCCGCTTACCCCGATCGCAAGGTCGTCGCTGCACGCTTCGCGTTCCTGCCGGATGCGGCTCGAAACCCACCGCACGACTGGGTGATAAAACAGCAGCGTCTCAATGAAGGTCTGAACCAGGTTCACCAAATAATCATGGCGGCGGATATGGGCCAACTCGTGGGCGAGCAGCGATTCGAGTTGCTGCGGCGTCAGTCCGACTAGTGCGCTGGCCGGCAGCAGGATGACGGGGCGGAACCAGCCGATGGCGATCGGGACTTCGATCATGGCCGATTCGAGAAGACGGACTGTGCGACTGACTCGCAGACGCCGAGCCAAGTCCGCGAGCCGCGTCGGCCACGGCTCGGCCGCCGGACGAGCGTGGCGACGGCGGATTCGCTGTACGTGTGCCCAACCTGCCAACAGCCGCACAGATAGGCCCAGCACGCCGGCAAGCCACGCCGCGACCAGCCACGGCAGCGCACGTTCGATCCACGCGGCAGCACGCGCGAACAGCGGGCGAGCAGGCGGCAGGGCTGGAGTCGCGAGCGGCATGGATAAGACCGCTGAATGCTCTGCCTCGCTGGGCGATCTGACGAAGTCGCGTGGCGGCGAGGCAGCCGTCGCCCTGAGTACCTCATTGGAGGAGATCAACGGCATCTCGGGACGGTCAACGGACGTGCTCGGCCTACTCGGTGGATCGCGGTACACGTAGCACGCGGTCGCGACCGGCGTCGCGGCGAGCGCGAGCATTGCGGCGCAGGCGACCAGGTAGCGGACATTGGCTGACGCGCGGCGCAGGACCACGAGCAAGACGGCGACGACGGCAGCGACCGCCGCGCCCTGCCAAAGGAAATGAACCAGCGCCCAGCCGAGCGCGTTCACCAAGGGCTGCGCGAGAAGACCCTCGACCGTGCTGAACGATGTGGGCATGGTATTCATCGCGACGCTCCTTCCAGCTCGTCGAGCAGCTTGCGGATTTGGGCCAGCTCTTCCCGCGACGCCCGCTTGGCCGACAACGCCTGGACCACCAACTGCTCTGCCGACCCGCCGAACGCCCGTTCTAGCAGGTCGCCCACGAGCTGACGTTGCGTTTGCTCTTCCGAGCCCGCCGATTCATAGACGTGCGTCCGTTCGGAATCGTTTCGGCGCACCAGTCCTTTTTCGTGCATGATCTGCAGCAGCTTCAGCGCGGTGGTGTAGCCGGTGCCCCGTTCATCATGCAGCGAGTCGGTCACCTCGCGCACGGTGCTCGGCCCTCGCTGCCAGAGCACTCGGAGAATAGCAAGTTCCGCTTCCGTCGGTCGCGGCAGGTCACGTCTGGCCATCGCCTGGTCCTCGGTTTGACCTACATCCAGTTCGCGTGATGGCCTTAGATATACGAATAGCTTCGTAGGTTGTCAACGAAGGTGTTCGTAGACAGGGCAACAAAACAGCCCGAAGGCGAAGGGCAAGGCTCCGCGCACTATCGGTCGGGCCCCGCCGCCGCGTCGGCCTCGCGCGGCGTGATGAGGCCGTCGTGGTCGGTGTCGAGTCGGGTGAATTCGGCGAGCGGGCCGAGGAATTCGCGCGGGCTGAGATCGCCGTCGCGGTTGTGATCCATCTTGCGGAACCAAACTGGGCCGGCTGTCGGCGCGGCGCCACGCGGGGCTGGCCCGCGCATGCCGGCTGCGACTACGAATGAGCCAGAGAGCTGGGCGGCCGAACCGCGGACCAGGTCGAATCGCAGGCGGCGTGGAATCTCAACGCCGCCGAGAACGCCGTCGAAATCGGCGTCGGACTCGGCCATCAGGTCCCACGCGCCGCGCAGCTCACGAATCGTTAAGCGCCCGTCGCCGTCCTTGTCTAGCAGCTCGAAGAGCTGCCGGCCCTCGTCGCTCACCGTCAGCGTCAGCCGGGTCGCGGCGGCTGCCACCTGACGTTCCATGAACGCCTCAAACTCCTCCTTGAACACCTTGCCGTCGCCATCGCGGTCCATCGCCTGAAACGACGCGCCGATGAACGCGATGCGGCGTGATTCCGTTTCGTCGATGTACCCGTTGTTGTCCGGATCGAAAGCCCGGAACGGCGCCTGAGGCGTTTGGCGGATCGCCGATCCGTACGTGGCTGGTCCCTGGCGGAACTCCAACTGTGTCTCGCCGGCGTCGACCAATGTCCGGCCGTCGGGCAGGTTCTTGATCGGAAACTCGACCGGCGGCGCGTCGCCAGGCTGCGCTTCCTGCGCGGTCGCTTCGGGCGCGGCCGCGGTTCCGATCGCAAAACGCAGTTCGATGTCGGGCCGCCGATCGACAAACCGTGCGAGTTCTTCGCGATCGAGCATTCCATCGTCGCTGGCGTCCAGCGCGGCCGCGAGTTGATCATGGAACCGAACCTCGGCGGCGTCCGCGGCGCCGGCCGACACACGCCCGTCCTTGTTTGCGTCGTATCGACTGATGATCGCCGCCGCCGTCGTGATGCGGTCACTGCTCGGTTCGATCGTCGTCACCAGAGCGGTCGGGGCGCGGCCCGCCGATGCGTAGTCGACCAGGAACGCCGCCCGCCCGTAATCGCCTTGGCCGGGCGCCAGTTCAACGTCTGTGACAATCTCGTCGTCGTCGAAGTCGCGCCGGCGCAGCGACGATTCCGCCGCACGCAGTTCGTCGGCGCCGAGTGCGCGGTCGTGGTTCGTGTCGAGCAACGCCATCGCGGCGATGCCGAGGCTTGGTCGACCCTGTCCGGCCGCAGTAGAAAACGGTGCGGCGTCCGAACGTTCGTAGTGCGCCAGGAACGCTTCGCGGCTGACCTTGCCGTCGGCGTCCGCAGCCTTCGCGGCAAGCAGATCCTGCGACCGGACCGGCTGACGAAAAACGAATGGCGAACTATTCAGCGTCGGCGGCGCACGCATCGCTTCGTCCTTGTTCAACACTCCGTCTTTGTCGCGGTCGAGTTCGTCGAACAGCCGGTTCAGATAGTCGCGACCGGCCTGGCGAAACGGTTTTCCGTCCACGGTGATGTGCAGCCGCACCAGCAGCGGCCGCGTATCGGTCCAGACGATCATGTCTTGCACATCGTCGGCCCGATCGGGCGCCGCGGCAGACTTGCTCGCGGCGGCTGGTTCGCCCGGCGCCTGGGCGGCGAGCACTCGGGCGGCAACGACGGCGACGAACACGAGCGGCCAGGCGAGTGACTTCATGCCAGTACCTCCGAAACGACCTTGGCGTCTTTGTCCACGATGCGAATCGGCCGACCTACTTCGGACATGTTCTGCTTTCTCGGATCAACACCGATCGCTGTGCAGACCGTCGCGAGCAGGTCGGGCACGCTCACCGGCCGGTCCTCGACCGTCATGCCGTCGGCGCTGGTGCGGCCGATCGACTGCCCGCCGCGAATTCCGCCGCCTGCAAGCACGGTGGTCCACGCCTGCGGGAAATGATCGCGGCCGTTGTTCGGGTTGATCCGCGGGGTGCGGCCGAACTCACCCATCCAGACGATGAGCGTCGTGTCGAGCAGCCCGTGCGACTTGAGGTCTTCGATCAATGTGGCCCACGCCGGATCGAGCACTTCGCTGAGTCGTCGCACGCTGTCGAAGTTGTTTTGGTGCGTGTCCCAGCCGAGCGCCGGGTTGCCGGCCGCGCCCGTGAGGTTCACTTCGACGAACGGCACGCCGCGCTCGACGAGTCGCCGCGCCATCAGGCAGCCCTGGCCAAACCGGTTGCGGCCGTAGGCGTCGCGCAGCGCGGCCGGCTCGTCATTCAGTTGAAATGCTTGGACGGCCTCGCTGCGCATCATCTTCACCGCCCGCTCGTACGCCGTGCGATGTCCGATCGCGGCCGCCGTCGTGCGACGGCTGATGAACCCCTGCTCGAGCGACTTCCAAAGCTCCAGCCGCGCGTCGGCCTGCTCGGTCGTCACGCCACTTGCCGCGGCCAGATCGTCCACCTTGAGGCCAAAGTCGCCGGCTTGGTTCGGCTGCTGCACGACGACCGTCGCATCGCCGACCACGAGCGGCGCGTACTGCGGGCCTAGGAACCCCGGCCCGTACGCGGCCTGGTTGAACGCGCGGAACGGCGCGATGCTCACGAAGTTTGGTAGCTCCGAATCGTCGCTGCCCAGCTCCTTGGCGACGAGCGAACCGAGCGCCGGGTAGCGAATCGGCCCTTGCTGCAGGTAGCCGGTGCGGAGCAGATAGGTCGCTCGGCTATGGTCGCCCTCGCGGCTGGTCATCGACCGAACGATGGCCACATGCTCCATTTGCCGCGCGAGTCTCGGCAGATGTTCCGAGATGCGCACTCCGGGCACGCTGGTTTCGATTTCCTTGAACGGGCCGCCGTTGGCGTGCCCCGGCTTCAGGTCGAAGGTGTCCATCTGGCTCGGACCGCCGGGCATCCAGAGCAGGATGCACGAACAACGCCGAGCGGGGCTGGCCGCCGCGTCGTCGGCGAGCGACTCCAGCCAGCCCGACAGAGAAAAACCGGCGACGCCCGTCGCGCCGAGCCGCATTAGATCACGGCGACTGAGCAACGGCCTGCGATGCGAGTGATCCATGGCGAACCCTCCAGATCATTCGTGTGATTCGTGGTTTCCTCTCTGCTCTCACCAATCAATGGTTCAGCACGAACTCAGCGGAATTCAGTAACGCCCAGAACACATCGGCCAGCGCCTGCTTGCGGCCATCCGCTGAATCGGCCCCGTCGACGTGCGCCTGCATCGTCGCGAGTTCATCGGGGCTGGGCCGGCGCGTCAGCGTGGCCAGAAACAGCGTTTCGATTCGGCCCGGCGTATCGAGGAACGGGGCTTCGACGATCGCCTGCAGGTTCTCGCTGCGCGTGAGGCTCGTGGCGTCGGCGATCAGTTGGCCGTTCATGAGCGTCAGCGCCTGCAAGATCGTGGCCTGATAGTCGGTGCGGCTCGGTCCCGAGTCGGCGAACCGCGTCATGAACTGGCTGCGGCCGCCCGCGGGATTCACGATCGCGCCGCGCACGTTCTGAGGCTGAGGTTCCAGGCCGGCCGCCTGCGCGAGGCTCTCGATGAGTTGATCGGCCGTCATGCTGCGCAGCGGCATGCGCGCGAACTGTTGCGGGTCGTCCTGGCTCGCGTGAGTCGTCTGGCTGCTGAGCTGATACGCCTGCGTGGCCGTGATCGTGCGGATCAGGAACTTGACGTCGAACTGGTGGTAGACCAACTGCCGAGCAAGCTCATCGAGGATTTCCGGGTGACTGGGCGGGTTCACTTCGTCCATATCGTCGACCGGATCGACCAGTCCGCGTCCGAAGAAGTGCCACCACAGCCGGTTTGCCGTGGCCCGTGCGAACAGCGGGTTCTCGGCGGCGGTCAGCCATCGCGCGAGCGTCGCCCGCTTGGTCGCACCCGACTCCCACGCGGGCGGCGAGCCGTCGAGCAGTCGTGGCTCGACGGTCGTTGTGGTCCCCGGAATCTGGATGCCGCGACGATCGCTGGAGTCGGCGACGGGGGCGAAGACATTTTGCTGTTGGCCGGCGGCGCTGAAGAACGCCGCGAATCCCCAGAACTCCTCGCGCTTCCAACGAGCGAACGGGTGGTTGTGGCACTGTGCACACTCGACTTGAACGCCCAGGAAGATTCGCGCCGTGCTGGCCGCCAGATTCTCGGGCCGCTGTTCGTTGAACTGATAGAACACCGCCGGACTCGGCTCGCCTCCGAACGGATTGGCGCGGACGTTCGGTGCGGCGCCGCTGCTGAACGTGAGGAGCTCGCCGACCAGCTTGTCGTAGGGCGTGTCCGCCGCCAGTCGCAATCGCAGCCACGCTTCGAACTGCGGCATCAAGAACTGAAGCTGCAGGTTGTTCGTCGCGCCAGGCGCCATCAGGTCGCGCAGCGTGCGGCCGAAGTGGGCGGGAAACGTCGCCCGGTCGAGCAGGTGGTCCACGAGCTTGCGGCGTTTCTGCGGATCGCGGTCATCGAGAAACGCCCGCGCCTCGGCGACCGATGGGATCTTCCCGGCCAAGTCGAGGTACACGCGCCGCAGGAACTCGGCGTCGTCGGCCGCCGGCGCCGGCTCGATCTTGTCGGCCTTCCACCGCGCGGCCAGATGCTGGTCGATCCGCTCGGCCAGCGCCGCGGGGTCCAACTCGACGCCGGCCTCCGCCCGGACCGCCGAGTCCAAGGCGTTCGCGGACCGCATCGGGACGGAGCACACGGCGATCGCCGATAGCATCACTGAGAATGAGGCGAATGCACAGAAGGGTCGAACCGCAGCGAGTCCCGTAGTGTTCATGGTCGTTTCTCGCAAGGACCACACGTATGGGAGCGGCTCGCAGGATTGTACCACTCGCTAGGGCGAACACAAGCGGCCCGTCACTTGGCGGTGTATTTCCGTAGCTGCGCCTCGCTCGTTTAACCCGCAGCCGCAGGCGAGGTCGTGTTTGATCCGTGCAATTCGCACGATGCCGACCTCGCCTGGGGCTGCGGGTCAAGCGAGCGAGGAATGCAATTACGGGTATGCACCCGTCACTTGGCGGCGGGCGCGGCTGGCTTGGCCGGGGCGAACAGCCGGTTCTTCAGACTGTCGACCGACGATGAGGTGATCGGCGCGATCGTGACGACCGCGAGCAGACCGGCCGCCAAGGCATGACGCCACTGGAATCGCAGCGCGAGCCAACAGGCCAGGAACCAGAGGGTCGCCTGAGCGATGGTCCGTGCAAAACTCGAGAACAGGTCCTCAAACGGCAGCGGCCACGCCACCAGAACGGCGGCCAAGACGGGCGTCACCGCGACCACTCGCCAGGCGATCCGGTCCACCGCGACCTCATAGAGGTATCGCTGGCTGGCCTCGCCCGCCACGAAGAAGACGACCCCAAGGATCACCCAGGTGATCAACCACTGAACTAGAAAATCAGTCGGCGGCACTCACACCTCACTCAAGTTGAAACGGGGAGGATTATACGGACACCCCGGCGGGGGTGTGAACCACAGATGGCACAGATTACGCAGAAGCCGGGGCGTGGGGTGGGCCGAGTCTTCGAGTCCCACCAGAGTTTTAGTCGAGGAGTTGGGTGGGACTCGAAACTCGGCCCCGAGCTTCTGTGTAATCTGTGAAATCTGTGGTTCCTTCCAGGCGTCAAGCTTGCCGCCCCCCCACCGCATCGCGTTATAATCGCTTCTCCGCGGTGGCGTCGCAACGCGCGGCCCAGTGACCGCATTCACTCCAATCGAGGAACCACCATGACAACGCGAGGCGAACTGTTCGCCGGACTATCCGTCGCCCTGGTCACGCCGTTTCGCGACGGCGATGTCGACTACGACGGCCTGCGCGAACTGATCGATTGGCACGTCGAACAGGGCACCGACTGCGTCTGCCCGGTCGGCACGACGGGCGAATCTCCCACGCTGTCGCACGAAGAGCACGACCGCGTGATCGCCACCGTGGTGGAACAGGCCGGCGGCCGCATCCGCGTCATGGCCGGCACCGGATCGAACTCGACCGCCGAGGCGCTGCGACTGACGAAGCACGCCGCCAGGGTCGGCGCCGACGGCGCACTGGTCGTCGCGCCCTACTACAACCGCCCGACCCAGGAGGGCCTGTATCGGCACTACGCCCACATCGCCGAGTCGGTCGACATCCCGATCATCGTCTACAACATCCCCGGCCGCACGGGTCGCAACATCGAGGTGCCCACGTTCGTGCGCATGGCCGCGCTCGACAATATCGTCGGCGTCAAGGAGGCGAGCGGCTCGCTCGATCAGGCGTCGGACATCATTGCCCAGACCGACCTGACGGTTCTGTCGGGCGACGACAGTCTCACGCTGCCGCTCTTGGCGATCGGCGGTCGCGGCGTGGTGTCGGTGGTGGGCAACATTGTGCCGGGCGACATGAAGTCGCTGCTCGACGCCTACGACGCCGGCCGCACCGACGAGGCGGCCGACTGGCACAAGCGGCTGTTCCCGCTTTGTCGCGACATGCTCGGCCTGGCCACGAACCCGATCCCCATCAAGACGGCGATGCGACTGCTCGGCCGCGGCACCGGCGAGTTGCGCCTGCCCATGTGCCCGATGGACGACGCCAGCGAGGCCAAGCTGCGACGCACGCTCGTCGCCTACGGACTGCTCGCCGCAGTCGCAGCAAAGTGACAAGGACGTCAATGGTCAATGGTCGGTTGTTAATGGCAGCCGGACCGAGGCAATTGACGATTGACTACTGACGATTGACCACTGACCATGACCGCCCCCGTCCTACTTGCGTTGTACTGCCTGGCCATTCTGCTCGCATCGATCGCGGGCGGATGGCTGCCGCTCGTGCTGCGTCCGACGCACATTCGGCTACAGACCTACCTCAGCTTTGCGTCGGGCGCTATGCTCGGCGCGGCCCTGTACCACATGCTGCCCGAGGCGAGCGAGACGGCGCCGGGCCTCTGGTCGCATTGGACCCTGGTCGGACTGCTCACGCTGTTTTTCCTCGAGCGGTTCTTTGCATTCCACCACCACGAAGTGGCCGACGCGGCCGAATCGGCCGGCGGCGAACTGTCGCATCACGCCGAGCACGGCGCGCACGCGGGGCACGAGCCCGACCACGATCATGGACATCACCACGAGCCGCGCCCGCAAAGCCCGCTAGCCTGGAGCACTGCGCTCGTGGGCCTCTCCGTTCACACGCTGACCGGCGGATTCGCGCTGGCCAGCGCGGTCGAGGCCGATGGCAACCAGCCCGGCGCGGTCGGCCTCAGCGTCTTTCTAGCCACGTTCCTGCACAAGCCGGCCGACTCTCTGACGATCACGAGTCTGATGATCTCGGAGGGTGCCCAGCGGCGATGGGCCAATCTGGTGAACCTGCTGTTCGCCCTGATCATCCCGATCGGTGCGGCTCTGTTCTATGTTGCCAAGGGCCTGATCGCGCAGCCGTCGCCCGCGTTCTCAGGTGGCGCGCTGGCGTTCTCGGCGGGCACGTTCCTGTCGATCGCGCTGGGCGACCTGATGCCCGAACTCCAGTTCCACCGGCACGACCGCGTGCGGCTGTCGCTCGCCCTGGTGGCCGGCGTCGCCGTGATGTACTTGTCTGCCATGATCGAAGGATAAGCCTGGATCAAGCGAACCGAGTCAAAAAAAATGGCCTCGGCGCGCACAGGCCGGGCTAGGACGACGCCCTTCGATTCAGAGCCTGCCTTGTGGGCGGGACGATGTTTGCCTGGGAGCCAGCCGTGCCAGAAGTGGTGATTGCCTTCGTCCTGCTCGCCCTCACTGCCGCCTCGATGGTCGCGGCGATCGTGCTGTCGATCATCGCGCTCGTGAAGGTGCGCCGCGCGCGTGGGTTGCTTGAACGCGTCGAACGGCTGGAGCGCGCGATCGAGGCCATGGGCGAAGCGGAGCCGGCCGTCGATGCCTCGGGCGTTGCGGTGCCGGGTCAGCCGCAGCCGTCGGAGGCCCCGGCCGGGACCGCGCCCACATCGGCCGCCGCGCCCACCCCGGAGCGCAGGCGGCGTCGCATCCCGCTGCCGGCCATTCGCCTGCCTGCAGACATCGACTGGGAGTCGCTCATCGGCCGGCGCGGACTGGGCTGGCTGGCCGTCGTCGTGTTGATCTTTGCGGTGGCGTTCTTTCTGCGCCACGCCTTCGAGAACCGATGGATCGGTCCGCTCGGCCGTGTGGCGACGGGCATCGTCACCGGCGCCGGACTTGTCGTCGCTGGCTGGCGGTACCATCGTCGCGACTGGCGCGTGTTCGCACAGATGCTCACCGCCGCCGGGCTGGTCATTCTGTATCTCGCGACGTACGCCTCGTTCGGATTCTATCGGCTGATTCCACAGTGGGACGCGGCGGTGTTCATGTTCGTGCTCGTGGTCGAGGGCGCGGCCCTGGCCGTGCGCTACGAGTCGCCGGCCGTGGCGCTGATGACGCTGGCCGGCGGCCTGCTGACACCGCTGCTCATGGGATCATCGCACGATCAGTACCTCGCCCTGTTCACCTATCTGGCGATGCTGAACATCGGCGTGATGCTGTTGGCCGTGTGGCGTCACTGGCGAGTGCTCGGCCTGGCGGCGCTGGCGGGCACTCACGGCCTGTACTGGATTTGGTACGCCGACAACTATCATCCCGACAAGCTGATCGCCGCACTCGGCTTTCACGGCGTGCTGTTCGCACTGTACCTGGGTCATAGCGTCGCGACGCAGTGGATCGACCTGCGCCGAGTCGGCTGGCCTGAGCTGCTGTTCGCATTGATCGCTCCGTTTGCGTACTTCGGCGCGGTGTTCGTTCTGCTCGATCTCGACCATCACCAGTGGCTTGGCACGGTCGCCGTCGTCCTGGCGGCGGCGTACGTGGTCGTGTGTCGACTGTTGCTGACGACGCGCCAGCCGCTCGCATCCGCGGGCCCCTCCCCTGCCCTCTCGGCGACGGCGACCGAGCCGCCGGCGGAAGTGGCCACGCCGAAACTCGCGATCGCGGCGCTGGCCGTCGCGGTCGGGTTCATCGCGCTGGCGTTTCCGATTCAAGCCGATGCGGCGTGGGTGGCACTCGGTTGGGCGGTCGAGGCCGCGGCGCTCTGGTGGTTTGGCTGCCGAGTGAACGTACGCACGCTGCGGGCGATCGCGGCCGGCTTGTTCACGCTGGCCGCGGGACGGCTCCTTGCGTTCGACACGCCGCGCGGTTGGCGGGACCCGTTCATCCCGATCCTGAACGAATACGGACTGCCGGCCGTGCTGATCGTGGCGAGCATGCTCGGGTCGGTGATCGTCGCTCGCCGTTTCCACGATCAACTGAGCCGGGCCGAACGATTCGTGGCCGGACTGGGCGGACTGGCGTCGCTGCTGCTGTTGTTGTTCATCCTGAGCGTCGAGACCATCGGCTTCTTTAACGCCCAATCGCTGGTCCAGCTCGACCCCGCCGCGTGGCGTTGGTCGGGTCAGGTCGCGCTATCGGTGCTGTGGGGCGGCTACGCGGCCGTGCTGTTGGCGATCGGCTTCCGGCGCGACCGGGCGGCGCTGCGCTGGCTGGCGCTCGTGCTGTTCGCCATGACGGCGGGCAAGGTGTTTCTCGTGGACATGGCTCAGCTTCAGGCTTTCTATCGCATCCTGGCATTTCTCGCGTTGGCGGTGCTCTTGGCGCTGGCGGCCCGTGCGTACCAGCGACCGGCGGCATCGCAGGAGGTGGCCCCGTGAACCACGGCGTTTTGCTATTTCACGCGATGGTGGTTTGTGCACTTGGCACATCGCCGCAACCGGACTCGCCGGGCGACGCCACGTCGGCCGAGTCGCTGGTCGACTGGCCGCACTACGTCGAACTACCGCTCGCGGCCGACACAGATTCGCCGTGGTACGACCTCGTCGTGCCACCCGCCGTGTTCGATCGTGCGCGCACGGACCTGGCCGACCTGCGTCTCTACGATGCCGGCGGCCGTGAGGTGCCGTACGCGCTGCGTATTCGCCGCGTTCAGTCCGAGGGCCAGCGAGTGGGCGCACGCGAGTTCAACCGCACGCCCGGCCCCGACGGCTCGCAAGAGGTTACGCTCGACCTTGGTGAGCGGCCGGACGACCACAACGAGATCGAAGTGACCTCGGCCGGCGCAGACTACCGTCGGCGTGTGTTCGTCGAGGGAAGTGATGACAGCAAAGAGTGGCGAGTGCTGGTGGACAAGGGGTACCTGCTGAATTTCCGCCGCGGCGACACGCACGTACACGTGAAGACCGTGACGTATGACGTGAGCCGCTATCGTTACTTGCGTGTGCGAGTCTACCGAGACCCCGAGGTCGACCTCACGGACGCCGCGTGGCCGCCGGTTGGCGTTTCAGTGTGGCGCACGGTCGATGTGCCCGGCGAGGATCTGGTGTTACCGGTGGAGGTGGGCGCTCGAGAGGCCGTTCGGGCTGGCGGCGCGCCGGGATCGGCGTGGATTCTCAACCTCGGTCACGACAACGTGCCGTGCCAGCGGCTGCGCGTGCAGGTGGCCGACGCCGAGTTTGCCCGCTCGTACGGAGTCGCGACCGTCGCCCCCGAGGGCACGCGGTTCCCGTTCCACTCCATCGGCGGCGGCGAGTGGCAACGGCGGACGGGCGATCCCCGCGGTCCGCTCGAGGCTCCATTCCCCGAAACGCTCGCGCGACGACTGCGCCTGACCGTCACCGACCATCGCAATCCGCCGCTGCGTGTCGAGCGAGTTAATGTCGTTGCCGCGGCGAGGCAGGTGGTGTTCGCGCGCAGCGAATCGCTTCGTGGTCCGGTGCGACTCTACTTCGGCAACCCCACGGCCCAACCGCCGAACTACGATTTCGCGCGGCAGCTCGCGCCCAAGCTCGAACCCGCGCCCGTGCGGCTGAAGCCCGGTGAGCGCCAAGACAACCCCGACTTTCGCCCGCCGCCCAAGCCGCTCACCGAGCGCCTGCCCTGGCTGATCTACGTCGTCCTCGCCGCCGCCTCGCTCACGCTCGCCGCCGTCCTCGTCCACCTCGCCCGCTCGGCCATCGCGATGAAGGAGTACGGCAAAGCATGAATGGAATTCCACGGGACTCGGACTCACGAGATTCTTTCAATTCCTGAGTCCGACATCGACACCGATGTAAACGACCGGTGGCCGGGGTACAACTTGATTCATGGTAGTGTCGATGACTGGATCCCGGTACAACGGGAGGTCATCCTGCTCATAAACAGACGAGTTGCGCGCCAGCGGTGTTACGGTTCACGGGAAGCGTCGTTGGGAGCCATCGCTCATGTTACGAGCATTGTTGTTGGGCGCTGCGGTGGGCTTGACCATTTCTCTGGTTGCTAGTGTTCGGTACTTTCACGACGGGAGACCGAGACCGGTGGCACCGCTCGCACTGATTCCCGTGGCGTTTGCGACATGGTGCCTCTTGGGGACAGCCTCTCGGAGGAAGCCTTTTCAGAGGTCGTCATCGCTTTCTCGCTTGTCTCTTACTCACTTTTGGGAGCCGGTGTCGGGGTCGCGCAAAACAGCGTTTGCCAGAGTCGTTCGCGGCGCAAGCGTAACCAGCGGTGCAGACGCGCAACGCTAAGCGCCTCAACAATGGTGCAGGGACAGAAAGGACAGAAAGGGGAAAGCGACTGAAAAGGAGCGACTGAAAAGAGCGACTGAAAAGACTGAAAAGGTGTCAGGGTGTCAGGAACCATTAACGGAATTGGTTCCTAACACCTTTTGTGGCCCCACCTTTTGTGGCCCCTTTTTCGGCCCCCGGTAAGCAGTGGCCTGGTACTGACCGTGCAGAATTGCTCACCCCATGAGACATGTGTTTGCCATGATTCCCTGTTGGTGGCGCGCGGTCTGGGCACTTGGCGAAATGGGACCAACGGCGGCAGAGGCCGTCCCTCACCTCGAAAAACTGCTGGCTTCACCTGATGGTCCCACAGCCAAAGCAGCCGCTGACGCGCTTCGGAGGATCCGGGGCCCGGATCCACATGCAACGGCACCATAGTCCACGAACTCGACGGCCGCGCGAGTGACGACCGGCAGGCGGCCGGTGCGGATGCCGACCAGTTGTTTGGCGGCGAGGCGAGCGACGTGCTCGACGGCGGCTCGGGGCCGAGACAGGACGTTGAACAGTGAATGGTTCAACCTGCAATTCCGCCGCGCGCTCATTACAATAACGACCCGCTGATTGAGCCCGCGGAGCGAAGGAAGCCAGCACATGCGTCCGACCGCAACGAAGGATGGATTGAGGCCGACAGACTACGAGTTTCGCCGCGTGGAGACTAGCCTGCCGTCCGGCTCGGCCGAGGCCAAGTGGCTGGCTTGCCGCGACGTCGAGGATTTTCTGGGCGGAATCGGACGCGGCTTCAAGTACTTGCTGCCGATTCGCGTCACCGACCCGTTCGATCCGGCAAGCCCGATCGTTGTGAACACCGGCGTGCTCACGGGGTCCGAGATCATGACCGGGCTGCGCGTGTACTTTCACGGCTACAGTCCGCTCAAGCGCACGCACGACAACCGGCCACTGGCCATGTGGTCGGCCGGCAGCGACAAGTTCGGCGTCAAGCTGCGCGGCACCGGCGCTGATGAACTCGTCGTCACCGGCCGGTGCGATCGGCCGAGCGTGCTCGTCGTCCGACACGCCGGCGATGGGCCGGCCGTCGAGATTGCCGACGGCGCGGACCTGGTGGGGTTGACGACGAGCGCCAAGATCCTGCGCCTCGCCGACCGCTACGACGACGCTCATTTCGCGGTGATCGGCCCGGCGGGCGAGCACTTCGCGAACAACTATTTCGCCGGCATCGCCCTGTCGACGCAGAACATGCTGAGGCAGCGCGAGCCAAAAATGCGCTGGTGCGGCCGCGGCGGCTTCGGCGCGGTGCTCGGGTCGAAGAACATCCTGGCCATCGTCGCCCAGGGGCCGGACCCGACATGGAAATCGGCCAAGGCGATCGCCGCGGTGAACCAGGAGATCGCCCGCGGACCTGGCAGCCGCAAGTTCCGCGACCCGGACAAGGCCGACGGCGCGGGCGGCACCTGGTCGAACTACGTGCCGCTGCAGGATGTCCACGCCGTGCCGCAGTACAACTTCCGCCCGCGCGACGACTCGCCCGCCTACATGTTCCGCGAAAATGTCGAGCAAGAGTGGCCCGTCGTCGACGAGAGCTGCTTCAAGTGCGGCATCGCCTGTTGGAAAGACCTGTCGGAACCGAGCGGCGAAAAGACCGCCGACGGCAAGCCGAAGCCAGGCCGGTTCCTGGCCAAGGTCGATTACGAACCGCTCAACATGCTCGGCAACAACTGCGGCGTCAACGAGCGGGCGCCGACTTGGAAGCTGATCGCCGAGTGCGACGAACTCGGTTTCGATTCGATCTCGTGCGGCGTCGTGCTGAGCTACGTGATGGAGTACAACGAGCGGCGCCCCGGCTCGACGCTCGGCGGCGGCCTGCGCTACGGCGATGCCGATGGAATGGTCCGGCTGATGCACCGCATCGCCGCCGGCCAGGAACCCGACATCGGCAAGGGCACACGACTGCTCAGCGAAAAACTCGGCGACACGTCGTTCGCCCACCAGTGCAAAGGGCTGGAGTTGCCGGCATACTTGCCCGAGACGAACCCAGGCTACCCGTGGGCGATCGCCGGCGGGCACATGTCGATGCGCACGTTCCTGCTGCTGCTCATGGAGGGCAAGACCGATCTCGACTACTGGGTCGCGGCGATTGTCGAAAAGGGACTGTACACGGTGCGAGACGACATGGACGGGCTGTGCAAGTTCTCGGGGCTGGGCGATCCCAAGGTGATCGAGGCCATTCGCGAGTCGACCGGCGTCGCGCTCGAACCTGACGAGTTGAAGCAGGCGGTGCAGCGCACGTACCTGCGGGCCTACGCGATCGAACGAGCGGCCGGTTGTGACGAGCGCGACTACGTCTTGCCCGAACAGACCTACGAACCGAATCCGTGGGTGAAGCTGCCGAGCTTTGTCACGCGCGATTTCTTTGCCGCGCTGCGCGATCGCGTGAACGGGCGGTTCGACCAGTTGGTGCGAGACCTGAAACTCATGAGCTGACCATGCCGACTCACTCCGTCTTCGACTCGATGCTCACTGCCGGCGTGTTGGCCGCGACGATCCTGCTGCTCGGCGGCCTGTACCTGATCATTCTGCGCACGCCAGGCGCGCCGTCGAACGTGCGTTATCTCATGGCGATGATCGCCGCGATTGCCGTGGGCCTCGGTCTCTGGGCCGCGTTGCTCGGCCGCGCGGTCGATCCGACGATCGTCGCCCCTGCCGACCCGCCGCCGGTCGAAATGAAGGACGAATCGCCCGCGCGGCCGGACTGACACAGCCGCAAGACGGGTGTTCACGAGACTAGAGAGGCGGCATGGCACACGGTTTCGGTGCGTGCGGACAGGTATCGGTCGGCCCAGCGCGACAGAACGAGCAGCGACCAGAGCGTGTTGCCGTGGCGGCCCAGGCCCGACAGGTGCGTGCGATACAAGCGGCGGGCCGTATCCTGGTCGATCAGGCTTCGGACGGCCGCATCTGGGGCGAGCACCGCCGACTCGAACATGTCGCGCAGCGGACCTCGCAGCCAGGAGTCGATCGGAATCTCGAACCCTTGCTTCGGCCGGTCGATCGCCGCGGCGGGCAGTTGGGCGCGGTAGGTCTCTTTCAGAATCCACTTGGTCTCGCCGCGCCGCACCTTGAATCGCGACGGAATGCGGGCGGCGAGCTCGATCATCTCGTGGTCGAGCAGCGGCGGCCGCACCTCGAGACCGTGGGCCATGCTGGCACGATCGACCTTCACCAGGAAATCGTCGGGCAGGAGCGTGGCGACGTCGGCGGCGATCATGCCGCCGAGCGCGTCGGCCGGCGGCGCGGCGTCGAATGCCGACTCGATCAGCCTGGTCTTCGTGGTCCGCAATCGCACCTCGAACTTGTCGCCGTCCTGACCGAGCGTGAAGTTCCGTTCGTTGGGATTGCGCGACAGCGTTACCATCCGCGCTGGGCCGCTCTGTCCGACGTTCGCCGTTCGCACCCACGCCTCAATCGTGATCGCTCCCGATTGCCTGACGGCTTCGATCAGCCGAGTGGCAGGCTTGTCCGTGCGAATCAACGTCTTGCCGACGATCTCCAACGCACCGTCCGACTGCCGCACCGACTTCGGATCGGCAATCCTCAGGTCGAGCGGCTCGGCGAGCCCCGAGCGATCCTGGACGATCGCGCCGCCGGCCGAAGTGAAGTCGTACAACGCAAGCAGTTCGCTCCCCACTCGTTCGTGATCGGCAGCGCCGTCCGCCCCGACCGTCGGCTCCGCCGCGATCGACGACAGGACAGCGCCCACACCGCTCCCCAAGCCGCCAATCAGCAACCAAGCCCAGGCAGTCTCGGTGATTCGTGCGGAGATCGTTCGCATGTTCGCTCCTGCTGATGGGGAGCCATTTTATTGACTTCAGCGCAGTTACGCGATGGGTCCAGATTCAACAGCCGAACCTCCATTTTCCCGATACTCTTCTTGGCGCCGCGTCAATCGCTGGCGGCGTCGCCGCTTGTCGTTGACGTCACTGCCTTGGGACTGACTGCTATGGTTCACCGACTGCTTGACCATTGTGATCTGCACCATGCAGTTTCAGCCAGCGGCGGCGACGGACCCAGTAGAACCGCACGGGGATGAAGATATCGACCACCTCGTCGGCAATCAGCAGTCCGCCGAGTACGGGGGCGGCCATCGCCGAGATCACTTCGTGGCCAACGCCTGTGTGCCAGAGCATCGGGGCCAGCGCGACGATGGCGACGCCTTCGGTGAGCAACTTGGGTCGCAGTCGGTGTACCGCGCCTTCGATGACCGCCTGGCGCAGTTCGTCGAGCGATTGGATCTTCTCAAGCCCGCCGCGTCGCTCGATCGCCTCACGCAGGTAGACCAGCATGATGATGCCCGTCTCGGTGGCCATACCGAAGCAGGCGATGAAGCCGACCCACACGGCGACGCTGAAGTTCGCGTCGCTGAGCCAGAGAAACAAGATGCCGCCGACGAGCGCCTCGGGCACGGCCATCATCATGAGCACGGCGTCGACGAAGTCGTTGTAGGTCATGTACAGGATGATGAAGATGAGCAGCATCACGGCCGGCAGCACGACGCGTAGCGTGTTGCGGGCGCGAATCTGGTGCTCGAACTCGCCGCTCCACTCGATGTACATGCCCGCCGGCAGCTTGACCTGTTGAGCGACGACGCGCTGAGCTTCTTCGACGAACCCCAGAATGTCGCGATCGCCGACCGTGGCCTGCACGTACGAGCGGAGCAGACCGTTCTCGCTCTTGATCATCGCGGGCCCCTCGACGATCTTCACGTCGGCGACCATCTTGAGCGGCACCTGAACCGGCCGATTGGCTGCGCCCGGACCGTCGGCCTGAGTCGCCGGCATGGTGTTCATCGCTGTGCCGCCGGCAGGTGCGCCGGACAGATCGCTCATGCCGTCTCCCAGGCCGCCGCCGGCGCTGACAAGCAGGTTCTTCACTGATTCCTCGTCTTCGCGGAAGTCGCGCGCGTAGCGGATGCGCACCGGGTGACGCTCGCGTCCCTCGACGGTCAGCGTGATCGGCTTGCCGCCCAGCGCGACCTCGATGACATCCTGCACGTCGCCGACATGGACGCCGTAGCGGGCCGCGCGCTCGCGGTCGATCGTGATCTCGAGGTATCCCTTGCCGACGTTCTGGTCGGGAAAGACGTTGCCGACGCCCGGCACCTGCTGGATCGCGCGGGCGATTTCTTCGGAGACCTGCTGAATCTCATCGAGGTCCTTGCCAAACACCTTGACGCCGACCGGCGTGCGGATGCCCGTGGCCAGCATGTCGATGCGGTTGATGATCGGTTGCGTAAAGATGTTGCCCCAGCCCGGCACTTGCAGCGTGCGGTCCATCTCGCCGCTCGGGCCCGCCAGTTCCTTCTTGGTCTTTTTCCAGAGCAGCAACCGCCTCGCGAACGGCCCGTCCAGTTCGGCGCGCAGGTCTTGCAGAGTGATCGGTGAGTTGGGCGAAGACTCGGATGAACCATTGGCCTGTGGCTCGTTCCACAATCCCTGCGCGACGGCGGCCTTTTGCAGTTCTTCGATCGCGCACCAGTTGAACATGCCAGCGGCCGGGTCGAAGATCTCGCGGTCGAGTCGAGCGACGTGGTCGCGCCAGAGCGAATCGCGTCGCTGGTGGACGAAGTCGTACATCTCGGTGAAGAGCGTGGGCCGGTCGACGCCGATCGGCTCGATCAAGCTGAGCCACGCCGCGCGGATCGGGCTCAGGTTCAGGCGCAGCAGATCTTCGTTCAACTGCACCACGCCGCCGTCCGCGAGTTCGTGGGCCAACTGATGGATGAGGCGGTTGACGTCTTCTTGAGCCGGCCCGGCGGCGAGGATCGCGCCGAAGTCGGCTGCCAGCCGATCGGCCGCGCCGCGGGCCTCGTCGGGTTCAACCCGCCGCGCGAGGCGTCCGGCCGCCTTCCAGCGGTCGATCAATTCCGTCGCGATTGTTTTAGCCAACTGAGCGCCGAGTTGCGACTCGAACTCGGCGTGACGTTGGCGCACGAGCGTGCGCATCGCTGCATCGAAGCGTCCGATGGCGCTCATGTAGGCGGTGCTCACGAGCGATTCGCGTTCGTCGCCGCCTGCGACCTCGCTGATGAAGCCGTGGCCTTCGAGGGCCGACAGGACGATTCGGGTCTGTTCGACCGCATCCTCGTGGCGGGCCGTCTTGGGGTCCAGTTTGAAGCTGCGCCGCGGCCAGAGTTCCTTGGGGCGCAGCATGATCACCGTTTCGATCATGTCGAGCGGCGCCGGGTCGGTCGCGGTCTCGGCCCGGCCCGACTTGCCGACGACCATCTCGACCTCGGGGAATCCGCGCAGAATCTCGTCGCGGACCTTGATGTCATCGGCCGTCTGAGTCACCGACGCGCGTGGCACGGTGATCGGCATGTCCATCGCGCTGCCCTCGTCGAGCACCGGCATGTACTCGACGCCGATCTTGTCGAACCCGTAGGCCCAATGGCCGATCGCCACGAGGCTCAGGAACCCGGCGACCTGGGCACGACCACCGTGCATGAAAACGACCGTCAGCCCGGTGGTGACCGCCCAGGTCGCCAGGAAGCCGGTCCGCCACTCGATGCCGAACACCGCCTGCAGCGGGAACAGGCCCGCCCCCAGCACGAGCAGCACCGCGAACAGCCACAGCACCAGATTCCAGCGCGGCAGCGCCCACGTCAGCACCGGCTTGTAGATGTCGATCATGGTGCGTACGATCCAGCTCTCGTCCTCGCCGCGGATGCGGCCCTTGATGAAGGTCGGAATCAGCGCCGGCACGAGCGTGATAGACAAGACGGCCACGCCGACCATCGCAAAACTCTTAGTGAACGCGAGCGGGTGAAACGTCTTGCCCTCGATCCCCTTAAGGGCAAACACGGGCAGGAACGAGATGAGGATAATCATGACCGAGAAGAAGATCGGCCGGCCCACGGTGCGGCAGGCGGGCAGCACGATGTCGCGCGTATCGCCCTGCACCTTCTCCTTGCCAAACTTGGCGGTCAGATGGTGCGTGGCGTTTTCGACCATGACGATCGCCTGATCGACCAGGATGCCGATCGAGATGGCGATGCCGGCCAGCGACATGATGTTCGACGGGATGTGAAACCATCGCATCAGGATGAACGACGTCAGCACGGCCAGCGGCAGCGTGCAGCAGATCACCAGCGCGCTGCGGACGTGCCAGAGGATGAGCAGGATCGCCACGGAGGCGATGATCATTTCGTGCGTGAGGATTTCGGTGAGCGTGTGGATCGCGCCGTGGATGAGCCGCGTGCGGTCGTAGAACGGGACGATACGTACGCCGTCGGGCAGTCCGGGCTGAAGCTGCTCTATCTTCTTCTTGATCGCCTGGGTGACTTTGAGCGGGTTCTCACCGTAACGCATCATGACGACGGCGCCGACGACCTCGTTACCGTTTTTTTCGAGGACGCTGCGACGAAACTGCGTGCCCACGCCGACCGTGGCCACGTTTGAGACGTAGACCGGCGTGCCACGGTCCGGATCGGCCCGGACCACGATCTTTTCGATGTCGCGGACCGCGTCGCCGTCGGCGCCGAGCCAGCCGACGCCGCGAATCAGGTACTCGGCGTTTCCTTTGTGGACCACGCGACCGCCCACCGCGGAGTTCGATCGGGCGACGGCCGCGAACAATTCGCCGAGCGTCACGCCGTAGGCCCGCAGCTTGTTCGGGTCGACGTCAATCTGGTACTCGATCGGGTAGCCGCCCACCGACGCCACTTGAGCTACACCGGAGACCGAGTTGAGTTGGTAGCGGACGTACCAATCTTGGATCGCGCGGAGCCGACCGGGGTCAATCCCCTCGCCCTCGACGGTGTACCAGAGTATCTGTCCCAGCGCCGTGGCGTCGGGCGCGAGGTACGGCGCCACGCCTGGCGGCAGGAACGTGCTCGCGAGCGTCAAGCGTTCGAGCACGCGCTGCCGAGCAAAGTAAAAGTCGATGTCGTCCTCGAAGATGATGTTGATCATCGAGAAGTTGAACTCGCTCGACGACCGCACCGCCTTCACGCCCGCCAGGCCCTGCAGGTTGACCGAGAGCGGATAGGTGACTTGGTCTTCGATCTCCTTGGGACTGCGACCCATCCAGTCGGTGAAGACGATGACCTGATTCTCGGACAGGTCGGGGATCGCATCGACGGGCGTGTGGACGACCGAGTACACGCCCAACGCGATCAGGCCCAACGTGGCCGCGATCACGACGAAGCGGTTGCGAATGGAGTATTCGATGATTTTCTCGATCATGGGTTCCTCACTGCGGCGTGGCTGCGGGCAGCTTTCCGCGTTCATCACAACGTGATACACTTGACGCGAAAGTTGTCCGGTGATTGGAGGACAAGGAATGACCGCAAAAACCGCGACGCCGCCGCATCGCTGGACGGCCAGAGAGCTGCGCAAAGTCTCGCCCGCCGAGCGTGACGCGATCCTGGAACAGGCTGCCGCCTTGGCGGAAAAGGACTACCGCGACAATCCTGAATTGATCGCATTTGAAGCGTTCGGGAAGGACGACCTCCATGGCGACAGTTCCAGCGCCGAAGCGCGGTGAGATTTGGCTGATCGACTTCGACCCTGCCGTGGGAGCGGAGACTAACAAGCTCCGGCCCGCCGTAGTCATGAGCGTGGACACCGTGGGTCGTCTCCCGCTACGCATGGTCGCTCCCGTCACTGACTGGCAGCCGCGATATGCCAAGTATCCATGGTTCGTCGAGCTTCCCGTTACGCCGGCCAATGGTTTGCTCAAGAATTCGGACGTGGATGCCTTTCAAACGAAGTCGGTCTCGGTGAACCGCTTCGGCCGTCGGCTCGGCGAAGTAACCGAAGATCAAGTCGACGAGATTGCTGCTGCTGTCGCGTTGTGCGTCGGCGCTCCATGACGCGCCTGCCGATGCAGTTGCACATCGTACCTTCGTTGTCTGACCGCCGTTCATTGCCTGGTTCCCTTCAACTCGGCGAGTTTCTTCAGGACGGTTTCAGGCGACTGCACGGCCTTGGACTCGCAGCCTTCGCAGCAGAGGAAAACCGTCTGGCCTTTGATCGTGATCTTGTGTGGCACGCCCATCGTGCCGAGCGGTTCGCCTCCGACCGGGCAGAGCCGCTGGGCCAGGGCCAGCTTGCGGTCGGCCGGTGCGAGCTGGTCGATGTTCTTGCGGTCATCGGCAGAGGGACCCTTCAAGTCGGCCGCCGGCTTTTTGGGCCCCGCGCGATCGGACCGCTGGTCTTGCCTCTTTGGACCTGCCGCACCGCCGGATCCCATGTAGGTCGCCGCGGCGGCTGGATTCAGCCGTGTCTCGGCGTCGATAAGAAACGACCCAGCCGCGGCCACGCGATCGCCGGCCACGACGCCCGAGATCACCGGATAGAAACTGCCCACGCGCGGGCCCAATTGGACTTCGACGCCATCGAACTGGCCCGGCTCACTCTCGACGTACACAAGTCGCCTTGAGCCGGTGTCGATCACGGCCCGCTCGGGCACCGCGAGCACCTCGCCCTCCTTGGCCAGCAACAACAGCTTCGGCAGCAGCTTCATTCCGCTGCAGTCAGCGCACTCGTCGCCCGGCTTCGCCGACGTGACCTTGGGGTGCATCGGACACCACCAAATCAGTCGCTCGTCTTCGTTCAGCGGCCGGCGCTCGAGTTCGGCCTTGCACTTGGGACAGGCGGCCGGCTGGTCCATGACTACGCCCGGGTGCGATGGGCACGTGAAGTACTCGCGCGGCTCGACCGGCCGGATCGGCAGCCGCACGTCGAGCGATTGGGCCGCCAGCGTCTTGAACGGTTCGACTTCCGCGAGCGGCGTTTGGATGTGGACGGTCGCGAACATGCCCGGCCGAAGCTGGTGGTCGGGGTTTTCGAGTTCGAGCCGAACCGCGTTGGTGCGCGTCATCGTGTCCAGGTGCGGATGCACGAGCGCGACCTTGCCCGTGAAGACGCGGTTGCGAAACGCCTCGACCGTCGCCTCGACCGCCTGACCCTCGCGAAGAAACGGGATGTCCGCCTCGTACACGTCCGCCTCGATCCACACCTTGGACAGGTCGGCAACCTCGAATAGCGTCTGGCCCGCCTCGACGTACGCGCCCTCGAGTACCTCCTTGCGAATGACGTGACCGGTGCGGGGCGATGGAACGGTCAGTCGCGGGTTCGCCTTGCCCGACTCCAGGATCTTGTCGATCTCCTCATCGCTGATCCCCAGTTGGTGCATTTTCCTCCGCGCGGGGCCGGCGAGTATCGGCGACGTCGTCCGCTGAGCGGCGACCAGAAGTTCCTGAGTCGCGCTGTACAGTTCGGGCGTGTAGATCTCGGCGAGCGGGTCGCCGGCCGACACGGCGATCCACGGCTTGTCCACAAAGAGCCGCTCCAGATAGCCACTCACCCGAGTTACGATGCGCGACCGCCGGCTCTCGTCGTAGCCGACGTAGCCGACCGTGGTCAGCTCTTTCGTGAGCGGCCGGTAGCCGACCTCGACCGTCTTGATTCCAGCCAGATGGATTTGGTCGGGCGAGAACTGGCGGCGACTCAGTATCCCCGCGGGCAACGCGGCCGCCACGCCCTTCTTTCGCAGCGACAGCGGCATGCCGCAAATCGGACACTTCGGAATGGCCCCGTTCGGGTCGAGGCTCTGCCGAACTACGTTGGGGTGCATGGGACAGTAGTACTCGGTGTCCGAGTCCCCCGGCGCAGCGACCGGCGCCGCGCCGCGAGCCCACTTGTCCCAATGGTTCTTGATCGTATCCCAGTAGCCGACGAAGAACGCCACGGCGACCAAAATCGCGATGAACCGCAGCCGCACCTCGACGACCTTGAAGATCAGCTTGAACTTCTGCCAGCCGGTCAGTGGCGGCCCGGCGTTTGAGTCGTATTCAGTCATGGCACGTCTCCTTAGAACGGCATCTATGCCGACTGAGTGCATTGCTCCTAACAGGATTCAAACGACTAAATGGCTTTGCGTGATTCTGGGAGTCCGCAGGGACAGTAGCCCGACGCGCCAGCGAGGGACCGGGCCTGATTTCTTGTGATTTCGCCATGTGCTCCCTCGCTGGCGCGTCGGGCTACTGTCCCAGAATCGTGCAAGGCTATTTAGCGAGCGCGGATCGTGGCGAGCGCGAGCGCCCGAGGGAGCGAGTGCACGAACGGATCGAGGGCGCGCGCGAAGCGGGTGGGCTAAATCACGAGGCAGTGAAGTGAGATGACCAGGTCCACCGGCGGTCCGGTGTCCATCGTTGCCGGCCGAGTTGTGGGAACGGCGGCGGGGACCGGAGAGAGGTCAATAAGGACTGTGCTGAGAGCTACATCCACGTTGCAACGGACGTGCGTCGAAGGTGGCGCCGGCGCCACGACGGCGGGGTTCGTGATTCGTGTGCAACCTTGGTTCGCCACCGCGCTGACGTCGGTCGACCGCTCGCGGCAGCAGTCGCCGCGCGAAGCCCTGTGCGTCCGGCGGCAGCAGTCGGGCGAGGCGACGTCGGATTGGTCGGCTGCGGCGGAGTAGTCGTGTGAACCGCAGAACAATCTGAATCCACCGTCGGCGCAAACGCAAACCGCCGTCGGAAAAGTCATCCAGAGTGCGAGGGCGGCCATCCCGCAGTTCACGGCCCCAGAAAGTCGGCGCCTCAAGAGTGGCATGGCACGTCAATCTTAGCCCTTCCAGGGCCGTGGTCAACAGAAGGGTTGAAGGGGGGGTGCATCCGACCGGTGAGCCTCGTCGGGCGTGGCACGTGGCCAAAATACTTGTTGCAACTCGGAATTGGTGTGGTATCCTGCCGCGCGTTGCGGGTGGGTTGATCTGAAGCAATCGCAGCACAGATACTCTGTGCGTCGCTCGACGCCTTGCCGGCGTCGAAGGTCCGAACTCCCGACAACTGATCACAGACTAGACGGCGGAGCGGGCACAGATTCCTTGGTGGGCGACGACGACGGCGGCGATCTCGTTCATCGCCGGGAACGACGGTCTCCTTCCTTCCTTCCTTCCTTCCTTCCTTCCGTGGAATCTGGCGCGTTTGCAAACCCCTTCCCAAAGCCGCTCGACGGTTCTGAGCGACCAACCCGTCAGTTCGGCCAACTCGTGCAGCGTGTAACCATCGAGTCGCAGATGAACCAACACCTGCGAGCGGAGGTGCAGCGCGTGGACGACGGCCAGTATCTCGTCGCGCGTTTCGGCGGCAATCTCGGGACCCGGCCCCATCGTTGCCAGATGATCTGGCCGTCCGTCACGAGCGCCCGGCGCCTGCTCACGACGGAAGTCTCGTCCAGGGCGGAGGTGCCTTCGCATCTCACCACGAACTCGCTTGCGAGCGCGGATGCACAGGATCATCCAGAGCCGCTCGTCGTCGTCGCAGGCAAAGTCCCCCGCTCGTATGCGATACAGCACACTCAGGAAGACTTTTGCAGAATATCCTCGGCATCGACCTTCGCGCGAATACCTGCCGGAACCTGTCGCCGAACGATCTGAAGCAGTGGGCGCTGGAATCGCTCGATGGTCAATTGCCACGCGGCGTCGTCCCCTGCCTTGATTCCCCGAACCAACTCCGATGGCGGCTGTTCGCTCATGGACTACCCCGCTGCGGCAGCCGCCAAATTTTTTTGGCGGCCTTTTGGCCGAATTGGCATTTAACAGAGTAGAGGCAGGTCGCTTGTTAGTCAAGCACACGGCAGGAAGCAAGTCGACCCCGAAACAGATGGGCTGCGCTGTACGATCGCTCGTTGCCGCTTTGTGTCGCTCGACCGGCGGATCAGTCGGGCCGTCTTAGGCCATGTGCCAGAGGGGGAGATCTATGTTCTGGTTGTCCCGCCGATCCACCACACGTTGCAAAGGTTTGGCCGCTGGACAGCCTACGCGGCGGCCTGTCCGCCCCAAGCTGGTCACGTTGGAAGAGTTGGAACGACGACTGATGCTGTACCACGAACTCTGTCAGGCGCCGGAGGGCGCGGCGGCGTCGTGCTGGCCCCCGCCGGAGATTTGCGACGACGGGATCGACAACAACTACGATCATGAGATCGACGAGGATTGTGTCGTGCCGCCGCCACTCGCGCCGGGGTTGCCGACGGTGAAGATCGAGGCGACCGATCCGCTCGGCGAGGAGGAAGGACCCGATAGCGCGTGGTTCACCGTCTACGTCTTCGACTCGAACGGCAAGCCCGGCCACAGTAGCGACTTGGTGGTCGGCTACACCGTCGGCGGAACGGCCGGCGACCTCGATTACACCGCCGTTCCGACTCTGTCCGGGTCGCTGACCATTCCGGCCAACACACCGTCCAGGTCCATCGAGATCATCCCGTCGGACGACACGCTGATCGAACTGGACGAGAGCGTCTTTCTGACTCTGAGCTCAAGCCCCGACTACGAAACGGATCTTTGGCCCGTGGCATCCGCAGTGATTGTCGACAACGACTTCGACCTGGAGGGCGGCCCGTGCAAAGAGGCCGATTTCCAGACGACGCTCGAACTGACCGCCGGCGTGGCCGATGAGATCGTCTCGGTCGATGCACTCTGCGGCAATGTCCACTTCGACTTTGCGACCTGGGCCGGCTTCGGTCGCGGGTTCGACGGGTCGGCGTTTCTGCCCGAATGGCGCAGCAATGAAGACGCGCGGCCGATCGTCACCGTCGATGTGCAGTTGCCCGACCCCAAGCCCGATCGCATCGTGGTTAGCTCCAGTCTCGGCGGCGTCACCGGCCCCGAGGTCGTCTATACCACCGACGGCTTTGTTCCGGGCGACCAGGCCCGCATCGCCGTGCAGTTCGACGCCACGTCGCTGCCGACTGGCCACTACGACTACCGCATCGTGCTGACATCCGAATTCGCCGACGGCACGAGCACGATCCAGGCCGTGGACTCGGCCACCGAGGTGATCAACCGTTCGTCGAGTCCGTTCGGCGACAACTGGTGGCTCGAGGGTCTCGATCGGCTGATCATCGGCCGTTCCGGCGGCACGGTGGTCGACGCCACGCTCGTTCGCAGCGACGGCACGTCGGCCTATTTCGAGCGCGAAGCGGCCAGCGGCGCGTTCATCGCGCCCGATCACCTGCTGACCACGCTCGAAGGCGACGCCACGGGCGCCGGCTTCACGCTGAATAATCGCTGGGGCGACCAGTGGCTGTTCGACGCCGACGGCCTGCTGATCACCTTCCGCGACCGGCACGGGGTCGGCACGACGTACGGCTACATCGACGCCAACGGCGACGGCGAGGCGGAAGAGTTGAGCTGGATGCGCGACCATTACGGGCGCACGGCGAGCTACGTCTATGCCGACGGCCTGCTCGCCAAGGTGGTCGATCACGTCGGGCGCGAGACGCTGCTGGAGCACAACGACGCCCGCCAAACCACGTCGATCACGCTGCCCGACCCAGACCCCGCCGACGCCGAGCCCGCGCCGCGGACCACGTTCGGCTACGACTGGAACCACGGCCTGCTCAGCTACATCGGCGACGCGGCCGGGCATGCCGCCGGAATCGACTACAGCTTCGCGGCCCGGTTCAGCGGCATCGGCCGACCCGACGGCAGCGCCTGGGGCCTGCGGCCGGTTCAGGTGGTCGGCTTGGCCAACACCGCCGCCGGCGAGGGGACGTACTGGTGGCCCGCGACGCCCGGCCACGCCGACGACGTTAGAGCCATCTACACCGACCCGCGCGGCTACGTCACGAACATCGAGGTCGATCGCTTCGGCTACGCCCGACGCATCACCGACCCGCTCGGCCAGACGACGCTGTACAATCGCGAGAGTCACGCGCTGATCACGCGCGTCAGCGAGCCGGACCCCGACGGCGCCGGGCCGCTCGGCCGGCCGGTCACGACGATCAGATACACGGCCTCCGGCAATCCCGACGTAGTTTTCCGCCCCGACGGCGCGGAGATCAAATTCGGCTACGAGACGCATCAGTTTGTCTCGGCGATCTGGGCACCCGGTCTGCACTGGACGTTCAGTTACGACCTGGCCGGTCGGCTCGTGCTCACGCGCGACGAACTGCGCGACCACGAAACGCAGTTCAGCCTGGGCAACGTGGTGCGCTCGAGTGACGGCCGCGACATCGACACGCTGTTCGCTTACGACACACTGGGCCGGCTGGTCACCGTGACCGACGAACTGAATAAACAGACGACGTACGCATACGACACCGCCGACAACCTGACCCGCACCACCGACCGCACGCTCGTTCATACCGACTACAGCTACGACAACCTGGATCGGCTCGTGAGCGTGACCTATCCCCAGTCGGTCGCGTCCGGGCCGCTGGTGCGTTACGCCTACGGTTACGATGCGGTCGGCAACCTCGTGACCGAACTGTCGCCGCGGAATGGCGTGACCACGTATCAGTACGACGGCCTGAGGCGGCTGACTCAAGTGACCAACGCGGTCGGCGGCATTACCCGCTGGCAATACGACGCGTCGGGCAACTTGGCCAGCACGACCGATTCGGTCAACCGCACGACCAGCTACACCTACGACGCCCTGGACCGGGCCACCGAGGTGCGCGAGTTCCCGAACTTTACCTCGCGCTACTCGTACGACGCCGCCCACCGCGTCTCCGAATTCACCGACGCGCGCGGCAACGCGACCGGCTACGAGTACGACATCATGGGCAACCTGATCGCTGTCGTCGACGCGGCGGGCGGCGAATCGACGTTCCAGTACAACGCGGCCGGATGGCTCACCAAGGCGTTCGACGCGCTCGAGCGCGAGACGCGCTACACGTATGACGCCGCCGGCCGAGTCACGGCGATCGAGCGGCCGCCGTACGATTTCACCACCACGTTCACCTACGACTTGGCGGGCAACCTGACCCAAGTCGATCGGCCGGGCGGGCGACGCACCAGCTTCGTGTACGACCAGCTCAACCGGCTCGAACGCGAACAAGACGTGTACGGGAACTTCGACCAGTACACCTACGATGCCGAAGGCCGGGTGCTCGCGCACACCGACCGCATCGGGCGCACCAGCAGTCTCCTGTACGACGCGCTCGGTCGCGTGTGGCAGGAAACCAGCGTGCTCGGCGACCAGCGTCTCTACACCCGCGACGCCGACGGCAACGTGACCAAGGTCGAGCGGCGCGACGCCTGGCTGCCCACCTGGGCGCCGACCTACGAGACGCTGGCCGAGTTTGAATACGACCTGGTCGATCGCATGACCAAGTCCACGCGCTACGTCGATCCGCTCGATCTGGCGCAGAAGTACGTGGACGAGTACGCCTACGACGGGGTGCACCGCATCACGATGCACCAGGACGCGGCGGGGCGAGTCGAGTCGTGCCAGTACGACATCTGGGTGCCTGGCGCGGTGCCGTGGGACGACGCGGTGCGGACCGAGTGCCAGCTCGGCACGCGGCAGCCGTGGCGGCGGACCTACGATGGCGCGGGCAACCTGGTCAGCGTCACGGATCCGCTCGGCCACTCGACCCGCTACGAATACGACGATCTCAATCAACTGACCAAGATCATCGACGCCCGCGCGGGCGAGACCCGGTTCGCCTACGACGCCGTGGGCAACCTTCTGAGCCTGACCGACCCGGTCGGCAACATGACGACGTACCTCTACGACGGCCTCGACCGCGTGACCCGCGAGACGAACCAGTTGGGACTGAGCCGCTGGTACGCCTACGACGCGGCGGGCAACCTGGGGTGGCTGACCGACCGCAATGGCCGCGTGCGCCAGTTCAGCTACGACCTGCTCGACCGCATGACCGCCGAGACCTGGCCAGGCCCGAACGGACCGGAAAGGGTCTTCACGTACAGCTTCGACGCTGCGAACCGGCTGACCGGCGCGAGCGACAACGACTCGCAGTACACCTATTCGTATCCGAATGAGCGGGCAGTGACGATCGACGTCGCGGGCACGTTGCCAGATTCCGGCAAGCCGGATATGCCGCACGTCGTGCTGAACGAGGCGTATGACGCCCGCGGCCAGCGCACCGCGCTGGAGGCGACGGTCGATGGCACTCGCGACTTTACGAACACGTACCAGTACGATCTACTGGGTCGCATGACCGAGGTGCAGCAGTACGGCGTGGCGGGCGGCAACGCGGTGGGCGAGAAGCGAGTGGACTTCAACTACAACGCCCTGGGCCAGTTCACGACCGTTTGGCGGTTCAACGATCTGGCGGGCGCCCAGATGGCGGCCTACTCGCAGTTCGGCTACGACGCCTACGGCAATCTGAGCCTGATCCGCCACTCTCAGCCGGCCGGCGCCGTGATCTCGGAGTACACCTACACGCACGACGACCTCGATCGCATCACCAGCGTTACCGGCTCGGACGGCACGACCAATTACGCCTACGACGAAACCAGTCAGCTTCTCTCCGCCGACTACTCCCCACTCCCCACCAACCCCGCCCCACTTTCCGACGAGTCCTACTCGTACGACCTGAACGGCAACCGCACGAACACCGGCTACGTCACCGCCGCCGACAACCGCCTCGAGCAGGCCGAGATCGACGACAAACTGCACTCGTTCCAGTACGACAACGAGGGCAACCTCGTCCGCCGCACGAACCTCTTCAGCGGCGAAGTGACCGATTACACATGGGACCGCCGCAACCGCCTCGCGAGTGTCGCCCGTCGCTCCGCGACGGGAACGCTCCTTGTTCAAGTAGACTTCACCTACGACCCCTTCGACCGCCGCATCGCCAAGACGGTCTCCTATCCCTCAACGCCGAACTCTCAACCCTCAACGGAGATCTTCGTCTACGACGGCATCCACATCGCTCTGGTCTTCACCGACCCCGACGCAGGCGATCCTCAATCCTCGATCCTCGATTCTCGTTTCCTCTACGGTCCCGCAGTGGATCAGGTCCTGGCGGAAGAGCAAATCCAGCCGAACGGATCGGCCAAGAACTACTGGCTGTTTGCGGATCACTTGGGTTCCATCCGCGACATCCTCAGCCCGAACTGCGCCGGCGGCGGCCACATCGACTACACGGCCTTCGGCCGCGTCGCCGCTGTCTTCGACTACCTCGGCACGGCCTCAACGCTCGCCGACCTCGCCGCCACACGCTTCCTCTTTACCGGCCGCGAGTACGA
>Ga0185317_100085_pt1 | contig 37956 bp, 22 predicted proteins | sample DevilsHole_FD_128020 | JGI IMG/M metagenome (GOLD analysis project Ga0185317, IMG submission 128020) | Groundwater microbial communities from Devils Hole, Nevada to study Microbial Dark Matter (Phase II) - Devils Hole (SPADES assembly)... | ecosystem: Environmental > Aquatic > Deep subsurface >...
AGGTGCCGCTACCAACAACACTTGTATCCCAACGGCTTCATATACAAAAGCCGACACGGTTGCAGTTACCGACTTCTTGGGTGGTTCCTTCTCTGGCAGCACTTCCGCTGCCGTGATTAACCCGTACTTCTGCTGCTAATCAAAAGCTTTTTTTGCAATCATTGGTTAGCCATTTTCAAAACCAATTGAGAATAACGCCGCTGACGCATACAGCGGTGGTTTTCTATTGAGGTTGCAATTTTATTGATAGTTATAATATTCTGACTAATCTGCTATTTTCCGCCAGACTGCTGCGACTTGCGGATTGCCGGTGGATCGCGTATTAAATTTATGGCACGATCGCCAAATTACAGACGTAGGACATCTGGGACAGATGTCCTACCCCCTACCTGCAAAATTTCCACGTCACTCTATCCCAATCACTTATGATTATTAGGCAGATGCACTCCCGATGAAACGCCTACCGGCTCTAATCTTTCTGAATTGGGGTTAAGTCTAGTTGCCCGACTATTGCGGATTTTCTTCTCGCTTTCCACCCAAGGCAGACAAAGAATATCGACAGCGGCAAAGCCAGCGGAACCGAAGGTTCAGGAACGGCAACGTTGGCCTGATTTTCCTTAATTTCTACTAAAGTAAGCTGAGTTGGGCTGTTGAAATCACGCTGGTACGAACCCTGAAAGTTAGCTGAAGCAAAGGATTCTGTGCCAGTTCCGTACATCTTAGCACTGCCCATGTAGCTAATGTTGCCGCTACTTTGCCAGCTCAAAAAATTATTTCCACCGGCTGCTACTTGCCCGAATGCTGAAAAAGAGTCTAGCAGACTTGCCGGCCCACCGTTAGAGCTGCCGAACAGCCAGAAAGCTATCCTTCCAGCAGCGTTTGCCCTCTCTGATGGGGGAGCGCTAACTGAGCTGGCCAGGGCTAATGAAGCTTTGAAATTGAACGCAAAAGACTCTCCAGGCCCTATTAAAAAATTACCCACAACTTGGGCCAGACTTTGCGCGACACCCAAGTAAGAACTACCTTGGCCACTGGCGGAACTCGCAGAAAAATTGCCCGCAGAGTCGGGAACAAAATATGCTATTGCCGCCGCAGAGGCAGCTGTTGAGGAGGCGGCTCCAGTTACCAATGCCAAAGTATTAGTGTTTGTTGCAGTCCCCACCGAATAGGGGCTGTGACTGAAGTTATCGAACTGGAAGGCGGCTTCCGAAAAGGCTAGGGTTGCCGCCATTGCTGGGGCTGATGCGATTGCCGGTGCGGCCACTAAAGGAGAGATGAATAATAGTAAACGCAGGGCAATACTAGGGGATGTTTTCATAAAATCCTCCTTCCGGCGACTTATTTCAATTCAATTTAGATCCCAAACCCAAGGTTGTCACTGCCTTAAGTGTAGCAATATCTGCCCAATGTATGTTGCCATTTTGGCAGATTTCTTTATAGCGGTTTTCAGTTGGATGAAGTACACGCCAGAAACCCGGTTTCTTTAAGAAACCGGGTTTCTCAGTACCTCACTCATACGAAAACCGCTATCTGTAAAAAGATGTATGGTTTATGAAAGTTTTCAAGTCAGTAATTCCACATAAAAGCACAATGCAGGGATGAAACTGTAAGGGCAACCACCGAGGGAGATTAATGTCAACTTCAGTTGAAGCGGGCGGTTGACACTCATCCAAAACCCTCTCTTACTCCCCCTCCCCGCAAGCGGGGAGGGGGTTGGGGGGTGGGGTTCCTCGCCGCAATTGTGCAACGCCGAAAACCCCGCCCCCAGCTTAAGTTGACACCAATGGGGCTGGTGCCCACCCTAAATGGAGGATGCCCACTTCAGTAAATCTCCAGGGAGTTTTTTAAAGAAATGATGTAGTGGGGGCAGTAATTTTTAAAGTTTCTGTAAAGACAGGCATTTTTCACGAGTTCTTCACATTTTCGCCCTAAACTCGCAGTAATAGCCAGTGAACTTACGCACAAAGCAACCGCCGGTCGATATAGAAGAAAGCGCTTACCTAGAGGAGATAGCACCGACCTGCTCTAGCACTAGCCATATTGGGCACGGACATTAGACCGGCAGGCATTCCGGCCCGCCCTGCGGATATCCTTCGTAGGACATCTGTCTGCTGATCTTCCAATCTCCCTGAAAGTAGGCGAAACGCAAGCGTCCATTACCGAGCTGTCCATTGCTATAAGAGCAAGCTTTGAACTGGAGGTTGGCAATTGGCCCCCAGACAACAACATTTAACTTGCATCCAAAAAATAATTATCTAACGCCCACACTTTTCCTTGTGAAGCCGTTATGTCTGAGCCGCACACTTGCTATAACAAGCAGATTAAAAGCGTAAAACCTAAACTGGCCATGAGGGCCGGCCCTAGGGGTGGCGCAACTGAGACAAGTGAGACAAGTACAGAACTGAAACAACCCATGATTGAGAGCCGTGGCGCAGGAGCAATGCCTGCAATAGAGGTAACAGGGTGGGTGGAGCGGTGTACGGGGTGCGAGCCGCCCTCCGTGTCCACCGTCCTAGAATTGATGCCGGTGCCGGTGGCGATCAGCCGTCTGGCGGACGGGACAATCTTGTACGCCAACGAGCTATTTGGCCAAACCTTCGGGGTTTCCTGCCGGGAATTGATTGGACGCCCGAAACCGGACTTATACTGGGAGCCGGCTGAGCGCCAGCTTCTGCTGGAGGCGCTGAAGCGGGATGGGACGGTTCGCAACTGGGAGTTGCGCGTCAAGAAAGCGGACGGCACCCCCTTCTGGGTTGCCGTGTCGCTGCAGTCGCTGATCTTCAATAATGAGCCAGCCCTATTGGGCGCGTTCTGCGAGATCACGGAGCGCGTGATCGCCGAGCAGTCGCTGGCAGAAAGCGAGGAGCGCTATCGCCTGCTGGTAGAACAATCTCCCGACGCGACGCTCCTCTGCCAGCAAGGCCAATTGGTGTACATCAATCCTGCCGGTGCCAGACTGCTCAGTGCCACCGGCAGCTCGGAACTCACCGGCAAGCCCGTTTCCGATTTTATCCCCAATCTCCAATCTAAAATCCAGAAGATAAACTCTAAAATCGTCGAGATAGCCAGTGTGCCCATCACCTATCACGGGCAACCGGCAACACAGGTTGTCCTCAGGGACATCACAGAGCAACTCCAGCAACAAGAAGCGCTGTTGCAAGCCAAGGATCAGCTCCAGACGATTTTGGATGCCGTGCCTGGAATTGTTTCTTGGATTGGCTCAGATTTGCGCTACCTGGGGGTGAACAGGCATTTAGCCGCTCTTTACGGCTTGCCTCCCGAAGCCTTTGTCGGCCAAAGCATTGGGTTTCTCGGAGCCAGCCGAGAATTTTGCGAATTTGTGCGCCAGTTTTTTGCCAGTTCCGCCAGCGAAACCAGCCACGAGCTGCCGGCACAAGTGGGTGGCGAGATGCGGAACTATCTGATGGTGGCGCAGAAGTCCAATCGGGGGCAGGCAGCGTTTTTCGTTGGGATTGATGTCACCTCCCGCGTACAGGCTGAGGCAGCCCTGAAAAAATCGGAAGCCAACGTCAGGGCTATTTTTAATAGCAGCCTGCAGTGCATTTTGCTAATTGACCGCAATTATAATATTCAAGCATTTAACAGAACAGCGAGTGAGGGTGCCCAAATAATTTGGGGCAAATATATTCAGGAAGGAGAATCTATTTATCAATATGTTTGTCCGGAAAGTTTAGATTGTTTTAACCGGCATTTTCGCCTAGCTCTGCGAGGTCAGTCTATCAAAACAGAGCGGAATATAAAAGGAATTGGCAAGGAAAGCCACTGGTTTGAAATCAGCTACAATCCGGTGTTTGACGAGCGGGGAGAAGTGAGCGGCGTCTATTTTAGCGCCGTCAATATCGACGCCCGGAAAAAAGCAATTGAGGCGCTCGCTAAAAGTGAGGAGCGTTTCCGCTCCCTGGTGCAAAACTCGTCAGATATTATTACCGTTCTCGATGCCGGCGGAACCGTCCGCTATCAAAGTCCATCGGCAGAGCGAATTTTGGGGTACGCCCCCCAACAGTTAATCGGCAAAAACCTCTTCGATTGCGTCCACCCGGAAGACGCGCCAGCAGTCAAGAGTGCGTTTGCCAAGGCCATCCAAGAACCGGGGGCAGCGGTGACGGTAGAGTTTCGCTATCGCCACACGGACGGTTCTTGGGTGTATTTAGAAGCGGTGGGCAGCAACCGGCTTGACGATTCCGCTATCGAAGGCTTTGTTGTCAACTCCCGCGACATCACCAGCCGCGTGCGCCTTTTTGAGCGCTTGCGCCTGTTCGAGCGAGCCATTGCCGCCAGCAGCAACGGCATCACGATCACTGACGCCCAGCAGCCAAACAACCCAGTGGTTTACGTCAACCCCAGTTTTGAGAAATTGACGGGTTACTCGGCGGCAGAAGTAATCGGGCGCAACTTGCGGTTGCTGCAAGGATCTGACACAGATCAACCCGGATTAAAGAAATTGCGGGCGGCGATTGGGGCGCGGAAAGACTGCACGATCGTTGTGCGCAACTACCGCAAAGATGGCACGGTGTTTTGGAATGAACTCCACATTTCGCCGGTGCAAAACGAGCGGGGCCAGCTGACTCACTTTATTGGCGTCCAAACCGATATCACTGACCGCAAAATCACGGAAGAAGAATTAATCTACAGTGCCTTTCACGACGCCCTCACCGGCTTGGCAAACCGGGCGCTGCTGATGGCGCGGCTGGGGCAGGCAGTGGCGCGGGCCAAAGAGAGAGCGGATTGCGGGTTTGCCGTCCTTTTCCTGGATCTCGACCGCTTTAAAACGGTCAACGACAGCCTGGGGCACACCGTCGGCGACCACCTGCTGATTGCCTTCGCTCACCGCCTCCAGGCGTTCTTCAGCAATTCTAAATTCCTTCTCAATTCCCAATTCAAAATTCAAAATTATCTTGTAGCGCGTCTGGGGGGAGACCATTTCGTCATCCTCGTGGAAGGCATCCGCACCAAAGGCGACGCCACGCGCTTAACTGAGCTTCTCCACAAAGAACTTCTAGCTCCCTACAACCTCGACGGACACGAGGTATTTATAACGGCGAGCATTGGCATCGCTGTTGCCGAAGGCGGAATTTATTCCACCATCAGGCAATATCTTTCCTCCAACTCGGCAGACTTGCTGCGCGATGCCGACATTGCCATGTACCAGGCTAAGGCGCGGGGCAAAGGAGGCTATGCGGTGTTTGACAAGGCCATGCGCGAGCGGGCTGTGGCCCAGTTGCAATTGGAAAATGACCTGCGGCGGGCTATCCAAGGCCAAGAGCTTCAGCTTTACTACCAGCCTATTGTCTCCCTGATCACCGGCACGATTGTCGGTTTCGAGGCGCTGGTGCGCTGGATTCACCCACAGCGCGGCTTTGTCTCGCCGGCAGATTTCATTCCCCTCGCAGAAGAAACTGGCCTCATCCTCCCCCTGGGAGCTTGGGTGCTCCGGGAAGCTTGCCGGCAGCTGCGCCAGTGGCAGCAGGCGGGGCACAGCCCAGATGGACAGGCGGTGCCGGCGCGGGGGGCAGGGCAGGCACGGGGGGCAGGGCAGGCACGGGGACCTGCCCCTACGGCGCTGACGGTGAGCGTCAATCTCTCCGGAAAGCAGTTTTTGCAACCGGATCTGGTGGGACAAATCGACCAAATTCTCTGGGAAACCGGCTTGGATGCCGCCTGCTTGAAGCTGGAAATTACCGAAACCGTCCTTGTGGACAATACCGAATCCGCCGCCCAGATGCTGTCGCAACTCAGAGAGCGCAATATTCAACTGTGTCTCGATGACTTCGGCACCGGCTATTCCTCCTTGAGCTACCTGCACCGATTTCCGATCGACACGCTGAAGATTGACCGCACCTTCATCAACCGCATCGGCGTTGAGGGCGAGAGCACGGAGATTGTCCGAACCTGCCTGATGCTGGCTCACAGTCTGGGCATGGATGCGGTCGCCGAAGGTGTGGAAACAAAAGAACAGCTGGCACAACTCAAGGATCTCGGCTGCGAATACGGTCAGGGATATTTTTTCTCTAAGCCATTACCCGCCGACGCCGCACTGGCTTTGCTTGCGGCACCTCCGCAGTGGTGACATCACTCTGTGCCGGCATCCCCGATTTTCCGGCAACTCAAACGCAACTCGCTCCCAGGCGAACGTCCGGGAACGAGAACTGTTATAGCCGCAGTCACTTAGGGCGCGGACATGGGCCATAACGCAAAAGGGCATCACGCATGCATGGCATTGCTGTGAGTCTTTTCCATTTCTGGGGCCATGCGCATGAGCCCCATGCGCATGAGCCCCATGCGCTATGCCATTAATGTCCTAATCAATATGGCTACTGCTATATCCTCTCCGGTTCATTAACCGCAATTCAGTTGCCAGCGCCATAATGCGATGATGCCCAATGACCTGCAACGTTACAAAATGGACGCAACTGGATATAGCGCGTCAATAACCTTCGTGGAAATTTCAGAACCCCGGTTTCGTAGGGGCGGGCCACCCACGGAGACCGCCCTCTTCCGGGGTTCTTTACCAAGAGCGGTTGCGCCAATCATTGAGAACTGCTATATAATATAAATTACAGGCAGTCACTCACTATTCATAGCCCCCTATGTCCCACCGGCTATCCTGCGGAAGAGTTCTCCCCAAATTTAGCACCATGCCGCGCCAGAAGTCTGAACTGACAGCCGGCGTGGATATCTGCAAGCTGCTCCTTGAAAAAAAACGATTGCAACAGGAGCTGGAAATGATGGAACAGCGCCGGCTGCAAATTTACCAGCGCCTTGCCGTTATTGAAAATCAGCTTGTCTCGCAGACAAACAGCATCCAGCAGCTGCAGGAAAACCCACCTGCTTCCCCAAACGTGCCGGTGCCCGCTCCCTCTCCCCAATCAGCAAATTTGCAATCTTTTGTGTTAGAATATTAAGTCTGTATTGGCGTCAGGTCAAAAGTCCGCACAGCAGTGAGAAACCGGGTTTCTCTGAGAAACCCGGTTTCTGGCAGCCCTCGCACGCCCCCTCCCCGAAAAGCGGGGAAGGTGGGGCCCCCTCTGGGGATAAGGGGCATAGGTTGGGGGTGGGGTTGATCCCAAGCGCGATCTGCAAAATCTAAAACAGTCGCTTCAGTCCTGTGCCGCGACAGGGATAGCAATAGAACCCGTTGGTTCGCTTCGTGCCGGTGCCCTTGCAGGCGGGGCACAGTTCAGGGGGACTATTGGACTCGTCGAGCGGAAGGCGCTGGTACTGGAAATGGAATCCCTTACCGCCACAGGCGAGACAGGGATTTCTGGCACCAATCGGGGAAACCCCTGTGGCGCGACAGTAGGCGCAGCGCACGGTGGGAAAAAACAGCCGGTGAGATCCGCGCCCGTGACAGACGGGGCAAGTCGAGAGGGGGGACATGATCCCGAAACGGTCGAAAGCCGGTGCCCTCACAGTAGGGACACACGCACATTTTCGAGTTGGACTTCGAGTTGGGCTCGCCGCTCTCCAACTGGGGTTGGGGGGAATCGATTTTTGGGGCATCGATTTTTGGGGAATCGATTTTTGTTTCTAGATTCTTCATCGCTAATCTCACATGTAAAATCCTTTTGACTTTGAGAATGTCCCCCCCTTTAGAAGGGGGGCTAGGGGGAGGATCTCGCCTGACTCACTGCGCTCGTAGCAATTTGGGTTAAATAAACCGGTCATAATTGATTCTCTTCCTTAACCGCAAAACTGCGGTCTTCCCGCTGCATGACCGCACCCTTTTTAATCAGCGCTCGCAGGGCGTCCGCAGTCTGAACCCGATTTATCCCCAATGCCCCCTCTATGTCAGAAATCTTCGCTCCCCCAGACTGCTGCAAATAGGCGTAAACTTCCCGCTGGCAAGAAATGAACGCAGCGGGGGAAGTGAGCGATTCTTCCCCGTTGCTGGAGGCGATTGCCGGTTCAGCAACAGCGGCGCTTTCCTGCAGTGGCTTTCGTCCATTCCCACCGGCTGCGGCTTTTTGTCTCAAATGCCCGGACAAACTTTCCTGCAAAACTTCCGAGATAATTTTTAGGGCAGCACCGGCACTCAAGGAAGTGCGAGACAGCAGCACGTCCGCACAAATATCCCGGAAATCGTCACTGTCTGCTGTCACGGAAATCCCGTGATCGTGGCAGACTTTTGCCAGGGTCAAACAAGACCGCAAGCCAGAAGATTTTTCGGTGCTGGCTTTGAGTCGAAACGCTTTCACCAGCCCCACAATCGCCAGCGCTTTATTGCGGTCGATGCCGGTTTTTTGCACTAAAATTTCGGTTTGCGTCTTTTCGTCCGGTTCCGGCATATTCACGGTAACCACCCTGTCCATCAAAGCGTCCTGAGCGCTGTGCACGCCGCTGTACTCTTCCGGATTTGAGGTTAAAATAGCGCGGAAGTCCGGGTGAACCCGAATGTATTCCGAGCGGTTCCCGTTTGTCGGGAGGACGAGAAGTTTTTCTTCCAGCGCCGAGAGCAGGACGTTGTTCATTTCTGGACGAGAGCGGTTGAACTCGTCGTACACTAGGGTGTACCCTTCCTTGGCGGCGAGGGTGAGTCGGGAATCGACCCAGTTGTGTTTGAGTTCGTCCTCGATTTTGACAACGGTGTGAATGAAGTTATCGACGACTTTTTTGCGGCTGTAACCGGCATCTTTGCCAATCAGGTCGGAGGTTTTCAGTTCGTCGTCGCCAAACACCAGCAGCACCGGACGCCCCAGCAAGTCTGCTAAGTGCAGCGCCAGGGTGGTTTTGCCGGTACCGGCAGGTCCGCGCAGGTGGAGGGAAAAGCCAGATTGCAGGTAGCGCAGGGAGCGCACCGCTATTCGCTCAACTGCCGGCGTGTTGACAAACCCTTTGCGACGCACTTGCAGCACAGTGGACATATCGATTTAAGACCAATTTTGGATTTTGGATGCGTGGATTTTGGATTCAAACCCCGGGCATCAAGAGGGTTTCGTCGGGCGGAAAAAATACTAAGCTGTTAGGCTAATAATGCTGCTTTTCCCTTGAAAGGAGGCAGAGCCTCCAGAGGTCGTTCCCAGCCTGAGGCTGGGAACGAGAGATTGAGATCCCCTACAGAAGGATTGAGATCCCCCGCACAGCAAGGTCGAGCTCCTATTGGCTGTCGTCCTGCCCGACAGTGTATGTCCGGTCGCCCTGAACAATCAAACCTTTTGTGATCAGGGAGTTGAGAATATCCACCGCCTGGACGCGGTTGAGGCCCAAAGTTGCCTCAATGTCTGCCAAGCGAACAACCTCACACCGCTGGATGTAATCGTACACTTGTTGCTCGTCGCTGAGCGAAGCCGCTTGGGCTGCTTCCGGTTCGCCGGCTGCTGTTTGCGCCATTGCGGTTGTGGCGCTGACGGCGGCTGGTATGGGCTCGGCTGCGGGCGTCCCCCACACAGACTGGCGCAGGTTGGTGCGATACTCTCGCAATTGTGTCCGAAAGCTGGCAAAGCTCTCGAATAAAGCCCGCATGGATGCGGTGCGTTTGGCTCGGTTTTGCTGCAAGGACTGCTGTAGCTTTTGCGCCCGTTCCGCTCTTGCCAGTTTCAGCTGTTGCAGGAAGCTGCGCATGTCCGAACGCAGCGACTCTATATAAGTAGCCAAATCTTCTGCCAGCTTTTCCCGATTCAATCGCTGCTGGGACTGAATCGACTGGCGCAGTCTGGCAACGGTAACAGTCAGTGTTTTGTGAAAGTCGCGCAAATCTTTGGCCAGCGATGCCCGCATCTGGGATCTTTCTGTGGCCGTCAGCGCTAAAAACTGCCGAGTTTGCCGCTGCAGCTCGCTCACATATTGATCCAGGCGTGCGGCGAGCTGTCGGGCTCTGGCTTGACGCTCGCTGCCGGTGCTTGACAAAAATGCCTGCGTCTGCTTTTTCAATTGTGGGTAAAACTGCTGCGCCAGCGAGAGCCGGTTTTGAGCCTCTCGACCGGCGAAATCACCCTCTGGGGGGACACCCTCCCCAACTGGACTGACTTCGCCAATGTTTAGCGTCGCAGGGGCGAGTGCGGACAAGCCCCTCAGCTGTTTTCGCTTTTCGGCTAAGCTGTGGCGAACTTGTTGCTGGCGCTGGAGTTTTTCTTGCCGGCGCAAAGTGCGCTGCTCTTGCCACTCGTCTTTAAGAGCCATTGTCCCATTTTCCTCCGCAACTTACTGGCGGGTTAGGGGCGAACCCATTTTGGCTTTTCAATTTTATATTTTAGTCACAATTCCCCTTCTATAGCAGTAGATAGTCAGTGCGCGGACACGCTTGACAGGCGGGACGCCTGTCCTACGAGGTATAGGTGTAGGGCAGGCGTTCCCTCCGACCCTTAAGGTCTAATGTCCGCGCCCTAAGTGGCTACTGCTATATATATTCAGCGCTGAATAAAACTCGGCAACCCTGAGGCTGATGTTCGTAGATGGCGGGATTAACACAGGCTAAACTTCACCCGATATTTGGCTCGGTCTTTTAGCCGAGCACTGAGCAGTCTTGAAGATTTCAGGCTGAAATAAGCTGTTACGCTTTTAAGAAGCTTGTCACAGAAAGGAGGCAGTGGCGATGCTCCGCCACGAGCCACTCTTGGCGGGGCGGCCACTCTTGGCGGGGCGGCCACGGGGGGCCGCCCCTACAAGACTCACCAAGGGCTGCCAATCATAACGAAGCCGGCCCAGTAGTAGGGGTGCGAGAGAGTCCGGTTGCCAAGTCGCGCCAGTTCTGGGGGCAGGGGCACACCGCCCTTTGAGCCGGTCAGCATGCCGTTTTCTAGGCGCACTTCCCCCCGCAGCGCTGCCAGCTGCGCCTGCCTGAGGGCTTCGGCTTTGATGTTAGCACTCTTGAGCTGCCGGTAAAACTCGGTCATCAGCCCGAGGGTGCCTTGATCGCTGACGTACCACAGACTGGCTAGGGCCGACTTGACTCCGCTGTAGATGGCCAAACCGGCAAAGCCCAACTCTGCCTGCCGATCTCCCAGTGCTGTGCGACAGGCGCTCAGCACCAGCAATTCGACTTTTGGGTCACTCAAGCGCAGCTCTTTGAGCTGCTCGAGGCGCAACTTGCTGTCCCACAGCTGAATGTAGGAGTTGGCCGGCTGTCCGGGCAGGAATTCTGCGTGGGTGGCGAGGTGCACAATGGGATACGGTGTTTTTTGGCGCTGGGCGTTGAGATTGTCCAGGGTGAAGTCTTTGTTGAGAAAAGCTTTCCCCCGCCACAACTTGCCGGCAATCGTCTGAATTTCCACCGGCACCGCCGGCAAGGGCGCAAGCTCGGAAAATTGCGACGCCCCCATCGCCAAGACTGGAGCTTTCTTGAGGGAAGCGTAGTCAGTGTCGGTCAAGCTGAAGCAGGGAATCATCCCGACAGCGTACTTTTCTACCAGAAACTTTTGGCCGTCGTGCAGGGCAGCCACCGGCAGGCTTCGCAAACCTACATCCATCGCAAACAGCAGCGTGTCAATGCCTTGCGCTTGCAGCTGGGCTTCCAGTGGCGCAACTAGCCAGTCATACAGTTGCTTCGCGGGGGCTAAATAGCTTTTGCTGTTTCGCAGGCGGGGGTTTGTGATTTGACTTCTGAACTCTTTAACGGCGGCGAGCAAGGTGGCTCTGTCAGCCGCCGGCACGCTCAGGTTCTCGGCTTTGCTCTCTGGGGCGAACAGCACTAACTCCAGTGCGTCGGGGAGTGCGAAGGCATAGATAACTGCCGGCTTTTTCCCGGTTTGGCGGGCGAGAGCGTTCAGGGTTTTTTGGATGCTTTCCGGCGTTATTGACGTCTGAGGTACGGTTTCGCCAATATATTGCGAAAATTCTCTTCGTTTTAATTCTTGGATGTATCCCGTAGCTTTATTGAGCATTCCTCGGTGCAGGGTGTCGCCCACCATTTCGGGGGTGGCATCTGCCGAAGCCCTCACCCCCGAACCCCCACTCTCCCAAGGGGGGAGAGGGGGGAGATAGTTGGCCCTCACTCCCTCAACCCCACTCTCCCAAGGGGGGAGAGGGGGGAGATAGTTAGTCATTTGCGCCAAGACGACTAGCAGGCAGCTGGCCAGAAAAATTAAGATTCGTTGAGCTAACATTTGATTCGCACACTTATTGATGTCTTCTTTTGGCAAGGCGTGGGAAAATGAACAGCTTGTTAATGGCCGGACGTTAAACTTATAAAAAATTATCTATTTATCAAAACCGCTCCCCTCGCCAGTTTTTTCATGCCCCTGCAAAAAAATTATTCCTTCTCAAGGCTTCTCAAGGCTGTATCTATTTTGACTGAATCTCGCACGGGTGTCAAATGAGAGCGCGAGGATAGTGCTGTCCTTTGCCTTTGCCGGTGCGTTCAGGGTTTGTAAATAGACGAAAAGGCAGAGCTTGGGGTTCCGTTTTGTCTCAGGATCTCTCCAGCACGCAATAATTTCGCACGCCTTGCAATGCTTGCATGGCGATAGCCTGGGACTGAGTAGCCGGTGTAAATACCACCGAATATAGAGACGGCGGCGCTCTCTATACTTTAAAATCAATCAATATTAACATTGTGCCGCTAATTTGGAATGCACTTTTTGCTTTTTATCCTAAATATTTGCGGGCAGATATCAGTAGCATTTTGCTCCATGCAAGCAGTTAGCAATGCGCTGCCATGCCAGCACCCTGCGACCTGCCGGTGGCCAAATTTAAATAGACGATTCACCTGGAATATCTGCAAATCTTTCTTGACTGCTTGGCGGGGGTGCTAAACCTTGGCTTCTCTTGTAAGGCAGCAATTTTCATCTGGGGTGGGAAGCTCCCCCACTAGGTTAAGATAGATAGGGGTGGGGGCTTTTTGGGGGCTGCGGCGATTCAAAAAAAATTAAAGCCACTCGGCAGGCTTACTGAGGGTGATTTGTGATAATATCTATCTTTAGGAAGATAACTCTGAGAATGCCAGATACCAAAAACGATGATATGGCTGAGCTTTCTAGGCAAAATTGACAGTGACTGGGACTGTCTCCTTCAGAAGTAGGAGCGAACCCTTCGCCCCTACCGCTCCCTGCAACCGTCAATCCCTTTTTAAACGAAGGCGCTGTCGCCTTGCCGAGCGGGCACTTCTTTGATTGAGGAGCGGCGGCGTCAGATGAGCGAGCGCAACGGTGCTTTCTCTCGCCAATTCTCTCGCCAGAGAGAAGTCAGCACGAGCGCTCACCCCAACGGGAAAAAGCGACTGTATTGCCCACCGAATCTCAAAAAGCAGGTGTATATGATTATTGGCATAGAAAAGGACATCACCCACACCATGAAGCCAGAATTAGAATCCGCTGAGTTCCTTGGGCAACAGGGAGCGACAGGCGCTGAAGCGAGGTCAGAAGTTGCGCTCAAAGAAAGTGAGGAGCGATTGAGGTTAGCGTTGTCAACCGCCGGGCTGGGTTACTGGGACTGGAATCTTCTCACCAATAGAGTGATTTTGTCTGAAAAATGCGGACAGATATTTGGCCGCAGTTTGGAAAACTTTGGGGGAACCGCTGAAGCTTTGCTGTCATGGGTTTATCCAGAAGATCGCGAATCACTTGCGCTAGGGTTTGCCGGCGCTATTGAGGCGGGGGCGGACTGCGAAGCAGAATTTCGCCTTGTCTGGGCTGACGGGAATATCCGCTGGATAAAAACTAAAAGCCAAGTTTTATGTGAGCCAACCGGCAAGCCGGTGCGGATGCTGGTAACTGTCATGGATATCACCCACCGCAAGGGGGAGAAGGAGGCGCTGCGAGAGGCGAACACGCGGATATCAAATATTCTGGAAAGCATTACTGATGCCTTTTTTGCCGTGGACAAAGAGTGGCGGTTCACCTACGTTAATCAGCAAGGGGCGCAACTTTTGCAAAAACCTGCAACAGAACTTATGGGTAATAACCTGTGGGAGGTGTTTCCAGAGGCGGTTGGCACAGCGTTTTATAAAAACTATTGCCAAGCGATGGCGACGGGTGTGCCGGCCCACTTTGAAGAATTTTACCCCCCACTCAATCTGTGGTGTGAAGTGCACGCCTATCCTTCCCGAGATGGAATTTCCATTTATTTTAGAGACATCAAAGAGCGCAAGCGTGCCGAAGAACAAATCAAGTTCCAAGCCAATGTTTTGTCGCAAGTGAGCGATGCGGTTATGGCGGTCGATTTGGAGAAGCGCATCACTTATTGGAATAAAGGGGCGGAGCGGCTGTACAGCTGCAAGTCCGAGGAGGTTATGGGCCGGTCTGTGCGAGAATGCTATCAGTACAGCTGGATTAAACCAGAGGATGAGCGGGAGATGCAGAACTCTCTAGCGGCGACGGGAACTTGGCACGGCGAGGTGATTCACACCAAAAACAGCGGAGAAAAAATCTGTGTCGAGCTATCAGCCTGTGTCCTGAAAGATGAAACCGGCAGTGAAATCGGCTCACTGGCTGTAATCCGGGACATCACCCAGCGCGTGCGCATGGAGGAGGCGCTGAGGCTGAGCGAGCAGCGCTTCGCTGTGGCGCTGCAAAATTCACCGATTGTCGTTTTCAATCAAGACAAAGACCTTCGCTACACCTGGGTGTACAATCCAAAGTTCGGCTACGTCGCCAACGAGATTTTAGGAAAGACGGAGGCTGACCTCATAAATTCTGAAGACGCCGCCCATCTTACTGAGATTAAGCGGCGAGTGCTGGAAACTGGTATTGGGACGCGAGCGGAAGTAGCGCTGCGAGCCCGTCGAGAGCAAGAGTTTTCTTACTACGACCTGACCGTTGAGCCGCTGCGCGACGAATATGGTAATATTGTGGGAATTACTGCCTCTGGAACGGACATCAGCCAGCGCAAGCAGATGGAAGCGGAGCGCGAACACTTGCTCAAACAGGAGCGAGCCGCTCGCGCTGAAGCGGAAACAGCCAACCGGATTAAGGATGAGTTTCTCGCCATTCTCTCCCACGAATTAAGGACGCCTATGACTCCAATTTTGGGCTGGAGCAAACTTCTCCGCACCCTGAAGTTTGATGAAGCGAAGACCGCTCACGCCCTGGAAACGATTGAGCGCAACGCCAAGTTGCAGTTACAGCTGATTGAAGATTTGCTGGATGTTTCGCGCATTCTTCGCGGCAAGCTGTGCTTGAATTTATGTCCGGTTGACTTGGCTGGAATCCTGAAGGCGGCGATCGAAACGGTGCGTTTGCAGGCTGAGGCGAAATCGATTCAGATTCTGCCGGCGCTCTCTGCCACCGGCTGCAAGGTTTTCGCAGATCCTAACCGCTTGCAGCAAGTGGTGTGGAATTTGCTGACGAATGCGATTAAGTTCACACCTTCTGGGGGGCGGGTGGAAATCCGGCTGTGCGCAGCCGATGGGCACGCGCAAATCCAAGTCAGCGATACGGGTAAGGGCATCAGCCCAGATTTTTTGCCCTTCGTTTTTGATTATTTCCGTCAAGCGGATAGCAAGACAACGAGGAACCTAGGCGGGCTGGGTTTGGGGCTGGCAATTGTCCGCCAGCTGGCAGAACTTCACGGGGGATCTGTGAGAGCGGAAAGTCCGGGAGAAGGGCTGGGAGCAACTTTTACAGTGACGCTACCCCTGCTCGAAGAAAACACGGGCGATCTAGCGCCTGGGATTCTGGAAAGTGGCGAGCCAAATTATTCCTGGCGGCTCGACGATCTGCGGGTGCTGCTGGTGGATGATGAAGCTGATACCCGCGAGGTAATCGCTTTCACACTCAAACAGTACGGTGCGCGAGTGCGTGCTGTCGCTTCCGCAGCGGAGGCGATCCAGGAAATCGCACTCTGGAAACCAGATTTGCTGCTCAGCGATATTGGCATGCCGGAAATGGATGGCTACATGCTAATTCGTAAAATAAGAACTCTTGCGCCAGAGGGCGGGGGGCAAATACCGGCAATCGCACTGACGGCTTATGCGGGAGAAACTAACCGGGAGCTGATCATTTCCGCCGGCTTCCAGAAACACATTACCAAGCCGGTGGAGCCGATACAGCTGGCGGCGGCAGTTGCTGAGCTCGCAAAAAAATGAAAGCCACTGAAAGGGAGGAGCTGCGAGATCGAAGGATGGAGCTGCGAGCTCGAAGGGTGGAGCTGCGAGCTCGAAGGGTGGAGCTGCGAGCTCGAAGGGCGGAGCTGCGAGCTCGACACTTGTAGAGACGCGAGATGTCGCGTCTCTACTGGTGGGGTGCGTGATGCTTTAGACGCTTGGCGGTTAAAACCGCAGCTATACAGACAAAACCCGCTTCGGCTTGGGTTTTAGAGGATTTTCAGTCCGCCAAGGGGCAGACTTTGTTTGTAAGCGCCGATTTGAGATAAGCTGTTTTACGGCGTTTGTGACGATTCAACATGGCATCGATTAACGAGAACTACCTAAAGCTGAAAGCCGGCTACCTGTTTCCTGAAATTGCTCGCCGGGTGAGTGCCTTCGCCGAGGCTAATCCTGAGGCAAAAATTATTCGGCTGGGCATTGGCGATGTCACGGAACCCTTGCCAGAAGCCTGCCGTGCGGCGATGATTAAAGCGGTGGGAGAAATGGGCGACCGCGCTACGTTCAAAGGGTATGGCCCAGAACAAGGCTACGCTTGGTTGCGGGAGAAAATTGCGGCTCACGACTTCCAGGCGCGGGGGTGCGAGATTGACGCATCGGAAATTTTTATCTCCGACGGTTCCAAGTGCGACACCGGCAACATTCTCGACATCTTTGGCGATCGCAACACGATCGCTGTCACCGATCCGGTTTATCCGGTGTATGTGGACACCAACGTGATGGCGGGGCATACGGGTTCTGCTAATGAAAAGGGCGAGTTTGAGGGCTTGGTTTATCTGCCGGTGACGGCGGAAAACAACTTCACTGCTTCTCTTCCCTCCCAGAAAGTCGATTTGATTTATTTGTGCTTTCCCAATAACCCCACGGGAGCAACCGCGACGAAGGATCACCTGAAGGCGTGGGTGGATTATGCCAAAGCGAATGGCTCGATCATTTTCTTTGATGCGGCTTACGAAGCTTTCATTACTGAGCCTGATATTCCCCATTCTATTTACGAGATTGAAGGGGCGCGGGATTGCGCGATTGAGTTTCGCTCCTTCTCGAAGACTGCAGGGTTTACCGGCACTCGCTGCGCGTTCACGGTTGTGCCGAAAACGCTGACGGCGAAAGCTTCTGACGGTTCGGATACGCAACTGTGGAAGCTGTGGAACCGCCGGCAGTCTACCAAGTTCAATGGCGTGTCTTATATCGTGCAGCGGGCGGCGGAAGCGGTGTACTCGGAAGAAGGGCGGGCGCAAGTTAAGGCGCTGGTCAGTTTTTATCTGGAAAATGCTAAAATTATCCGGGAGGAGTTGACAGCTGCCGGTCTGGCGGTGTATGGTGGTGTTAATGCGCCTTATGTGTGGGTGAAAACGCCCAACGGTTTGTCGAGTTGGGATTTCTTCGATAAGTTGCTGCACAGCTGCAATGTGGTGGGCACGCCCGGTTCTGGTTTTGGGGCTGCCGGTGAGGGTTACTTCCGCATTTCCGCGTTTAACAGCCGGGAGAATGTGGAAGAAGCGATGAAGCGGATTGCCGAGAAGTTTAAGGCTTAGGGCGAGCAGTTTTAGGTATAGCAGTGGACAGTTAGTTTAGGACATTGGGACAGGCGAGACGCCTGTCCTACGAGGTAAGCTCTTAGGCTTTTAACCTGCTTTTGCGTTGAAAGGAGGCAGTCACGATGAACTGCGCACACAGCCACCAATGAAAATGTGTGGGCCATAACCCGACTGTAGGGCTAAAGCCCAACTACAAACATTTTCAAGTCAGAGCCTCCAGATTGCGTTCCCAGGCTGTAGCCGCAGGCTTCCCGCAGGGTGGCTGGGAACGAGCCACCACCGCAACTTGATAGTTTGACAAAACGTAAATATGGCTGCCACTTTCCCGATGCTTTATATCGATGTCTTCCTAACTTGCCAGAATGCCATCCTCAATGGCGTCTTGATAACCCGCCAGAACAGGAGGGATAAGGAGTATCACTTTCAGGATTGGTTCAAAGACAGGCTCACCAGTTTGCAGGCTACCATTCCCTTTAACTTCGAGCAACCCGGTAGAAACACTTATCCAGACTTCCGGATTGTACAAAATCCTGAAGGTTATGAAATTAAAGGCTTGGAATATCCAGGCAGGTATAAGGACTACGACAGCAATAGTCAAGTTCCAAGAGGTTATCACAATGGCATGACGGTCTTTTATGTTTTTGGAAGATATCCAAAGAACGCTGGGTCAGAGTATCCAGTCAATGATTTAGTTATCTGTCACGGCGATTTTCTTAATGCTGACCGCAGCTACGTTCATAAAAACAAAAGCTTTAGAGGTTTCGGAAGCTACGGCGACATTTTAATCCGAGACATAAAAATGTATGTTGCGCCTACCCCCTTCGGCTTATTGAATGGTGTGGAATCCCTGATAACGCTGATACTGCCAGCCGATTATCCTGTCGATAACCGCCTAGTGCCTGTCGGTCGATTTAGCAGAGTTGAGGTCACTCAAATGGTAGTAGGCTATTCCTTAGACATGCAGACTAACACTATCCACCCCCAGTTTATCCCAAATCCATCAGCCGGCACTGTCCATGATTTCATAGCTTACCGCCCTGCAATTCTACAGACCATCAATGCTTTGGGACAAGCCGTTAAGATGAAATCAACAGGTGAGCAAGAAGACGCGCTACAGGAAGCAGAAGAAGAAATCAATCTAGATGAACAGGATGGAGTCAATTAAGCGATGAAAAGAAAAAAAGAATTGTCAGAGTCAGGGCGGCAGCTGGCACTGGATCTCAATTTCTCTCCAGCAGGCTCCCTAATAGAAAGTCATTCCAGCGAGAGAAAAGCGATAGAAGAGGATAGCTTTCCCTTTGAACAGCTGAGTGAAATAGCTGAACTAGAAAGCTGGCGCAAGGAAATCAACAGACCCCTCTATTATATACATAAATGGTGGGCCAGAAGACTGGGCTCCGTATTCCGCGCCATCATTCTTTCTACCTTTGCTCCAAAAGGTTCTGATATCCTTAGCTTGTTTTATAAACCGGCAAGCCTGAATGGAGTCAAAGTTTTTGACCCCTTCATGGGAAGCGGGACGACGGTTGGGGAAGCCATCAAACTGGGCGCAACAGCCATTGGACGCGATATTAATCCGGTCGCTTATTTTACGGTCAAAAATGCTTTAATCAAGAAAGACCGGCAGCGCCTTATAGAAACCTTTGAAACTCTCCGAAAGTCTGTATCATCCCGGCTTCAAAGCTATTACACGACTCTCCCCGACAGCGGTGAGATGGCTGCGGTTCTTTACTATTTTTGGGTGAAATGGCTGCCTTGCCCTGCGTGCCGGCATCCGGTTGATCTGTTTTCATCATATATCTTTGCAAAGCACGCCTACCCAAATAGGTTTCCGGAAGCTCAGGCTGTCTGCCCAGAATGTGGAAATGTAAGCGCAATTCACTGCGCTGCAACAAGCGTCACTTGTCAAAGCTGCAAGTCCATTTTTAACCCCCAGGTGGCACCAGTGAGAGGTCAGAAAGCGACTTGCAAGCATTGCGCTCATACCTTCTCGATTCTTAAAGCAGTTAAAGAGCGTGACAAGCCGCCAGAACACCGGATGTACGCTAAGTTAGTGCTGCTTAAGGACGGGTCAAAGCAGTATTTACCTATTAACGAGTGGGACATAAACCTTTATGAAAATGCCAAAAACGAACTGAAAACCCGCGAAAAGGCTTACCCATTTGTTGCCATAAAGCCCGGTTACAATACAGACCAGGTGCTTAATTACTGTTACCGGTACTGGCATGAGATGTTTAATCACCGGCAGCTCTTGTGCCTGAGTGTGTTGGCGGAACAGATACGGCTGATTGAGGATGCAAATGTGCGGGAGTTGTTCGCATGCCTGTTCTCCGGATGCCTGGAATTCAATAATTTGTTTGCCTCATACAAAGGAGAGGGAACCGGCGCAGTGCGGCACATTTTTTCTCACCACATTTTAAAGCCAGAGCGCACCCCCCTAGAAGCCAACCTCTGGGGCACACCAAAAAGCTCAGGTTCATTTTCAACCCTTTTTGAAAGCCGCATCCTTAGGGCTGTAGATTACAGTGAAAAGCCCTTTGAAATAAAACCCAGACAGAGAAAGACAAAAATAGAGGCGGAAAAAATTTATGGCCTATCGCCCGCCACCGGCACTGAAATCGCCAATCATTTTTGTGAGCTGAGTGAGGCTAAGCCCGTTTATCTTTCCTGCGGAGATTCGGCGGTCACAGACATCCCTACAGAGAGCGTAGATGCTGTCATCACCGACCCCCCTTTCTTCGATAATGTTCACTACTCAGAGTTAGCAGATTTTTTCTATGTTTGGCAGCGCTATATACTTCAAAATAGCGTGTCCGGCAATGACACAACTCGTCACCCGAATGAAGTCCAGTGCGCTGACGCTTTAGTTTTTGCCGACCGGCTGCAACGGGTGTTTTCTGAATGTCACCGCGTTCTGAAGCCAGAGGGGTTGCTAGTTTTTACCTATCACCACTCAAAAACCGATGGATGGCGTGCGATTTTAAGCGCTTTAGTCAGGGCGGGTTTTGCGACTGTCGCCACCCACCCTATCAAGTCAGAAATGTCTGTGGCGACACCGAAAAGTCAAGCAAAACAGCCAATCGATATTGATGTTATCATTGTGTGCGGTAAGAGAGACAGGGTAGAGCTAAAAGACAGTCTGGCAAATGCTTTGGAGTCAGCCGCCCGGAATACAGCCAGTCAAGTGAGCCGGTTTAACGCCCACCGGCGGTATTTGAGCGAGAACGATGTGCTAGTTGTTTACATGGCGCAACTTCTAAAGCCCCTCTCCGCACACCCACAAATTGAAACAGCCTTAGATTGGCTTGAGGAAAAACGCAGCCAAATCCAGCACCATATTAAGGACTCACACGCGCAACAAAGCCTCTCATAAAATCAATCAGAGAGAAAGCCACCCAGTAGTAGCGCTCTCTCCCTTGGCGTCCTTGGCGTCTACCCTACGGGAAGCCGCTCCGCGTCTATGGCGGTTCAAACAAAAAAACTATCTCCCCTCCCCAATCCCCTGACAGAGATTGCCATCACCAGACTTATTCTTCAAATAGTCGCGCAGCCAATAGCAACCGCGCCGAATCAAACTGTCCAGATCCAAACTATCCACGCGCCAGAGAATCACAGTTTTGTCCCTGCTAGCCAAAGCGAGAGTTTGGCCGTCCGGGCTAAAACTCACATTATTAACAACATCATCTTGCTCCAGAGTAGACGCCAAAGTGCCGTCAGTGCGCCAGACTCTCACCTTCTTATCTGTACTGGCAGAAGCAAGAATCTCACGTTTGGGGCTGAAACTGACACTAATGACGCTCTCAGGGTGCAAAAGAGTATTCAGCAGAGTGCCATCAGTGCTCCAGAGTTTGACAGTTTTGTCCGCACCGGCAGACGCGACCCGATCCCCATCGGGGCTGAAACTGACACTCTTCACTTTATCCCCATGCGAGAGAGTGCGCAGCAAAGTGCCGTCAGTGCGCCAAAGTTTGACCGTTTTGTCATCACTAGCGGAAGCCAAAATCTTGCCATCCGGGCTGAAACTGACGCTATTGACTCGCTTTCCGTGAGACAGCGTATGGAGCAAAGTGCCGTCAGTGCGCCAGAGTTTAACTGTTTTGTCATCACTAGCAGAGGCCAAAATGCCGGTGCGGCTAAAGCTGACACTATTAACAAGGTCGCTGTGTGAGAGGGATTTTAGCAGAGTGCCGTCACTGCGCCAGAGTTTGACCGTTTTGTCATCACTGGCAGAAGCCAAAATCTTGCCATCCGGGCTGAAACTGACACTGGTAACAATCTCGTCATGCGGAATAGTGAGTAGCAGACGACCGTCTTTGTTCCAGAGTTTAACAGTTTGGTCGTAACTCGCCGATGCAATCGCTTTGCCATCCGGGCTGAAACTGACACCATAAACCCAGTCGCTGTGCGAGAGAGTTTTGAACACAGGAGTGCTGTCCGGACTCCACAATTTTACCGTATCGTCCTCACTAGCGGTGGCAATAGTTTTGCCGTCGGGGCTAAAACTCAAGGCCCAAATAAAGCCTTGGTGCCCCCGGAAAGTTTTCAGCAAGCCCCCATCCACGCTCCATAGTTTAACAGTGCGGTCACGGCTCACCGAGGCCAGAGTCTGGCCATCGGGGCTGAAACTCACATCCACAACCCAGTCACTGTGCCCTTTGAGAGTGTTGAGCAATTTGCCCTCCAAGTTCCAGAGTCTGACGGTGTTGTCCGCAGAAGCAGAAGCCAACTTTTTCCCGTCAGGGCTAAAGCTCACTTTATAGACGCCTTCAGTATGCCCCGTGAGGGTTTTCAAGACTTTGCCCTTCAAACTCCAGAGTTTAACAGTGCCGTCGAGACTCGCAGAGGCGAGGGTATTGCCTTGAGGGCTGAAACTCACATCCGCAACATCATCCCCATGCCCCTTGAGGGTGGTTATCAAGCGTCCGTTCAAGTTCCAGAGTTTGATGGTCTTGTCTCCAGAAGCAGAGGCAATGGTTTTCCCGTCGGGGCTGAAACTGACGCCCAACACCAAATCATCATGTCCTTGGAAGGTTCTCACCAAACTCCCGTCCTTTCTCCAGAGTTTGACCGTCTTATCCGCACTGCCGGAAGCGATCAGATCCCCGCTGGGGCTGAAACTGACGCTCGTAACAGTGCCTTTATGCTCTGTTAAAGTTTTGAGCAAGCTGCCGTCAGAACGCCACAATTTGACACTTTTGTCCCCCGAAGCAGAGGCGATCGTTTTTCCGTCGGGGCTGAAACTGACGCCCAATACGGTCTGCGTGTGCCCTTGCAAGCGGTTGCGCTCTTGCACCCTGGAGACGGCTTGCCTGAGGCGTCCCGCTATTTCATTTTTCGCGTCACTCGAGGCTGATGTCTTATTAAAGTTTCTCCCGATATCGACACTGGTTTCCAATACGCCCAGCTGGTCGTTATCAATGGAGAGCAGCAGAGCCTTGGAGGCAGAATTCAGCGCCTCTATCCGGGCATGTTCGCCAAATACCGCAAGGCCGGCCAGCAAAATTCCGGCGGCAACTGCAGCTCGGAATTGCCATTTGCGAATCCGGGTGAGTCGCTCTTCGGCTTGCCTTTGTTTTTCTTGCGCTTCCATGACTTGGTTCAGTTGCTTAATCTGGTCTTGGTGCCGCTTGTTCTGTTCTTGCAGCTTTTCCCATTCAATCGCTCGGTCTAGTTTCTGCTGCTGGCGGATGAACGCTGCCAGATAGTCGTGCACCAGCTGGTACAGCTCTGCCGGCATTTCCTTCCAGCGAAACACCAACCCTGATTTTTCTAATATTTCTAGAACTAAATCCAACTTTTTGGCTTCCTGCAAAGAGGCCAAATCCGCCGCCAATTCCGCGCGAGTCTTCAGGGGGCGGGTGTCGTTATCATCCGTTAGCGAGTGCAAGACCAATCGAGCTGCCCGCTCATTTTCCGGGCCGCAGTCTGTGACGACTTGCTCCAAAAATCGCTCCACCAGTTTTTGCTTCGGCCCCTGTTTCTGGTACTCGGCCAGCGTCGTGATGTTCTCGGCTTGCAGTTGCGATCCCGCCACCTGCAATTCAATCGGGCGCACTTCCCCCTCAGCGCCGGCCAAATCTCGCACTAATTCATTGATTAGTGCCGGTTCTAAGTAAAACTGCGCTCGCTCTGTTAAGTTTTGAATGACGGTTGTAGCCTCAGAGGGCGAAAAGTTACCCAAATAATAGAGAATGTCTTTGCTGAGAATGTCATTGTCGATTGCGTCCAAGTGCGTCAGGCGAATCGACTCCAGCAAATAGTGCAAGAAGTCTGTTCGCACAGCCAGCATGACTTTGACAAACGGAATATTCAAGCAGGAGCGCAAAAAATCAAAAAAATGCTGCTTCTTTGCTCGCCCATTGCTAGCGAAGAAAAACTCTTCAAACTGGTCAAAAATTAGAACTGTGAGCAGATTGCGGTCAGCATTTTTTTGCAGCTGAGAAACAAGCGCTGCGACTGAATCTAGCTCTGCGCCGGCGGGTGCGTTAGCTCCCAGACCGCTTCTAATTGAGCCGAGTTCAGCTGCCAGTTTGTTTCCCAACCCGGCCACCCAGTCGGTGTACACTTGCAGCAGCACCGGCAAAACCTCGCGAGTGCCAACGCTCGTTTTTTTCAGCGCCGGCACCAACCCCGCCATCACCAGAGAACTTTTGCCCACCCCTGACTGACCGTAAATCACAGTAAGTTTGTGCTGGGGGGTGCTGATCCTGTTGAGCAAGCGATTAATATCTTGCTGCCGCATCGAAACCGTAATCTCTTCGGCACCGGCATCAAAATCGCCGACGGATTGCAGTGCCGGATTAATCGCGTGTCGCTGAGGCTGCAGGCGTCCCGCACCAATAAAAGCCCGAAACCCGTACTGGGCTTCTACAGAGCGCTGCTCTTGCTTGATGTGAAAGGCATTCAGATACTCGCCTCGCTGAAAGTACAGCAAGCGCAACTCTTCGAGGATGCGCAAGTACAGTTGGGGATCGTACTGCGGTTCCAGGCTGTATCGGGCCGTTTCCAGATTGCTGACCGCTTCTGACTCCAGGCCCATCTGTGCCCAGCTTTTGGCCAAAAGCAGTCGGTAGAGACTCCGGTGCTGTGGCGGCGGAGACGCTTCGCCCGCTGCCGGTGCGCCAAGGGCGTCGAGAATCTCCAGGGCCCGAGTCGCCTTAGATTGCGCCTCTTCCCAGCTCGACTGCTGCAGCGCCACTTCCGCCAGAAAGCCAAAATCTTGAGCCAGCTGGACTTGATAGCCGGCAGCTTCATGCAGCAACAGCGATTTTTCCGCCAACTCCTGCAGTTTTTCCCACGCTTCCAAATCTCGCAGCACTTCGCCAGACTCGGAGATAAATTTAGCGACTAAGTCCTGACGCCCCGCCGCCTCAAAGATATCAAGGCATTGCTGGAAATAATTGAGCGCCTCCTGCAAGTGGCGGCGGCTTTGGGAGCGCTGCCGGTCAGCATGACGGCGATAGCACAGCCCGATGTGAAACAGCAGGATTCCCTGCCGCTCTTTCACCGCTTCCAGAAGTTCCCCGCTCTGTTTTCTGCGAGATTCTTCCGAGTTCCAAAAGCTCAAGCTTTTCTGATAGTGTTCCAGGGCGGAATCGATTTGGTAACTGGTGTAGTCATCCCGTCCCAGAAGAAATTGCAGGTCTGCTTCTAGTGCCGGCTCCAAGCTCACGCCGCGACTGTGCAAATCTTTGCGGGCTGACTCCAGTTCCAAAGAAGAACAGGAATCAATGATCGTGGAATTGGACACAAACTTGCCACATCCTGACTCCAAAACCGCACAAAATACCCGTTCTGTGTTCTCCCGAATGAAAGAAACTAGCTCGTCCGTAGCCAGCCCAAATTCAAAAGCGGTAGCGTAAGTCTCGAAGTCTGGCGCTAAGTTCATCAGCTTTTGCTGAACCCGATCGTTGACCCACAGCAAAAGCGGGAACGGAAAACTTTTGGGAAATTCGTCGCGCACCAAGTTGGTAGAAGTCAGCAGTTGTTCGAGGGCGCTGACTGACTCCAAACCAAACACCATTAAAGCTGCCGGCACCTCCTGACCCAGCTGTGCCAGCAGGGTGGTATACAGCATCTTCACCGACTTGGGCAGGACAAGCTCTCGGATGGAGACACCGCACCGCAGCCGCAGCCGCTGCGCCAAAACCTCCCGCAGACTCGAGTAGTTGCACCGCAATAAAATTAGCGAAAATTGCCCCTGCGAAAGTTCAATCGCTCGCTGGAGCGTCCGCAAGGAACTCTCATTCCGTGCTGCTATATCTTCTCCTGGCTGCTGAGTTCCGATCGTGCCTGCCATTCTTTCGCCTCTGTAAAAACTGGGTTTAAATTATACCAGGAGCCTTTCTCTAACGCCCTCAGGGTTCGTAGTTGGGCGCTCGCGCCCAAGGTTCGTAGTTGGGCTAAAGCCCAAAGTTCGTAGTTGGGCTAAAGCCCAAAGTTCGTAGTTGGGCTAAAGCCCAAAGTTCGTAGTTGGGCTAAAGCCCAAAGTTCGTAGTTGGGCTAAAGCCCAAGGTTCGTAGTTGGGCTTCAGCCCACTGGCGACCTTATATGCCCGCACTTTCTCCATGCTTCCCACAATAACACAAATACTGCCAATTGCAAGGGGTTTTGACAAAATTTTTGAGATAATTTTGGCTGGAGGAGGCGGAGCCTCCTGGGGGGCATTCCCAGCTGCCAGGCTGGGAACGAGAGAAATAACACAACTCCTGCCAATTGCAAGGGGTTTTGAGAAAATTTTTGAGATAATTTTGGCTGGAGGAGGCGGAGCCTCCTGAGGGCGTTCCCAGCCTGGCAGCTGGGAACGAGAGAAAACGCTGTAAGCGTAAAGCAGCGCACCCCGGTTTCTATTTACTTCCGTTATGAGCGCCCAAATTATCCGCAGCCGCCACCAGATACTGAGCCACCTGCATCAGCCCAGTCGAGGTTTCTTGCAAACCGGCACAAACTTCCGCCATCGAAACATCCGCCTCATTAAAAAACCTGGTTTGCGATTCAGTCGCCCTGTCCAAATACCCAATCATCTGGTGATTCCCCTGCTCCAAAGCTAAGCTAAACTGACCAGCCAAATTCTGGTAAGCGCTCTCCACCCCCCGCATCTGCTCCTGAACCGATTGCAAAACCTGATTCAATTCCCCAACCATACTCCTGTACGCACTCTCCACCTGCTGCGCCTGCACGCCCACCGTGTGAGCCAGCTCTTGTAACTGCTGCAAACGCTCGCTAGAATTCAACCCCAGCCCGTTCGCCATATCGCACACCTTCACAGTCGTCTCCTGAATAATTGCCATACTCCGGTCAACATCTTCTGACATCTGCTGGCGCTTTTCCGCCTCCTCCCGAAACGTAGTCTGCAAAGCCGCCACCACCTGCGCCAGCCCCCGCTGCTGCTCGCCCAAAGTTGACTCCAGCAAATTATTTTGTTCGCTAAAAAACTGTAGCAGCGACGCTTGGTAGCTTTCCCGGAATCGCTCCAACTCTTGCTGCACCATCACGCGCGTATTCTGCAGCATCCCATCCACATTTCGCAAGCTCCCCACCAAATTCTCCCTGGCATCGTCCATCAGCTTGGAAGCCTCTTGACCGACAGCCTGAATTGTGCTAGATTGAGATTGGAAAGCCGTGTGCGCCGCCTTGAGAATATTCACCATTCGCTCCTGCACGCCTTGCAGCCGCTGCTGTTCCAACTCCGCTTGAGTGTGCAAACCGGCTTGCAAGTCTTCTCGAATCCCCCGGAAAGTAGCGGCGGCTTCCTCCGCACTCTGTTTAAACGCCGCTCGCTGCTCCTTCATCCCCTCAATACTCTGGTCAACTCCTTGCTGGATCTCAGCCGCCATTTCCTGCAAAACGCCCTTCGTATCCGTTTGGAACTCAGCCAGAATTGCCTGCAAATTGCCGGCGAAGTCCTGCAAGCGAACCACAGTATCCTGCTGGAAACTCTGAATCGTTAATATCGATTCCGCCAGACTCTGGGAAATGCCGCCCAGCTCATTTTTCAGCTCCCTGACAGCGACAGAAGCTTCTTGAGTCAGCTGTGAGGTGGCGTCCAAACGCTCCACGACCGGCTCAATAACGCCGGTGCGCAATTCCCCAATCAAACTCTTTAACAGCTCTTGACCCTGATCCGCCTTAATTTGCCGCAGAGTGGCGAGTTCTTCGCGGATTTCCTCAAACACGGGAATCAGCGCCAGCCCCACTTGCTGCCCCATTTTTTCTGGATTGAGCCGCTGCTGAGCTGTTACAATTTCCGTAAAACCGGCACGCATCGTCTGCGCCGCGCGGACAATAGCAGCGGCTGCATCGCGATTGGCGTCGGGGGTGATGCGCGAAAGCAGTCGCTCTGGCGTTTCCAGGAAAGCAATCTGGTTGAGCTTATTGCGGAACTTGTCGCGGCTAGCTTTGCGCCGGCGCTCTCCCCAAGCGAGAAGTAATATCAAAAAAATAGAGTTGCCTAGTCCCAGCAGAGAAGTGACAAACGCCAGCTTCATCCCTTCTAGGAGCTGGGTGCTGGAATCGAGAAGCTGTTGCGGTTCCGTAATAGTAGAAATCCCGATTTTTTGCAACCCCAGAAAGATGCCGGCGAAAGTTCCCAAAACCCCCAGCGCCGTCAGCAAATTCGGCGCAAAACTCACCGGCGAGCGCGGCACCGGCGCTGCTAAAATAGAAGGGGACTGGAGCAGCACGAAACTGCCATTGTCTATCCTGGGCAGAAAGTCATCCTCCGTGGACTGACCGGCAAAATGTCTGGCAATCCATTTCAGGCTCTGAGCGTCTGGCTTTGGCGGCGGTGTGGAGCCATTATGTTCTGCCGGTTTGCTCTCATTGTTAAGGTACTTAGCCAAATAGTCGATAGGTTTGGCAACTTCCGCGAGTGAGCGCCGGTAGGCGCGGATAGCCCTTAATTCCAGCAGCACCGATGCGAAGGCTCCCCCTGCAATGGCCACCAGAAACAGCAAGTCTACCACTTTGATTAGAGTTTCCATCCCTCCCATCCTCCTGTAGTTTTGTGATGGCTGGCATCTCGCAGCACCCACCTGCGCGGCGTGCCGAAGCCAGTGCCTGCCAGCCGGTAACACCCATGCAGCCAACTATACCCCACAGGTGGTCTCTTGCGCAGGCGTCGCACATCAAAAGGATGAAACTGTAGGGGCAATCCCCCCGCAGTTGCCCCTTATGACTTAGCGGGCACGGGTATGACGGGGCAGTCTCCGTGCGCTCCCCCCTACTGATATTATCATCCCGCAATTGTGAAGTAAGCCCCAGAACCCCGGTTTCTTAAAGAAACCGGGGTTCTCCGCCCCACACTAATATGAGAACCGCTATATTAAGGCACCCGCAGAGCGGTTGTGCGGGAAGTTCCTACAGCCAGTCAATTTCCCGCGCTTTGTCTGGGAGCTGCGCTTGACGCTGACCGGCGGCTCGCGCCGCAGCGCAAAACAAACCAATCGGAGTATTTAATAAATCAACCAAACCGGCTTTCCCGAACATCGCCTTAACACTCGCCACCGGCAATTCTTTGAGCAGCCACCGGCTCAGCCGGTAAGCGTATTCCCCTGCGGTGAGTTCCCGCATCAAATCAACCCCGTGCAGTTCATGCAAGTAGCGGTTCGACTCGCCATACCGCCGCCACTGACTTTTTAGCTGGCGCAGGGTTGAGCGGTGCCGGTGCTGAACCACAGCTGCCGGTGCGAACTCGATCTGCCAGTCAGTTTGTCGGAGAATTCGCCAGCAAATATCAGCGTCGCCGCCGGTTGTCAGGTAAGGGCGAAATAAGCCCACTTTTTCCAAAGCGATCCTGCGAATAGCCAGATTTGCTGTTTGACCATAGGGGCAAAATGGGTGCGCTAGCGTGTGTTTTTGCGATAAAGTATCTTGCCGGTCTGCGAATTCTTCCAGCAGCGTTTTTCCTCGCATTGCGACAATTTCACCGGCAACTGCGCCCACAGAGGGGTTGACAAATGGCTGCACTAGCGCTTCCAGCCAGTTGGGCGCGGGGCGGCAGTCGGCGTCGGTGAAAGCCAGAATCTCGCCGGAGGCGGCGCGGATGCCGGTGTTGCGGGCGGCGTAGGAGGACTGCACCCGATTTTCGGTAAGGTGGCAAATTGGCAGCCTCACTGGCTGCGACTGTTCTATAATAGGAGACAGGAGCGATATCTGAGCCTCGCCTGCAGCAGCTTCAAGCAGGGTGCCGGTGCGGTCGTTACTGCTGTTATCAACGATCAAATATTCAACCAGATGAGCCGGATAAGTTTGGGAGCGCAGACAGTTGAGCAAATCTGGCAAATCCGCTTCACCATTGTAAACCGGCACGATCGCCGAAACTCTAGGTAAAAACTTAGAGGTAGAGGGGCTTTCTCCTGGACTGGATGTCATATTCTACCAATTGGGGATTTAAAATTTGGGATTTTGGGTTGTTAAAACGGCAGTAAAGCCTTTTCAGCAATATAAACAAATCCTATTTTTCTCAAAGTTAGTTGGCCTAAAAAATGTGCTTGTAGTGCCATGAACGACGGCGATATTAACTTTTCCAATCTGCATTTTTCGCAAGAATTGGAAACACTTTTCTCGGAAGAATGCTTCACACATTCTTTAAAAAGTGTCCGATTTAAGTTAATTTTCGGAGCCTTGATTTTTGGGGCTTTTGGCTTTTTAGATAGCGGCCTGTCTCCCGACAAATACATCCATTTGTGGCTGCTCCGCTACGCGATAGTTTGTCCGTTTATTTTGACGGTCTATCTGTTTAGTTTCCACCCCCATTTTAAGTATTTCCTGCAGGTGGCCATCAGCCTGCCACTTCTGGTTGCGGGACTGGGCGTCGTGGCCATGACGGTGATTCTTTCACCCTCCAGAAGTGCTGACGCCTATTCTGGCTTAATCCTGATAGTGATGTTAAGTTATGCGTTCCCCCCTCTGAGATTTTTGTACTCGACACTCACCGCTTGGGCGCTGGTCATTGCTTATAATATCGCCTCTCTCTGCATCAGCCACACGCCGCTGCTGGTTCTGGCGAGAAATAATTTTTTATTGATTTCGTCAAGTCTGGTTGGCATGCTGGCAGGCTACTACATAGAATTGTACATACGCCGGGATTTTTTACAGCGTTACCGCTTAAAAGCTGAGCGGGAAAAGAGCGAGCAATTGCAGCAGCAGGTGCTGCAACTCACCATCGAGATTGACCAAGGGAAGCGAGCTCGCCAAGTAGCTGAAATTACCGAAACAGATTACTTCCAGCAGTTGCAGGAAAAGTCAAGATTAATCAGGAGTCGGGCCAAACAGCAGTAAGGTGCGTTGCCTCAAGGGAGCATTCTACTTTTCCGGAGTCCTGCGTTACCCCACCTTACCTTTAGTATCAGTACGGTGCGTTCCCTCAAGGTAGCATTCTATTTCTCAGAAATACTAGAGGGCGAGGAACGCACCCTGCTATTGAATTAACGAATCGCCAGAGCGAGAAGAGCGAGTACCGCATTAATCGCGTAAAAAACCCCAACAACTTTAACTTCAGGCCAGCCAGAAAGCTCTAAATGGTGGTGAATCGGTGCCATTTTGAACAGGCGCTTGCCGACCCCATCGGGCCCTTTAGTGGCTTTGTAATAGGTGACTTGGGCAATCACCGAAAGGGATTCTAAGAAAAACATTCCACTGATGAGAAACAGCGGCCAGAGGGTGTTGCTGAGGATGGCCACAGATGCGAAGGCTCCGCCGAGAGCCAGGGAGCCGGTGTCGCCCATAAACACGCGGGCGGGGTTGCGGTTGTGAGCCACAAAGCCAAGGCAGCTGCCGGCCATACAAGCGCAGAAAATCCCCAAACCGGGGGATGCGGGAGCGACCACAGCAGCTAAACCGAGAAAACCAATTGCCCCCATTCCTCCCATCAGTCCGTCCACACCGTCGGTGAGGTTGGTGGCATTGCTCTCCGCCACCAGGGCAAACACCGCCAGCGGCCAGAAGAGCAGCCCCAGAGGCAGCGCTAAACCGAAGGGCAAGTCGATGGCGGTGACGGCTGCCGGTGCGCTCAGTGCCGCCCACAGGCAAAACACCACCCCAAAGCCGATTTGCAGCGCCAGTTTGGTTTTGGGGGAGATGCCTTTATTGGACTTGCGGCGCAGGATTTGCCAGTCGTCAAGCCAGCCGATGAAGCCATAAGCCAGAGTCAGAGCACAGACAGCACAGACAAATGCGATATCTGGCGTCTGGGCCAACACAGACCACAGCACCGCCAGCAGCGCCCCCACCGGCACAAAAAACACCCCGCCCATCGTCGGAGTGCCGGCTTTCTTCAAATGGGCCTGAGGGCCATCTTCGCGAATCACTTGCCCGGTTTTCAGCCACTGGAGCAGGGGAACCACCCGGGAGCCCAGCACAGCTGCAGTCAAGGCGCACACCAGCAGCGGCAGGGTGAGCGACAGCCCTATATTGGCCAACCGGCCAGCGATTAAATCCAGAATTAGCGCTGCCGCACTCACCCCTGCAGCTAGCAGCCTGAACAGGCGAGTGCCTGAGAGCTTTAACGAGCCAGAAGATAATTTAGCGTCCACAATTCCACATTCACTCCACACAACCCTAATCCAAACACGGAAATTTTGTCTCCGGTCACTCTTGCGATTGCTAATTGCTGGGGACTGCGGACAGCGGGGAGGGCTGGGGAGGGAGGGGAAAGTCGTGCTCTCCCACTCAAAAGACGCTCGCTCCCCGGGCAATCGCGTCTCTACAAGACTATGCCACTGTCCCACTCACGACGCCCTTGGCAGCGCCCCAAGCTGCTACTCATCATCTGCCATCAGGTCGTCATCGTCACCATCCTCGTCGAGGTCGTAGCTGTTATCATCGACAATCAGCGCATCAATCTCTTCTTGATCATCGAGATAGCCGTCGGGATCGTGGACGTCTCGGGCGAGCAGGCGACCGGTGGAATCCAGCCAATCTAGAAAGGAAGTCTCTTGCTTCAATGGAATTACCTCAGCTGGCTGATTGCGAGGTTCCTCACGCAAAGAAGGGTTATACATACTGAAAAGCCCCACAACTAAAGGCGCTCGGACATGCTGGCTCACCGCGAGCGCAGCGATCCATTAGTATCTTACACGAGCCGGTTGAGAATATGATTGCGATCAGCTGTCAAGCTGTCGAGAAGAGAGTTTACCGGGAGCGAACTGAGCATGGGCACGACTGCAGCAGTCCTTTATCTCAAGGATGGTTACGATACGAGCGGGAAAAAGCTGCTCGGTCGCCAAGCGGCGGGTGAGGGTTTTCTCAAAGGTTTAGTCCAGCACGGAACCGCTGAGCGCCTGTACTGTTGCGCTAAGAACCGTGACGAATTCGCCGACTTCTGCAAGCGCATTGACCCCTGGACGAAACAGCGCCCCCGACAAGTGCGGTGGCTGCCCTTTGAGGATGCCCAACTGCTGGCTGAACCGGGTGCTCTCTACAAACCCGACCCGCTGATCGGCGAACTGGCTTGGCAACGGCGATTTTTTGACCAGCGGGCTTACAGCCTGTGCGGCGTCACCCACACGATCGCCAGCAAGGGCGTTCTGCAAGCGATTGGCGACTTGCTGGTTGCGCCGGTGCAGCCTTGGGACGCCCTGATCTGCACCTCAGCGGCGGTGAAAACGGCGGTGGAGCGCCTGCTGGGAACTTGGGCTGAGTATCTGGCGCAGCGCATCACCGGCGGGACGCCTGCGCTACCGGGCGCTGCGCCCAAACCCTCGCTGATGCTGCCGGTTATTCCCCTGGGCGTCGATTGTGATGCCTTCCAGGGAGGACAGCAGGCAAAAGACACCCGCAACCGGCTCCGCCAAAAATTCGGCATTCCCGACGGTGACATCGCTGTTTTGTTCGTGGGGCGATTAATTTTCTCTGCCAAAGCGCATCCGGTTCCCATGTATCTGGCACTGGAACGGGCTGCCCAATCCACCGGCGCTAAAGTTCACCTGATCCAAGCCGGCTGGTTTGAGGACGCCAGAGATGAGCAGGACTTCAAAAATACCCCTAAGGTCTTCTGCCCGTCTGTGCGTGCGATTTTTGCCGACGGGCGCGAGCCAGAAATTCGTTCCAGCATCTGGCATGCGGCAGATATTTTTATCTCTCTGTCGGACAATATCCAAGAAACCTTTGGGCTGACGCCGATTGAAGCGATGGCGGCTGGACTGCCGGCGGTCGTCTCGGACTGGGACGGGTATCAGGAGTCTGTGCGCCACGAAATCGACGGCTTTAACATTCCCACCCTGACGCCCCCACCGGCATCCGCCCTCGATCTAGTATGGAGTTATATTAATGACAGCTTGAATTACAGCACTTATATTGGCCATGCGGCGATGGTGACGGCTGTCGATGTGGACGCTTGCGCGAGAGCGCTGTCAACCTTAATTAGTAATGACGGGCTGAGACAGCGCATGGGCGAAAATGGCCGCGCGAGGGCGAGAGAAGTCTACGACTGGAAAGTTGTGATTGCCGCTTACGAGCAGCTGTGGGCCGAAATGGCAGCGGTTCGCGCCAGTGCGCCGGAGTCCGTCCGCGTGGCTGCCGGTGCGCCCCCCTATCCCCTGTGCGACGATCCTTTCCGGCTGTTTGGCCACTACCCCACAGCCCAGCTGACCGGCGAGATGGCTATCGGCTTGGGCCCAATGGCCGCACCGGCTAGCCTGAATCAGCTGCGCACCATTTGGATTGCCAATTTTGGCAGCGGTAAGCGAGTGGCGGCGGCTACCCTAGACCGGATTTTAGCCACAATTGCCACAGAGGGGCCTTTGTCTGTTGGGGAAATCCTCCGCCGCTTTGCCGGTTCAGACGCAAGAGCAGTTGCTTCTCTGTCCCGCTCTCTGGTGTATCTGATAAAATTTGATATCCTGCGGCTGCAATAATTTGGGGTGATGGTTAAGAAACCCGGTAACTCCTACGAAACCGGGTTTCTGGAAGCCCGGTTAAGAAACCCGGTAACTCCTACGAAACCGGGTTTCTAGAAGCCCGGTTAAGAAACCCGGTTTGTCCCAGAAACCGGGTTTCTGGAAGGGGAAAATCCCAAATCCAAAATTTAAAATCCTTGAATCCAAAATCCTTGCATCTAAAATTGATATGATTGGAAAAGCTGCACTGTTAGAAGCGATTGCCGGCAAAAATCGCGGACTGCTGGCGACAGAAACGGACAAACAAGCGATTTTAGCGGCGGTGGCGCAGCTGGAAGACCGCAACCCCACGCCGCGACCTGTGGAAGCGCTCGATTTGCTCGATGGTGACTGGCGACTCCTCTACACCACCAGTCGGGGTCTTTTGAATCTTGACCGCTTGCCTTTGGCTAAGCTGGGACAAATTTATCAGTGCGTCCGCGCCAGAGAGGCGAAAATTTACAACATCGCTGAAGTGTGCGGTTTGCCCTATCTGGAAGGTCTGGTCAGCGTCGCCGCTACGTTCGAGGCGGTTTCGGAACGGCGAGTTCAAGTTAAATTTAACCGCTCAATTGTCGGTTGGCAGCGCTTGATCGGCTATCAGTCTCCGGCTTCTTTTATCACCAAAATAGAAGAGGGTAAAAATTTTGCCGCCCTGGATTTCACCCTGGACAGTCGCGAGCAGCAAGGCTGGCTGGATATTACTTATTTAGATGCGGATATGCGGATAGGTCGCGGCAACGAGGGCAGCGTGTTCGTACTAGCAAAGGGGGAGCGTGGATAAGGTGTTAAGCTAATAATGCTGCTTGTTGTTGTTGGAAAAAGGAGACAGAGCCAAAGAGCGCAGCGTTCCCAGGCAGTCGCTTCGGAACTGCGCACCACCGATGAAAATTGTCTCCTGGGCGGGGCGAGCTTTTGGGCTAAAGCCCAACTACAAACTTTGGGCGCTCAGCCCAACTACAAACATAATGAAAATTGTCCTGGAGGCGGGGATATCTGGTTGGGCTAAAGCCCAACTACAAACCTTTTTAAGTCAGAGCTTGGAAGAGGAAATGAGGGGAAATACAAAAGAAAAAATACAAAATACAAAAGACAAAATTGATATGCGATTGTCTCAAGGACAGCTGAATATGCTTGACACTTGCCCCCGCAAATTGCAACTGACTGATATCGATAGGCTGGGAGTACCGGGATCTCCGGAACAGCAAGAACAGCTAGTTTGGGGGACAAGGTTTCACTTGATCATGCAGCAGCGAGAGCTGGGTTTGCCTATAGAATCGCTTGTGGGAGAAGACCCCCAGCTGCAAAGCTGCTTTGCGGCTTTGCAAGGGGCTGCGCCAGAAATTTTTGCGGCGGCGGGTGCCGGGGAAAACCCGGGTTTCCGGGAAGCGGAACACGAGCGTATTTTGCATTTTAACGGCTATTTGCTGACGGTTCGCTATGACTTGCTGATTGCTGACGCCAAGCACGCCCAAATCCTGGACTGGAAAACTTATCCCCGCCCGCAAAACCGGCAGAAGTTGGCCGCTAACTGGCAAACGCGCCTGTATCTTTATGTTTTGGCGGAAACTAGCGATTATTTGCCCAAGCAGATTTCTATGACTTACTGGTTTGTCCAGTCTGCCGGTGAGGGGGTGCCGGTGCCGCAAAGTCTGAAATTTGCTTATAATGCCACCCAGCACAAGAAAACTTTGGCGGATTTAACGCGCCTGCTGAGCAATTTTACCGGCTGGCAGCAGCGCTATCAAGAGGCGGGAGAACCTTTTCCGCAAGTGAGGGAGGAAGCAGGTCAGTGCCGGTTCTGTCCGTTTGCGGTTCGCTGCGGGCGCACTCAGAATCACCGGCAAGATGCGCTGGCTGTTGACCGGCTGCCAAGTTTTGCTAGTATTGAAGAGGTAGCGCTGTGAGGGGCATTGGGCACGCTCGCATTGGGCAGTAGGCGATTGGGCATTGCCAAGAATCTTCCCCATGCCTGATGCGCCTGGGGCCATGCGCCCCGATCCATGCCCCATGCGCCATAAACATAGAGGAATTGATCGCCAATAAGTGATAAAAGCAATTAAAAGTCATGACGAACTCTAGTAATAATAAAAGTAACGGGAGTTACTCCTCAGTTGCAGTCCGAGAAATGGAAATTGACGACCTCGCTCCCGTTTACCACTTGGGAGAGTCCTTATTTACCAGCGATCTGTACCCGTCTTTATATCGAACGTGGGACGAGTGGGAGGTGATTGGGCTTTACAACACCGATCCGGAATACTGTCTGGTTGCGGAAATAGATGATAAGCTGGCGGGGTTCATTTTGGGAACCATTATCAGCAAGGCATCTTGGACGTATGGATATGTTATATGGCTGGGGGTGAGTCCTGATTTTCAGCGCCGGGGAGTGGGGGACAAGCTGGTTGACAAGCTGGTGGAAAGGATGATAGAGGATGGGGCGCGGTTCATGCTCGCGGACACCGATCCGGAGAATGTGCCGGCGGTGAAGTTTTTTACCCGGAAGGGTTTTGTGAATACCCGCGAACACATTTTCTTGTCGATGAACTTAAGCAAGCACGAGCGCTACAAGAAACTGATTGCCAAGGGGCGGGAGCGCGAAAAAGCGGCAAAAGCTGGGCGCGAGCGCAAGCGAAAAGCTACTCAGACGCTCACTCCTGAAGTCATGGCGGGGGAAGCAGCTGTGCAAGGAATGGTCAGTGAAACTCCGCCGCCGGCTAGCAGTTAAACCTGAATAATTTTAGATGTTAAGTTTCAAATTTTTCCGGTTATTTTCTAGAGCAATATAATTCAAAGGAGGCTCCGTCTCCTGATTTTGTTTTCTAGCTTTAGGGTGGCAACGATATTGTACAGCCGGATACCAGAAACCCGGTTTCTTTAAGAAACCGGGTTTCTTAGACTCTGTTAGGCGAGTGTAAAGCCTTTCAAGCCCCAGGAAAAAATACTCTCTGTGCCAGCTTGGTATTAGTCTTGTTTCTGGCGGTTCCGACCATTTGGCCCGCCGGCCCAAGGGGGACGACCGGCACCGGAGCGGATTTGAATCACCTCGCCATTGGATCTGGTAATTCTGAAAGCGTCAAAATCGTAGTCATCAAGCTCTCCAACTACGCTGATCCGCTCTCCTTGAGAGAGATTAATCCGGTGCCACCAGATTGGGCCGGCATCAACTATGATTTTGCCAGTGCCATCATTGAGGACAAATTCGTTGCCAACGATACTGGTAACTGTTCCTGAGATGGTGACACCCGAACTCTGTCGCAATTCCCGAATTGGCACCTGCGCAGAAGCTTGCAATGCGGGAATGCCCCCCGCAAAAAGTGCTGAGGTGAGTGCGAGTAAGAGTGTCTTTTTCATTTTGTGTTTCATTGGAAACATCCTTCGGGAATATTTGTGATTTTTATTTCTTGCTTCACGAGATATTCGTAAAGCTTTTCTCAAGGAAGTATGAGAAAATTCTAGCGGCTCTCAGTTGGATGAACGTGTTGGGAGCATCCCGTTTTTGCAAAGACTGTCACCCTCACCCCCCGTCTCCCCCCCATCCCCAGAGGGG